>Ga0126378_10002315_pt1 | contig 14110 bp, 11 predicted proteins | sample PanSoiMetPlot_23_FD_92587 | JGI IMG/M metagenome (GOLD analysis project Ga0126378, IMG submission 92587) | Tropical forest soil microbial communities from Panama - MetaG Plot_23 | ecosystem: Environmental > Terrestrial > Soil > Tropical forest > Bulk soil | place: Panama | collected 2016-02-17 | reverse complement strand
TTTGCTCAAATTGAGCATTTGTTTTAGGTTTGACCCTGATGAAGACCGCATGAAGCTCACCTCGCTTTTGTCCAAAACATTTCGACTCCTTGCCCAATAAATAGGGGCACTTCCGCGTTAATTAGGCAAAGCCGCATCGAGCAGATCAATGACACGTGTTCATCACGGGGCTGGGTTCATGATCATCGGGAGCCCGAACGCCGGGAAATTGTCCGCCATGAACACCACGATCTCCGTGATCAAGCCGTCCTCGATTCGAAGAACCTCCAGCGCCAGGGCATGCCATGTGGAATCGCCGGGCCGGCACACGTAAGCTGCGACCGCCGGCTGCAGGTTGGCGTGGGTCACAACGCAGCGGAGGCGACCAAATCGTTCCGAGCCGAATCCGCCTTCGACCCATAGCTTGAACATCGCCTCACGGCCTTCGGCCACGCCCGGCTCGGGCGGCATGCGGAAGGTCGCGTCCTCGCGGATGATCGATTCGAAGGCGCGAAAGTCCGCCGCTTCGCTCGCTTCGACGTATTTCTTGAGCAGATCGCGCTCGGCCGCGCCGGCATCAACGCTGGCGGGCCATGTCGGCTGGCGTGACGGCAGACGCTCGCGGAGCCTGGCCCGCGCGCGCTGCAATGCGCTGTTTACCGCTGAGACGCTCAGGTCGAGCAGGTCGGCGGCATCCTTGGCGGACCAGTCGAGCACGTCACACAGAATCAAGGCGGCCCGCTGCTGCGGTGTGAGGAGCTGGATCACCGTCAGAAAGGCGATCTCGATGGTTTCACTCCGCAGCGTCATCGCCTCCGGCGTGCTCGCCGGCGGGGTGGCGGGCTCAAGCAGTGAGTTCGGAATCGGCCCCAGCCAGACCACATCCTCCTGCTGGCCGGTCCAGCCATCGTCCGCCTCGGCCTTGGCGCCGAGCACCGCCCTCCGCTTATCGCGAGCAATCGCGTCGAGGCAGGCGTTTGTGGCTACGCGGTAGAGCCATGGGCGCAACGGCGCGTCTTCCTTGATGCTGTCGCGATACCGCCAGGCACGAAGCAAAGTCTCCTGCACCGCGTCCTCGGCGTCCGGCAAGGACCCGAGCATGCGGTAACAGTGGACCAACAGCTCGCGGCGATGACGCTCGACATTGCTACCGAACTCGTTCACACTGTACCTCCGTTCCAGCGACGCCGACGGATCGGCGTCGATCCTTCACTTGTAATACCGGAACGGAGTCAAAAACTCATCGCGCAGTAGCATTCTGAGTTTTTCCGAACGTCGAAGCACGCTGGTCATCGCTAGATGGCTGCGCGGCAGCTCATATCATCAGAATGCAAATGCGCCGAGTGGCCACGGGTAAGGATAGAAGTAGTCCATGCCGGCAATGATGTCAATCTGCCCGGGCTCGCCACGACTGGGACGCCAACTCGCCATGTCAATTTGAATTACTTTCCCGAAGCGTTGCGAAACATCGCACATGTGTTGACAGTGTTCGCGAACTGTGCGAACATGTTTGGGAATGTGGCGCAAAGAAGACGTGATCCGAAAACTCAAAGATTCCCAAGGCGAGCTTTCGCTTCGCGCCTATGCCGATGCCCTCGATTGTTCCCCTTCCTACCTCTGCGACCTCTACAGCGGGAAGCGGGATCCGGGTGAGAAGATTCTCAAGCGACTCGGGCTTGCGAAAAAGGTCACGAAAACCGTCACCTACGTCACAAGGAGATGGAGATGAGCAAAGTACTCGTAAATTTTGGGCAAGACCGCTCTGGCTCCATGGCAAGCTGCTGGGACGAGACTCGGAGCGGGTTCAGGAAGTTCGTTGAAGACCTGCGCGAGAAGGGTTCCCAGGACGGAGTCGAGTACCTCTTCTCGTTGACCACGTTTGACACGTTGGTCGAGACCCCGATCCTTGCGAAGCCCATCGCCGATGTCGATGTTGCGGAGCTTGCAAAGCATGGTCCCCGCGGCGCCACGGCGCTCTACGATGCCGTCGGGGCGACCATAGAGAACACCTCCGCCAACGATCGCGGGGCTGAGAAGATCGTCTGCGTTGTCGTCACCGATGGGCAGGAAAACAGCAGCAGGGAGTGGACCAAGACCAGGCTTCATACGATCGTAGATGCAAAGCTGAAGTTGGGAAACTGGACGTTTCTGTATCTCGGAACCCAGCCTGAGACTTGGGACGATGCGGGTGCTATCGGCCTAGGGGCAGGATCGATTTCGACCTACCAGTCGGCCAGGGCGGGCGAAGCATACGCCTTTACGTCCGCAGCCCTGCATAGCTTGGCGCGTTCTGTGAAACTAGGTAGTCGCACCCTGTTTCAAGATCACGCGAAAGTCGCTGATGCGGCCGCGGCTGGAATGAAGGTGAATGCCGATGCTGCCTCCCTAAAGCCCGAGGCCGTTTCGGCACCTAAAGCTGCTAGCCGTCACTGGAGGAACACCGAGGGGCCTGCCTCCTGAACAAAGGTGAACTCGGATCCCATATCAGATCGAGTACCATGAACGCATCGCATGGAACCCTGCTGCTTCTGCCGCCGCAGGCTCTGAACTCCTGACCCTATACGGAGTACTGCACCCCATCGCCATCCTCGTCCCCGGAAGTCTGGCTCATGGAGTTTCCCGATGAGACGACAGTCGAGCATTTGCTTCCTCGTCGCATCGCGACGATTCCGGTGCGCACCATCTCCAGCACGCCGTACGGCTGGAGCACTTCTAAAAGCCCGTCAATTTTGTCTTCATCGCCGGTGATTTCAATGATGAGGGACTCCGGCGCGACATCCACCACGCGCCCGCGGAACACTCCAGCCAACTCCAGCACATGCGATCGGGCCGCCTGAGTGGCTGCCACTTTGATCATGGCAAGATCGCGCACAATCGTAGGCTCGGCCGTGATGTTTTCAACCAGCAGGACATTCACCAGCTTGTATAGGTTGGCCTCGATACGTCGCGCCTGATCCTGGTCGGCATCGACCGTAATCGTCATGCGCGACACTTCGGGCTTTTCCGTCCGCCCGACGGTCAGCGAATCAATATTGAAGGCGCGCCGCCGAAACAGAGATGCCACTCGAGTCAGCACGCCCGGCTTGTTTTCCACGTACACCACGAATGTGTTCATCATAGGATTACTCGTCAGCCGAAGTTTCGACGATCGGACTCGGCCGCCGGATCATTTCGTGCAGGGCCGCTCCCGCTGCAACCATCGGATAGACCGTATCTTCCTGCTCGACTTGAAATTCAATCAGCACCGGCCCACCGTATTGCCGCGCCGACTGCACTGCGGGCACAACTTGAGAGCGCTGCGTGACCGTTTCCCCCCGAATTCCGTAGGCCTGGGCCACCTTCGCGAAGTTCGGATTCAACAGAGGCGTTGCCTGATAGTTGCTCTCATAAAAGAACTCCTGCCACTGCCGAACCATACCCAGGTAGCCATTGTTGATAATGGCGATATTGACCTTCAGTTTTTCCTGCACGATAGTGGCGAGCTCAGCCATGGTCATCTGAAATCCGCCGTCGCCCACCACAACCCAGACATCCGTTTCCGGGCGCGCGACCTTCGCCCCAATAGCCGCAGGCAACGCGAATCCCATGGTCCCGAGTCCGCCGGAGGTAATCAGCGAGCGCGCCTCCTCGTGCTTGTAGTACTGCGCTTCCCACATCTGATGCTGTCCGACATCGGTCACCACCGTGGTGTTGCTTCCTCGCGTCTCCCGCCAGAGGTCGTTGATCACATGGGCCGCGTAGAGGTGCCCGCTATCGGGCAGGTTCTGAATATCACGAACCGCTGAGTCGCCCTTCAGGCGGTCAATGAAATCCAGCCACTCGTGGCGGTCGACAGATTCGATCTTCGGAAGCAGTTCCCGCAAGACGTCCCGCAGATCGCCGACCAGCGCCACGTCCACTTTGACATTCTTGTTGATCTCCGCCGGATCGATCTCGACATGAATCTTCTTCGCATTCGGCGCATAGGTCTTTAAGTTTCCGGTGACGCGATCATCGAAACGCATGCCCAGCGCAATTAATAAATCCGCCTCTTGGATAGTGTGATTTACCCATGCTTCTCCGTGCATGCCCATCATTCCAAGATTCAACGGATGCGATGCTGGCAATGCACCCAAGCCGAGAAGCGTGAGCGCGACGGGAATCCCCGAGTCCTCCACCAGATCGCGTACCTCGCGCATTGCCCCTGAGACGATCGCGCCATGCCCAAGCAGAATCACCGGCCTCTTGGCGTTGTGAATCAACTTCAGCGCCTGCTCATATTCCTTCGGCGCCGGAGAGAGATTTGGCCGATACCCCGGCAGTTGCGGTTTCGCAGATTCCCAATCGAACTCGTAAAAGGACTGCTGCGCATCCTTAGTAATATCGACCAGAACCGGACCTGGGCGGCCGGATCGCGCAACATAAAACGCCTCGCGTAATGTACGCGCCAACTCCCCCGCGTGTGTTACCAGGTAATTGTGCTTGGTGATCGGAAGAGTAATGCCCGTGATGTCTACTTCCTGAAACGCGTCCGAGCCGATCAACTTGCTGCCCACCTGCCCGGTGATGCAAACGATGGGCGAGGAGTCAAGCATTGCGGTGGCAATACCTGTCACCAGATTCGTAGCTCCCGGGCCTGAAGTCGCGATGGCAACTCCAACCCGCCCGCTGGCGCGAGCGTATCCATCGGCCATGTGAGCGGCGCCTTGCTCATGACGCACCAACACGTGGTGGATTTTGCTGTGCTTCAGCGCATCGTAAGCCGGCAGGATCGCGCCGCCGGGATATCCGAAGACATGTGTCACGCCCTCACGTTCCAGGCATTCCCACAGAATTTGCCCCCCCGTTTTCATCATCAGTTCCTTTCCCCTCGACTCAGCCGGCAGACTGATGGGACCTGCCCAAAATCATACTCCCCAAAGATAATTTTCCTCTTGCTCACTTTCATCCGGCAACGTTACTTTTGCGTCGTTAGACCGGACGCATTTTGATTAGGAGTCGAAAGAATCGGAAGTCAGATCGGAGAGAGCTTTGAACGATAGCCAACTCTCGCCGACGGCGCGGCCCAAACGGCTCTTGACGTGTCCATGGGAGAGGAACCTGACCCCCAACATTGTCGGGGCCTGCTTCATCGGGCCTTAAGGAAATTTGTGAAGCTTCCAATCGACCGGTAGGGAGACAACTGCGCCTGCCCTTCGCCAAACAACCCGTGACTGTCGTCGTTCTCCTGTTTGTGGCAGTGGCTATGGCTTTTATTCTGGTCACACCGATCCGGCAGATGACGTTAACGCGATATTGCACGTCAGCAAGTCGCTTCCCTGTTTCGTCCCTTCATCTTGCATTTGTAGCCGGTGACGGGCTGAGTACAGTGGCAATGAGGACTCTTTCCGCGTCGCAATTCCCAACGCAAGACAAAGCTCTCTGGAACTCTCGGCCCCTGCCGTTGCTAGCTCTCCGTCTTTGTTGCGTCCGAAACGCGTCATTAACAAGTTGAGAAGCAAATTCAGTGGCCGACTGGTGCTGCCGCGTGATCCGGAATATGACACTGCGCGCAGGGTGATCGAGATGAAACCTGCAAACGACAAGCACCCTGCGGTCGTCGGCAAGTGCAAAACGATGACGATATTTTGCGATGTATCGACTTTGCCCACCCCAATCCAGGCGACATCTTCCTTCAGCCTGATCATGGCGCACCCGCGGCAGCCGCGCGCGCCGGTTTCGAGTTGGGCGCCAAATTCGCTCCGCCGGAAGCCACAGAGATGGGTGTGCCTCTCTATCTCCGCCTCGGCTATGGGAAGATCATCCGATATCGAAACTACTGGCCACGTGGGTTTGCCTACCGTTGAAGCGCGAGAGAGTGGTCGGAATGAAAGGCAGTCAACGCGACTGGACCGACACGTCGCAGGCTCCGCTCCCGATTCCTCATTGTCGAAGCCGCTGATTCAGATCTCGCAATAAATCCGTATTCTTGTGCAGCAAGTGCTCCAGAACGTCAGCCTGCTGCTTCGCCGTAGGCCAATCTTGCTTCTCGACGGCCTCGGTAAGTCCGGGCAGCTCAAGGTGTGCATAGGTGTATCTCGCGCCGTACAAAATGTGTTTGAACCAGGGGCGTCCGGGGATGCCGTCAGGGTTGAGCCAGTTGCGCTCGACGCGCATCAGGCTCTGGTTGAGCGTTGAGGCAAGTTGTGGGTCGAGGGTACCGGAGGAGAGTTTTCCAGACATCGCCTCGTTCAGCGTTTTTCCCGCGGCTTCGAAGTTGTCGATGGCTTTCTGCACTTCCCTGAGATCGAGAGACGAAACGTCCTTCGACTGCGCGCGCTCATTCGAGCCCGCTCCGCTCAGGATGACAGATTTGTTCTCGCCAGCAAGTTCGGACACGAACCGGCGGATGTTCTTAGCGTATGTAGCGAAATCGAAGGGCAGGAGATCGGCATTGGCGAGCCGGAGCGCGGTGACTCCCCAGAGTTGCGTCATCAAAGTGTGATATCTGTAGCCCGGATCGCCGAACTGGTTCATCCAGAAAAAGTCGTCGTATGCCGAGTGATACACGCCGTAGTTCCCTTCGAATCCCAGCCCGAGCACGGGCACGCCGATGAAGTTCAGAAAAACGGTGTGGTCACTGCCACTGCCAATGCGGGTGTCCGCGAGGGTTTCGTTTACGACGCCCGAAGCGCTGAACTGACTGGATCGCGTCCCTTCTTTCTTTTCGCGCTCGACTACAGCTTTCCACGCGTCGTATAAAGTCTTACCCGACGGATCGCGCAGACCGCGCGTAGTCTCTTCCAGCATCGGCGCGAGCGAAGCAACGGCTTGTCCGTGGAAGTCAGAGCCCGAGGTGGCCTCATCGACGTTGATATAAGCGACCGCTTTTTTGCCAAGTTCGTCGGCGAATTGCTCTCCCCATTCCGTCGAACCGGTGAGGCCGATTTCCTCGCCGTCCCAGCTGCAGACCACCAGAGTGCGGCGCGGGCGGATCCCCTGCTTCTTCAATTCGCCCAAACTGCGGGTGAGTTCCATCATGCTGGCCGTCCCGCTGGAGGGATCGACTCCGCCGAAAACCCAGGCATCACGGTGATTGCCCATCACAACCCATTCGTCAGGAAACTCCGATCCGCGGATGCGGCCTTCGACGACGTAATAAGGTTGGACTCCATTGTCCATCTCGATCTTGAGATGAGCTTTCACGCGCTCGCCACCGAGGTGATATTGGAAGGGCAGTCCGCCTTGCCAGTCCTTGGGAGCGGCCGGGCCGTCCATGCTTTCGAGCAGTGGTTTGGCATCGTGCCAGCTCAGCGGCAGCGCCATGATTTTTGGCACGGACACTGCCTGTTCAATAGGAATCCGCTTTGCGCCCGGAACTGATGCCCAGCCGGGTGTCTGCGGATCGCCCGGCACCATGAAGTCATACGTGATGGCCCCGCGCTGCACGTGATACTCAGGACCCCAAGGTCCGTCAGGATCGACTTTGCCTTTCTTGTAGCCGTCCTCTTGCGGGTCGCTGTAAACGAGCATTGCGGCAGCGCCTTCGCGTTGCGCGGTGAGCGCCTTGAATCCGCGATAGCTGTAAGGATTCGAGTAGCGCACAAGAACGATCTTGCCTTTCACGCTGATGCCGTGCTGGCGCAGCAGTTCGTAATCTTCTGGATTTCCGCTATGCGCATAGATCACAGGGGCGGTGACTTCTCCGGAAATCGACATGCCCAGCCATGCGCCATTGATGGCAGGGTTCTTCGAATCGTCATCTCCAGGGATCGGGATCTCGCGCACGAGAGCCTGGTAATGTGTGGGGGCGATCATCTCCAGCGAAGCTGATTTCGGATTCGTTCCATACACGTCGTACCGGCGGATGACAATGTCTTCGAGTCCTTGCTTCTTCCATTCAGCAGCGATGTATTCCGCGAGTTCGTTATTACGCTTCGACCCGGCAGTGTGCGGTTCATGGGTGAAGACGCGATGCTGTCGGCGTTCTTCATCCGCGCTCGGGATGGCTTTAAATTTGTTCTCAATTTCGACTTCATGTGCTGCAGAGGCAGGACTGAAACCGAGAATTTGAGCCTGAGAGATGGTGGTGAACGAGAGCGTGATGAAGAGCACGAGGCGGTTCATAGTCAGAAACGCAATCATGCTAACAGGCCCCGCCCATTCTCGGGATGCTCCGGAGCTTGTTTGATACGACCATTCCGGGAGATGTCATCCTGAACGCCGGCGAAGGCGGCATGAGGGAGCATACGTCAGAAGAAAGCTTTGCGTGCGGTGGACGGGAAGCACCACGCTGCAGACCGCGGAAATGCTCTTCTTCACCCCACTGCCACCGCATGCCGTCGTCCGCTCCCTCGGAGGGCTACCGCCTTCTCAGGATGACATTGTTGTTAGGAGTTACTTGGCTTTGAGAATTTCCGCCAGCAAATCAGGTTTAGATTGATCACGAACCAGGTGCGGATACTGTTCGCCGCCGTGATAGTCGAGCTTGTAGGTTTTGTAATAGTCGGCATTCTCGACCAGTAAGTCGACCGTAGCGCCGTTTCCCTTAGCGCCTCGAATGGCGTCTCGCAGGATTTCCGCCGTGAAGCGTCGGCCATTGACAGCGATGATCTTCATGCCCGGGCCAATACCCGCTTTGGCGGCAACCTCGCCTTCCATGGTATCGACAACGCCCCCATCGTCGCGCAGATTCAGACCGAGCGCGAAGGCGGCGGGAACAAAATGGTACGCGCTGGCCTGCGCGTTCAATATCTCGGATGGCCATTCGTCATACACCAACTTCCAGCCGCTGCCTTCGATCCCGCCCAATGGGGCGCCGGGCCCATGATCGGTGAGGCGATCCGTCCAGAAACCCCGCCAGTCGTAGGCGACTACTTGGTTCAGTGTGTTCACGACATCGTCGAACGTATAGATCTTCAGCGCGGGCCCAGTGTTGGGAGCGCCGTGAAACAGATGGCAGAAGTCATCAATGGATTTCTTGCCCTTGCTCTGCTCGCGGATGATGACATCGACCCAAAGCCAATTCAGCGTGTCTTCGCTGTAGAAATCGGTGCCTCGCCTCCACGAGTACCAGGCCTGAGGCGAAAAGTAGAGCTGCGGAGCCGCATCGGCGGTGTCCTGCAGGTTACGCCACGTGCGGCCTGGAAGGTGATCAAGAGCGGCCGCGGTCAGGGCCAGGTCATCACGATCTTGCGCATCCGTAAGGAGCCCGCTGCGGGCCGTCAGCACGAATCCCAGATAATCGGTTAGTCCCTCATAGACCCAGAGCAGGTCCCCCTGCATTGGTTGCTGATAGTCGGGCGTGGCCAGACCGGCGGGCCGACGGTACTTGCCGTTCCAGCTATGGACGTATTCGTGAGGTAAAAGCCCAGCCGAGAGCTTGCGCGATGTTTCGTCGACCAGGGCGCGTTCGTCGACGCGGCTGTCATCGGATTCGTGATGCTCCAATCCGAAGTGCGCGACGTGATCACTGAGCGTATAGAGGAAATGATAGTCGCGGTAGTGATGCGCTCCAAAAAGCTTCTGCGCCTGATCGACCAGACTCTTGTAGTGATCCCACACGTCCTGGGTAGCCTCGAGCGCGGCACCGCTGTCGGCGGCGATATCCATCTCAGTGACTGGATCCTGAGCCAGGGGAACGACTTTCAGAAATTCCCCAGTGATCACAGGTGAGTCTACGAGCGTGGTCAATGACGCTGGAGCGAAATGGATCTCATTCGCGCTTTGGCTGGCGACGGGCAGAGAGGTACCAAACTTCCATTCCTCGGGAATCTTCAGCGACGCGGTGTAATTGATGTCGTCGGATTTGTAGCCCTTAGGATAGAGCAGCACCTGATTCCAGCTGATGATAGAAAGCTTGGCCGTCGCGGAAGACCCAGCCGAGAATCCACCTTCGAATGTAGCAGGAGAGAGAAAGTCGAGTACGGCTTGCACCTCAGTGACTCCCGCAGGCACCTCCACGTGAATGGTGAAGCCGTCCAGGGTATCGCGACGCCACTTTAATATCTGGCCATTGGCCTTGAAGAACAACCCGGTAAGATCGACTACCGGGCCATCGGGGGCGTGCTCACCCGGGATCCACTTCGGATAATAAAGAGTAAGGTCGCCGGAAGCGGCCGGTATTTGCAGCGTCGCGTGGAAGATTTTTCGAGGGGCGTTAGTGGCATCAACCGAAATCGTGATATTCGGTGGAGTAGCAGCGAAAGTAAAAACGGATGTTACCAAAAATAAAACTCCAGGAATTTTGCCGAATTTCATTCGTTCGAGGCTCTCGGTCGGTGAATTGATTCCAACAGCAGCAACTGTATGCAATATAGCAGTTGGCGAGCGATGGACGCGGCCCCCGCTCATTGGACTTCGTGGAAAAATCTTCGCTCGCCCTGCCATCGCGGGTCATACCCCGCAGGAGAATGGAATCAGGAGAGGCTCTCGTGATGCAAAACAGCTTTCCGGTGGCAATGTGCATTATTGGCGCTATCGCCGACTTTGCGTTATGGACGAAGCTACGGAAATTCAAAGTCAGAGAGAATCCTCCCAGGAAGTTGGCACGCCTCTCAGTTGAAGCGAGGCGGCGCAGGGTCATGACCGCGAGTTGGATTCTGTTTGGCGCGGGCTGGTTCTTCTTGGCTGCGACAGTTCTGCTCTTCTGGCTTGGAAATTCCAGATAACAGCCCTCAGGCTGATATCATTCCGCTGCGATGTCGCGGCGCGGAAAGTTCATCACATTCGAGGGGCTCGATGGAACGGGCAAGAGCACCCAGATGCGGAAGCTCGCGGCAGTTTTGCGCGACGCCGGGCACCAGGTGATCGAGACGCGCGAACCGGGTGGCACCCCGACAGCAGAGAAGATGCGCAAGGTGCTGCTCGACTCGGGCACCGCCGGGCTGTCGCCTCAGGCAGAGATGGCTCTCATGTTCGCCTCACGCGCACAGCATATTGCCGAAGTCATTGAGCCCGGACTGGCCGCAGGAAACATCGTGTTGTGCGATCGCTTCACCGATTCCACCGAAGCGTACCAGGGGAGCGGCCGCCGCCTGGGAAGTGAACCCGTGCGCGAATTGCATCGGGTGCTCTGCGGAGATCTGCGGCCCGATCTGACCATCCTGATGGACTCCAATCCCCACGCGAGTGTGAATCGCGCGCGCCGCAGAAATCGGCGCACGTCGAAAACCTCCAGCCGCAGCCATGACGAAAACCGCTTTGAGCAGGAGACGCGGTCGTTCTTTGCGCGGGTTCGCGAAGGCTATCTGGCGATTGCAAAACGAGAACCGCTGCGCGTGGTAATTGTCGATGCGCGAGGAACCCCCGATCAGACTCACCACAAGATTGTGGAAGTTCTTTCCAGCAGATTGGCGCTTTCCGGCCTGAAAAAAGCTCACCTACCCCGGTAAGCAGAGTTCGGAAAGTCATTGTCATCCCGAGCGAAGTGGTCGGAGGGCGAAGCGAATCGACCCACGCAGTCGAGGGACCTTGTGTCTCCGCGATGGCATACAGGATGTCGGATCATTTCATTCTCGGTTGTAAGCGCCCGCGCTCGTGCAGAACTCTGTGGTAAATTTCTTTCTTTGCATGCCCTTCTCTGATTTTCACGGCAATTCCGAAGTCGTGCATCGCCTGCGTGAGATGATCTCACGCGATCATCTTCCCCACGCTGTTGTGCTGGCAGGGGCGCGCGGAGCGGGCAAGTACACACTTGCCCAAATGCTGTCGCAGACGCTGAATTGCCTGAATCCCCCGGAGACGAATGGTCTGCCGGACTTCTGCGGCGTCTGCGCAAACTGCGTGCGCATCGCGCAGTCCTGTGATCTGGATGCGCGTTTTGCCGAAGCGGTGGAGGCGCGAGAGAACCTGCGCGAGACCGATAAGAAAGAGACCCGCATCTTTGTTCAAACGCACCCAGATGTGCTGGTGATCCCGCCTGATCCGCCGCAGATGATGATCAAAGTCGACCAGGTGCGGCGCGTCATCGAGACCATCTATTACCGTCCGGCCGAGGGCAGGGAGAAGGTCTATATCTTTACCGATTCGGCATTCATGAAAGAGGCAGCGAACTCGCTGCTAAAGGTGCTAGAAGAGCCTCCGGACTTCGCGACCATCTTGCTCTTAACCGAAAACCCGGGAGAATTGCTGCCCACCATCCGCTCGAGATCCATGACATTCGCGCTGGCAGCATTGACGGGAGGGGAAATCGAAAAAGATCTTGCGAAGCATCATCCCGACTGGAAGCCCGCGCAACGCTCGCTGGTGGCGCGGTTGTGCGACGGCGCCGTGGGTCGGGCCCGCGGTTTCGATCTCGAGGCCTACACGCTGGCGCGTCGGCACGCTTTAGTCATTTTGAATTCGGCATTGCGCAGCGGAGAGCATAGTGATCTGTTTAAAATCACAGAATCGTATCGTCCTGGCGCCGAAGGGCGGGAGAAGACTGAAGGGCTGATCCACACGCTCTATTCCCTGCTGCGCGACCTGATGTTCATCGACTCCGGCACTCCAGAACTGATCCGCAATAGCGACATCGCCGCTGACCTCAAGCGAATGGCCGAGTCAGCAAATTTCGAGTGGATCACCGCGGCGTCGGATCGACTGGCCGAAGTCGAGCGCGGCATGCGGCGCAACCTGCTGCGGTCCTTGTCCCTGGACGCATTTGCGGCCGCCCTGGAGCGCTAGCGTTCGGAGCCCGGCTGACGTGGCGACTTACAAGCGTCAGGGTTCAGCCGAAGCCCCTACCATGGCTGCCGTTTGAAAAGCCTCGATTGCGGACCAGACACCCAGACCGACGCCCTTCGCCATCTGCGCCAAATCCACCATGTTGTGCGCCAGGAAGATGAACACGGAACCTTGTTTGGGATCTGCCTGCCACCAGCCGCCAAATGCGCCAGGCCAGCTTACGGTTCCAACACTGCCCCGGCGCATAAAGTCGTCATCTTTGGTTTCGAGTACAACCGATACGCCCAGACCAAACCCTCGACCCACTGCAAACGGTTTTTGTCCGAGCAAACTGGAATTCGCACGTTGGCTATCGGTCAGTTGATTGGTCATCATCCTCTGTAATGTTTCGGGACGCAGCAGGTGAACATCCTCCACCTCGCCACCGCCCAGGAACAGTCGTGCGAACTTCAGATAATCATCGACCGTGGACCACAGTCCTGCCCCACCCGACTCGTAGGCCATATTCACCGGCCGTTCTGCGATTACTACGCCGCTCCAAGTGACCCGCCGAGTCAGATGACCGGATTCGTCGAAACCGTAAGCCTCGGCTCTGGGTTCCCACTTCTCTCGGGGAACGACGAAGCTTGTGTCCTTCATCTTCAGGGGACCGAAGATACGGCGCTCAAGTACTGCTCCGAGGGGTTTACCTTCGATTCTCGCTACCAGCCATCCTAGAAGGTCGGTCGCGCGGCCATAGGTCATCACCGTTCCTGGCTGGGCGATCAATGGCAACCGCGCGAGCCCGGCGATCCATTCGTCTGGCTGCACATCGCTATCGATATCACCGCCAAGCACCTCGCGATATGCCTGCGCGATTGGGCCTTGATGAAAATCCGCATAGGTTAACCCCGCACGATGGGTTAACAGATCGTCGAAGGTTATGGGGCGTTCGGCAGCGTCGGTCTCATTGAGCGGAGCATTTGGGGATCGGAGAACCTGCATCCGTGAGAACTCCGGAGCATACCGGGTTTATGGGTTCATTCAGCTCGATCCTGCCCTCGTCCACCAACATCAACGCGGCCACTGAAGTGATTGGCTTCGTCATGGAAGCGATGCGAAAGATTGTTTCCCGGGAAATCGGGCTTTTCGCTTCGAAGTCGCGCCAGCCTACACAGGTGCTCATGGCTTCGGCGTCGCCCTCGCGCCACACTAATGTCGCAGCTCCAGCGAGTTCACCAGCATCCACCACAGGTTGCAAAGCGGCTCTGATCTTCTCTTGACTGCGCATATTGTATGTTTCGCCTTCAGCTTGCAAATAATATAACTAATTCTCAGATGAACCACGTGACATCCTCACCCTGGTCTGATGTGAGAATACGAGAGCCAGCGAAGCCATGACCGATTTCGTAGTGGAGAGCCTGATTCTGGATCTTCTTCAATGGGTTGCAAAGCAACACCGTAGCTATGAGGACACGATGGATGCTTGGAGGACGTCGTGCCCCAAACTGCCGGTGTGGGAAGATGC
>Ga0126378_10002314_pt1 | contig 14110 bp, 17 predicted proteins | sample PanSoiMetPlot_23_FD_92587 | JGI IMG/M metagenome (GOLD analysis project Ga0126378, IMG submission 92587) | Tropical forest soil microbial communities from Panama - MetaG Plot_23 | ecosystem: Environmental > Terrestrial > Soil > Tropical forest > Bulk soil | place: Panama | collected 2016-02-17 | reverse complement strand
GGGAAAATTTACGACGAGAACGGCAAGCCGGTACCCTGAAGCAGCAAACCCGTAACGCGAGGAGAACAAATGTTGACGATCGTCTTGATCATTCTTCTTGTCGTGCTCTTAGCGGGCCGCGGCCCGGCATGGAACCCGGCCGATCCTATAGGGCTGCTGATCAGCGTGCTATTCATCGTCCTGATCGTTTGGTTGATCCTGAGCATCGCTGGCGACGGCGGCCTTTTGCGCCTGAGGTAACCGCATGCCGTTCGACGGCACTAAGAAACTAATCGGGCGCGATGCGTTCCTCTACATGGAACCTCCTGAGGACGCCTCAGATGAGGAAAAGAACGCATTCGCCCAGTGCGGGACATGCCGCGCGTTCCAACCGGGCAAGCTCCGCTGCGCCAAATTCAAAGACGATCGCGAGATTGTGGCCGGCGGATCATGCGGTCGTTACGACTTTGGTACGCCAAGCGACAAGGCCGATCTGTTTACGCCGGATACAACCTCGGAGAAGGCTGGGTACGTCGTGCGGCAGGTACGCTGCGAGAATTGTCGTTACGGCGGAGCTCGCTGCGGATGGTATGAGGAACTGAACGCCAAATTCCCTGACGAGATCTATTGCGAGCCCAAGATAAAGCCGAAGGCTTGCTGCAATGCACAAGAGCCAAAAGAGCGCGAGGGCCATGCCGAGGGTGGCCGTATCGGATACCAGGTCGGCGGTGAGATCGATGACTGGGTTACGCCGTCCCCGCCATCCGCCACGCCGCACCAAAATGTAGATGACTGGGTTACGCCGCCGCCCCAAGAGACAGAGCAGCCGAGTCTTCTTGGAGAGGTCGGGCGCGGCGCCATGCGTGCTGGAACGCAGGCGCTTTATGGTATCCACGAGGCGGCAAATTGGATCGAGAACAAGCTCGGGGAGTGGACAGACAACGATTCCATCAAGAAAACGGCGGCTCAAGATATCGCCGAAGTCGCCCTTCGTGAGAAAGCCGCGCAGGAAGCCTATAAGCCAAGCGTAGGAACACTCGGCGAGGCCGCGAAATCCCCGAAAGCCGCCGCGCATTACGCCGCTGGCATAGTCGGGGCCGCATTGCCGACCATAGCACAGTACGAACTCCTCGGCATTCCCCGGATGATCGCCCTTGGTGCATTCGAGGGAGCGCAGCGCGCCGCGAAGGAAAATAATGGCGACCCGTTAGCGACAACTACCGGGGCATTCATCGGGGGCGCCGAGGCAGGGGCCCCTGTGCCATTCCTACAGGGGGCCGTTGGGAAGGGCTTGCTCCAAGGCGCGGTCCGTGGAGCGCTCGGCATGGGAGCGTATGGTGCCGCGCAGGCGGCACTAGAGCCACTACCTAAAGCAGCCGCTACCGGCGTTTACACCCCGCCGACCGGAAGTGAGATCGCCGAGAATATAGCCGGCGGAGTTATCGGCGGCGGTCTCTTCGGTGGTTATGGTGCCTTGCGACATCGCGGGGCAGAAGAAGCTGCGCCAGCTGGCCGCCAGCCGGCCGCTGCGGTACAGGCGCAACCTGCCACTGCGCAGCCAGCTCTACCGCCGGAAGTCGCGGCTATTCCGGCGCCGCCGATTGGCACGACGGTCAATCTCACCTATCCGGAAGGCGTGCGCGCGGCGACCATCGTTGCTCATCCGCAGCCTGGCATGGCCGAGATCGAGCATGCCGATGGCAGCAAAGAGTTGATCGCCAACGCTGATCTCGAGGCGAAGAAGGCTGCTCCTCCTCCAGAGGCGGCGCCGACAGTTGCCCCGACACCTGTTGCGCCCGCGCCTGCGGCCGCCGCCGCAGCGGTTCCCCCTCCAGAGGTTCGGCCCGAACCGGCCCCCACCCCTGTCGAGCCGGAATTGCCGGCTGATCCTCTCCATGATCTTTGGCAGGCATCGGAGCAGGCACACGAGGCGGCGGCGACAGAACAGCCGCTCGAGAATGTCGGCGAGCGGATTGAGACTGCTGCGGCGGAACTGGAGAAGCAGGCCGAGCCCGCCGAAATGACGCTAGAGGAGCAGGCGGCACATACTTCCGACAGGATCGGGAGATTAAAGAATAATCTCGATACCGAAACGGACGAGTTTCAGAAAAATAACATCAGGGGAGCTATCGCGCGGGAAGAAGCTAATCTTGGCCGGCTAGAGGATAGCATCAAGAAGCAGGCCGAGCCAGAAGAAGTGCCGACGGTCGAGCCGGAGAAAGCCGCGGCGGTCGAGCCGGAGAAAGTTAAAGAAGCGCCACCCACGGCGTCGGAATCGCCAGTACCAGCTCCCGGATGGCTCCAGGAAAGGACAGATCAGGATTTCGCAACCGCGCAGAGACTTGGAATAGTTGATGATATAGAGCGACTTGCGGCCCAAGGGAACACGGCTCGACAAATTGTGCGCTCACTAAAAGATCGTTTCCCGGCTGGGATATCCAAGATGGAGTTTGATCCAGTCGATGTTGTGCGAGCTGTACGAAACAAACTCGACATTCCATCGTTGGACGAGCGCGGAGAGTTTGCTGCATGGCAAAGCGCATACAATCAAAGGCTGAGAGCGGCCGCCCAAGCAGCACAAGCGCCTCAAGCTCCCACCGAGCCGAAGCTTACGGGCCGGGCCGCAATCGAGGCGTTCTATGCACCTGGCCCCCGTGTTCCGTTAGAGGGGGAAATACCCGCGCAACCACGCAAATCGACACTAACCGTTGCGCCAGAACAAGAAAGGCCGAAACAAAAATTCACCGATGAACTCAAATCAGCCATGCGCCAAGCTGATGCGCTTGGCCAGGAAGAATGGCAACGCGCTTCTGATCTTCGTGCGCCATCCGGAGCTATAGGTGTGGGTGCCGCTGATTTCGATCATGTACTCCGAGCGACTCTGGCTGATTCCTACCTCAAAAGCATACGGAATGGCGGGAGTCCAGATGAAGCTTATGAAGCGGCGAAACAAGAAGGCGCGGCGGCAGTAGAGAAGCATAACTCGCGGCGTCCAGAAGATGTAAACTGGCAACGCTCGCCAGAATCACAGCGCCCATTCCTTGATAGAATAGATCGAATTATTCGGCCAGCCGCCGCGCCTCCTGAACCGACATCGACGCTGACCGTTGCGCCTGAGCAGGCACAACAAGCAGAGGCCGCCGGACGAGATGTTTCGCAAGCGCGCCTTAGCGAAGCTCGCAATGTTTCGCAATTCTCAGGGCCGACCGTTGCCGAGCGGTTCCCCCATCGGAACACCCTGGATGATGCGCAACGATTACGCGACGCTGGCAGCTATCCAGATGATCTCGCCGGCGGGCACGCTGCGGCGCGCGATTATGTTTTCATCGAGGGCACCAATACTGGGCGTGAGTTTTTCGCCACCAATGATGGCACCGGGCGCATCGTCGCTGCCGGTACCAGCGGTCTACCGGACGCGATTGGCTTCTCGGACGAGATGTTACGCCGCATTTGGGATCCTAACGCGATACCGGAAGCCGTTCACCACAACCACCCGAGCAACTTCCCGCTATCGATAGAGGATACGATGGCGCTTGCTGCTCCGGGGATTGGAAGCGTCACAGCGCACGGGCATGACGGGGCAATAAGTTCGGCATCGCTGACGCCTGCTGCTCGGGGAGCGCTTCTCAAGTTGCCGCCAGCTGAACGTCAGCAACGCATCAAGGACATGGCGCTCGGCGCCCAGCTGATTGCGCGCGATGCGATCGATCCTATCTTCCAACGGGGGATGCTGCCTACTCAGCGCGCCCACGAGATCCTTTTTGAGGCCCAAAATCGTCTGCTCGCAGCAAACGGTATCACCGATTATGTGAGCACCAGGACATTACCGAGTTGGACGGTCTCCAGGTTAATCCAGTCACTCCCCAAGCTACCGAACACAGGAGATATAGGTGATCGGCTTAATCGATCCGCCGGGCCCCTACGCCCCGAAGACGCAATGGCTCGAATTTCTGAAACGCATGGAGAGCTTTCCGCAGGACGACCCGCAAGTGCAGGCGGTGTTGGAGCAGGCGAAGCGCGCCCTGGCGTTGCAGCCGGCGAACCAGAACCAACCACCTTCGCCTCACGGCTTAGTCTAGCAGAGGGAACGCTCGCCGATCGGCTGCGCGAACATCTCGCCGGCGAGCCGCGGCCGGCCGAGCCGGCTGACCCGGACGCACACGTTGCGGCCGACGCACTAAGTGCTGCCGGTGATCCTCGAGGCCCCGGTTCATTCGATCGGCTACGGGCTGACACGGGCTTGACGCCAACCCGCATGGCTGATCCAAGCCATCGGAACTTCGCGGTATTCCAGCGGCAGGTTACCGTGCCGATGACGGCAGGACGCCGCGACGAGATCCAGAACGCGAAGTGGCAGGTGATTAACTCCCTCCGCAAAGATCGCGCAGCGCTGTTCCATGAGTCCACCGATCGTCTCCAGAGTTGGCGTGATGCGCCGGCCGAAAGCTGGCGACGGGTTCTCGCGGCGGCCGAGATTGCTACCCTGCAAAATAAGGAGATTCCGCTCGACGGCCGGCGAGTGATCGTCCGCAACGACGACCATCCCTTCGCCGAACTCAGCAAGCCCGGCACGCCGAGCGCTCTTGTTGCGCTGTCTCCTGAAGAGACGAAAATGTTCGCGGACCTGCGCGGGGCCTTCGACAAGACCTGGCAAAACCTCGTAACTGAGACAGCGCGGCGTGCATCGGCCGCCGTAAGAAGAGGAGAAATAGAGCCGACGGGGGCGGCGCTTTACAAGGCCGCTGAGGAAGCTGGTCCGGAAACCCGCGAGGGTGCTCGCCTGAAGCGAGCGGCCGCTATCGTAGCAGCCATCGAGGCCAAGCACAGGACCTCTTATCTGCCTCTGATGCGTAAGGGCGACTACTTTTTCCGCGTCACTCCGCATAAAGACACTGAGGCTAAGGTCGGCATACCCGGATGGGATGGTGATGGCATGCCGCCTACGGCAATGTTCCGGCTTATAGACTCGGAGCGTTGGTACGAGCGCCTGGCCGGCGGCCTGCGCCAAGGCCTGACCAAGAACGCGCAGGCTGAGCTCGAACGATTGCAGGGCATATTCCCGCCGGCTGAATATCACATCGAGCACGGATATCTGTTTGATAACCCGGACACTATCCGAAATTTAAATATGCCGGCCGTTGACAAGCTGATGACCATGGTCAGCACCGACGCCAAAGGGATCCTCGAAAGCAGCAACCGCACGGCAGGGATGGACCGTGCGCCTGCCCGTGAGAAGGCCCAGGCCGACTGGAAAAAGATGCGGGATGAGATCATCGATAAGATCTACGAAGAGGCGCAGGCAAAATTCAAGGAACCGCGGCGTGAGATCCCGGGCTACGACGGCAACTTCGCCGAGTCGCTAGGGCGCTACTTCCATTGGCTTGCAAGCCACACCGCAAACCTGCGCTACGCGGATGCCATGGACAAGGCCGATGATGCCATTGCTCATCATCCGGATCCGAAAACACGCGCTTATTGGCGCGACTATGATAGGGATCAAGACGATTACGGCGACCAGGAACTTTACGGCCCGCTAGCCCGGCTGCGGCAGGCGAATTTCTATATGATGCTCGGCGGCAATATGGCGTCGACCGCCAAGATCATGCTTCACGGCGTATTCCTGGGGATGCCCTTGCTGTCGACAGGGCTCGACCGCGGCGCGGTCGCCGCGACGTATCTGAATGCTTTTCGGCAACTAGCCACCCCATTTCGCGGCCTGAAGCCTACCCGCAACGGCATCGAAAGCGACCTCTCGGTTGGAGCCCTCGACGAGGGTGAACGGGCACTGCTACGCAATGCCGAGGCCGAAGGCATCGTCCACCCGCAGGGGTTTGAGGAGCTCGGTGGTCTCAGGCATGGTGGCTTTGAGAACCTGACGCCGACCCAACAGAGGCTCAGGAGATTCTTTGACATCTGGGGGTCGAACATCTCGGCAGCTGACCGTACTGTACGCGGCGCGCAGCTTCTTGCCGCTTACCGTACCGCAAACCGCGTGGGCATGGATAAGATCAACAGCGTGTGGGATCGGGATATTAACTGGAAGAATGCCCCCGAAAAGACACCGGAAGAGTTTGCCAAGTTCATGGTCGACCGTGCCGCCGGCATCTGGGGCGGCGTCAATCGACTACCCCTGTTTCGCTCGCAGCTGGGCCAGAATGTCGCTCAGTATCGATTCTACGAGATGAACTACCTCAGCGTGCTGAATCAGATGCTCAAGCACATGGGGCCAGAAGGCAAGATGACGGCTGCTCTGATGATGGGCGGCATGTTCGCCTTCGGGGGTGCGCTCGCGCTGCCATTCTCACAGAACCTCATCGGGGCTGCGAACCTGGCATGGAAGTGGGCGACGGATGTCGATCCCAATTTCCAGGATACGCTCAAGGACATGATGAATTCGGGCTGGTTCGACGGGGCCGGTGACATCGTCATGCACGGGGCGGCGCGTAAGCTATTCGGCATCGATTGGGGCTCGATCGGGTTTGGCGACATCCTGAGCCGGAACCTCAACTCGCCGCTTGATCTCTTCGGGGCAGCCATCTCGAGCACAGTCAATTCATTGGCGCGCGCCGGCGAGCGCGCTACCACCGAACAGGGTCTGGGCGCCGCGGCCTACGAGCTCATGCCGAACTCAATCAAGCATATGATAGCGGCCGTTTATCCCGAGATCGCGCTCGCATCGGCCGCGCACGGACATGCCGCGATGGCGGCCAGCCAGCTGTCAGATGCCGATCGTGTGAAAATGGGTCTTGGGTTCCGACCCGAAGCCCAAGCAAAGGCTGTCGAACGAGAGCAGCAGATCTATCACCTCGAGGACGCGACCAAGGCGGCCATTGGGAAAGCCGAAGATCGCGTAGCCAATCTACGGGCGCGCGGGCTGCCCATCGATGACGCCATAAGGGATTGGGCGAGCGCCATTCAACAAGGCGTGCGCAACGGCGTCTTGACACCGGCGCTCGTTGCGCAGGAGAAACGCTCGCTGGCGGCAAAGATCCAGCAACGCATGCGTCCAGACATAGGCTCAAAGACTGAACGCCGCGTTGGTGCTGGATTGGCAAAATCCGGGAACGCATCGCCCTAAAGTATCATATCGTAACAAACCCACTTGACGTCGTTACGGGGACGCTCCTACATTGTATGTCGAAGAGAGCGTGCCGCCCCAGTTTGGCCACTGGGGAGCAGAAATTCCTGATCTGCCGATCGTCCTCCGGTGCGGATTCCTCGGCACGTTCTCTTTCTATCCTCTGAGGACGCGGAGGGCGTAATTTGTTCTGGATCTATCTGTTCGGCGGATGGTTCGTGCTCAGCACGTTCTTTGGTTTTCAGCTCTCACGGACGGCCGGCCCGGGATGACAAGCCTCGCTTCGCGCGCTGCACGGCTGGTGCAGACAATGGGTTTTCCCGTATTCCCGGTCCTCGACAATAAACACCCTGCAGTAAAACACGGATATAAAGACGCAGTCAGAGATCCTAACGAAGCATATCGATTATTTTGCCGCCATCCCAATGCAACATTAATAGGCGTGCCTACCGGTGCCATAACAAATCTAGCTGTAATCGATATTGATCCCGATGGGATGCATTGGTTCCAGCAACGTATTCACCGGTTCCCTCCAACACGAGTTCATTCGACAAGGCGCAATGGGCGCCATCTTTTTTATTTACTCCCTGTAAAAAACGATCCGCCTTTCAAATGCTCAGCTGGAAAACTCGCGCCTGGCGTTGACACCCGCGGCGAGGGCGGATCGATCATCTGGTGGCCGGCCTCCGGCGGCCAAATCATCAACGACGTCGCAATGGTTCCATGCCCGCCATGGGTGCTGCGGGCACTCTATAGAGAAAAGCGGTTGGGGGAGGGAAGGGGCGGCGAAGCGACCAGTAGAGACCAGGAGGGGATAGACGGTCTCCTGCGCTTCGTCGCCCATTCTCGCGAAGGCGAACGCAACAGCCGGCTCTTCTGGGCGGCGCTCAAGGCCGGCCAGGCGATCGAGCGCGGGCTCCTCAATACCAACGACGCCATCGCGCAGCTCGTCGACGCAAGCACGCTGCCGCGATATGAAAGCCTGCTCACAGCGAAGAGCGGGATTGCCAGAGGGCGGGGAATAAGGTGAGCGAGCCGAACTAAACGTATAGAGCATTGACTTTGCCGTGGCTCGCTCATCTGCTCCTCAGAATGCCGCCGCCTTTGTGCAGGCGGCCGGGATCCCCTCCTGGCACACAAACCTGATCAAGGGTGACAAAGGTCCGCTTAAGATCCTGATAAACATTGTCACCGCTATCTCGCTGTCGCCAGAATTCATCGACGCGACCGGCGACTCTGCGATCAAGTTGGACATATTCCGCACCGAGACCATGGCACACCGGCCTTTGCCATGGGGCGGCCCGCCGACACCCCGCGGCTGGCGTGACCAGGACGATCGCGAGATGACGATCTGGCTCCAACGAAATGGATTAATCGTGCCTGAGAACTTGGTGCACGCTGCTGTGCAGACCGTAGCCGAGCAAAACGGCTTTCATCCGGTCATGGATTATCTCACCAACATCGTCTGGGATGGCATTCCGCGCCTCGACGATTGGCTGATCACGTACTGCGGATGTCCGCGATCTGACTATATCCAAGCGATCGGCTCCCGGTGGTTGATCAGCGGCGTTGCTCGGATATTCGAGCCCGGGTGCAAAGCTCACTGCGTGCTCGTCCTGGAAGGGCCGCAGGGGATCGGCAAGTCTACCGTGTTCGAGATCATCGGCGGCCGGTATTATAGCAACGACATCGCTGCGCTCGGCACCAAGGACGCGCAGGAGCAGATCCTCGGCGTGTGGATCATGGAGTTCGACGAGCTCGACGCCGTCACCCGGGCTCGAGAGATCCTTGCCGTCAATGCTTTCGTGTCACGCTCGATCGACCATTTCCGGCTGCCTTACGCGCGCCGGTCGCAGTCACACCCGCGGCAGAGCATCTGCGGCGCCAGCACGAACCAAGTTGTCTGGCATCGCGACAGTACCGGGGCTCGCCGATGGTGGCCGGCCCGGCCAGCTACCATTCACCCAATAGACTTGGATTCACTAAGGCAGGATCGGGACCAGCTTTGGGCTGAGGCGCGCGACCGCTTCCTGACACATGAGCATTGGTGGCTCGAGGAAGACCATCTCATCGCCGCGCAAGAAGCGGAGATGGAACAGCGGTTTGAAGAGGACCCGTGGTCCGACGCGGTCATCAATTCCGCCCATGCGCTTACGGGGGCTCAACGCAGCGCCGAGAAGCGTGTGACCGTTGAGCGTGTGATGGCGGAGATGGGGATCACCCTCGACCGCCGTGATCCCCAGTCCGGAGCTAGAGTAGCAAAAGTCCTGCGCCACGCGGGATGGGTGCGAGGGCGCGGGCAGGATGGAAAAATCTGCTACTTAGCACCAACGCGGTAGGTAAATTCTAACCAGAAGCAATTTCCTCGGCAAGAGTTGTCGAGATCAATATGCTCGGTCTTGGATCGACACTACGGCGAAAATCCTCAATTGCCTCACTTGATCGCAGCAGCTCAATTTCGCGGATCATCGTCCTGAGATCGGCCGACACGGCTAAAGAATTTAGATGGCGCATGATAACCAGATTGGAAAGCAGCAACAGATCTACTTTTGTCTCGCTCATCTGATCCTCCAAGGTGTGGTCAGCATTGACAGCGGCCGGCATGCTGCCGCCGCATCAAATCCCTGCACCCCGAATACAGGTTCCTCACAGAGCCAATGATAAGTACCAAAAGCGTGATCCCATACGCTTAGAACATCTCCATAATTGCCCTCGCCCTCAGTTGTGTGATGCAGTAGATGAGCGTCCAGCGTGATCAGCCCAGGCTCTAGCGAGCGTTCCAGCCATGGCGGCCACCGACGCGATGCATCGTGGGTCAGCAGAGCCATAACGAACGAGAAGAGCCCGTGCGTTGTGACCACCCAGATGGGGATCGCCAAGATGCCCAGAGCCAGCGCATAGATCGCCCCCTTGCTCAGCGTTTCGAGCGGGTGAAATCGCACTGCCGTCGTCACATCGACGTCCGGATCTGAATGGTGCAGCGCATGGAACCGCCACAGCCATCGTGTATGATAGAGCCGATGCACCCAGTAAGCTAAAAACTCGATCACAAGAAAGCCGACCAGCAGCATTGCCCAACCTGGCAGATGCCCCGACTGCAGCACCCCAACCAGGATGCCGTTGCCGATCCATAGCCCAATATTCCAAATGCGCTTGCGCCAGTGAGAAGGGCCGGCTTGCGCCGGCCCCCCTTTCCCAAAAACAGCGGGAGACATCGTAGCCTCAGAATGCCCCGAGGCCGAGCGCGATCAGCTTGCTGATCAAGTGCGAGATGGTCTCGTAAATCGGCCAGCTTGAATCGGTCTCTGATCCGCCACCCCCGGCATAGGCCGGCATCGCGCAGGCAAGCGCAACGCTTAGCGAAACTCCACGCCAGACCATGACTTTGTGGAAAATGTTCGACATCGATTTCCCTTTCCTGTACGCAGCGGGACTGCTGCGCGGGAAAGTTTTACGACGTGACCAGTCAAACCCTCGTCTCTAACAGCGTCCATTAAACTGTCAAAAAATCGTCAGGCTTCATTTTACGGTAATTGTTTCGCCGGTTCTCGAATCACGACACTTAATGCGAACTATGCGCTGGGTAAAGACGGCGGCCCGCGCGATGCAGGCTTCGCGTGTCGTGAATCGAAATTCGTCGGTCCACAACGTATGCCCAGCCCAGCTAAAATGTATTGTGACTAGGAGCAGCCATGGGTAGAGAGAACTCACGGGCAATGCTCTGTCCGTTCGTCAAGCAAAGAAACTTTCCACGAGTTCTCTGCCAGGCGAATCACTAGAACGCGGCACCCATCTACTTTTGGTCCGATCCACCCTTCGCCGATCCTGGTTCCTCGGGCCCGAGCAGTTTCAATCTCGTGGTCATGGGTTCTAGTATTCATCATGACAAGATCTGGCGTAGTCCGTGTAGCGCGATCAGCGCGCTTTCGGCGCGCCCGTCGTCTTTTATCCTGGTCCAGCGTCCCGCGTCCGCTGGCATGAGCTGCGAAGCCCGTGCGCGGGATCCATCTTTGCCGCCAGGGACCTTGAGTGATGCCTGCCACGTCCGCGGTGCCACGGGCGTCCAGGGGACGCCAGCTGTCGTCAGCGTAGCCAGAACCGCCATGTAGACGCCTACCATGACGCTCGTAAATCCCTCAGCTCGGATCTCGCCAGTGGGGCCGGGGCGTCGATGAGCGGGCATGGCCCACACTTGCTCGACGAATGCATGATCAGGCCGCCACTCCTTAACCAACGCGGCGAGCCCATGGTAGTCGAGAGATACTTTCTTCGATTTGGGTTTCACCTGAAGCACGGGCATGTCCATCAGATCGAGGATCACGCCATCGCGCCCCATGTGGCAGAGGGCCCCATGCAGACCGGGGTCGATCCCGAGGAGGCTCATGTGAGCCTTGCAATAAAGTTATCGAGCCAATCTCGATTGTCTTCGAGCGCTTCATCTGCCACGCCGTAGCCAACCACCTCGATCTGTTTCATCGATATCTGTCTCAATTCATCGAGGTTGCGCATAATCGATCTCAGATAAAAAAGATCGCTCTCTGTGATGAGATGATGCGGGCGCGTTGCTCGTTGGCGTCGCGTCACTTCAATTCTCCATGGGCTCGCAGCCAATCCTCGATGATCAGCTTGCCGAGTTGGGATGCTGGTCGGCGTTCCTTTAGACAGGCGCGGTCATAGGCCTCCTTGACGAGCGGCGATACGCGAACGCCGATCTGCTCAGTCAGTCGGTCGAGATCGGCTTTTCGATTTGTTGACATCAGACACTCTTGACAATCGGTAACGGAGTAAACATTATGTGCTAGAGAAAACCGTGGTGTCAAGGAGAGATGGACTCTCATACCCGCGTGACGGCCGGGAGAGACCGGCAACCGAAACCTGAGCAGACCCCCATGAAAATAGATCTCATAGACGGCGCCGAACAGTTAGGCGGATTGGCCAACCAAATCAGCTGGACAAGACTGGTTCAGCAGCTTCGAGCGGCCGGCGAGATCCAGCCGTCTGAGACGGTGGCAAGGATAATCGTTAGCCCACGCGGGCTCGAATATCGCGTCGTCGATCGCGCACTCTACCCACAGGCATAACCCCCCGATGAATTGGCACGACTTTGCGACCGGCGCGTGTTTTGGAATGGCGCCTGGTATGCTGCTCGGGATCTTCATCTGTTGGCTGAGTGGCCGGATTTGAGCCGCCAGTATGCCGGTCCCGCGCTACCGCACCCGCTCGAGGTTAATTGGCGGCCGATCGAGACCGGGCACTGGTTCTTGTACGCGCGGCGCGGCTCCGCGTGGGTGCCGGCGCGGATCTGGTGGTGTCCGCACGAGCCGGGCGACGAGGAGAACATTCTCGATCAGCCCTTCTTGTCCGGCGAGATCGCCGGCCGCCAGGTCGACCCGGCGCGTGACATCTGGATGCGCGTACTTCTATGCGAGACAAACCCCGGGCATTGGAGTTGCGCGCAGGCAATGGTTCCGAAAGACGGGCTTACCGTCGAGGAGGAATTTGCCTACCAGATGCATCTTTTGAAAGGCGGCCATACACAGACCAAACCGATCGCCAAGCTGAGGACACTGGCGTTGCCGTTCTAAAAAAAGAGGAGACACAAACCATGAAGATCGAGAAATATCACAGTGAGGACGACAAGAAACGCTGGATGGTAGTCCGTACCGACTATTGCGGGCCCAACGGCGGCGCTCTTGATGGTGACATCGTCGAGGCCGACGAAGAGAGCGGAGATGTCGTCATGAAAATCAACGGCGAGGAGAAAACCTTTAACCTCGGCCCCGGCGGGGTCAGGCTCATCGGGCGATGGCGATGAATTATCTCAGAAACGGCGCCATTATATTGATTGTCTCTGGGCTTATCCTAGCTCTGATCGCGCTCTTACATATGGCCCCAGCTCAAAGCTATCCCGCGATGCCTGATCCGGCGCTAACCCCTGGCGCCGCGCTCGACACCGATCCCACGGTCATCTGCGCACCGGGGTATGCCCGGGCCCATCGAGTGTGGCACGACAAGCGCGGTACCGCCGCCAAGTACGGCATTCCGTGGAGCGCCGCCGTGACCATGGAAGACGACGATCTCGTTCCCATCGGCCTTGGGGGCAACAACGCAGATCCGCGAAACCATTGGCTTCAACAATGTTTGGCGTGGGAGAATATCCACAACGGGATTCGCGAATGTACTGCCGGCGAGGCATGGGAGAAGGATAAACTCGAGCACCAATGGGAACAGAAACTACATGCGGCATGTCGTGCCGGAGATATGATCTTAGCCAAACAGATATTGGACGCGGGGCATCATTTCTTTCTCAGTGGCCAATGGGCACAGGCGATACATTTGAAGGACACGCTGCCGTGACCGGTATCACGTTCCTTATAGTTGAGGGGGCATCCCATATAAAGGGCATCAGTTATATGGATGATGGCACGCTCACCGTGAAATTCGCCGACAGTTCTTATAGATACAAGGATGTTCCTATTGAGGTTTACGAGAAGCTGCGCGATGCGAACGAAGATCCCGATCGCAGCTTAGGCAAAGAATTTCGTGCCCTCGTCGTCAAGGGCGGATACGAGTACACAAAGCTATGAGACAGAAGAAGAGAACGGGAAAGATGCCCAGTGTATCTGTCGACGTTGATGTAGACCTTAACGATATCTGCGACGTCGATGATCTGAAATTGGTGGTCGGTTATGCTATGCTGGCACCGGATGCAAAAATCAAGCGCGCGGCGGAGTACCTCAATGACGAACTCTGCCTAGGCATTGCCGTTGGCGATGAGCACTGCCCAGAGCCCTCATGTGACCGGCAATACCGTGAATGGTGGGCGAAAAACCGCCAGGCAGAGGTTGCATGATGACGCCAGGCATCGGCCATAATCGCGGGCTGAACATTCCCTCGAAAGAAGCCATCGCCGAGTTTTTGGCCGAGGAAACGGCCGAGCTCGCCGCCAAGGCACATGAGTGCATCATCTGCGCCGACGAACGGAGCGAGGTGGTGGACGACGAGAGCGCGGCGAAGGCTGTGCAGCTCGAAGCGACAATGATCGAGCTTTTC
>Ga0126378_10002311_pt1 | contig 14119 bp, 6 predicted proteins | sample PanSoiMetPlot_23_FD_92587 | JGI IMG/M metagenome (GOLD analysis project Ga0126378, IMG submission 92587) | Tropical forest soil microbial communities from Panama - MetaG Plot_23 | ecosystem: Environmental > Terrestrial > Soil > Tropical forest > Bulk soil | place: Panama | collected 2016-02-17 | reverse complement strand
GACCCACGCCAACCTGCAGCCAGCGGTCGACTGTTATAGGTGCCAGCCCGGCGATTCTACCTGGCGGGCTCTGGCGTTGGAGGTTCTTCGAATCGAGGACGGCATGATCACGGAAATCGTTGTGTTCCCGCCGGACAGTTTCCGGGCGTTCAGGCTCCCGATGATGACGGACCCGGCGCCGGAGATGACCGGCTCTCTGAGCCACAAGAAAGAGAGGAATTGATGAAATACATCTGCTTGATGGCCTTGCCGCTGATTCTCAGCATCGGTTTCCTTGTGCCGAGGGCCCCGGCGCAGTCCGATAACTATTCCAAAATGGCACCTGTAGACCAGTATTTGATGGAAAGGAATGCTGAGATTCGGCTGGCGCGGAGCGCCGCTCCCAATTCCATATCCAGCGAAGCGACGATCCTGGTCTTGGGACGGCAGGGCTACGAGACAGCGATCGGTGGCAAGAACGGGTTTGTCTGTATGGTGGAAAGAAGCTGGATGGAGGTGTTTGACTCGCCTGAGTTTTGGAACCCGAAGGTTAGGGGCGCCGATTGTCTGAACCCGCAAGCTGCACGTTCGATACTGCCGATCGTCTATCTGCGTGCCAGGATGATGATGGCCGGTCGTTCCAAGGCGGAGACTGTATCGGCGATCAAAGCGGCGTTCGAGAATAAACAACTGCCGAACCTCGAGACCGGTGCTATGGCATACATGATGTCGAAATCAGCCTACCTTACCGATGAAGGGGACCACAACGGGCCTCATCTAATGTTCTTCACTCCCGTTATGGACAGTAAAGATTGGGGTGTTGGCGCACGGGGCTCGCCGGTTGTGTTCACTCCATTGTTCTTCTCGCCGAAGGAACCATCCCAAATGAAAGGGCTGCCGCCGATTGTTGTCTTTGCAGTCGTGCTTACAAATTGGTCCGACGGAACGACCGCAACCGATCCCATCTCCTCATCGCTGCCTCCAAGAAAACGCTAGGACAGGCGCGCAGTCGCGCGCCTGCCTATACGTTACGAAAACAAACAATATGACCTCCAATATGAATCACTCGGAGGCCGCGATGGGCCCCGAACTGAAGAAAAGCCGTAGTTAGTGCAGTAGCAGGGCTGGCCGTGCAGTAAGGCAGGTGGGTTAAGACTGGGATAAAAGGAGCCGCGCAATCACTCGCCTAAACCGTCAGCGAATTTCCACAAGATTCTGGCGGAGAGGGGGGATTCGAACCCCCGGTACAAGTTTTAGCTCGTACAACGGTTTAGCAAAACGAGTGATTGCGTCTGGCTCGCTGGTAACTTGATGAAAAACAATGACGCCGTTCGGCTCGCTCAGGGCGGTTTGGGCACGTTTGAGCCTATTGGGATAAATTGGGATAAAGGCTGTTCCACATCGCGACCGATGACCGAAAACCGGATGCCGGATTCCACACAGATTCAAATCCTTCCGTTAACAACCGAACGCTCTACCCCTGAGCTAGCGTGGCGGCCGAAGACTCTTCTCGGACGAAATCGCGAAGGACTGCGGCATAATTTCCGTACTCACGAAGTATTTCACGGTGCTTCTGCTGCCCGGCACATCTCCGCCAAGCGCTCCTGCGTTCCCTCCGGATCGGGGGCTTTCTCCGGTGCCAGCCATTCGCGCGGGGAGCCGGCAGCAAGCAGCAAGCGCGCGACTTCGACATGATCTGCGCCGTTTTGCGACCTGTGTCGCCAGCCTTCACATGCCCACACCAGCGGTGTCGCGGCAAACATGCCATCTACGGCATTCACCGATGCGCCCTTCGCCAGCAGAACCTTCACTGCTTCCGCGTGGCCGCCCATCGACGCTCGATGAAGTGCTTCCACTCCGTTGCCGTCCTTTACATTTGGATCGAAACCACATTGCAGCATCGTTTCGAGAGTTTTCACATCGCCGCGTTCGGCCGGAGTGTGCATCATCAAGTGGTGCTCCGGGCGAAGCTCGTTGCGCAGATTCGGATGCTCCTGGAGCAGCGAGCCTGCTTGCGCCTTATTGCCGGAAGTACACACCGAAACAAAACGGTCGATCTGCGAGAGTTCGTCTTTCGCGCCATGTCGCAACAACCAGGACGCCACTTCCTCATTCCCGTGCAGCGCGGCGAGCGTATGCGCCGTGCGTCCATCAGGTCGGCGCTTATTTACGTCCGCTCCGTAGGAGACCAGCAATTCCACCGTCTTAACGTCCAATCGTTGTGCCGCAACGTGGAGCGGCGACTCGCCCGATTGCGCCCATGCCAAGTTCGGATCGGCTCCGTGTTCCAATAACCATTTCGCTCCGGAAATGTCACTCGGCCTCATCCAACCCAGAATGTACGCAAGCGGAGGAACGCCTACCGGAATTCCGTTAGCATCGACGCCGAAGCGATACAGCAATTCCAGCGCCGCAACATTCCCGCTGCCTGCCGCAATGTGCGTGGAAACGCCGTCCGTCGGATTTGCGCCACTCTCGAGCAGCAACTCTGCAAGCTCACGCTGCCCCGTCGCAATCAGAGCTCCCCAGAGAGCTGTCCGTGGAAGCTCCGGGTGCCAGTTCCAGTCATATTCGGCGTTTGGGTTCGAGCCCATTCGTAGTAGCTCCCGTGCAATTCTCACAAGCCCTTTCGCTCGCTCGGGCGAATCCTTCTGCAGAAATGTATGGCAGACGTACAACAGCGGCTCCCAATTTTGTACTCCGCCTCGCTGCCGCGCTATCGCTGGATTCGCCTTAAGCCGCGTTTCCACAGCGTCTGCATCGCCCAGCACCAGCTCTGTGTACAAATTGGCATTTGCGATGCCGGCGTGCCTCGCGAGCAATCGCGTCGCTCGTTCGGGCGCGCTTCCGGTGGCGCAGCGCACAAATTCATCCACGGCCGCTGCGAACGAAAGCGATCGCTCTTCCACTTCCTGTTTCAATTCAGTCCACGACTTAGATCCATACTCACGCGCCAGCACAAATTGCGCGTCATGTAAGGCAATCGCGTCTGGTTTAAGGGATCGCCCGATTAAGACCGCTTCGAACCTCTGAATTGCGTTTGGCTCTTGGCTTCGGGCTGCGGCGAGTAACGACTTGGCTTGCTTTTTGAGCTGCTCTAAATTCGCGCGCTCGGGTAACTGCTGCAACGTCATAGTGACCTCCATGCTTTAGCCTGGGTTCGCAATCAGGCAGCACGGGATCTAGACGTGCACTCAACCTTCGGATTGGCAGTGGGCTTGGCCCTTCGCGCGAACCTGCTGGCGCCTGGAGCGCACACTACGTAAGTACCACGATGCTTTCCTGCTTTCAAGGCAGCTTTGGCCGTATCACGGGCCACCCGGAAGTGGACCACCAAACCCCCGGTGGAAATGTCAACTTCCTGTTTGCCGACCATCCGGCCGAGTGAGATAACTTCAGAGTTTCACACGGGTCAGCCGCAAGACTTGGGAAGGACAAAACGGATCGACACACATCCATTGACTTTAAAGAGCATACAAAGCTTTTCGCCGGTCCCGTTGTTCGGCAGTGCAAGGAGGCGCAGGTGATCCGTCGCGGGCCTCGGCTTGGTCAGGACTGAACGCGTCCAAAGAGTTCGTTGTAATGCTTCCAATAGCCTTCCACTTCGCGCATGATGCGCTGAAATTCAGGGTCGCCGCGCAGCTTGTCCCAGTTTTTGTCGCGCTGATACCAAGGATAATTGTGATTTCCCAGCTCGACGGCCCGTCGCAACCAAGCAAGTGCAGTTTGCTTGTCGCCTAATAGCGCATAAACGGAACCAGTCCATTCCGCCGCGTCCCCGTCAACCACTTCCTCGGGTTTGTAGCGAAAAACCCTGGCATCGATTCTGTCGCGTTCACCCCGCGAAGCATGGACGAAGGCTGAAAACAGCGCGGGGACATCCTCACCATGCGGGCCGCTCAGTTGCACTGCGTGGTCCAGCGCTCCCTCGGCCTCCTCGGTTTTTCCCTCGTAGTATAGGAAAACACCTAAGTACGACAACACCTTGAACTGGTCCGGGTACCGCTCAAGTGCTTGGCGCACATCCAGTTCCGCCTCATGGGCCTTGCCTTGACACAATAACATTCGCGCATGCATGTAGTAAGTCATTGCCGGGACCGGATCAAGCTCACGGCTGCGGCGAAAGGCCGCCTCGGCCAGATCGATTAACCCAGCATAATGATAGGGCCACCCTAGTGCCCTCCATCCTAGTGCCGAGTTCGGGCCAATAGTTACAGCCTCCCGCAAGATCTGAATGGACTCCGCGATCTTGCCTTGCTCGGCATAAACTAGTCCCAGCGCTAGGTTCGCGTCTAGCGAGTGCGGGTTTAGGGACACAGCCTTGCGTGCCGCCTGCTCGGCCGAGGCCAGATTGCGCGCGGCGTTCTCTCGGAAATTTGACGCCTCGACCACATACGCCTGCGCCTGTACGGAGTAAGCGTCCACAAATGCAGGGTCTTTCTGAGCAGCGCTCTGCGCCATTTGCTCGACCTTTTGCAATGTCTCACGCTGGAAATTCACCCGGTAGTCCGCCTGGTACGCCCGCGCCTGCAGCAATAGGTTGTAAGCTTCCGCAGAATTCGTCGATGGGGCTCTTAACAATTCCTGCTCAGTGCCCGAAAGCTGCACGCTCAAGCCGTCTACAACTTTCTGCGCGACGTCGTCTTCAAAGCGCAGCATGTCGCGGCCTTGCAGGTCATAGCGCGTCGCCCAGCGAGTGGCCCCGTGATCAGTCAACTGCACGGAAACGCGCATTACACCACCGACCTGTTGATAGGTTCCCGCCAACACGGAATTGACATCGAGTTCCCGGGCTGCTTGTGCCGGATCATCAGCGGTCTTTGCATATTTCAGGACGGAAGTCGTGGGGCGAACCGCAAGGTTTTGCAATGTGGCCAGGCGGCCGATGATGGCGTCAGCTATGCCGATGCCCCACACCTCGCTGCCGCTTTGTCCGGAAAGGTCATGGAAGGGCAATACAGCAAGCGTTCGCACGGAGGGCGCTGGCGGTACTGGCGTAGGCGCTGGGGCCACAGTGGCGTCTCGTTTCGAGCGATAGTGAACGATCGCGCCGGCTCCAGCACTTATAATCAAGACAGCCGTAATGACTGGCGCCAGAATTGTTCGTGTTGCCGACGTTTGTGACGGCGCGCCACTCGACGGCTTGTCGGTTGCGCGAACATTCGATTTCGCTTTGGCTTCCACACCGGCTGGAGTCGCCACCTCAGAACGCCCCGCGTCCGTGTCACGTTTTAGCCGCTGTAGCTCAGCGCGAATGTCGGAGGCGTGCTGGTAGCGTAGTTCTCGGTCCTTCTCCAGCGCGCGGCTGATGATGCGCTCCAATTCGGTGGGAATCTCATTGTTCAATCGTACCGGCGCGGCTGGTGACTTGTGCAGTATCCCATCGAAGATTGCCGCCGATGTGTCGCCTTTGAACGGCAGTGTCCCTGTCCCCATTTCGTAGAGGACCACGCCAAAGGAAAACAGGTCTGTTCGCGCATCGAGTTCCTTGCCTAGAGCCTGTTCAGGCGACATGTACGCAACGGTGCCCAAAGCCGCGCCAGGGCTCGTCAATTGTTCGGAATCCGCGCTCAATGTCGGCAGCGTTTCAACTTTTCCCTCCTGCGCCTTGATCACAGCCACCTTAGCCAGCCCAAAGTCCAGAATCTTGGCGTGGCCGCGCTTGGTGACAAAAATGTTTGCTGGCTTGATGTCGCGGTGAACGATGCCCTCGGAGTGCGCTGCGTCTAGTGCATCGGCAACTTGAATCGAGACACTGAGGAGCCGGCCTAATTCAATCGGTTGGCCGGCAATGTTGTGCTTCAGTGTAGCGCCATCCAAAAACTCCATGGCGATGAACGCTTGCCCGTTTTCTTCACCGATGTCGTGGATGGTGCAAATGTTCGGGTGGTTTAGCGCGGAAGCGGCTTTGGCTTCGCGACGGAAGCGTTCCAGCGCCTGCCGGTCGTGCGCCACTTCATTTGGCAGGAACTTGAGCGCTACGAAACGGTCCAGCCGGGTGTCTTGGGCTTTGTACACCACACCCATGCCGCCGCCACCGAGCTTTTCGATGATTCGGTAGTGCGAGACGGTCTGCCCGACGAGCGCCTCGGAACCCGGCATGATTGAAGCCATCTTAGGTTGCGGTCTGAGGCAAGTCAATGAACCCCGCGAGGTTCACAGCTGAACCGGTTTCAGAAACCGTTCATGGCCTGAATCACGAGGCCGCTCCGGCCCGCCCACGAGTGGGTGACGGACGATCCGGAACTCATCCGCGAGTTCCCATACGACAGTTTCGCGGACCGTTGCTCGACGAAACAACGCTCGGCACTGGAAGCAAATCTGTCCCGACGCGACTCAGGAAGTTTTGGTGAATCAATAAGATCGGCTGCGGCGATCCACTGATGACCTTCGAGTTGTGAAACGTTAAATGGCAGAAATTTTCGGAAGTTGGGATAACAGTGGGATAAACGGAACTCGCAATCACTCACCTAGACTGACAAGCAGATTCCCCTAAGTCCAATGCAAGCAATAATATGGCGGAGAGGGGGGGATTCGAACCCCCGTTGGAGGTTCTGGCCCCCAAAACGGTTTAGCAAAACGGGTGATTGCGTCTGGCTCGTTGGTAAGTTGATGAAAACTCAAGGCGCCGTTCGGCTCGCTCTGGACGGTTTGGGCACGGTTGGGAGGTTATTGGGATAAATTGGGATAAGCGCTTTTCTGCAACACGCGCCGCACCTAGTGGCATGACGTTTTTGGCGACACATACTTGCTGATGGCTAGAAGCGGGCGAACGTGTGGAACTAGTTTTCAGGAACCGAGGAAAGAACTTTCAATTGCGTGTTGGGAAAGTAGTGCTCGAGAATCGCGCGGAAATCGGCGCCCTCTTGTGCCATGCTGCGCGCGCCACGCTGGCAGAGACCGAGACCATGCCCTTGACCGGTACCGTCCAGAATCACTTTTCCGTCCTGCTCATGCGCTACGAAGTTGTTGCTCGGCACGGCGTTCCAGCCGAGCACGCGATCAAACGCAAGGCGCCCGATTTCTCCACGGAGCAGTAGCGCAGCATCATCGCGCGAGACATTGCGGGTCCAGCGGACTGGATTCTTGTAGCAGACATCGCACAGCACAGAAAAATAGGGGTAAGCGGTTCGAGGCAACCCGATTTCCGCGATCGTGCGCGTGTGCCCACCGCAACTTCGCGTGAACATGGCGGTGACAGGTTTCTCATCGAAAGTAAGCACGAGATAGCGCGTCGCGGCTGCAGCAGTAGCTGCAGGGCTATTGGCGGCTGGCGGTTCGCGAAGAAACTGGCAATGGGTGAGATCGCAGAAATCGAAGTTTGAGTGGCGCCCGCCGCCGGCAACAAAATAAGAACGGCTGACGACCGCTTGAGCTTTCAGCGCCTCGAGAGGCGTGCCTGAAGCGGATTCCGCTTGCACTGTGGAGGCTACTGCGGTTTCCAGATCCATGGTCACGACCGGAACCAACTCGTCATTAGCGACCTTCAAGTCAAGCACACCAAAATAGCGCCGCTTGATTTTGCCAGGCACGGCGATAACGAGCCCGGTGGCTTGCTGATTGCGCCCACAGGCGCGCATTTGTGATGCGCGGATTTCCTTGCCACCACAACTGAGGAGCAAGCTGCCGCCGGCGGACCGGATGCGTAGGAGGCTACAGGTGGATCCGCCACGCAAGAAGATGCGCTGATCAGCAGAGGAAATGAGCAACTCTTGGGCCGGATCGGCCGCGAGCGTGAGTTCCTGCGCATGAAAAATCCCCAGGACGCCGATGCGGACGGTGCGGTTTTGCGCCGGCACGATTAAGGGGAGTCCCAGCGAGAGCAGCAGCGCGCAGAACCAGCGCATTGCGTCATTCCTCCATCTGCCGGAGCATACGCCCAGCGGTTTCCGCAGCTCTTGCGCCGGTGACGCTGTGAATGCGGAGGAAGAGAAGAATTTCGGGTTGCTCCGCGGGAACTAGCGCAAGAACAAAGCCGTCCGCGGGAGCCCAGGAAGCGTGCGTGCAAGGCGCAGTACCGGTTTTCACGAGAGCCGTGGTTTGTTTCAGTTGATGTCCAATCGCTGCGCCCGTGCCGTGCAGCGCCGATTGCCGCATTCCTTCGATCAGTGGAGACACGCCGGGCTGATCCTTGCGACGATACAGTTCGAGGTAAGCCCGCGCCATGTGGAGCGGGGAAATGCGCCATTGCGCTCCCAGGCCCATGAAATTAGCGGCTGTGGATTCGGCGCCGGGCGACTCGAGTCCAAAGGACTGGACGAGCGAAGCAAGCTGCTCGGGCGAGACACTCTCCGCCAGGAGATGAAAATAGGTATTGCAGGAGACGGCGACGGCCGAAGTCACGTCGAGTTTGCCGTGCGGCTGAGGCTGCCAGCATCCACTCGCTTTGCCTTTGCATTCGTAAATGGGATAGCGGAAATCATGCCCTCCGGCATATGCCAGGGCCGTAAAAGGCTTTACCAGAGAACCCAGCGGAATGGGTTTCTCGGAATTCTCCCAGTGGCTTGCGAGGACAGCGCCGGACCGCGCATCCAGCAAAAGGTACGATGTTTCGCTTCTTGCGTTGTTGAGTTGGAGAATTTCGACAGCGGATTGCGCGAAGAGAGAGTGCGTGGCGCTGCTCGTGGGTTCAGACTGCTGGCAGAAAGCAGGAGGCGCGAGCAACCCAACGAGAAGGAAGAGGACGAAATGCCCAGCGTTTTTTCGATCGGCTAATGCGCCCATGCGTAGACGACCGTTTGCGTCTGGCGGTCGGCGGCATCGTGAATAACAATCTTCTCCGAGGAAACGCCCTTCAGCGTAAAACTCAGGCTGGCTATGTTCTCAGAGAAAAACTCCGGGCTTCCGCCATTCTGAGGAGCGCCGGAACCCAAGTCTAGCATTTTAGTGAACGTAGCGAAGTTTTCTCGCTCGTGTTGATGATCGAATGCGGCAGCAAACACGGCGGCAGAGGCTGACGGTTTCTTATTTACGCCTTCGAGAGCGCTGGCCAAGAAGGCGGCATTGTCAGACACGATCAAGTATTTTCCACGAACGGCAACGGCCAGCGGCCAAAGACCATCCAGCACGCTGTAACCGGAAGCGGTTTTCCATCCGACGCCCAACTGTCCGGTGGTCAGTCCCGGGCGAACAAACTCAACCAGCGCGGCATGCACTGCCTGTTCGTCCCAGTCAGCTTCGCCGCGAAACGCCACCGCGGAGTGAATACGGATGAATACGCCGGCTGAATCGCGCTCGGTGCTCTGCAGTTGCAGTTGCGCGAGAACATGATTCTTGGCGAATACGGCTTGCAACGGTGCGCTGCTATCGCCCTTGACGGAATTTTGCGTCGGCGGCTGGTCAATTCGCGTCTCCAGGTCCGAAGCGGAACCCGTCTCGCCGCCGCCCAGTTGGACCTGAGGAGCCAGCTTGTCCGGCCCCGCGGGTCCTAGATGTGGTGCGAGGATTTTTACGGCGAGCAACTCCAGACATTCTTTGCCATCGGGGTCGGCCTTTGCTTCGTAGATGCCCGTATTCGCGGGAACCAGGCTAAGAATCTCAGCAACGGCCGCCGGTCCCTTCGATTCCGGAGCTTCGTGGGCGGCATCTTTTCGCAAAAGGATACGCTCCTCGTGGTACTCCTTTCCGGAGCGCGTGAGATCGGAAACCGCTGCGCTGTACTGCTTCGTATTCGTAATGTTCTGCTGTATCCAGTACGACCGGAAGTAGGGGCTCGGAACGATTTTCTCCAGGTTCAGGACCATACGCAGATCCCCCGGTAAGCCACCCGCCGCAACAGAGCTCGTCCACCAGGGCTCCGCTTCCACGCTCTGCGCCTTGTCGCCTGCCAGCAGTTGCAGGGCTCCGGCCATCAAATCCTCGCGCGTCGCCAGTAAAAGATGGTCGCCGGTGATTGCGAACGTTACCTCGCGATCGGATTCTGGGTCCTGGCGATAGAAGAAGTTGACGCCTCCCGCCGCGCGCGTCTCGAATTGGGAGCGTGTTTGCCATAGTGCGGACTGCATGGAGTCTGTGGAAGCAAGCCGCGTGATGTACAGAAATTGCAATTTCCCAATGTCGTAGAGGGCCAAAACGCTCTGCTTGCCCGCCACTTGATGCAGCAAATCCGCGCCCACCGGCACACCCGCGGCCTTAGAAAACTCGTTGCTCGCATCCTGCAACCTGAGGAGCAGGCGCGATTGCGAGAAGACATCGTAATTCTTGCTCTTGAGCCAACTCTCTTTTTCCTGGGACTTGTCCCAGTCTCCCAGCAGCGACGCAAAATCTTTGGCTTGCAAGTAGAGGAGCGCGCCCGAAGGCACAAAGTGGGAGAGCTCAGGCTCGGCCGGAATAGCCACGCGGTACGCTCCCCAGGTCAGGCCAAGAAATCCGACCGACAAAAGTGCAACCAAGATAGCGAGTTTCATGGCTTTCCTCCTGGTTTCGCGAGTGTTTTTGCGGGTGCGGCGGCCTGTGGCACGAGCCGCGGCCGAACCAGGCGATCCTGCTCCAACTCCGCGTGCAGAATCGGCTGGCGCGCCGCGTTTGTGTGCTGACGCCGCAATCGGGCTCTGACATCCTGCAATTGTGCGGAGATGCGCTTCAGTTCAGCGGGCGATTTTTCGAACTTCTGCGCGATTTGCAGGTAGGAGGCCGCCTCATCCAAACGGTCAAGCCGCAGCATCGCTAAAGCGACTTCGTGGGTAAGCGCAGCTTGCTGAGAAGGCTGCAGCGCAAGGACCGGCGAAGTTTCCACTTCGCCTTGGCTCGTATCACTCTCCTCGGAGCCAAGAATCTCTTCATCGTTCGGATTGGCTGGTGCGACTCGCCCAAGCTGGTTTTTTTGCAGCAGCTGCTCGATCGAAGCGAGCGCGCGTTCGTCCTCCGGAATGGAGACGGCCGCGCGGAAGAACGGCACGCGCGCATCTTCTCTCGACGGCGAATCCGCCAGCGCTTTCGCCAGCACTTCCATTTTGGCGCGCGCGTCAGTCGAGCTCTGCGCCGCAGCCAATCGGGAATCATAGAAATAAGGATGGTCTGCCGCAGCCGGTGTAATGTCTTTCGTGCCTGCTGGCAGCAGCTTCAGCTCCGCACTTCCAAAGTCGCTGGGCTGAGGCAAACCCGCCAACGCTGTCGCCGCTTGCACGCGAAGCGCATATGGATTTTCCGATGCTCCCGCAAGCTTCGCGAGACTCCGCGCCGGCGCCGTGTTGTCTTGTGCCGCCGCGAGTTGCGCCTTGGCGAGCCTCAGTTGGAACGATGGCTCCCACGGAGTAGCCTTGGCAAGCGGTTCAAGGAACATCACCGCCTCCGCGGGATGCCTGGTCTTCTCAAACAGCGCCGCCGAGGAGTCCATATCTTGATAGGCATCGCCCACCACCAGGACGAGCCGCTTGAGCAGCGTGACCGCCCCCGGCGTGTCGCCGTCAGCGATGCGAATTTCCGCCAGGCCCAGGAAATTCGTAGCAACAAGCTGGTGATCCTCCAGCTCGCGCGCAAACACGAATTCCAGGATCTTCCTCGCCGATTGTTTGTCGCCGTCCTCAAAAAGCAGCCGGGCCCCGCTCCGCAGGCTTTCCGCTCCGGGCGCCGTCTGCGGGTCTGCCTTGTACCCCGAAATAATCGTGTCCAGCGTTCCCAGTTTCGCGGCGCACTCCATTTCATACGGAACAAGAGGGTAGGAATCCGAAACCTTAGGGTCCTTTTGCAATGCGGCGATGAGGTCGGCAGCCTGGCTGTATTGCTTCGTTGCGACCAGGTATTTCACCCAACGAAGCTGCCAACTCCACCAAACCGCTCGCGCGTTTTCCTGTTGTAATCCTTTCGCCTTTGCGATCGCCGCCGTCACTGCTTCTAGGATGCGCTGGTAGAGCGGGCCGCGATTCGCCAGCGGAATCCACGATATCTCGACAATATCCTGCAGAACGGTCGTGGGATCGGGTGCCGAGGTAGACAGCTCGAGCAACCAACTAGTCGCCGCTGCGGGATCGCTTTGCAGCACACAAACACTATGCAGCACCGCGTTGGAACGATAGTTCCCATTGCGATGGAGATAGGCGCGAACGATCTGCTCGATTTCAGGCTTCAAGTCCGCAAATAAACTGCGCCTGCGCAAGTGATCACATGCGCGGGCGAAATCCGCCCAGAACGTCTCCGGCAGGCGCGCGTTGTTCACCTGATTCAACTCTCCCGCAAAGAACAGCTTCCATTGTGCGATGGCTTCGGCGCGATTCTTCGATTTGAAATAGGCAACCGCTAGTTTGTCGTGAATATCCAGGCGCGCCGGTGCAAGCTCCAGCGTGTGCTTGTACTGCTCGATCGCTTTGCCGGTGTCTCCCAGATCCATGTAATAGTCACCGAGAGAAAGATAGGGGTCTGCCGAGGCGGGGCTATGTTCCAATTCGGCAGGCAGGAAATCCTCAGGCGTGCCTTGCCGCGTATCGTCAAGATACTCGCCATAGCGCGAGGCATAATAAAACCAGATATCTCCCGCCAGTTGAATATTGCGGTCCACTTGCTTGCCGACCCGCTCCCCGATGGTTTGATCTCCGAGAGCGTTCACAAACTCCGTATTGATGGCGGGCTCGCTTTCCGCATAGTAGAGCCCGACCAGGGCCGTGTACGACTTGCCCCAAACCGGCGGGCGTGAGCTGCTGCGCGCAGTGACCACCGCGTTGCCCAGCCCCGCGTCTCCGTTTGCCAGAACAAAGTCCGCGGCCGCCTGTCCCCAGGGCGACCAGGTTCCCGCGATCTGCGCGAGCTTCTGCGGATCCCTCTTCAAGAGAAGGGCGAACCACCGCGCCTGGTTGGCGCCAAAGAGATTGTTGGTTCCCACGCTGGACAGCAAGCGGAACTCGTTGTCGGTATCGCCTGCGGCACGGTAAGCATTGGCCGCGTCCAGAATGACCGGATTGCGAAATTGCGGTGGGAATCGCGGAACGATGCTTTCCAGTTGCTGTCCGAGCTCGGTAAGTTTCAGCCTCTCCCGTTGAAGTTGTTCGAACGCAGCAAGTTGGCCCGAATTGGCGGGATCCATGGGAGCCTTCGTCACCAATTCATAGCGCCAACTGGCTTCCTGTTCGGCCAATCCGGCTGCTTGTGCGAGTGGTATGGCAAATTCCCTCGCGTCTGCGTCAGACATGGGAGCGCGCAGTGTCTTAGCAAAGGCCGCGAACGTTACCTTTTGTTCGGGAGGGAAGTAGCGCGAAACGGTCCCTCCCATTTCCGTCAGCGCCAATCGCATGCCGGTCCGCGCGTTTTGTTTGCGCGTGGCCAGAACGTGCTCACGCCATTCCTTGTCGGAAACACCGGCGATTCCCTGCTTGGCGACTTGTTCTTTCAGGACCGGGAGTGAATTCGAAGCCGCATTCATGGCATTTTCCAGAGTCGCGTAGGCCTTCTCTTGCTGGCGCAGGCGTGTCATGATCCGCACATAGGTCTTTGCTGCTTCATGATTTTCCTGCGAGGCCAGTAGTTCGTCGCCGGCTAAACTGATGCCTTGCTCCGCAAAGGCTTTTGCTGGCTCCAGACTGCCCCAGACTTCCAACCGGTGGGCGACCTCGAAGTAGCTCCCCGCCCGTTCCGGAGCCACATCAATCAGCGCGGTCTTTAGCGCAGCGACAGCATCCGCGCTGCGCCCTTGCCGGGCACGCACCTCCGCGATCTTCTCCATCCACTTCGGGTCCTTGTAAGCCAGTTGGTAGAGATGCTCGTAATCCCTGGCCGCATCGTCGAACCGCAGCAAACGCTCTTCCAGCGTGGCGCGCGCGATGTGCAAGTCGGTTCGGTCCGGCCGGATGGCGATCGATTTTCCATACGCATCAATCGCTGCCGCATAGTCTTCCAGACTGCTTTGCATGCGTGCCAGCGCCATGGACCAGCGGTAGTCGCGCGGCGACTGCTGAATCGTCATCGAATAGAAATCCAGCAACTGCTTCTCGCGCTGATGCCTCTGCGCATAGAGAGCTGCTTCGATGGTAAGCGCCTCGTCTTCCGGATAGTTGTTAACTAGCTCGATATATTGATCCACCGCGCCGGCGTAGTCCTTGAGTTGCGTCAGCGCGGGAATCAGCCCGCGGCGCAGCGTTGCGATCCGGCCTTTGCGGTCGTCGGCGCCCAGCGGTGCATTCCGGAACAACGCAATCTTATCCAGATAGAATTG
>Ga0126378_10002309_pt1 | contig 14127 bp, 15 predicted proteins | sample PanSoiMetPlot_23_FD_92587 | JGI IMG/M metagenome (GOLD analysis project Ga0126378, IMG submission 92587) | Tropical forest soil microbial communities from Panama - MetaG Plot_23 | ecosystem: Environmental > Terrestrial > Soil > Tropical forest > Bulk soil | place: Panama | collected 2016-02-17 | reverse complement strand
TTCCAGATAGTCAAACTGATGGCGGCAATCTTGCGCGCCAGAGTCAGCCTCGCCATCTCGGGTCTCATTCCCTTAGTCAGCAGGTTTTCGTAAAAATCACAAAATGGTCCGGGACGAGCACTGGCCGCGGTGGCGGCAGATTTAAAGATGGCAAACCACCTGCGGATTGGAAGAGCAGGTGGTGAAGCTGCGGCGGCGTTATCCCGACTGGGGTGCGCGCAAGCTGCAAGTTCTGTTGAGCCCGGCAGGGGTGGATCTGAGGCGCAGCACCATCCATGGCATTTTGTTGCGCCACGATCTGGTGCGCGAGCAAGATCGGCACCGTCCGGCGTGGGAGCGCTTCGAGCGTACTGCTCCCAACGAGCTGTAGCAGATGGACTTCAAAGGGCCGAAAACTGTGGGAGGGCCCGGTAGGGCGGCTGTCGGTGCTGGACGATCACCGTCGCTATGTGGTGCTGCCAGCGGTGAAGAGCGCGGGCACGGAGCTGGTGCGCGAGCAGTTGGAGAGCGCATTACGACCTGCGGCGTGCCGGATGGAATGCTGATGGATCACGGCAGCCCGTGGTGGAGCGCCCGGGGCGGATCCATGGGAGCGACCAAGCTTTCACTGTGGCTGATGAAGCAAGGCATTCACTTGCACTGGAGCCGCTGTCTGCTCGGCAGGCATGAGGGCCGCCAGCGTGCGCAGGGCGTGCTGGTCGCCGCAGATTGCGTTGTCGATTAGACGCCGAATGGTGGTTTCGAGCTTGGTGACGGTCCGCTTCTTTCCGTTCTCCTTGATCACCACTTTCTCGTTCAACGTGGCTTCGATCGTGCTGGACAGGCTACGGCGTCCCCTGGGACTGCCTCGACGATTGCCGGAAACGCCCTTCTTATAGCTGTATTGCTTTTGGAGGCTTGCCGCGTCCGATTTTGTAGTCCGCCATCTGGCTGCTCCGTGGTTTCGAATTCGACCCTACTTTCCCTGGTACGACGAATTCGAAAACATGCAAATACTTTTTTCGTGAATTTGTATTTTTCGTCGTAGCATGAGTTCGAGGGTCACACTAGAGTTCCAGAGTGGGAAAGGTAGAGCAACGGACGAAAATCATGAATTACGCTGTTCTTACGCTGTTTTTCGCTGTTATGAAGTCGAGCGCAAAATCGCGCGATTCCCGTAACGGCTTGCGCCTCCGGGAGTTGCACGAGATTATTCGTCCTCGCAACTCACAATTCCGGAATTTACGCTGTTAATTACGCTGTTATTGGCCAACCGCCGGTCTCGTGCTCATTTGGAGTCGCCGCGACCAGCTTGCCGGGCACTCTGGACGTGTCGCAAATTCCCGCTCTCGAATCCGCGTAAGGCGGCTGGCGGGAGTATCCTTGTCATGTGATGAAGCACTGCCTTCTTCTCGCAGTGATGGCCATCTCCGCCATCGCATGGGCGCAAACGTCGTATCCACCTGGCTATCCACCTATTTCTTCTCAGCCCACTTCACAGCCTCCTGCTGCTTCGCCTCCCTCTGCAGCGCCTCCTGCCGCGGCGCCCGCGAATCCGGCCGTTCCATCGAATCCCTTTGATCTCGGCACGATACTCCAGAGGATCGAGCAGGAAACCGGAGGACTCAACTCCGACGTGGGAAAATTGCGCGTGGAGAGATGGAAAATTGATCCGGCAACGAAGCATCAGACCTCGGAAAACATCGGATCAATTCAACGCAACGTAACCGGTGCTCTGCCTGGACTCATTACTGCGGTGCGCACGGCACCGCAGAGCCTGGCGGCCAACTTTAAGCTCTACCGCAATCTCAATGCGTTGTATGACGTTGTCGCTTCACTCAGCGAGTCCGCAGGCGCATTTGGTAAACGCGAAGAATTTGACCTAATGGCTCCGCACGCCTCAGCCTTGGACGAGGACCGGCGCAACTATGGCGAGTATCTGCAGCAGATGACGGCAACCGCCGACGATCGCATCGCCGTAGCCGAGCGAGAAAAGGCAGCTGCGGCTGCGCTTGCCGCCGCCCAGCAACAGGCCCCGCCCAAAAAGATCATCGTTGATGACAACGCGCCGGCCGCACCTCCGAAAAAGAAGAAGACGGCCAAGAAAAGCACTCCGACCAATTCGGCTGCAACCAGTCCACCTACAGCAACTTCCACGCCAAAGTGAAACTAAAGTAAGGTTGCAACCACCGCCGAAATACTGTTCTCTATAACCGAGACTCGGAAAGCTCCTGCAGCCTTGGCAAGCCGTCCGGTTGCGGATTAACTTTGGAGTAGCAGGGCGATCGGCATTCCGGGAACTTTCCTTTGGACTCTGGGGTCTACTCAAGCAGAGGTTGTCTATCGCCGAAGACGGGGAGACCTGCTAATTTATGAGTAACGCCGTGAGAAGCATGGCGGGAGTTACTACGTTGGCAAACCTCGCAAGCGCGATATCGGTACGTGCCGCAGAGGCGTCGATTATTGCCGAGCTAAGAGCGGGCTCGGAAGACGCGTATGAATGGCTGATCGCGCACTACCACCAGCCGGTTTATGGACTGGTCTATCGCATCCTGAATGATCCTGCCGACGCGGCGGATACAACTCAGGAAGTCTTTCTCAAGGTCTTCCGAGGCATAAGGCGCTTTCACGGCGAAGCCAGCCTGAAGACATGGATCTATCGCATCGCGCTGCATGAGGCGTCGAACCAGCGCCGCTGGTGGTTCCGGCACAAGCGACGGGAAACCACGATGGAAGCTCCGATCGGCGATGACGAAGGTCAAAGCTTCGCTCTAAAGGAGACTCTGGTCGACGAGCATGATTCGCCATTTGATTGCGCGGCGCACGAAGAAGTTCGCAGCAAGGTGGAGCAGGAGTTGGCGCAGGTCTCAGAGCCGTATCGCACAGCCGTGGTGCTGCGCGATATCGAAGGGCTTTCGTACGAGGAGATTGCCGAGATCCTACAGATTTCGCTGGGTACGGTGAAATCGAGATTAATGCGCGGGCGGTTCGCGCTGAAGAGGCGTCTGGAGGATTACGCCAGGCAAGCGGGCCGCGATCTGGGCCTCAAAGTTGCATGCCACGGCGCACAAGTGGCGTCAATCGAGGTTGGGAGCGAGTAAATGGACTGCAAACAAGCCAAGTCGATGTTTTCTACATATCTAGACGGGGCCGTGAGCGGTCATGAGATGCGCGCAATTTCCGCGCACTTGGAGGACTGCGGTTCCTGCCAGATCAGCTATCTGTCTCTGCAACGCGCGCAGACATTGCTGTCGTCAATTGGGACTCGCAAAGCCCCGAGCGATCTTCCGCTTAGATTGAAGATCGCCATTCAGCAAGAGCGTTCACGCAGCGCGGCTCGTACCCTCCAGAGCCTCGGACTGAGACTCGAGCACGCGATCAACACGTTCATGCTGCCGGCTACCGCCGGGCTGACAACAGCAGTAATCATGTTCGGCGTGCTCATCGGGTTCTTTGCGCGGCCTGAAGTCGCTAACGATATTCCTACATCCCTGTACACGCCTCCGCGACTTTCGGCGGGACCCTACGAAATTCAGGGAATTGATGGACCAGTGCTGATCGAAGCCAGTATCGATTCCAGCGGACGTGTTCTCGACTATCGCATTCTTTCGGGCCATGATTCCGATGCCATGCGCGTGAAAATCGATAATGCGCTGATATTCACCACCTTCGAACCCGCGCGTGCCTTTGGCGCGCCTGCCAGCGGTCATGTTGTACTGGCATTCTCGACAGTGAACGTAAAGGGATAACTGCTTAATAACAAAGAGAGTGCCGGGCGTCATCGCCCGGCGTTTTTCATAAAGCCAAGCAAGTTCCCAAAATGGTCGAGCGGTTAAAGCCAATCGATACCGTTCACAGCGGGGCTCTGAACGAAACCGCCAATCATGATTGGCCCGACGAGCTCTTCCTCGTTTCTCCTCGATGTACGCATCTTAGCTAGTCAGCTAGGTCTAACGGCCTACTGTGACGTTTGTCTTGGTTCGCGCGGAACCGAACGCAGTCCAAGGGTGTCCATTACATGGTGCCGAACGCACCTACTGGAGTGTGCTTCGGATTATCATTTTGTTTTAGAGAGTCCGTCCCCAATAGCTCACCTCGACCCGCTCCTGCGCGACAGATCTCGGGATTCACGTCGGTCGCCCGTGTACGCGTTGCTGGCGGCACCTCCCTATGACAACGGATGGCGGATGACATCGAAGATGAGTTTCTGAAACTCAAAGAGTCCGAGCCGGACGCCTGCACGAGTCTCCCACCAGGAATCGATGTTGAAATCCGCGTATGGCGAAATGTGGATGGTGACAGTAGGCTGATGGCCTCTTAAGGAACGCCGCATGATTCGGCTCAGTCGGCGCGAGTGATCTCCTGAAGTTACCAAAACAACCGAATGATAATTTTGCTCGTCGCACCATTGGGGAAGAATCTCGCCTTCCTGCTGACTGCCAGAGACCCCTCGCGGAATTAACACAACGTTCCCAACACCCAACATCTGTAGCTGATGAGTCGATATAGCTCCCCAGTCTTGATATGGGAGACCACGCCGCAAAAACTCGCGGTCGACCGCAGTCGGAGGATCAGTGAAGACTGCCACTCGGCTCGCCAATCCACGATGTACCAGGTCTGCCGCCTCGAGTGTGCCGGCACCGTCAACGTCAATACCCACCACGATAATGTCGGCTGATTTCGGCAAAGGCTGTTGCAGAACAATCAACCGTCCGATCGAGCGCAAAACATAGTTTCTGCTACTGCGAACTGAAAGCGCGACAATCGTCAGACATAAGACCGCACCGACAAGCCAGCGCCATTTCCAAAAACGCATGCGCGATGAAGACTTCCGGGCTGTCAGATCGGCTTTGTCACGTCGATGAATGTCTTCGGATGCTTGCATCGCCCTGATGTCTCAAAAGATGCCCGAGCTTTTCTTAAAACGTGAGTTCTTCTCTCCGCGTCACATGTTTCTCCAGCTCCTTGCGATCCGCGAAGTACGTTGATTTAAGCTTGCTCTTGCTGAACAGTTTTTCTGCCTGGTCTTCCCAATGTCCCGATTCGGGATGGTCGCTTTCGCCCAACGGCATCGCCATGTACGACTGCGGTGGCTTCGTAAGAATGACGATCTGCGTTCCAGACTGCCCATCGATTCCGACCATTTCCTTCCCGACCTTGGCAAAATGGATCGCGCGCGGCGTCGCCATCGCAGCCTCGTTCAGCGTTCCGCCGCTCACCGCCCAGGTGTGCGTGCCACCCTTTCGCCCGACTCGGAACAACGTGCCGAAAACTGCATCCGGTGGGAGTTCTGTTTTCAGACGCTGCTCTGCCTTGGCGAGCGCTTCCCGCACGGCGTCATCGCTCAGAGCGTCTGGCGGCTCAACGGCTCGACCATCATTTCCCAACGCTGTCTTGAAGAGATAAAAGCCCAGCGCAGCGCGCGAATCCGCATCGCTGCGACGATCCCAGGCGGCGAGCATCTTGGCGAAGGCGCTCTCAGGCGCAGCCTTACGGATACGCCCTTGCCAAAGCTCCGCGTGCCATACCTGCGGTGAAAGCGCGATCGCGATCGCCTGTGCCAGCGTTGCATTCTTAGTTGCGTCGAGCAGATCCAACACCATCCCTGGACGCTGAAGCGGCACGCGTCGCAAGTCGTTGTAAAGATAAGGATGCTCGCTCCATTTTTCCGGCGCCAGCGGAGAGTCCTTCATCATGGTCAGCGGTGGAGCATTGCAGTTTTGCATGTAGCCTTGCGGTGGATTCGTAACCTGCACCAGGTCATCGAACGAGTGAATTCCCTGCCACTCGCATTCTCCTGTGGATCCCGGCATCGGCTTGGACGGATCGCATCCCTTCGGCCGCACGGGGACGCGCCCGTTGCGCACGTAATAGATGTCGCCGTCGACGGTCGCGATCATGACGTTCTGCGCCATGAGCTGTAGTTCTCCGAGCGACGTCTTCGCTTCCGTCAGATTGTGTGCAGTCATGATCCGCCATAACTCATCCGAGAGCTTGTACTCCTCGGCATAAGGAATCGCCGCGGAATAGGCCTTGCCATTCTTATGGGCGACGATGGGTCCATGGTGTGTGGACTCGATCCGCATCTCTTGCCACTTTACTGAGTCTCCCACCTTTACTCCAATGCGTTCGGTGCGCACATCCAGGGGCCGCCATTCATCTTTGAACTTGTATTTGCCGTCCTTAACCTCTTCCTCATACGCATCCGAGGTGTCCGGACCGCCTGTGGTCATAGCAATCGAAAGATAGCGACTGTGGCCCAGAACGGGAAATGGCAGGCCCATAATCGCCACGCCCGCCGCACTCAAGTCTCCGCCATAGATCCGCATCTCGTACCAGCGGCGCTCCCCGTACCAGCTCACGTGCGGATCAACGATGGCGATGGGGACATGCATCGCCGTGCGCGATGGACCGAGGATCATCTCGTTCGATCCACGATATGGCCCGGTGCGATCGGGCTCGATACCGGCTCGCTTCAGATCGGCCCGCGCCTCGTCTTCGGGCCACGCCCAGATGATGTACCGGCCCAGAGCAATGATCTGCCACGGCTCCAGTTTGGGCGCCCAGGCTGGCACCTGTTCCGGATGCTCGCTCATGAACTTCTTCACCCCAGCCTGAAACGCCTCGCACACGGCGCGCAGTTGCGGATCCAAGTCTTTAAAGTGCTGCTGCGCAACCTCCCGGTGACGCCAAACCCGCTGCCAGTAATCCTGCCGGACGTACTCCTCGCCGAACGCTTCAGCCATCGTGCCCTCAGCTCGGCGGTAGTTGCGCAGCAACTCCTCCAGCCGGTCCTCAGCCTGTGCATACCCTGATCCAAACGCGGCCGCAGCCGTCGTTGCCGCGAAAATATGTGGCACTCCATATTCATCGCGCAGGATTTCAACTTTCTCGTCGCCGCGAATGGCCGGCGGCATGAGTGCAAACGCTACCAATGCGCAAAGCGCGACTGCCAGAATCCTTAGCCAAGTAACCCCGCGAGCGAGCTGTTGATGTTCCCCCATGTGGTAGTTCCCTGTCCGTTCGATCTTGTCGTTCTGTTCCCTGCAGCGGTTCACTCCGCGAAGTATAGCGGGACAACACTCGGTGTTTGCTGTGAGCAATCGGCTAAGGCAACAGTAGCCGTAGGCTGCTCACTTCATCCGATCATCCGCCGGGTACTGACCTGTCCCCTCCCCCCTCCCTCGCATGCAAAATCAGTCTTTCAAAGGACTTAACTCATTCTTGCCGCTTTTTTCCCGTTTCGGACCACAATATGTTCTGATTCCAGCTTTGGAATCGGCACATATTGTGGTCACACTTTGCGTTTACGTCGATTTAGCGCAGTTCTTCGCACCGCAATGGACGCTACCTGCAGTCCATAAAGCAGGGTGGAAGCGCGCTTGGGCTCAAGCCTATTGTTGGCGACTTGGCGGCAAATGTTGGTGACTGCCATCTGGATGGCTAGATCGTCTTCCAGTACAGGCAGCTCAAGCATCGGCACATCGACAGCGGGAACTTCCGGGCTAACGTTCTCCCTCCGTTTCTGGGTGGGTTCTTGTCGGGATTGCTGTCCATGCCATTAGCATCGCCCGCCTGTTCGGTCTTCTTGCGCTTGCGGCCATCGGACGTTTTGGAATGAAAATGGCAGAGGCGCCTGCGCTTCAGAGCAGGACCCGGAGCGGACTACCCTCGGCCCGCTCTGAAGAGGCTGCGACAGCCAAAGGGAGTTTAAGGCAATAAAAATTTCCCAGGAACAACACGAATGAGCTTGACTGTTCTATATAACTAGTACACTATATATCCGCATGTCGCCCGCGACCAGTAAACGAAGCTCATTCCAGTTCCGGCTGGATCTGCACAGCGGCGTCCCAGTCTATCGCCAGATTATCGATCAGGTAATCGGAGGCATAGCCGCCGGCGCCTTGGAGACCGGAGATCAGCTTCCGACAGTGCGTCAGTTAGCGGTTGATCTCTCAATCAATCCGAATACGGTCATAAAGGCGTATCGCGAACTGGAGATTCGCGGCGTGCTCGAGACGCAACAGGGTACGGGCACATTCATCAGTCATCAAAAACCGCAGCGAGACGATGCCGATCGGCAACGCAGGCTCACCCAATTGGTTGGTGAGTTTATCGCTCGAGCCGGCTCGGCGGGATTCACGGTTGAGGAGCTGCTCGAGCAACTGCAGAGCATCAACGGCGATGCGGGAAGAAAGAGGAGATAGCTATGTGGCAGGATCTTAATAGAAATCGGGTCAGTACCATCGCAGTGGCGCTGTTCGTAGTCTGCGCGGCTGCCGGCTATGGCATCGCAACGGCCACGGACAATCGGGTACCGCTCGTCATCGGGCTGGCGATCGGCGTCTATCTGCTGTTTTCGATCAAAGTTGCCGATCAATGGGAGAAGGTGGCCGTGCTGCGTCTGGGCCGGTACATCGGACTGCGCGGTCCCGGCATGTTCCACGTCATTCCCATTGTGGACCGGCTCAGCCGCGTCGTCGATCAGCGCGTCCGCGTGGCCAGCGTAACCGCCGAATCGACGCTCACCCGCGATACCGTTCCGGTAAACGTCGATGCCATCGTCTTCTGGCTAGTGTGGAACGCGGAGAAATCGATTCTCGAAGTCGAAGACTTCGTGCAGGCCATCACCATGAGCGCCCAAACCGGACTGCGGGAATCCATCGGACGCCACGAACTGGCGCAAATGATTACCGAACGCGAATCCCTCGGCCGAGAACTGCAGCGCATTCTCGACGAGAAAACCAATCCGTGGGGAATCACTGTGCAGTCGGTTGAGATCCGCGATGTACGCATTCCGCAAGCGCTCGAAGACGCAATGTCGCGCCAGGCCCAGGCCGAACGCGAACGCCAGGCACGCAACATCCTTGGCCAGGCCGAAACCGAAATCGCCGACAAGTTCTCGCTCGCAGCCACAACGTATCAGGACAATCCGGTCGCTCTGCATCTGCGCGCGATGAACATGCTCTACGAAGCCATCAAAGAGCGCGGCTCAATGGTGATCGTTCCATCGTCCGCGGTAGAGACGATGGGGCTCGGCGGCACTCTAGCCACTGCGGCGCTGGGCGGAGCAAAACCTTAACCGTTCCCCGCAATTAGACGAAAGGAGCAGAACATATGAAGTACTTACTTGAAGTGTGTCTTATCGCTATAACCCTGACTCTAAGCGGCATGCCACCAGTGGCCGCACAGTCAGTTTCCAGCGACGCTCTTCCCACTTTGCGAAAGGGAATCAGCGTAGAGCTACCGCGGACGACTAGTGCGGTCTCAGTACCCGAAGCGGACAAGGAAGACGCGTTAGTCGTGACAATCAAGCGCGATGGCAGCGCATACCTCGGAACAAATCCGATCGGCATCGCTGAATTGGCCGAGAAGTCGAAGGATGCGTTGTCCACCCGGGCAGAGAAGAACGTGTATCTCAAAGCGGACGCCCACTCTGCCTATGCGAGCGTGATCGGCGTTCTCGACTTCCTGCACTCAGCAGGGATCGAGGGAGTAACGCTCTTGACAGTCCAGTCGGAAGAACCTGCGCCAGGAACTTTGACTCCTCCGAAGGGTTTGGCGATGCGGATTGTTAGCACTCGCACAGTGGAGAGGTCTTCAAATCTGTACTGACTGTCATCCGTCGTTCGGCAAGACCACGTACCGTCTAACCTCCTCCTCTCACAGAGCCATCTTCCTGAGTGGAGGAGGTTCCTGTGTGCTTCCCTGCTTCAGCTCGAGCTACCCTTTCCCTCCAATTAGTTCAGTGAGCCTCGCACTGGAATTAGAGCGGTAGTCCGGAGGTGCGCGTGAAGTCGCGGAAGCCGGGTTCCCTTCTCAAATTGTCGAGACGCGGATCAAAGCGGAAGGTCGCTGGAGACAAAGAGCGTTCGGCATGGGCACGCTCCAAGTCCTGTATCGCTTTGTCTTTGTCGCCTAGCCCAGCGTAGATCAGTGCAAACTGGTAAGAGGAGATGTAAGCCAGCCTGCTTTGTGTAATCAGCTTCTGCAGCGTGTTGCGAGCATCGTCCTCTCTGCCCATGATTGCATACAAATGTCCGAGCGAGCCCAAACCAACAATCCCATTCGACAGCGAGATTGCCTTCTGCATCTCGGGGAGTGCCTCTGCGTAACGCTGCTGCGCTTCATAAATCTGTCCCAACAATTCATGCGGACCGGGATTGTTGGGATAAAGGTCAAGCTTGCGGTGTGTTAAATCCAGAGCGCGGTCATATTCGCGGGCAAAGAAATAGAACTGCGCCACGGCGATTCCCGGTGCAAACGGAAGGAAGTCGTCAAACTTTTTATTCTCGACCTGCGCTTTCGCTGCCTCGTTGAAGGTTAAAAGGTACAGCGCATACCACTGGTGCTTCAAAGTTGGCTCGAGTTGCAGCGCACGCTTGTATTCCTCGCCTGCACGAGCGAAGTCCCAGTCGTTCAAGTAAGCGATTCTTCCCAACATGGAATGCGCATAGGCCAGCTTCTCGTCTACGTCTAATGCCTTCATAGCTGCTGCCCGCGATTGCGGAACAAATTCACTCGGAGCAATGCCGAAGGCACTCAAACGGGAATACGCATCGGAGAGTCCGGCGTATGCCAGGGCATATTTCGGATCGAGCGCAACAGCCTGCTTGAAGTATGCAATCGAGTTCTCGATGTCCGCCTTTGAAGACGGATTCATGTAGTAGTGAGCCCGCAAGAAGGCTTCATAAGCTTCGAGATTACCGGTGTACCGCTTGTAGAAACGTGAACGCTCCTCGTGATCCAAGGTCACCATCAGCGTGTTCAGCACACGACCGGCGATCGTTTCCTCCGCGCGAAAGATGTCCGCCAGACTTCCCGGGAATGCGCCTTGCCACAATTGGGCACCGTCGCTCACACGAACCACCTCCACCGTCATGCCAGAATGAAACTGATGGAGTTCGCCGCGAACCAGATAATCCGCGCGCAAGTTTCGACCGATCTCCTGTGCACTGTGAGTTGGGTCGTCGTAGCGCAGAGCAGTTCTCACAGGGACCAAACGAAGATGTGTGCTGTTGCTGAGCCGGCTCGCGAGCGAATCGGCAACCTCGGTTCCGAGGTACTCGTCGTCTCCAGGATGCGACCGAAACGGCAGCACAGCGACCGAGATGACCGGATCGCTCGCACCGCGACCAGCAGAGAAAGCGGGAGTTCTTGGTGCACGTTTAACGGCGACAACGGACGCTGCGACGAGGGTCACAAGAGCTACTGAACCAGCCAAAATGAGGACCCTTCTTCGAAGGCGAGTTGGTGGAAAGGGTCTGCCCGACGCGCCCCTAACCGCACTTGGATACTGGGCACTCTCTTCCGCTTCGGCGAGAGCGGAAGGACTCCCGTTCGGCCCGTTCCCCGCCTTCAGTTGTACCCCGGCGACAAAACGATAGCCGCGCGTGTGCACCGTCTGGATATATCTAGGCGTCCGGGGATCTTCCCCCAACGCCTTCCGCAACTTGGCAACCGTGACTGAGAGCACGTTGTCGCTGACGGCGGTATCTCGCCAGACCGCATCGAGAATTTCGCCCTTTCCCACTACGCGGTCGCGGTTCTCGATGAGATACACCAGCAGATTGAAGGCCTTGGGCTCAAGTTGAACGGCGGCGCTCGTCTTGCAAACCAAACATGTACGCGGATCAACCGTGACATCGTCGAAGGCATAGACCGGGATGGTCTCGGTAGCCACAGGAGAAGGAAGTAGGAAAAACTTAAACTTTCCGACAGGACTAAACCCGTTTTCTGGCCCAGAGTTATCCGAATTAGTGAGTTGCGCTCCCCATTGTGGGTAAGGAAGCGGCCGAATGCAACGTTTAGTCAGCTATGCGCTGACGATCCTCGTTCTCACTCCGTTCATGATGGCGCAACATTCTCGCCCCATCGAGATTCCCAGATTCGAGTTCTACGCAAGTTACCTCGCTGCAGGAGAGCCGGAATACAACGTCTTCCAGTTCACGCAGCCGGGATCGAGGATCATTCTTACCAACGACTTCGGGACCAAGACCGGAGTCGATCTTTCCGCAACCCGCAATCTCACGCGACTGATCGGCATCAAGGGCGACTTCTCGGCCCACTTCCATTACGACGAGGGGCCCGTCAACCTTCAGACCTCCCCTAACAGCGTGGCAACACAAACCGCCAGCGTGAACCCGCACCTGTATAACTTCCTAGTAGGTCCAGAGCTTCACTTCCGAAACCACACCCGCTTCACGCCCTTTGTGCATACCCTGGCCGGCCTGGCGCACACCAACGCCACCTTTAAGACGTCGGGAACTGGAATAAATTTAGCGATCAGCACTAGCGAGACCGGTTTTGCCATGGGGCTAGGCCCAGGATTCGACATACGAATCGCCCGTAGATTCAGTTACCGGATGATCCTGGACTACAACCCGAAATGGGTAGGCCGCGATGACGATGGCTCCCGCAAGATGCTCGGCGACGTCCGGCTTTCAGCGGGGATTGTGTTGCACTAGATCAGTTCGACACATCCTCGTCACCAACATCACGAAGTCAGGCTTTCAGGATGCGTTTAGGAATGGTACTCAGGGAAAAGTTACTTAGTAATCCGCAACCGCAAACAGTATCGCGTTGACACTTGCGGGATGAAACGGATAGGGTGCGCACGCGAGTCAACTCGCCAGGAGAGAGACACCAATGAAATCAGGCAACGCGATTCTTGCCGTGAGCTTGATCTGTTCGGCCACATGTTGGGCTCAAGTAAGTTCCGGCAGTTCCTCAACGCAGCAACTCAATGCGCTAAACGCTTCCAACGTTTGTCGTGTCTATTTCGCAAAACCGAAGCTGGGATCCGAGACGCAGCTCGAGCAGGGGCGAAAGAAGCACATGCAGTTCCACAAGAGTCAGAATGACACATGGAAATGGGACACATTCCAGATTGAAACCGGCATGAATACAGGCGTGTATGTGACCTCCACCTGCGGGCATGCATGGAAAGACTTCGACGATTGGGAGAAGCGGATGGGCAAGGCTGACACAGCCGATGCCGCTACGAATATGTCTCCCCATGAGCAAGCCGCCTGGAATGGCTTTTATTTGTATCGGTCAGACATGAGTTTGGGCGCTGCCAATCGACCGCCAACTCCGGTCACGACCGTCACCATCTACGTGCTCCACCCCGGGGCGCAGAACGAATTCACGGATGCCATCAAGAAGATCAATGATGCCCTCGCCAAACAGCCGGATTGGCCGAAGACCTCAGGTTGGCTCCAACTCATTAATGGCGGTGAAGGGCCGACATTCGTGCTGCTCAATTCGCGTCAAAACTGGGCAGACTTCGCTCCATTGCCCAAATCGGTACAGGATGTCGTGAATGAGACCTACGGAAAGGATCAGGGAGACTCGATCTACAAGTCGATTCGAAACGCTACCGACCACCTGTTTACGGAGTCGGCCGTGTACAGATCAGACCTAAGCTATTCCCCGGCAAAATAAGGCTTACACCAAACCCGACACGGATCACACGGAAACAGCGCAGATAAACACGGATCCGCAATTGCTTGGCAGCAAAGACTCCGTCGTGCATCTTCCGTGCAATCTGTGTCGGGTGTTGGCTTTGCTTTTTGGTTGTATTCGGACACCTAGACAATCAAACGATTTCGGATCCACGAAAGAAACTCTGAATCGATCCTCGGCTTGTCGAGATCGTAAACCATGGGCGACCATCTCACGTTTCACTTCCGAACAGTCTGCTTCTGGGTGTTGCTTCATCGCCAATTGGATCATTGCTTCGCCCATATCATCCCTGTCACCCGGAAGGCTCGCAGCCGCCTGGAAAACTTGGGCAGCGAAGTCTTCTCCGCGCAGATACTCCCGCAGCACATTTCGCTCGAACAACGACCGCAGGAGGTCCAGACGAATCACAAGTGCCGTCATTTTCTCTCCCGGCGCAGCGCCGAACTCCGAAGCATCAACACCGACAGCCCCGAGACCGAAGACTTTGGTCGCGTGGCCCATTAGCTCGGCCTCCCGCGTACGCACCCACATCTTCTTCAGGTGATCCGCATCAGTCTAAGGGACAGGTCCACCTTCGCGGTTAAAACGCGCAACGAAATCGGTCGACTCATCAGCCGCCATAAGTTGCTTTTCATGCTACTCCGATCCTGTCGAATTCAGGAAAGCAAAGCCGTGGCAATC
>Ga0126378_10002308_pt1 | contig 14128 bp, 14 predicted proteins | sample PanSoiMetPlot_23_FD_92587 | JGI IMG/M metagenome (GOLD analysis project Ga0126378, IMG submission 92587) | Tropical forest soil microbial communities from Panama - MetaG Plot_23 | ecosystem: Environmental > Terrestrial > Soil > Tropical forest > Bulk soil | place: Panama | collected 2016-02-17 | reverse complement strand
CTCCAAGGGTGGCGACGCGTGACACCGACTGGGACGGCGTGCGATTGCACGTGGTCACGGGCAAAGGCGGCACGGGCAAGACCACCGTGGCTGGCGCGCTAGCCCTGGCGCTGGCCGCCGATGGCAGAAAAGTCCTTCTCATGGAGGTCGAGGGCCGCCAGGGCATCGCCCAGCTCTTCGACGTCCCGCCGCTCCCGTATGCTGAACGCAGGATCGCCGTCGGCCTCGGCAGCCAGGCGCACCAGGGCGGTGACGTCTTCGCCCTGGTGGCCGACCCTGAGGCAGCCTTGATCGAGTACCTCGAGATGTTCTACAGCCTCCGGCATGCCGGAACGGCGCTGGCCAAGCTGGGCGTCATGGACTTCGCCACGACCATCGCGCCCGGCCTGCGGGATGTACTGCTCACCGGGAAAGCAGCCGAGGCTGTCCGCCGCAAGGACGACAAGCGCGGCCGCGTTTACGACGCGGTGGTGATGGACGCGCCGCCTACCGGCCGGATCGGCCGGTTCCTCAACGTGGCTAGTGAGGTATCCGACCTGGCCAGGGTGGGTCCCATCCGCGGTCATGCCGATACCGTGCAGAAGGTCATCCGCTCACCGGAGACCGTAGTGCACTTCGTCACTCTCCTCGAGGAGATGCCCGTGCAGGAAACGCTGGACGGCATCGCCGAGCTGCGCTCTCTCGGCGGGATCAGGCCGGGCGGCATCATCGTGAATATGGCCAGGCCGCTGGCGCTTCCGCCTGGCCAGGTCCAGGCTGCGGCTGACGGCGAACTCGACCAGGCGCAGTTGGCCCTCGGATTGAAGCTCGCCGGCCTGGACGACAGTTCCGGCCTGGCCGGCCCGCTGGCCGCCGAGCTGGCGGCACAAGCCAAGACCGCTCTTGGGCAGGAACTTCAGCAGGAGCGGCTCGACGCCGCGGGCCAGCCGTGCTACCAGCTGCCCTGGCTCAACGGCGACATCGGTCTGGCTGGGCTGTACCGCCTGGCGTCAGCACTACGCCAGCAGAAGGCGGCCTGATGTCTCCCCGCCGCCGACCGAAGCTCGACGTCGACCGGCTTATCGCCGACCGCCGGACCCGGATTATCGTCTGCTGCGGCTCCGGCGGTGTCGGCAAGACGACCGTCGCGGCCGCGATCGGTTTGCGCGCCGCCGAACGCGGTCGGCACGTCGTGGTCCTGACCGTCGACCCCGCCCGTCGCCTCGCCCAGTCCATGGGACTCACCTCCCTGGACAACACCCCCCGCCTGGTGCCAGGAGTGCGGGCCGACCCACGACTTGCTCAGGACGGGAACGGGGCCGATTCGGCTGGCAGCCTGCACGCCATGATGCTCGACATGAAGCGGACCTTCGACGAGATCGTCGAGGCGCACGCCGATCCTGACCGCGCCGCGCAGATACTCGCGAACCCGTTCTACCAGTCGCTGTCGTCCAGCTTCGCCGGCACGCAGGAGTACATGGCCATGGAGAAACTCGGCCAACTCCGACGCGCCGACGAGTGGGACCTGATCGTGGTGGATACGCCGCCGAGCAGATCGGCGCTTGACTTCCTCGACGCGCCGCAGCGCCTGTCGAGGTTCCTCGACGGCAGACTGCTCCGGTTGCTGACGACGCCGGCCAAAGTCGGGGGCCGTGCATACCTGCGAGTGCTGAACGCTGGGTTTGGCGTCGTGACCGGGGTGCTCACGAAGATCCTCGGTACCGCCGTGCTCAAGGACGTCCAGACGTTTGTTTCCGCGCTGGACACGATGTTCGGCGGCTTCCGCGAGCGCGCCGATTACACCTATCAGCTACTGCGGGCGCCTGGGACCTCCTTCATTGTTGTCGCCGCGCCCGAAGACGACGCGCTGCGGGAGGCGTCGTACTTCGTCGAACGGCTTCACCAGGAGCGGATGCCGCTCGCTGGCCTTGTCCTGAACCGGGTCCAGCCGGTGTCAGCCACGAATCTCTCGGCAGCCCGCAGCCTCGCGGCAGCCGAGGTGCTCCAGGCCGCGACCGGTCAAGCTGGTCACGGCGGTCATGATGCCCACGGCGGGGAGCGTGCGCACGGCGGTCAGCGTGCGCAGCGGCGCGCCGAAGACGAGTGGGAGGACAGCGCACGGAGACTGGCGCTCGCAGCGCTACGGCTGCACGCTGATCGAATGGATCAGGCTGCGGTGCAGCGGCGCATCGCGGAACAGTTCACTGCCGCGCACCCGCTCGTGCCGGTCACCGAGGTCCCGGCGCAAGCCGAAGACGTTCACGATCTTGATGGGCTTCGCGCGGTCGGGCATGCCTTCAGCGGCGATGACTCGGCCGACGCTGCATAACGCTTAGCTGGCGACACGCCTAACTGGCGACGAGCTCGTCCCCGGTCCGCTCGTAGTGATTACGCGCGTTCTCGAGCAGGTCTCGCCAGGAGGTCACGTCCGGACGGCGGCGCAACAGTGCACGCCGCTCGCGCTCTGTCATCCCGCCCCAGACGCCGAACTCGATCCTGTTATCAAGTGCGTCCGCAAGGCACTCCGTGCGGACAGGGCAGCCGCGGCAGATCAGCTTGGCCCGGTTCTGCGCCGCGCCCTGGACGAACAGCTCGTCCGGGTCAGTTCCCTTGCACGCGGCACGCGCAGTCCAGTCCGTGATCCACATGTGGCCCAGCTCCTCTGATCGTCACGCCCGCGGGGGGTGATCACGCCCGGGTTGCGTTCAGTTGCGGTCCGGAGCCGACTCGGGGCGACAGACTCCGGCGAGTGATGGTCGCGGAAGAGTAACTTACGGAAGTCCGGCGCGCAGCGCTAGACCCCAGCGGGCCCATTTCCAGAATAGCCCAGATGAGCTATACAGCCTGAGGTGACGAGTAGCTATACTTGCGCGGCCGTACGCATCTGACCTGCATGACTTCGGCGTATTGTATTTTGGCCGTTACTCTGCGTAATCCAATCTGCTCTGCTCGGCGAGTCGGCGCGCAAGATCGGCTTGTCTGTGGCTGCTAGTTGACGATGCAGCGTAGCCTGTTCGCGTGCGAACCCCCGAGCGCCGCGCCGGCGCCACGTTTGGCAACGTAAGCCGGCTCGTAGGCATGACCGGTGTCGCCGCCGTCCTCATGGCCGCGCTAGTGATACCTGTGACCGGCGTGCTCGGCATCGCCGCTCGTGACATAGCCGACACCTTCAATACGCTGCCGGTTGGCACGCTCGGCGTCGCGCCCTCCCGCTCGGTCATGTACGCGGCCGACGGCAAGGTCATCACGTACCTATATCCGAACCACATCTACCGCGTACCGGTGGCCTACGACCAGATCTCGCCGGTCATGCGCGACGCGATCATCGCCATTGAAGACAACTTGTTCTTCCAGCAGGGCGCATTCGACCCGCGCGGCACCCTGCGGGCACTCCTGCACAACTCTGGCGGCGGCGGGCTGCAAGGAGCGTCAACACTGGCGCAGCAGTACGTGAAGAACGTCCGCGTGCTCCAGGCCCAGACCCCAGCGCAGGTGCAGGCCGCCGTCTATCCCTCTTTCCAGCGCAAGATCCAGCAACTGCGCATCGCTGCGGACGTCGAGCACCAGATGACCCCGGACGAACTGCTCGCGGGGTACCTGAACGTCGCCTACTTCGACAACAACGCTTACGGCATCGAGGTCGCGGCGGAGGTCTACTTCAGCGAGCACGCGTCTCAGCTGACCCTGCCCCAGGCAGCATTGCTGGCTGGCCTTGTGCAAGCTCCGTCGACGTACGACCCTGTGTCGGACCCGGCGGCCGCGACCGCGCGGCGAGATGTGGTGCTTACGCGGATGTATCAGCTCCACTACATCTCAAAGGCAGACGAGGTGGCTGCGGTGAACGCGCCGCTCGGACTCAAGCGGTCGAACGCTGTGCTCCAGACCGGCTGTCTCGCCTCGGAGGCCGCGCCTTCGGCGTTCTTCTGTGACTATGTGCAGCACGTCTTGGAGATCGACTATCCGAAGGTCTGGCAGGAGATCAACACGACTGGCGGCCTAGCCATCCACACCACGCTGAACCTGCAGGATCAGCACGCAGCCGACAGCGCGGTCAACTATGTCCAGCCGCACAGCTCGTCCATGAACCCCGGTCACAACGCCGACACTGAAGTCCTGATACAGCCGGGCACCGGCGCCGTGCGGGCCATCGCGGTGAACCGGGTCTTCGGCCAGGACGACATCGACTATGCAGTGAACACGCCATATGGTGGCGGCGCTGGCGTGCAGACCGGCTCGTCGTCCAAGGTGTTCACGCTGGTCACGGCCCTCGAGGAGGGCTATCCGTTCGGTCACACCATCAAGGTCAAGGCACCAGCCAGCGTCGGGCCGTACACCAACTGCCATGGCGGGTACGTCCCAGCTGCGGCATTCCAGAACGCAGAGGGGCCGAGCAAAGGCACCGAGATCTGGATGCTCAACCAGGCCACGGTGGATTCGATCAACCTGTACTTCGCCAATCTCGAGCAGCAGGTGGGCCTCTGCAACGTCGTGAAGACAGCAGTCGACATGGGCATGACAAGGGCCGACGGCACGTCGCTGCTCACATACGACAAGGCCCTAGGGCGGAACGCCGGCCTGTCAGCTGACAACTTCCCGAGCTTCACGCTCGGATCCGTCTATGTGTCGCCCATGAGCATGGCGGCCGCGTATGCCACCCTGGCCGCGCGCGGGTGGTACTGCAGCCCTCAAGCCATCGTGAATATCCAAGTGATCACGTCTGGCAAGCAGCTACCGGTGCAGCGGGCTCAGTGTCACAGAGCCATGCCGCAAGGCGTGGCTGACGCTGCGAATTACATCCTCCAAGGCGTCCTGACCGTACCGGGCGCCACCGCGGCCGGCCGGGGTATCCCCGGTCACCAGGCAGCCGCCAAGACTGGTACGGCAAACGGCGGCTTCTACGCAGCCTTCGCCGGCTACACACCCACCCTGGCTGCCTACGTCTCGGTCTTTAATCCGACCAACCCGACTGGGGCCGGCGCCATGCTCGGCTCCAACTCCTGCTACCAGGACCTGAGCGGCGAGAGCTGCCCAGGTCAGATGTTCGGTGACAACGCGCCAGGCGCCACCTGGGAATACACGTTCCTGCGGGCCGCGCTTGGCCCCGACGTGAGCTTTGTCAGTCCGCCGGGCAGCTTCTTCTCCCTGGGCACCGGACTAGGCCCACCGAAGCAGGTCAACAAGCCGAAGCCGCCCAAGAAGAAGGTCTGCGTCGGCCCTACCTGCCATCCACTACCGTGCACCGGCCCGACCTGCCCGCCAACACCGTCGCCGTCGCCGCACCCATAACGGCCCGCTGTCGACTGCCGGACGCTTATGGCACCGCGGATGCTAGGTGCCGAGCTGGCTTCGCACCTGGGCTGCCACTCGGCTGCCCTCAGCCCGGCCCGCGACGCGCGGCGTGACGACCTTCATGACCTGGCCGATCCCGGCCGGACCCGAAGCGCCTGTCTCGGCGATCGCGGCCGCCACCAGGGCCGCCAGCTCAGCGTCATCTAGCTGGGCCGGCAGGTAGTCAGCCAGCACCCGCTCCTCAGCGCGCTCGGCGGCTGCCTGGTCCTCGCGACCAGCTTCGGCGAACGCTGCGGCAGCCTCACGGCGGCGCTTAGCCTCCCGGATGAGGATCTTGACGACCTCGTCGTCAGTGAGATCATGGGCCGCTGAGCCGGAGACTTCCTCGGTGGTGATCGACGTCAGAGCCATGCGCAGCGTTCGTGTCCGCGTCTCGTCGCGCGCCTTCATCGCGGTGGTGAGGTCGGTCCTGAGCTGATCCTTGAGTGTCGGCATGGGACCTATCCTGCCGTGCCGCGCCCAGGAGCGAACAGCCAGCGCGGATCGTGGCGCGCGACCGAGCGGTGACCGGCCACAGACGCGGACGTGGCACGATGATTAGATGCGAGCGCGAACCCTCCTCAAGGCCACGGTCCTCGCCGGAGCTGCCACTTTCGGCTATGCGTCGGTCATCGAGCGGAACTGGTTTGTCTTGCGCCAGGTCGAGGTCCCCATTCTTCCGGCGGAGTCGGGATCGATGCGCATCCTGCACATTTCTGACGTGCACCTGACGCCAGGGCGTCACCGCTTGCTGTCGTGGATCCGGACGCTCGACGCGCTCGAGCCGGACCTCGTCGTGAACACCGGCGACTCGATCGCGCATCCTCAGGCGGTCGAGCCGTTCCTTTCAGCCCTCGGGCCGCTCCTAGATCGTCCCGGTGCATTCGTCTACGGCTCGAATGACCTGTACTCTCCGGTGCCGGCGAACCCGGCCCGGTACCTCTGGCGCACTAGTTCCGGCGAGCACTCGCGCCACGTCCCCGACCTCCCGTGGGCCGAGCTCGGCGACGGCATGGAGAGCGCCGGCTGGCTCAACCTCAATAACCGGCGCGGCCGGCTCAAGGTCGGCGAGATGGACATCGAGATAGGAGGCGTGCACGACTCGCATATCCGCCTGGACCGCTTCGACGAGATCGCTGGCCCGACCGACGCGGCCGCCGACCTGCGGCTGGGGGTGATGCACTCGCCAGAGCCAGCGGTGCTTGACCGGTTCGCCGATGACGGCTTCAACTTGCTGCTGGCCGGACACACACACGGCGGCCAGATCTGCCTCCCCGGCACAGGCGCGTTGGTCACCAACTGCGGTATCCCGCGCTCGATGGCCAGCGGCCTGCACCGCTATCCGGCCGGGCTCGGCCACGCCGACCCGTGGCTGCACGTATCGGCCGGCCTTGGTACCTCGCCCTATGCCCCGTTTCGACTGTGTTGCCGACCGGAGGCTACGCTGCTCACGCTGGTACCTGGGATCAGCTAGACTTCTCGGGCGGTCAGCGGGGTGTAGCGCAGCTTGGCAGCGCGCTTCGTTCGGGACGAAGAGGCCGCCGGTTCAAATCCGGCCACCCCGACCAGAGTTACCGCAGGTCAGATGCGGTGCCGATAGATGGGCGTACTCGGACCACGTCGCAGCCGGCGTCCGTGATGATCAGGATCGGCCCATCGGCAGGGAAGTCTGGCGCGCGCTCGATCAGATCTACGCCGGCCTGCAGGACTGTGCCGCCTCGTCCCTTGACGCGCACCTTTCCCGCGATCTCCTCCGGGAACGAACCCGGCGCCGTAGGCAGCGGCGTCGCGGAAGTATAGCCGTCTTCCGTCCGGAATGCGTAGATCGATCCTTTTCTCGACTGCTCGATGATCACGGACGGTCGACATTTCACGCCTGAGGTGCGCGCAAAAGGTACAAGCCCGGCAGCCAACTGCACCTCGCGCGTGAAATGTGCGAGTTGATCACGCAAATGGGGCGGAACTGAGCGTCAGGGTCACTCCAGGTGATCAGCGCGGACCAGGTTCGTAACACCGGACACATCGCTAACCGCTGGCGCGGGTCAAGACCCTGGTGCGCGCCAACTTATGAATGCGAGGGCCTCGGCAGACGCAGTCCTCCCACCGCTGACGAGGGCGTCCTCGATGGTGCTGGTCATTGCCGGACGGGCTAGTCAGACCCGGCCGACTTCAATCGCGATACCACCGCGGCCCGCGCAGAGCCTCATGTACTGGCCTGGCGTCATGCCAAAGGTTGCTTTGAACGTCCGGGTGAAGTGGGCCTGGTCGGCGAAGCCAGCGTCGTGCGCTGTGTCTGCCAGGGGCCGGCCCGAGCGCAACCAGCCTCGGGCCAGATCGAGGCGCCGCATCACCGAATACCGGTGCGGGCTTGTGCCGTAGACGACACGGAACTGACGTGCGAACTGGTAGCGGTCGAGGCCCGTAACGGCTTCTACCTCGCTCGATTGAACCGGCGTCACCCGGCTCCGGAGGAAATCTCGGCCACGCTCGACAGCCCGCAGGTCAACTCGGCAGGCCAGGCTAGTGGTCGTACTGGCAGACCTGAGCCGTAGCAGTCCCGCCGCCAGTTGAAGTCCCAGAGCGTCCAGCGCCAGCGGCTCGGGCGTATAGGCAAACGCCGCACGCACTACGCGTGCGAGAGCCGGGTCGTCTGACACCGGAGGAGCGAACGGCAGCGGTGCCGACCGTCCAGTGAGAGCCCGCTGGGCGCTGGCGATCCGGTCCGTGCCGATGTAGATCTGGCGGTAGCCAAACAATCCTGGCCCGTCTGCCCATCCGTCGTGCAGTTCGTCGGGATGCAGCACAAAAAGCTGACCTGGGAGGCTGCGCTCAACCGCACCCCGGTAGTCGAATGCCTGAACCCCCTCCTCGGTGACTCCGATCGCGTATACGTCGTGCCGGTGACGGCTGAATGGGCGGCCACGCAGACGAGCGCGGAATAGTTCGACCCCATCGATTGGCACAGTCGCGTCTACAAACTCGTCTGCGTCGCACGAACGTTCAAGACCTGCGTCGACAACATCACCCACGCTGAGGACCACAGCACAAATCTACGGAGCAGTGTGTGGAACTTATGCATGACCCTGCTCGGGTGATCGCGTTTGTGACATTCTCAGCGGTCGTCGCTGGAACGCCCGGACCCAGCAATGCACTGCTCACCGCCGTCGGCGCAAGGGCCGGTGTCCGCCATGGTCTTGCGAGTCTGCTGGGGCAAGTGGTGGGGATGGGCGCGATGCTATTTGCCATCACCCTAGGACTCGGCAACGTACTCCTTGCCCATCCCCTCGGACTTCAGATCCTGAAATGGGGCGGGATAGCGATGCTCTGCTGGATGGCCTGGCGGATCGCGACCGCGGACCGTGGTGGAGAGAGCACGCGCGCACCCACTGGCTTCTTGGGCATGGCAGCCTTCCAGTGGATCAACCCCAAGGGGTGGCTGATCGGCGTCGCCGCTATCGCCACGTTTCTGGACCGCGGCGCCGGTGGTGCCCTCGCCCAAGCGGCGATCTTCGCGATCCTGTTTATGCTTGTTGCCCTGCCGAGCTGTTTGCCCTGGCTAGCATTCGGCGCCGCGCTCCAGCGTTTTCTTCGGACACCACGGGCCCGGCGCACCCTGAACGGTGCCATGGCGGCCCTCCTGGCCGCATCAACGATCCCGCTGGTCTGGACCCACATCTAGATGCTCGCGTCATGCCTCCGGTTGCTGGAGTTGCGCTGAGTAGTCGGGTAGCAGCAGGCGCAGCGCATGCGCTGTCCCACTGCTGCGAACCGAGCCAACGGGCCATCCAGGCGCGCGCCCCTGCGGGAGTAACGTCGCCATGCAAGAAGCCGCTGAGCCGGCGGGACCAGGCTGCTCGGCGCGGCCGCCACGACAGCCACGGCGCTTGCAGGATGGAACGTTGACCGCCGCGCGTCGGCGCTCGAAGCCGGCCGAATAGCCCGCCGAGCGTGGCTCGCCGCTACTTCGCGGAGAGCCACACGCCGCCGACGACTTCTTTATGAGCACAAGCAGAACGGGTGACCGGCGGGGTCGGCGAACACCCGGAACGTCTCGCCGCCGCTAGGCAGTCGCTTCGCCCCTAGCTCCAGAACCCGCGCCTCACCGGCATCCAGGTCGTCCACGTCGATGTCGAGGTGCGCCTGCTGCGGGTAAGCAGGATCAGGCCACCGCGGCGCGGTGTAGTCGCTTATCTGCTGGAACATCACGTTCTGGCCGTCGCCGCTGATCAGCGCGCCCTCGGCTCCGTCATACGTGACATCCCAGCCGAGGAGGTCGGCGTAGAAGCGGGCTAGTGCGGACGCGTCCGGCGCGTCGATCGTGACGGCGAACAGCCCCATCACGGGGCCCACGCCGTCTTGCTGACACAGGTCGAATGGGTGACCAGCCGGGTCAGCCAGCGTGATCCAGGTCGAGCCTGCACCTAGCCGGGTAGCACCGAGGCTGACAGCGCGCTCGGCCGCCGCCGCCGTCCCGTCCACTTGAAGATCGAGGTGAAACTGCTGCGGGTGATCCTGGCCGGGCCACTGTGGTGCGACATGGTCGGGCGCGAGTTGAAAAGCGACGTCCTGGCCACCAGCCGTCCTGACTGTGATCCAGTCGTCATCCCTATCGACGATGAGCCAGCCGGTCAACTCGGCATAGAACGAGGCGAGCTTGTCGATGTCCTGCGCGTCGAGCGCCACGGCTCCCAGGCGTCCTGTGATAGTCATGCGTTCATCATGCCGCTGCCCTCTGACAGTTTGCGGTCCGAGCCGAGTTCGCTATGCCTGCGCACACCGGGACCACGATCACCGATGCGGGGCCAGGACCGAGTGGTGATCGGCGCCCTCCGGCGCCTGCGGATCGGCGTGGACGAGCGCGGCCCTTAGCCGCGGCACCGCGTGCAGGAGGTTGTGCTCCGCGTCAACTGCCACTTGGTGCGCTTGCACAGCGCTGGCACGTGCATCGACCACTACCTCGCACTCGGCCCGTAGCTGATGACCGATCCAGCGCAACCGGACCTCGCCAATGTCCAGGACGCCAGTCGTGGCCCGCAAGACCTGCTCTGTGCGGTCTACCAGTTCCGGGTCAACAGCATCCATCAGGCGCCGGTAGATCTCTCGTGCCGCCTGCCGCAGAACGGCCAGGATCGCCAGCGTGATCAGGAGTCCGACGACCGGATCCGCCCAATCCAGCCCGGCGGCGACCCCCGCGACCCCGAGCAGCACGGCGAGTGACGTGAAACCGTCGGCTCGGGCATGCAGCCCGTCTGCGACCAGTGCTGCCGATCCGATCCTGCGCCCCACCCGGATCCGGTACCGGGCGACGGTCTCGTTCCCCGTGAAACCAACAAGCGCGGCAACAGCCACGGCTAGCAGGTTCGAGACGCGGTGCGGGTGCGCGAGCCTGTCGATAGCTTCGTAGGCTGCCAGCGCGCCCGACGCCGCGATGACCAGCACGATCGCGACGCCCGCTAGATCCTCCGCACGTCCGTAGCCGTAGGTGTAGCGTCGGTTCGGCGGTCGCCGGCCGATGACAAACGCGACTCCGAGTGGTACCGCGGTCAACGCATCCGCGGCGTTGTGCAGAGTATCCCCGAGCAGGGCGATTGAGCCCGAGAATGCAACGACGATCGCCTGAATAACCGCGGTAGCGCCCAGCACGGCAAGCGAAATCCAGAGCGCGCGGATCCCTTCCGCACTCGCCTCGAGCGCCGCGTCCACCTTGTCGGCGACCTCATGCGAATGTGGTCGCAGCAGGTGAGCAAGCCGACCAAGCACGCCCGGCCGGTGGCCGGGGCCGTGGCCGTCATCGTGGTGGTGGCCGTGCCCCTGATGATCACCAGCATCATCTCCGCGGCCGTGCGCGTGGACCCCCGCGGAGGCGTGGTCATGCTCATGATCGTGTGCGCCATGATCAGCGTGTGGGCGAGCCATCTCGCACAGGATGCTAGACCCGCAGGCCGAGGAACGCGCTAGGGCAGCCGGCCCCCATCGACCAGCTCGGATACACCGGCAATATCGCCGCTATGCAGCATCGCGCCGACTGCGACTCCGTCGCCTGCCAGGAAATGGTCGAGGAAAGCGACCGTGACGTGCGCGACGATCGGCTCAGGCGGGCCGCTGCCTTCGTATGGCATCAAATGGCCAGCGCCGGCGAGCTGCAGGTAGTACCGGGCGCCCTCCTTGTCCGCTTGGTACAACTGCAGGCTCGCGGCCGGCGGATTGATCGCGTCGGCCGTGCCCTGGACGAAAAGCATCGGCGCGGTCGATGCCGAGAACCAGTGCCCAGCGAACGCCGGCCATTCTGCGCCAGCGAGGACGACAGTCGCCCGTAGGTCCGGATAACGGCAGCAGCTCATCGCCGCCACTGCGGCGACCGTGTCGCCACCATCGGAGTGTCCGGCCACGGCGACTTTGGTGGGGCTGATCATCCCGGCGAGCTCGCCGCCCGGCATGCCGGACATGTGACGGAGTTGGCGGATGACATAGGTCATGTCGGCTGGCTGGTTTACCAGATCTGCCTCATCCGGGTTAACGTCGAAGCAATTGGTACGCGGGAAATTAACGGCGGCTACCACATATCCAGCACTGGCCCATTCTCGAAGCAGAACGGCATAGCTCGCGCTGCATTGACGGTAACCAGGGGCAAAGACAATAAGCGGGAAATCGCCAGTGCCCGAGGCCCCAGACTTTTGTGCCGCAGTTATGTCGGGATAACGGACAGTCACGGTTAGCACTCGGTGACCGAGGGCCGCGCCAGCGTGCTCAGTGAAGGTGTACCGGTGCTCGGCGACGCCATAGTCGCCGATGCGGCCGGACGGGTGGAGCGGTAGCGCAGACGGGCTCGGCGTCGCGCGTGGCGTGCCAGACCGGCCGTGCGCACCGGCAACCGGGCCATGGTCAGGCCGTCCGTGACCCCCAGCCAATGCGCGCGTCGCGATGTAGCCGCCGACGCCAAGAGCAGCGACGACAACCGCGAGCACGGCAACCACGCCTGCCCGCGCGCGGGGCAGGCTCCGTCTCCGAGCGTGGGCACGTCCCGAGGTGGCTCCCGATGGTTCCCAGTTCGCCTAATGCTAACGAATTCAGCGCCAGCAGCCAGAGTTTAATGAATTCTTCATGACGCGCAAAATCTTAACCAGTTCTAAACCACAAACTTGCCTGATCTGAATTGGTTGAGTTTGGCCAGTCTGACTTGACGACATTAGCCTGCGTCAATGATGAACGAGAGCGAAGGCAACAGTCGAGAGCCCGCTTCCTTGTCGCGGCCGACCTCGCAGCTAGCCGGGGTGGTGACCCGGCGGGCGTCGAATAGGCAGCGGCGGATCTGGTCACGCCGCGTCACCAGCTGGGACCAGCACGGATCCGCCAGCCTTGGCGCCGTGACGTCCGCAGTGATCGGCGTCGCCGCTGTGCAGCCAGGCGCTACGCGCTGCATCACCTTCGAGACGCCGACAAGGCTCGGCTCATGACGGCGGCGTACCGATGGCTTCGGCCTGGTGGCCGGCTCGTGATCGCGGACATGATGCTCGGGCGTGGCGGCTCAGCCAGGGACCGCGCCATCATCCGCGGCAAGCTCAGCATTCTCGCGCGCAAGGGACCTGGTGGCTGGTGGCGAATCGCCAAGAACGCTGGCCGCTACCTCCTGCGTGTCCAGGAGCGGCCGATTTCGATGACAAGCTGGACAGCCCTACTCGAAAAAGCGGGCTTCATTGGGATTACCGCTTCTGCCGTTGTGGCCGAAGCCGGCTTGGTGACAGCGGCCCGCCCAGGCCCGTCGGGTCGTGGCGTCGCCGGGCCCTTGGCCGGGGCCCGTGGCAGCACGGCCTGGCAAACGATGAACCGGTGATTGGCAGGCGATGAGAATGCGGTTGGGTTCTGTCGGCCCGCTTGGCCTCACCCTGCTCGCAGCGGCCGGAGTGGCCGGCATTCTTTTGGCCGCGCACGGCTGGGCGCACCACACCACGAGCCGCGCTCTCGGGTCGCTCGGCGCCGCGCCCACTGCTGCCGCCACGGCGCCGGCCGCAACGCAGTCTGCCGGTGCGCCACCGACAGCCGGGCCAACCGCGCCTGCCAGCGCAGCAGCCCGCAAACCGGGTCCGCTCCTGGCTTCGCAGTCGTTCGCCTCGTACGCGTTCGCCATCTGGCCAGGAACGCCGAGTACGGCTGCCAACGCGGCGCTCACGGGGCTGACCGTTCGGGTCCAGCGCCAGAATGCCGGTCTGTCGATCACTGCGGGCGTCAACGGTCAGGCTGCGGGTCTGGCGCAGTTTTATCCGAAGGGTGCTCACGTCTACGTGGTGGAGGCGACCATGGGCGATGACTCCGGCAGCAGTGACTACAACCTCGGCGACGACGGGCTCGTCGTGACCGACGCTCAGGGCCGGATCATCCAGTGAGTGCGACAGGGGCTTCACGGGCTACTGCCCGAGCGCAGCCGCCTAAGGCCGCTCCAACCGCAAACTGGCATGTCAAGGCTGCTGCGATCGCCGCGGGCTGGGCGCCGACGGCTGGTCGCGAGCTTCTTGGCCTCGTGCTGGCCTGGTTCGGCTATCACGAACTGGTCCAGCCCGCCCTGTGGACCGGTTACGTGCCCGCCGTCGGGTCCACGTCGACAGCGGCCGTCATCCTCGTGCTGGCGCACGGCTGGCTGCTGTTTGTGCTAGCTGTCGCGCTGATCGCCGGGATCTGGACCAGGGCAGCTGCAGGTGTCGCCGCACTGCTGCTAGCGGAGATCGTCATCTGGCTGACCGCGACCGCAGGCCTGTCGGACCTAACCATGCGCGACGTCGGCGTCCTCGGACTAGCCCTGTGCTTGACGGGCGCGACTGAGCAGCGG
>Ga0126378_10002307_pt1 | contig 14130 bp, 10 predicted proteins | sample PanSoiMetPlot_23_FD_92587 | JGI IMG/M metagenome (GOLD analysis project Ga0126378, IMG submission 92587) | Tropical forest soil microbial communities from Panama - MetaG Plot_23 | ecosystem: Environmental > Terrestrial > Soil > Tropical forest > Bulk soil | place: Panama | collected 2016-02-17 | reverse complement strand
TCCGCGCTCCGTCAGGCACAGCCCGACGTACAGCAGCCCGCTGAATGGCCGGCCGATCCGGCGCAGTTCCGCCAGCGTCGGCGTGACCACCGTCGACATTGTTTGCTCGGCGAGGTCGTGGGGTGCCCACGACAACGGCGTGTAGGCGCCCATACCGCCGGTGTTCGGGCCCTCGTTCCCTTCGTGGGCCCGCTTGTAGTCCTGGGCCGGCTGCAGTGCCACGGCGTCGGTGCCGTCGGCGAGCGCGAAGACTGAGACCTCGGGACCGTCGAGGAACTCCTCGATCACGACGGTGCCGGTAACCCCGGCGTGGGCAAGGGCCTCGGCCCGGTCGGTCGTGACGACGACACCCTTGCCCGCGGCGAGCCCGTCGGCCTTGACCACGTAGGGCGGCCCGAACTCAGCGAGCGCGGCGGCCACCTCGGACTCGGTCCGGCAGGTCCTGGCGGCCGCCGTCGGCACGCCGGCCGCGGTCATGACCTGCTTGGCGAACGACTTGGAGCCCTCGATCATGGCCGCGCCCTGGCGGGGGCCAAAGCAGGCGAGGCCGGCTTCGCGGACCGCGTCCGCGACGCCGGCCACGAGCGGCGCTTCCGGGCCTACGACGACGAGGTCGGTGGCGAGCTTCTGCGCCAGCGCAGCGACCTCGGCCGGGCTGGTCGCCGCCACGTCATGCAGCTCGGCGAGCTCGCCGATACCCGGATTGCCGGGCGCGGCGTGGAGGTCTGCGACCTCGCCGTCCCTGGCCAGCGCCCGGACCAGCGCATGTTCGCGGCCGCCGGACCCGATGACCAGAATGCGCACGACCCAGAGCCTACCGGCCGGGTGGCCATCGGTCCGGGCTCGCAGCCCGCCGGGCTCATCGTCTCCCGCGTTGTCGGCGTCAGAGCACCTCACGCAGCTGGACGATCTGGTCCCGGCGCGGCCCGACGCCGATGGCCGCGACCGGGGCGCCGATCATGTCCTCGACGGCCCGCACGTAGCGCTGGGCGTTCTTCGGCAGATCGGCGAAGTCCCTTGCCTCGGAGATGTCCTCCCACCAGCCGTCCAGGTACTCGTAGACGGGCCGTGCGTGGTGGAAGTCGGTCTGGGTCATCGGCACCTCGTCGTGGCGGACACCGTGCACGTCGTAGGCGACGCAGACCGGGACCTTCTCCAGCCCGGACAAGATGTCGAGCTTCGTGATGAAGTAATCAGTCAGACCGTTGACACGAGTCGCGTACCGGGCAATCACGGTGTCCAGCCAGCCGGTGCGGCGCGGCCGCCCGGTCGTCACTCCGTACTCGCCGCCGGTCTTGCGCAGCCACTCGCCCTGATCGTCGGTGAGCTCAGTAGGGAACGGTCCGGCGCCGACCCGGGTGGTGTAGGCCTTGAGGATGCCGACCACCCTGGTGATCCGGGTGGGGCCGATGCCCGAGCCCGCGCAGGCACCGCCTGCGGTCGGCGAGGACGACGTCACGAACGGGTACGTGCCGTGGTCCACATCAAGCAGGGTGGCCTGCGCGCCCTCGAGAAGGACCACCTGTCCGTCATCAAGTGCCTTGTTGAGCACCAGCCCCGTGTCAGCGATGTACCGGCCGATCCGGTCGGCGAAGCCAAGGTACTGGTCGGCGACGTGGTCGGCGTCGATGCCGCGGCGGTTGTAGACCTTGGCCAGGACCTGGTTCTTCTCTCGCAGCACGAGCTCGAGCTTCTGGCGCAGGATGCCGGGGTCAAACAGGTCCTGCATCCGGATGCCGACCCGCGCCGCCTTGTCGCTGTAGGCAGGTCCGATGCCACGGCCGGTCGTGCCGATCCGCGCGTTACCGAGGTAGCGCTCGGTGACCTTATCCAGCGCGACATGGTGCGGCATGATCAGGTGGGCGTCGGCGGAGATGAGCAGCCGATCCCGCCACACTCCGCGCGCCGCGAGCCCGTCGATCTCCGCGATCAGCACCTCGGGGTTGATCACGACCCCGTTGCCGATGACTGACGTCGCGTGGTCCGACAACGCTCCGGACGGCAGCAGGTGGAGCGCGTAGCTCTCGTCGCCGATGACGACGGTGTGACCGGCGTTGTTGCCGCCCTGGTAGCGGACCACGTAGTCGACGTGGTCGCCGAGCAGGTCGGTGGCCTTGCCCTTGCCCTCGTCGCCCCACTGAGCGCCGACGATCACGATGGCGGGCATGTCGCAGCCTCCTCCCACCGGACGAAAGCCCCAGGGCCAGCGTCATTGCGGAGCTGCAAGCGCGGCACAGGGGCTCTTGCACAACGATGCTACCGGCCGGGCCCGGCGCTGACCCGTCGACGTCGCCCAGTCAGGCTGATAACCACGACGTCCAGGCCAGGAATGCGGTCGAAGTGGTGCAGATTGAGGTTTCCTGTGGAAGCGTCTGGAAGAGCTCAGGACGCCGAGTCAAGCGCAGCCGCGCCGGCCGGGCTGGCCTCGGCCAGGAAGTCCCGGCACCGGACAGCCTCGTCGTCCTCGCCGATCGCGGCCGCAGCCAGCCCCAGCAGGTGCAGCGCGCGCAGGAACCCCTGATTCGGCTCGTGCTCCCACGGCACCGGCCCGAACCCGCGCCATCCCGCCCGGCGCAGCTGATCAAGGCCGCGGTGGTACCCAGTCCGGGCAAACGCATAGGCGGCCACCGGCTCGCCATCGGCCAGCGCACGCCCCGCTAGCGCAGCCCAGGCAGCGGAGTAGCTCGGGAATTGCGCCGCCACCTGGGTCGGGTCACTGGCCACCGCCAAGGCGGCACGGGCCTTGTCATCGGCCGGAAGATACGTGGCGGACGGACCGCCGAGCAGGTTCTCGTGCATGTGCCCCTCCGGCCGGTCAGATCTGCTTGCCGGCCGCCAGCAGGTCCTCGCACGCCTGGACCACCCGGCGGGCCATCGACTCCTCGGCTGCCTTGCCCCAGGTCCGCGGGTCGTAGGCCTTCTTGCTGCCCACGCCTCCGTCGACCTTGAGCACGCCGTCGTAGTTGCTGAGCATGTGGCCGGCCACCGGGCGCGTGAAGGCGTACTGGGTATCGGTGTCGACGTTCATCTTGACGACGCCGTAGCCGATGGCCTCGCGGATGTCGGCCAGGTCTGACCCGGATCCGCCATGGAAGACCAGATCGAAGGGCTTGTCCTTGCCGTACTTGGTGCCGACCGCGTCCTGGATGTCCTTCAGGATCGCGGGCCGCAGCCGGACATGCCCTGGCGCGTAAACGCCGTGCACGTTCCCGAAGGTGGCGGCCAGGATGTAGCGCCCACGCTCACCCAGGCCCAGGGCCTCAGCGGTGGCCAGGGCGTCTTCGGGCGTGCTGTACAGCTTTTCATTGATTTCGCCGACGACACCGTCCTCCTCGCCGCCGACGACGCCGATCTCCATCTCCATCACCACATGCGCCGCAGCGCACCTGTCCAGGAGCTCGGTGGCAATCTGCAGATTCTCGGCCAGTGGCACGGCCGAGCCGTCCCACATGTGCGACTGGAACAGCGGCTCCTCGCCGCGGGCTACCCGCTCGGCGGAGATCTCGACCAGCGGCCGCATGTACCCGTCGAGCTTGTCCTTGGGGCAGTGGTCGGTGTGCAGGGCGACGTTGACCGGGTACTTGGCGGCGACCGTGTGGGCGTATTGCGCGAGGGCCACCGCGCCCGTCACCATGTCCTTCACCGTCGAGCCCGACAGGTAGTCGGCACCTCCGGTGGAAACCTGGATGATTCCGTCGCTCTGCGCCTCGGCGAACCCGCGCAGAGCCGCGTTCAGTGTCTGGCTTGAGGTGACGTTGATCGCAGGGTAAGCAAAACCCTGCTCTTTCGCCCGGTCGAGCATCTCAGCGTAGACCTCTGGCGTCGCGATCGGCATGACGGAAAATCCTCTCCTGACTTGAGTCAGTGCCAGTATCGCCGAGGTGCCGGGCGGGCCCAACTCGACCGTCCTGACTTACCTGCATTCCCTGGCGGCAACCGCTGCCAGGGCTACGCTTCGAGCATGGGACGCCATGATGCGGACCCTGCCGATCGTCGCCGCTACACCGGCATGGTGCTGCTTTCTGCGGTTGTTCTGACCTTGCTCATCATCGGTGTGGTCGCGCTCCGTGCGCTATCACACGGCTAGCTCAGACCGAGATCAGCTATCTCGAAGGCGGGCAGGTACTCCAGGCCGCGGTCGGTGATCGCGCGCCGGGCGCCGCGCTCGACGATGACGGCTACGCCTACGACTTCGGCACCGGCCTCGGTCAGCGCATCGACCGCCGTCAGGACCGAAGCGCCGGTCGTGGAGGTGTCCTCTACCGCCAGGACGCGTCGGCCGGCAACCTCGGGACCCTCGATCCGGCGCTGGAGTCCGTGCGCCTTCTCGGTCTTGCGCACGACGAAAGCGTCGAGCTTGCGGCCGCGGGCTGCGGCAGCGTGCAGCATCGCGGTGGCGACTGGGTCGGCGCCGAGGGTCAGGCCGCCGACCGCCTCATAGCCGAGGGGCGCCGTCACGTCCAGCATGACCTGGCCAGCCAGCGGTGCCGCGCGGCCGTCCAGCAGCACCCTCCGCAGGTCGATATACCAGTTCGCCTGCTGCCCCGACGAGAGTGTGACCGCGCCATGGACGATCGCTAGCTCCCTGATCAGGGCGAGCAGCTCAGCCCGGCGGTCGGCGGCGTCGGTCACGACAGCCGAGCCTACCGGGCCGGGGTGGCCGATCTTGTGCTGGTCAACCCAGCTGCGGGCACCTGGTAGTTTCTGCGGGCCGGGGCGTGGCTAAATGACCGGATTCGCCGGCCGATCAGATGCGCAAATGCGCTGAACAAGCTGCACAGATGCTGGTCTGGCGGATAACTCAACGATCCGCGCTATCTGCCACGGCTACGGCTGTGCGCTGGTAACGTCACGCGCAAGGGGAAGGACGGTGTCGCGTTGGATCGCTGCGCGCTGTTCGTGGACGCTGGCTACGCGCTGGGCGACGGCGCGCTTGCTGTTCACGGCACTCGCAATCGTGACTCGGTTTCCTGGGACTATGCGGGCCTGTTGAAGTTGCTCAGCAGTCTGTCCAGGGACCGGACGGGGCTGCCGCTGCTGCGCTGTTACTGGTACGACGGTGCGGGGGCGGGCAGCCGGGCGGCAGAGCACGACGCGCTGGCCGACCTGCCAGGGGTCAAGCTCAGGCTGAGCAAGGCCAGGCCCAGCCGCAAGGATGGCGTCGACGCCGAGATGCGCAGGGACCTGACGGCGCTCGCTCGCAACAGGTCGGTGACCGACGTGATCATTGTCAGCGCCGAGGAGGACCTCGCCTCCGTGATCGCGGAGGTGCAGGAGTTCGGTGTCCGGGCTGTGCTCCTGCACATCGGCCTCGACGGAAGCTGGGCAGGATCGCGTGCGCTCCGGCAGGAGTGCGATGAGGTTATCGAGATCTCCGCCGGCCACCTGCGCCCCTACGTTGACCTCATAGCAGGCGCGGAGCCGCAGCTCGCGGCCATCGGCTACCGGGAACTGCCAGCCGGTGCCCAGCAGGTCAGCGGTCCGCACGCCGTGCCAGAGTCGGCCGGTCCGCGCCTGTTCGACTCGCCGTCACGCACCGGGTATGAGCAGGCCGCGCAGCTGGCGAGTGTGGATGGTCACGCCCACGACCCACGGAACGGCCTGCCGAGCTCGGACCTGCGCGCGGCCTCGGTTCACGACAGCCAGGCCATGCAGCCCGGCCAGCCGCAGGCGGCAGTCTCGTATCACCGGCCCGACGTGAGCGGTCCGGGCCTCGGCGTCACGGCTGACGCGGGCATGGGCCAGGCGGCATTTGGCGGGTCCGACGGCGCGCACTCGGCCAACGGCCACGGCGGTGCCGGCCAGGCGCACGACTTCTCCCAGCGTGGCGGGCCCCCCGACATGCGCCCGCACGGTGGCCCGGCCATGGGCGCCGGAATGGACCAGCAGGCGATGGGCCTGCGGAACTCACCGGGTCCGGGCGGATTTGGCGCGCACGCGCTGCCAGGCACCAGCATGGGCGACGGCCTGTCAGGCAACGGCAACGGTGTCACCCGGACCGGCGGGCACGCCCGTGGTCTGCAGCCTGCTGGCGGAGCGGTCAACGGCGTGCCGGGCAACGGTGTGCCGGACAACGGTATGCCGGGCAACGGTATGCCCGGGCCGGGCTTGTCCGGCTCTGGCCTGCCCGCCCACGGGGTGCCAGGCAACGGCCTGCCGGGCGAGCCGCCGCCGCCGGTATTGCAGCCTGGTGTGATCGGCCAGGGCGGATCTGCCGGCGGGCCGCACCACGAGCTCTCTGGCCATCCCTTCCCGCCAGTCGGCCCCGGCCAGCAGCCGCCCACGGGACAGCCGCAGCCAGGGCAGCGACCGCATGCTCTGCCGCCGCCCCAGCAGCAGGTAATGCCGGATCTGCCGCAGTCGGCCCAGGCTCTGCCGCAAGCGGCACCCCCGAGCGCGGGCCAGCACAGCGTCCGTGAGCTGGCCGTTCAGCAGAATGGTCTGGCCCCTTTCGACAGCCAGCGACCGGCTTTGCCGCAGCGCCAGCTCCCGGCTGCCAACGGCCTGCCCTACGGCCAGGACCGCGGCGCGCCCTATCCGGGTCAGCTGTCGGCGTCGCCGCAATTCGGGGGCCCGGTCGGCGAGCAGCCGTACGGATCAGGCTCCTACGGGGCACCGCAGCCGAGCGCCCCGCCGGCTGCGCAGTTGCCGGTGGGCGAAGCGGTTCAGTCGGCGCACGCGGAGGGATTCGGGTTCGGCGAGGCCGTCGCGAGAGACGCTCCGGCGCTGTGGCTTGAGGCTGTGCTGGCCAGAAAGCCGCGGATGCCGTCTGACCTCGAGGCGAGGCTGTTGCAGGGCTCGGCGCTGCCGATCGACTCCCTGCTCCATGACGAGGTCAGGCACGCGCTGCGGCGCGGGTTCTGGGATGCGCTCGAGCGGTCCCGCCACTAGCCGTGGCAGCGGCCGCCGAGCGGCGCTGAAGCGGGTTAGGGACGGCCGGTCAGAACACTCCTGCTGAGGCTCTCGGCCAATTCACCAGCTGTGCATGGCGCCCGTCGTTCTTGATACCAAAGCCATTACAGGTGCGTTGTCAGGCACATTGAGTTCGATTCCCGGATACGTTGGTTACGTGCCGTCACTGAGCCGGGAGATATTCGATTCGCTCGAATTCGACGCAGCGGCCAGCGGTGATCACGCGGCTGCTGCGCGAGCGATGACCAGGCTCGCGACGGTCGGCACGGAGACAGCCGGTATGCCGCGAGCAGAGGCCTTCCTTCGCACGGCCGATCAGTGGCTCCTGGCCGACGACGCGGGGGAGGCGGCCGACTGGTACCGGCGAGCCCTCTCCGATGGCGGTCAGGTTTCCGTCGACCCGCGGGTGGGACTGGCCCGCGCATTGTTCGGCGTCGGCCGCGACGCCGAGGCGCAGCGACTCCTCAGCGCGCTGGCGGCCGAGCGGCCGGGCGATCCGCGGACCTGCGATCTCACGGCCGAACTGCTGCTCGACCGCGGTGATGTGATGGGCGCGCTGGGCTGGGCAACAACCGGAGTAGAGCTCTGCCTCGCCGCGGGTCAGCCGCTTGACCCCTCGGAGTCTGAGCTGCTGCTGCTGCTTAGGCTCCGCTACCGGATCCGCAACGACCTCGGTTTGCCCGAGGACGACTACGACGCCATGCTGGACAAGGCCTAGCCCGCCAGGTCGGGCTAGATCGCGTGGCCCGCTGCCGCGCGTTCCGGCCCGACCCGCAGCGCGTCAGCTGCTTCGTCGAGGTCAACGACCACCGTGTCGCCGTCAGTGACCTCCCCGGCGATCAGCTCGCGCGCGAGCTTGTCACCGATCGACGACTGAATGAGCCGCCGCAGCGGCCGGGCCCCGTACACCGGGTCGAAGCCGGTGACCGCCAGCCACTCCCTGGCCGCTGGCGTCACACTCAGCGTGAGCCGCCGACCCGAGAGCCGGGCGCCGAGCCGGCTGACCTGGAGATCCACGATCCTGGTGAGCTCCTCCATGGTCAGGGCGTCGAAGACGATGACGTCATCGAGCCTGTTCAGGAACTCGGGCTTGAACGTCGCCCGGACAACCGCCATGACCTGCTCGGTGGTCTCCGTGTCGGACAGCGTCGGGTCGGCGATGAAGTGCGACCCGAGGTTCGACGTCAGGATCAGGATCGTGTTACGGAAGTCCACGGTCCGGCCCTGACCGTCGGTCAGCCGCCCGTCGTCCAGCACCTGCAGGAGGATGTCGAAGACCTCTGGGTGCGCCTTCTCCACCTCATCAAGCAGCACGACGCAGTAGGGCCGACGCCGGACCGCCTCGGTCAGCTGGCCGCCCTCCTCGTACCCGACGTAGCCGGGCGGAGCGCCGACCAGCCGCGCCACCGAATGCCGCTCGGAGTACTCGCTCATGTCGATCCTGATGATCGCCCGCTCGTCGTCGAACAGGAACTCGGCGAGGGCCTTGGCCAGCTCGGTCTTCCCCACGCCAGTCGGGCCGAGGAACAGGAACGAGCCCGAAGGCCGGTCCGGGTCGGAGATCCCGGCCCTAGACCGCCGGACGGCGTCCGATACCGCCTGCACCGCGCGTCGCTGACCGACGAGCCGGTTGCCCAGCTCCTCCTCCATCCGGAGCAGCTTGCCAGTCTCGCCCTCCATCAGGCGGCCAGCCGGGATACCGGTCCAGGACGACACCACGTCCGCCACGTCGTCGGGTCCGACCTCCTCCTTGACCATCGGCGCCTCGGCTGGAACGGCCGAGGACCTGCCGCCGTCCTCACTGGCCGCTGCGGCCGCCTCGGCTAGCTGCCGTTCCAGCGCCGGGATCTCGCCGTACATAAGCCGGGACGCGGTCTCGAAGTCAGCGTCGCGCTGCGCCCGCTCCGCCAGCCCGCGCAGGTCGTCGAGCTGCTTCTTGAGCTCGCCAACCTTGTTGAGGCTGGACTTCTCCCGGTCCCAGCGAGCCACCAGCGCGGTGAGCTGCTCCTGCTTGTCCGCGAGGTCTGCACGCAGGCGCTCGAGTCGCTCGCGGCTGGCGGCGTCGTTCTCCTTAGCGAGCGCCATCTCCTCCATCTTGAGCCGGTCGACGGCGCGCTGAAGCTCGTCGATCTCGACCGGCCGGGAATCGATCTCCATCCGGAGCCTGGACGCGGCCTCATCGATGAGGTCAATAGCCTTGTCCGGCAGGAAGCGTCCGGTGATGTACCGATCCGACAGCGTTGCCCCCGCAACCAGCGCGGCGTCGGAGATTTGGACCTGGTGGTGGGCCTCATACCGGCCCTTCAAGCCGCGCAGGATGGCGATGGTGTCCTCGGCCGACGGCTCGCCCACGAGCACCTGCTGGAACCGCCGCTCGAGGGCCGGGTCCTTCTCGATCCGCTGGCGGTACTCGTCCAGCGTGGTCGCGCCCACCATCCGCAGCTCGCCCCGGGCGAGCATCGGCTTGAGCATGTTGCCGGCATCCATCGCGCCCTCAGCGGCGCCCGCCCCGACCACGGTGTGCAGCTCGTCGATGAAGGTGATGATCTGGCCTTCGCTCCCCTTGATTTCGTTGAGGACAGCCTTGAGGCGCTCCTCGAACTCGCCTCGATATTTGGCGCCCGCGACCATGGCGCCAAGATCGAGGGCCACCACCCGCTTGCCCCGCAGCGACTCGGGCACGTCCCCGGCAATGATTCGCTGGGCTAGGCCCTCGACGACAGCTGTCTTGCCGACGCCCGGCTCGCCGATGAGGACCGGGTTGTTCTTGGTCCGCCGGGACAGCACCTGGATTACCCGGCGGATCTCTGCGTCGCGGCCGATGACCGGGTCAAGCTTGCCGTCACGCGCGGCCTGGGTCAGGTCGATACCGTACTTTTCCAGGGCCTGGTACGTGCCCTCCGGGTCCTGCGAGGTCACCCGCGCATGGCCGCGAACCAGCTCGAAGGCGTCCGTCAGCTGCTTTGGTCCGGCACCGGCCTCGCGCAGCAGGGTGGCCGCCTGGCCGCCGTCGGTTGCCAGGCCAACGAGCAGGTGCTCGGTCGACACGTATTCGTCCGACATCTCGGTTGCGAGCTTGCTCGCCGTCGCGAGCGTGGCCAGCAGCTGCCTGGACGTCTGCGGGGCACTGACGGTTACGCCAGCCGCCTTCGGCATCCGCGCCAGCTCGGCCTGCGTCGATGCCAGCACGGCGGCAGGGTCGGCGCCCACCGCGCGCAGCAGCGGCGCCGCCGTGCCGCCCTCTTGCTGAACCAGGGCGGCAAGCAGGTGCAGGCCGTCGACGCTCGGATTGCCGGCGGCGGCCGCCGCCTGCACGGCTTGCGACAGCGCCTCCTGGCTCTTCCGGGTCAGCTTCTCGTCCACAGTTGTCAGTTCTCCGTCATTGCGCTCGATCGGAAGCGGCCTGCTCAGCCTGATCAGCCGGCGTCGGCCACGTTCCCTCTGGGATTGGGGTTGATGTCGGCCGCGGCGACGGCCTGCGATCCCGGCACGGCGCCGGTGCCACCGGCCGGAGTCAGGCCGGATGCGGCCGGCCGCACGGGCACGAGCGCCGCGGTGTCGGACCGCCCGCGTGCGAGCGTCGCCAGTCGGGCCGCCACCGCCCTGGTCGACTCGAGCTCGGCGCGCAGCTGGCCGATCTCCGCGGTCAGCTCGGCGATCACCAGCCTGCTGCGCCGCTCTGTGAGCTCGAGCTCGAGGATCCGCTTGATGCCGTTGAGGTTGATGCCCTCCTCCTGCGACAGCCGCTGCACCTCGCGCAGGCTGAGAATGTCCCGCAGCGAATACCGGCGGCCGCGGCCCGCCGCGCGGCCAGGCGAGACCAGTCCGAGCCGGTCATAGGCGCGCAGGGTCTGCGGATGCAGCCCAGACAGCTGCGCCGCCACCGAGATGACGTACACGGGCGTGTCGTCGGTGAGCTCGAAGTCGCTGGTCATGTCATCTCCCTCCAGCGGCCTAAGCGTTCGCGTCGCGCAGCAGTTCGGCCCGGAGGTCGGGGGCCGCCGAGGCGTCCCTGAACTGCTCGAGCGCGGCGCGCGCCTTGTCGTTCAGGTCCTGCGGGACCTGGACGGTTACGGTGACCAGCAGGTCGCCGGTCGTGCCGTCCTTGCGCCGGACACCCTTGCCGCGGACCCGGAACGTGCGCCCGCCGGGCGTGCCGGCGGGGATCCGCAGGCCGACCGGCATGCCACCGAGCGACGGGACCTTGATCTCGGCCCCGAGCGTGGCCTCTGCGAACGTCACCGGGACGGTGATCGTCAGGTTGGGACCTGACCGTCCGAAGATCCCGTGCGGGTGAGGCTTGACGTGCACGCGCACGTACAGGTCGCCAGCCGGTCCGCCGTTCTCGCCGCGCGCGCCCTTTCCGGCCAGCTTGATCCGCTGTCCGTCGTCCACCCCGGCCGGGATCCTCGCCTGAATGGTCCTGGTGCTCATGGCGCGCCCGCTACCGGAGCACGTCTCGCACGGGTCATCGACCACCAGGCCGCGGCCGCGACAGGTCCGGCACGGCTCGGAGAACGCGAAGCTGCCGAGGTTCCGGCTGCCCTGCCCGGTTCCCTCGCAGGTCGGGCAGACCCGCGGAACCGTGCCGGCCTTGGCGCCCGTGCCCTTGCACACGGGGCACGCACCCTCGCCTGTCAGCCGCAGGGGAACTGTCGTCCCGTTGATGGCATCGACGAAGGACAGCGTCGTCTCGGTCTCGACGTCTGCGCCGCGCCGCGGTCTGCTGCGGCTCGTGGTCGTGCCGCCGCCGCGGCTGCCAAAGACGCCGCCGAGCAAGTCCCCTAGACGCCCGCCAGCACCGCTCGAGTTCCCGAACAGGTCGCCGAAGTCAATGTTGTAGCCGCCGCCCGTGCCGGACCCAGATCCTGGCATCCGCATTCCGCCGCCGAACAGGGAGCGAGCCTCGTCGTATTCCTTCCGGCGCTTTTCGTCGGACAGCACCGTGTAGGCCTCGGAGATCTCCTTGAACCGCGCCTCCGCCTTCGGGTCTCCCTCGTTGGCGTCGGGGTGGTATTTGCGGGCGAGCTTGCGGTACGACTTCTTGATCTCGTCGGCTGAAGCGCCCTTGGATACCCCGAGGGTCTTGTAGAAATCCTTCTCCAGGTAATCCTTGGTGCTCAACGTGCCTCTTCCGGGAGCTCTCTCATGACCGGGGCCAGCCGCCCGGCAGTGCGGGCGGCCGGCCCCGGCTCAGTATTCATCCAGTCAGTCGGTGGCGTCATCAGGCGCAGTGCCCGGCTCCTCCTGGTGAGCAGTAGCGTCATCCGCAGCAGCGGCTGCCGCGTCTCCCGCTGCTTCCGCCTCGTCGGCCGGTGTTGCATCGGCGGCCTCGCCAGCCTCCGGCGCCCCGGCCGCACTCGGCTCGGCGACCGCTACCCTGGCCGGGCGGATGATGCGCTCACCCACCCGGTAACCGGGCTGGAAGATCTGCACCGCCGTGGGCTCGGTCACCTCGGCCGAGAACGAGTGCGTCAGCGCGTCGTGCAGCGTGGGGTCGAACGGGTCTCCCGCCTCGCCGAACGACGTCAGCCCGAGCTTGCCAGTGATCCCTTCCAGCGACTCGGCGACCGACTTGAACCCGCCGGTCAGCTCGCCGTGCTCACGGGCGCGCCCGATGTCGTCGAGCACCGGGATCAGCTCGTTGAGCACGTTGGCGAGGGCCTGCTCGCGGACGGCCAGCCGGTCTCGCTCCACCCGCTTGCGGTAGTTGGCGTACTCGGCCTGCAGGCGCTGCAGGTCCGCTGTGCGCTCGGCGAGCTTGGCAACGGCTTCCGCGGCAGCTTCCGCCGCGGCGGCAGCCGCCTCGCTCTGGACCCGGGTGTCGTCGCTGTCAGCCTCCTGGGTGCCGCTGGCGGGTGCCCCGCCCGGCCGGGACACTGAATGCTTGCCGGGTCGTGGCTGCCCGCCCGACGCCGACCCGCGGAGCGGGCTGGCCTCGCCGGTATCGCGTACCTGGCCAGTGGCCGGGTCGATCCGCCTGCGATCGCGGACGACAGGGCCCTGGCTCTCCTCCTCAGGCCTCATCAGGCGGCGCCGCCCTCCTTGTCGTCATCGACGATCTCGGCTTCGACGACGTCGTCTTCGTGGTCGGCCTCCTCCGCGCCGGGCTCGCCAGCCTGCTGCCCGGCCGAAGCCTGCGACTGGGCGTAGATGGCGGTGCCCATCTTCTGGCTCACCTGGGCTGCGTGCTCGGTCGCGGTCTTGATGGCCTCGGTGTCGGTGCCCTCGAGCGCCTTCTTCAGGTCGTCGATCGCGGCATCCACCTCGGACTTCACGTCACTCGGGACCTTGTCGGCGTTCTCGGCGAGGAACTTCTCCGTGGTGTAGGCGAGGGACTCGCCGCGGTTGCGGACCTCGGCCTCCTCGCGCCGCTGGCGGTCTTCCTCGGCGTACTTCTCGGCGTCCGCCATCATCCGCTCGATGTCGTCCTTGGCCAGCGCGGAGCCGCCCGTGATCTGGACGGACTGCTGCTTGCCGGTGCCGAGGTCCTTCGCCGATACGTTCACGATGCCGTTGGCGTCGATGTCGAAGGTGACCTCGATCTGCGGGATACCGCGCGGCGCCGGGGCGATGCCGGCCAGCTCGAACATGCCGAGCTTCTTGTTGTACGCCGCGATCTCGCGCTCGCCCTGGAAGACCTGGATCTGCACCGACGGCTGGTTATCGTCCGCGGTGGTGAAGATCTCCGAGCGCTTGGTCGGGATCGTGGTGTTCCGCTCGATCAGCTTGGTGAAGATTCCGCCCTTGGTCTCGATGCCCAGCGACAGCGGCGTCACGTCGAGCAGCAGAACGTCCTTGACCTCGCCCCGCAAGACGCCAGCCTGCAGGCTCGCGCCAACGGCGACGACCTCGTCCGGGTTGACGCCCTTGTTGGGCTCCTTGCCGCCCGTCAGGTCCTTGACCAGTTCGACGACGGCGGGCATCCGGGTGGAGCCGCCGACCAGCACGACGTGATCGATCTTGTCAAGCGGGACTCCGGCGTCCTTGATCACCTGCTGGAACGGCGACTTGCACCGGTCGAGCAGGTCAGAAGTCATCTTCTGGAACTCTGCCCTGGTGAGCTTGGTGTCCAGGTGCAGCGGACCCTGCTCGGAATGGGTGATGTAAGGAAGGTTGATCTGGGACTCGGTCGAGCTGGACAGCTCGATCTTGGTCTTCTCCGCGGTCTCCCGCAGCCGCTGCAGCGCCATCTTGTCCTTGGACAGATCGATGCCG
>Ga0126378_10002306_pt1 | contig 14133 bp, 15 predicted proteins | sample PanSoiMetPlot_23_FD_92587 | JGI IMG/M metagenome (GOLD analysis project Ga0126378, IMG submission 92587) | Tropical forest soil microbial communities from Panama - MetaG Plot_23 | ecosystem: Environmental > Terrestrial > Soil > Tropical forest > Bulk soil | place: Panama | collected 2016-02-17 | reverse complement strand
CAGCGGCAGCCGATCGCGTTCTTCACCAGGGCCCAGACCGGCTCGCTGGTCAGCCGGCTCAACAGCGATGTCATCGGTGCGCAGCAAGCGCTGACGTCCACCCTGTCGTCGGTGGTCTCCAGCACGCTGCAGCTGGTCCTCGTGCTGGCCGCGATGGTCGTCTACTCCTGGCAGGTCACCCTCGTCGTGCTCGTGCTCATCCCGGCGTTCCTGTATCCGGCGCGCCGGGTTGGACGCCGGCTCCAGCGGCTCACCAGGGAGTCGATGCAGCTGGATGCGCAGCTCGGCTCCACGATGACGGAGCGTTTCAATGTGGCCGGCGCCATGCTGGCGAAGCTCTACGGGCGCCCGGCAGATGAGCTCAGCCTGTTCTCCGGCCGGGCCGGCCGGGTCAGGGACATCGGCGTGCTCACCGCGTTGTGGGGCAGCGCGCTGGTCACCGGGCTGAGCCTGCTGGCCACCATGTCGCAGTCGGTGGTCTACGGACTCGGCGGAGAGCTGGTCATCCACGGCACCATGCAGCTGGGCAGCATGGTGGCCCTGGCCACGCTGCTGACCAGGCTGTACGGGCCGATCACGTCGCTGTCCAATGTCCAGGTCAATTACATGACCGCGCTCGTCAGCTTCGACCGGGTGTTCGAGGTGCTCGACCTCAGACCGCTGATCGACGAGCGGCCGGGAGCGACCTCGCTGCCCGCGGCCGGTCGCGCCGGGACGGGCTCGGCGCCGGACATCGAATTCGATCACGTGAGCTTCCGATACCCGACGGCGTCGGAGGTCTCGCTGGCCTCGCTGGAGTCGATCGCCCTGCCGGTGCCGGAAAAGGCCGGGCCGGGCCAGCAGGCGCTGACCGACGTGAGCTTCGCTGCCCCCGCGGGGAAGCTGACTGCCCTCGTAGGCCCGTCAGGGGCTGGCAAAACCACGACCACTCACCTGGTGGCCCGGATGTACGACCCGCTCTCAGGCGCTGTGAGGATCGGCGGCACCGACATCCGTGATGTCACGCTGGAGTCGCTGCATGACGTCGTCGGTGTGGTGACCCAGGACGCGCACCTGTATCACGACACGATCCGGGCGAACCTGCTGTACGCCCGGCCGGAGGCCAGCGAGCAGGAGCTGATCCTGGCCTGCCAGGCGGCGCAGATCTGGGATCTGGTGACGCTGCTGCCCGACGGCCTGGACACGGTCGTGGGCGATCGCGGGTACCGGCTGTCGGGCGGCGAGAAGCAGCGCATCGCGCTGGCACGGCTGCTGCTCAAGGCGCCGAGCGTGGTCGTCCTCGACGAGGCGACCGCGCACCTGGATTCGGAGTCCGAGGCAGCCGTGCAGCGGGCGCTCAAGACGGCGCTGGCCGGCCGGACCTCGCTGGTGATCGCACACCGGCTGTCTACGATCCGGGAGGCGGATCAGATACTCGTGATCGACGGCGGCCGGGTGGTGGAGCACGGTCAGCACGAGGGCCTGCTCGCGGCGGGCGGCCTGTACGCCGACCTCTACCGGACGCAGTTCGCCAGCCAGGAGTCTGTGCCAGGCGGGTCGGCCGCAGACGCCCCGGTGTCGGCGGCCTAGTCGTGATACCCGACGCGGCGCAGGTCTGGTCCGGCGATTGACTCGATCTCGCCGAGCTGAGCCGGGGTCAGCAGCCGGCGCCAGGATCCTGGCTCGGCAGCCGCGAGGCCATTGCGCCCGGCGCCCGACAGCTGGACCTGCTCGATAGAGTCACCCACGAAGCCGGACATCGCGGCGGCTGTGGCGGCCGGCTGCCGGACGACGCTCTCGTAGCGCAGCGTGGTGAGCTGATCCGCAGCCATCGCGCCGCGGAGCCGGGCCATGGCGCGCACCGATCCGCGCCAGCGCATGGCGCACTTGCCTGCCGGGCTGAGCTCCGGCCAGATCGAGAGGTCCTGCTCGGTCTCGATGCCGAGGAACGGGTTGGGGAACTCGGTCTCGGCGTTGGCAACGCCTGGCTTGAACCAGCCGAGAGCCTGCGGATCGGCGAGCATGGCCGCGACCACGTCGCGGCCGTCCCTGATGAGCTGGAGCAACCTGGCATCAGGGAAGGCGGCCACCAGATCGGCAGCGCAGTACATCAGGTCCGGGCTGGCGTCACCGTACCTGACGATCTCTCGCTCCGAGATGCAGCTGGCCCGGTCCGCCACCCCGCCCGCCTCGCGGCATAGGGGCGAGCACGTCAGGCAGCTGTGCGGGGTAACCTGCCAGGCCTGAGCGAACGCGTCGCGCAGTACCGTTGCGGCGGCGCCGCCGCGCCCGCGCTGAATCGACGGGCTCCGCGCGAACGCATAGACCACGCCCTGCACGGCCTCCTGGCCGATCGTGACGTGGAAGCCACGGGAGCGCTTGAGCGCGCGGCCCAGCACCTCCGTGCCGGAGTGGGGCGCGCCGAGGATGAAGACCGGCTGGCTGACCTTACGGCCGTTGACGATCAGAATGTGCGGACGGGGTGGCATGGCTACCCGCCAGTCTGCCATCGCCGCGCCGGTACGCCCGCACCCGGATTCGCGGCCTGAGTCACCCCCCGGGAACCCCGGTGACGTCCGCGGGGCGGCGGCAGTGGTGAGTTGCGTGCTGCTCCAGGTTCAGCGCCGCCTGGATGAGGGGCACGTGACTGAACGCCTGCGGCGTATTGCCCACCTGCCGCCCGTAGCGGGGGTCGTACTCCTCGCTCAGCAACCCGAGATCGTTGCGGAGCGCGAGCAGGCGCTCGAACACGCCAACCGCCTCGTCATACTCACCGATCAGATGCAGTGCGTTGACAAGCCAGAAGCTGCAGGCCAGGAACGCGCCCTCGGCGCCAGGCAGGCCGTCAACCTCGGCAATTCCGCTGGTGCCCAGGGCCGGCTGGGTATAGCGAAGCATCAGCCCGTCTCGCATCAGCTCGCGTCGCAGCACCCGGACGGTCGAGACGACGCGCGGATCGTCCGGCGGCAGGAAGCCCACCTCCGGGATCAGCAGCACCGACGAGTCGAGCTCGGCGCTCCCGTAGTACTGGGTGAACACGCCGCGGTCCGCGTCATACCCATGGTCGCAGACCTGCTGGTGGATCTGCTCCCTGATGTCTCGCCACCGCTGCAGCGGCCCGGGGTTGCCCTCCTCGACGAGGCGGATGGCACGGTCGAAGGCCACCCACGCCATCACCTTGGAATGCACGAAGTGCCGGCGCGGCCCGCGTACCTCCCAGATCCCCTCGTCCGGCTCGTCCCAGTGCTTCTCGAGGAAGTCCAGCAGCTTCTTCTGCAGGCTCCAGGTGTGCTTGTCGAACCCGAGCCCGGCCTGGCGGCCGAGGGTCAGCGCGTCCGTTACCTCGCCGTAGACATCCAGCTGGCGCTGGTCCACGGCGGCGTTGCCGACCCTGACCGGCGCCGACCGCTCGTAGCCGGGCAGCCAGCTGACTTCCCACTCGGCGAGCCGTCGCTCGCCGCCAACCCCGTACATGATCTGGACGTCCTTCGGGTCGCCCGCGATGGCACGGCCAAGCCACTGCCGCCAGCTTTCGGCCTCGGCCGTGTAACCGGTGCGCAGCAGCGCTTCCAGCGTGATGGTCGCGTCGCGGAGCCAGCAGTACCGGTAATCCCAGTTCCGCACGCCGCCGATGTCCTCGGGCAGCGATGTCGTGGGTGCGGCGACGATCCCGCCGGTTGGCGCGTAGGTCAGGGCCTTGAGGGTGATGAGCGACCGGATGACGGCTTCCCGGTAGGGGCCGTGGTAGGTGCACGCTGACGCCCAGCCGGACCAGAACGCCTTGGTCTGCGCGAGCGCGAGGTCGGCGCTGATGCAAGGGTCCGGCGCGAGGTGCGACTGCTTCCAGGTGAGCACGAACCAGTGCCGGTCGCCTGGCTTGACGTCGAAGACGGCCTCGTGCGCCATGTTCTGCCCGACGCTGCGGATCGAGCCGTGGAAGCAGACCGAGTCGGGCCCTGCGATGGCCCGGATGTCGGTTCCGTTGCGGCGCACCCACGGCATCACCTTGCCGTAGCCGAACCGCAGCCGCAGCACGGACTCCATCTCGACGCTGCCCTCGAGTCCTTCCACGATCCGCACGAGGACGGGGTCGGCGCCGTCGCGGGGCGGCATGAAATCGATGACGCGCGCGGCGCCGCTGAAGGTGCGCCAGGTCGTCTCGAGGATGAGCGAGTCACCCAGGTACTGCCTGCTGACCTCGCCGCGCCGGGACACCGGTCCGTCGACGGTCGTCGGGCAGATCCGCCACTGCCCGTTGCGCTCATCGCCGAGCAGCGCGGCGAAGCATGCGTCGGAGTCGAACCTGGGCAGGCATAGCCAGTCCACCGAGCCGTCGCGCCCGACGAGCGCCGCGGTCTGCATGTCCCCGATTAACGCGTAGTCCTCGATCAGGCCAGCCATCGCACCTCCTGCTGCGGCTAACTACCTGGCACCAAGGGTGTCATGCGATGGGCGCTCCGATGGCCTTTGCCGGTGCGGACCGGCGCGTGGCTTAGAGTGTCGGGCGTGCGGGCACGTCAACCCAAAGTCAAAGGTAACGGGGTCGTAGCGGTCGCGGCTGCTGGCATCGTCGCGGCACTCGGACTGACCGGGTGCGCGAAAATGGACGCGGCGCTGGCTCAGCAGTGGATGGTGGTCAACTTCAGTCAGGGCACGTCGGCCGTCACGGCGATGCACGTCAGGGCGGCGTGCTCGCGCATCCAGAACGCCCCGCCGCTGGCGCTGCCCGCCAAGCGCACGACCGTCAACGTGGTCTACGGCATCCGGTTCGACACCACGAAGGCGTCTGCCGCCAACGTCGCCGAACTTCAGTCCTGCCTGGACAAGTTCGCCCCCGCGGTCCAGGGCGTCACGCTGCAGGACGCGGGAGACCAGGGCAGCTAACCCCGACTGGCAAGCTTTCCTATCAGTATTGTAGGCTGGATCTAGCCTAGTAAATCGATAGGAAAAGGTGGACTCATGAGGAGACTGACTGTCTGGATCGCCGCCGCGGGCGTGGCCTTGCTCGCGGCGGGCTGCAGCTCGTCAGCCGCCAGCGGTGGCGCAGGAGGGGACGCCACAGGTACGGCAGCCAAGAAGGTCGTGCTGCGGCTTGGCTTCCTGGAGAACATCACCCACGCGCCGGCCCTGATCGGGGTCAAGAACGGCTTCTTCACCAAGAACCTCGGCCCGAACGTCACTCTCCAGATCCATCCCTACAGCACCGGAACGGAGGAGGCGACGGCGCTGCTGGCCGGCCAGCTCGACGCGGCCTACGTGGGCCCGAACCCGACGATCAGCACGTGGCAGAAGTCGAACGGGTCGCTGATCAAGGTCGTCTCCGGTGCGGCCTCCGGCGGTGCGGAGCTGGTGGTCAAGAACGGCATCACCAGCGCGAGCCAGCTCAAGGGGCAGAAGCTGGCGACGCCGTCGCTGGGCAACACCCAGGACGTGTCGCTGCGCTACTGGCTGAAGACCAAGGGCCTGAGCACGACGACCACCGGCGGCGGTGACGTCCCCGTCACGCCGGTCACCCCGAACTCCGCGGCGGTGCTCCAGTTCCAGTCCGGGCAGCTGGCCGGGGGCTGGGAGCCCGCTCCTTACGACGCTGAGATGGTCGCCGACGGCGGTCACGTCCTGGTCAACGAGGCGAGCCTGTGGCCCGGTGGGCAGTTCGTCACCACCGATCTCGTGGTGACCCAGAGCTTCCTGAAGGCGAACCCCGCGGTCGTGAATGGCCTGCTCAAGGGCCAGATCGAGGCCAACTCCTACATCGCCAGCAACAAGTCCGCCGCCGAGACGGCGGCCAATGCCGAGCTCGCGGCGCTGACCGGCAAGGGACTCAAGTCGTCGGCATTGGCCGCGTCCTTCGACCAGGTCACCTTCACGAACGACCCGATCGAGTCGTCACTCCTCACCGACGCTCAGCACGCGGTGTCTCTCGGCTTGCTCCAGCCGGTCAGCAACCTGCGGTCGATCTACGACCTAGGCCCGCTGAACACGCTGCTGACGGCCGACGGCCAGTCGACGGTCGGGTCGTGAGCCTGCGCGCGAACGAGCTGACGCCCCCGGTGAGCCTGCCGGGGGCGTCAGCCGCGCCAGCCGTACAGCTGACCGAGGTCAGCAAGGCGTACCGGACCGGCGGCAGCGACCTGCTCGCATTGGACCGGGTGTCGCTGACCGTGCGCGACGGCGAGTTCGTCTGCATCATCGGGGCGTCGGGCTGCGGCAAGAGCACCCTGCTCAATCTCGTGGCCGGCCTGGACAAGCCGACGGCCGGCCAGGTGGACACCGGCAGCCGCCGGGTCGGCCTCATGTTCCAGGAGCCGGCCCTGTTCCCCTGGCTGACGGCCGGCCGGAACGTCGAGCTGGCGCTGCGGGCGCGCGGAGTGCCGAAGGCCACCCGACGCGTGCAGGTCGACGAGCTGATCGCGGCGGTGCGGCTCACCGGCTTCGCGGACAAGCGGCCGCACGAGCTGTCCGGTGGCATGCGGCAGCGCGTCGCACTGGCCAGGGCGCTCGCGCAGGACGCGGACGTGCTGCTCATGGACGAGCCGTTCGGCGCGCTCGACGCGATGACGAGGGATCTGCTGCATGACGAGATCGAGCGGATCAGCGCGGACCGGACGCTCACGGTGCTGTTCGTCACCCACAACGTCCGCGAGGCAGCCCGGCTCGGCGACCGCGTCGTCGTGCTGAGCAGCCGGCCCGGTCGCGTCATCGAGGAGTACGCAGTGCCGCGTCTCGGCCCGCGCCGGATTGACAGTCCGGAGGTGGCCAAGCTGGCGGCCACGCTCACCGACCGATTGCGGGAGGAGATGGGCCGGCATGGCAACTGACCAGGCATTGTACGGACTGGACAAGCTGGATCTCGGCCCGGCGCAGGACCGCGGTCGGTCCCGGCTCGCGCGCAGGGCGTGGGCCGCGACGTGGCCCAAGCTGCTCGCGCTCGTACTGGTCTTCGCGATCTGGGAGATCGTGCACCTGACCGGCTGGAAGCCCTACGTGTTCAAGGGCCCGGGCGAGGTGCTGCCCGAGCTGTGGCACCTGCTGGCGAACGGGCAGATCCCGGCCGCCGTGGGCGTCACCATGGAGCGAGCCGTCATCGGCTATCTCGTCGCCCTGCTGGTCGGCTCGGTCATCGGCCTTTTCGTGGCCAGGATCCCGCCGTTGCGGGCCGCGATCGGGTCGATCATCACCGGCCTGCAGACCATGCCATCGATCGCGTGGTACCCGCTCGCGATCATCCTGTTCACCCAGGGCGAGGCCGCGATCGTCTTCGTGATGATCATGGGCGCGGCGCCATCCATTGCCAACGGCATCATCACCGGCGTGGACTACACCCCGCCACTGCTGCTGCGGGCTGGGCGGACCATGGGGCTGCGCGGGGTGAACCTGTACCGGTACCTGGTCATACCTGCCTCGTTGCCCGCGTTCGTGGCCGGACTGAAGCAGGGCTGGGCGTTTGCCTGGCGCAGCCTGATGGCCGGCGAACTGGTCGTCTCGATCGTCGGGCCACCAGGCCTCGGCGTGCTGCTCAACAGCGACCAGAGCCAGTCAGACTTCGCGGGGGTGACGGCGGTCATCATCGTGATCCTGATCATCGGTGTCGTGGTCGACATGCTGTTCAGCAAGGCCGACACCACGCTGCGTCGGCGCCGCGGCCTGCTGGACCCCTCGGCGACTAGCTGAGCCAACTGGGCTGGGGGTCTGAGGTCAGTGCGGCGCGTGGTGGTAGACGCCGACGATGTTGCCGGCCGGGTCGTGCAGCGCGCCGGTCTGCATGTGATCATCGACCGCGACTGGCCCGTGCACGCGCGAGCCGCCCAGCTCGGTCGCCCTGGCGAGCACGGCCGCCACGTCAGGGACGCTGGCGTAGACGGTGGTCCAGGGGCCGGGCTCGCCGGCCCCGATGCTGCCACGGATGCCGCGGGTGGTCCCGGTATCGACCATCGCGTAGCCCGGCGTGGCGGCAGCGAGGTGCCAGCCGAAGATCTCGGTGTAGAACTGCTGGCTGCGCCTGACGTCGGTGCCGAGCACCTCGAACCAGTTCACCGGCGCGGCACCCGGGTCAGCGGGAATCTCGCCGGCCGGCGCTGGCTGCGGCGGGGACGCGCCAGGGGCGGTGGGCCCGAGCACCAGGCCGACCGCGAGGCCGTCGAGGTCCTCAAAGATCGCATAGGTGGCCATGCCGGGCAGCTCGGTGATGGGCGTGACCGTCTTGCCGCCCACCAGGTTGATCTTGTCGAGCGCGGACTGCAGGTCGTCGGTCTCGATGTAAAAGGTAGTCGCGGGCCGCGCGTCGGTAACCTTCGCGATGCCGCCGCCTATGCCTGCCGCGCCGGTGTCGATGAGGATGTAATCGATTCCGTGCACGGGCTGCATCCGCCATCCGAACAGGCTGGCGTAGAAGTCGGCGAGCCGACGGTCGTCCGGGCCGCTGATCTCGAAATGCACGACTGGATGTGCCATAGTGACCTCCCGCGCAGGCAAGTCTGCCACTGGGGAGGCGGGACCCGTCGTTGGCGCGGCGGGGCTGGCAGCCTCCGCGCGGTGACGGCGGCGGCGTGCTGCGCGGGCTGGTCGCACCACCAGCGTGCTCCGAAGCTGGTAGCCGCTAGCCCAGCAGCTTGGCCTTGGCGGCGGCGAACTCTTCGTCGGTCAGCGCACCCTGCTGATGCAGGGCGTTGAGCCTGCCGAGCTGGTCGAGCATCGAAGACTCGCTGGGGGCACCCTGCTGCGCTGCGGGCGCTGGCGCCTGCTGCGCTGACTGCTGGTACGCCTCGGCGTTTCGTGCATCAGCGGAGCGGCGGCCGGCGGCGTACGCCGTGCCACCCACCACCGCGGCGCGCAGCAGCGGACGGCGCCGCACGACCCTTGGTCCGAACATCTGATATCCCTCCTGCCGCCGAGCGGCTCAGACGCTGGCTTCTTCGGGCAGCTCGAGGCCGAGCGCGATCATGATCTCCGGCGCCGCGGCCACGATCTTGGGAATGCCAGTCTGCGGCGCGATCGCCGTGAGCACGCCGAGGATCTCCCGCGGTGAGCAGCCGGCGTCCAGCGCGAGCTGCACCTGGAACAGGTAGGAAGCGGGCGCGGCGTCCTGCGAGATCAGCGCCGCGATCTTCACGAGCGCGAAGCACTTGGCGTCCAGGTGGCTCTCGGCGCGCAGCTGCTCGCGCAGGTTCGCCGCTTCGCCGAGAGCGCCGGCGTCGCCCCTGGCGAGTTCCGAGAGGATGTCCCTGGTCGCCTGGTCGACCGAGCTGCTTTGCCGCGGAATGCTCACGTAGTCCTCCAGCTGAGAGGGTGCCGACCGCCACCGGGTTGACGACGGTCCCAGAGTTGACAGTGCGCTGGCCCGCGAGCGCAGTCATCACCCGCTGGGAGTGAACCCTCGTGGCCGCTGGCGTGCGATCGTGGTGACGTGATCAACGAGGGAGTTGCCGAGTGCTCCGCGGGATTCTGAACATCATCTGGCTCGTGCTCGAGGGCTTCTGGATGGCTCTTGCCTATGTGCTGGCGGGCATCGTCTGCTTCGTCCTGATCATCACGATTCCCTTCGGGATCGCGGCGTTCCGCATTGCCGGTTATGTGCTCTGGCCCTTTGGCCGTACCGCCGAGCGGCGGCCGAGCGCCGGGGTCGGCTCGATGATCGGCAACGTGCTCTGGGTCATCCTCTTCGGCTGGTGGCTCGCGCTCGGGCACCTGGTGGCCGGCGTGCTGCTGTGCCTGACCATCATCGGCATTCCGCTGGGCCTGGCGAGTTTCAAGATCATTCCGATCACGCTCCTGCCGCTCGGCACACAGATCGTGCCGGTCGGCCGGGGTTTCGCCGCCTGACTCAAGCGTTCTCCCGCATCTTGCGGACCTAGCTGTCGGCGTGGTGCCATGACGGTCAGGCAGTCGAGGGCGGAAGGACGCCGTGATGAGCGAGATCGCCGACCAGCGGGCAGCCATGTGGGCGCGTTGGGGACACAAGACGCTGTGCGACGCGCTGGCTGATACGGCCACGCAGTTTGGAACGCTGCCAGCCTTGTCCGACCGCGAGGACGGCGGCCCGTGGCAGACCCTGACCTGGGCGCAGGCCCGGCAGAAGGCGCTGGAACTGGCGGCTGGCTTCGTCGAGCTCGGCCTAGCGCCGGGGGAGAAGGTCGCGCTCATGCTGCCCAACTGCGTCGAGCACGTGCTCGCAGACCTGGGGGTGCTGCACGCAGGCGGGGTGCCCGTGACCTTCTACGCGACGAGCGCGCCGGAACAGATCGCGTTCATGGCGAGCAACTGTGATGCGACGATCGCCGTGCTCGACGGCGCCGGAGAGCTCGCCCGCTGGCAGCAGGTGCTGCCGCAGCTGCCGTCGGTGCGAACCGTCATCGTCCGTGATGCCGCTGCCTGTCCGGCCGAGGAGGGGTACCTGAGCTGGTCAGCTTTCTCTGCGCGCGGCGCGCAGCGGCTGGCCGATGCGCCCGATGTCGTGGCTGGCAGGACGGCGGCAGTCCGGCCCGACGACCCCGTTACGTTGCTCTACACCTCCGGTACCACGGGGAATCCGAAGGGCGTCATCATCACCCACGCCAACGCCCTCTACGAGGTTGCCACCGCTGAGGCCGGCGGGAACGCCCCCATGCACGTGCGCTGGGTCTCCTACCTGCCCATGGCTCACATCGCGGAGCGGATGCTCACGCTCTACCTCGGGGTCTGCCACGCGGGCGACATTTACTTCTGCCACGACGCGGTGAATCAGCTTGTCGCGACCCTCGGCGCCGTCAAGCCGACGGCGTTCTTCGGCGTGCCGCGGATCTACGAGAAGATCATGGCGGGCCTGCAAGCGCTGCTGGCCGCCGAGCAGGACGAGGCCAAGCGCGCGGCGGTCGGCAATGCAATGGCGACCGGGCTTGAATACGTGCGCAGCACCCAGTACGGCCAGACCACGTCCGACGAGCTGGCGGCCCGGTTCGCGGCGGCTGACGACCAGGTGCTGCGGCCGATCAGAAGCCTGCTCGGGCTGGGCGACACCGACACGTTCCTGGCCGGCGCGGCGCCGCTGCCGACAGAGGTCGCGACCTTCTTCGCCGGCCTTGGCATCCAGATCCTGGATGTGTACGGGATGAGCGAGACCACCGGCGCGTTCACGACGAACATCTCGCGCGCGTTCCGGCTCGGCACGGTCGGTCAGCCGGTAGCGGGCGCGGAGGTGAGGATCGCGCCCGACGGCGAGATCCTGACCCGCAGCCCGCTGAACACGCCCGGCTACCTGAACCAGCCCGAGCAGACCGCTGACCTGATCGACGCCGACGGCTGGCTGCACACCGGCGACATCGGGAGCATTGACGCCGACGGCTTCGTGTCCGTCGTCGACCGGAAGAAAGAGCTGATCATCACCGCCGGGGGCGAGAACGTATCGCCGGCGGCAGTGGAGAACCTCCTCGTCGCCCATCCGCTCATCGGCCAGGCGCTGGCCTTCGGCGACCGTCGGCCTTACCTGGTTGCGCTGCTGACGCTGGACGGAGGAGTCGCGCCTGCCTGGGCTAAGGCACGGGGCATGGGGGAGGCGTCGCTCGCTGAGCTGGCGGCTCATCCGGAGGTGCTGGCCGAAGTCGGCCGCGCGGTCGAGGCCGCCAACTCAAAGCTGGCCCGCGTGCAGCAGATCAAGTACTGGGAGCTGCTGCCGGTGGAGTGGACGGCGGAGAGCGAAGAGCTCACGCCGACGCTCAAGCTGAAGCGGCGGGTCGTGCACGCCAAGTACGCGGACGTGATCGACGGTCTCTACGCCGGCTGAGCCGGACGGAAGATCATGCAGCTCGACGTGGCGTGCGCGAACAGCTTGCCGCGTGAGTCGGTTAGCCGCGCTTGCGCCAGGGCGGAGCGGGTGCCGAGGTGGGTGACGGTTCCCCCGCACGTCATCCGGCCGGTGGCCGAGGTCACCGGGCGGAGGAACTTCACGCTCAGGTCCAGGCTCGTGTAGAAAGCACCCGTTGGCAGCATGCTCTGTACCGCACAGCCGCACGCGGAATCGCAGAGCGTGGCGAGGACGCCCCCGTGCACGGACCCGATGGGGTTGTAGTGGAACTCGGCTGGGGTGAACTCGAAGACGACCTCGCCGACGTCGACCGACACGGGCGTGAAGTCCAGCGTGCGGGCCACCGGCGGGCCGGGGAGCTCGCCTGCGAGGATGGCCTGCAGGAATGCCAGCCCGTCGCGGTCCCTCGCGGCGGCTGCTGACGGCGCCGGATCATCCCAGTCGTAGCTGCGATCGCGGGGCGCCTGGATGGCAGCGGGTGCAGCGTGATTAGGCGGCAGATCGGCCGGGTGCACGGTGGTCTCCTCCTGCTGGGCTGGCGAATCCGGACCGGATAGCGGGCCGGTACACGAGCGCGTCCGGGGTCCGCTCGACGGGCGCGCCCGGCCATCGCCGGCTGATGATGCCGAGCATCACGTGGTTGTCGGGCAGTACCTCAAGAACCAGGGAGCCGACACCGCGTCGGGCGGCGCGGGCTGTCAGCGTGCGCAGCAGCACAGTGCCCAGACCGCGTCGCTGCCAGTCGTCGGCGACGACGAGGCCGATGCTGCTCTCCAGACCCTCGCGAGCGGGCTCGTCCGCAGCCATGCCGTGGGCGATCACCGTGCCCTCGCTATCCGTGACGAGCAGGACGTCGGCCCGGCCTGTCGTGCCGCAGAGGGCACGCAGCAAGCCGGTGCTGGGCGGCGCTACGCAGGCAAAGAACCGCAGCCGCTGGGAGCGCGGTGACAAGTCGCAAACGAACTGGCGAATGGCGGCCGAATCGGCCGGATCGGCCCGCCGCAGGACTGCGGCACCGGCCAGGGTTCGATCCATAGACCCAGCCTGGCCTTGCTTGCTAAGTCTGTCAAGTAGACCTAGCCTGGGGGCGTGACTCGACCGTGGGCGCTCGACTACGACACGGCTGGCTGCACGATCGCGGCCGCGCTGACCGTCGTCGGCGAGAAATGGGCATTCCTGGTGCTGCGCGAGGCGTTCAATGGCGTGCGCAGATTCGATGACATGCAGCGACGCACCGGCATGCCCAGGCAGGTGCTGAGCAGCCGGCTATCCCGGCTGGTCAGCGACGGGATCCTGCGCAAGACGCCCTATCAGGACGAAGGCCAGCGACCGCGCAGCGAGTACCGGCTGACTGACAAGGGCGTCGAGTTGTACCCCGTGATGGTGGCCCTGCTCGGCTGGGGGGACAAGTACGTGGCGCAGGCAGACGGACCGCCCGTGGAGCTGACGCACCGCGACTGCGGCGCGCCCGTTCAGCTGCAGCTGGCCTGCTCGGCCGGCCATGTGCTCGACTCAGCCAAGCAGGTCACGCCGGTGCCCGGCCCTGGAGCACGCCGGGTCGCCTGACGGCCGATACCACCCGCCCGGCGACCCGGCTATCGCGAAGAACGGCGGTTATCCGACCGCCGCGGTCTGGCCGGTGTGGAATTCCGAGTAGTCGGTGTCCACGTCGATGTCGGTGGCGGCGATCATCGAGAAACGTCCCATCGCCAGTGCGCCGACGAGGACCACCAGCAGGCCTAGCCCGCCGAAGAGCAGGAGCGTCTCGAGGGTGGCGCGCAGCCCGGTCAGCGTCGCACCGGCGTGCAGGATCGGCTTGCCAACCGGAAAGGACTTCTTCAGCACGACCGTCACGAAGGTCTGGCCGAGGCTGAACCAGATGCCGCCGAGCGTGGCGACCAGGCCAGCGAATATACCGAGGCCTCGGTTGCGCGAGAGGACGGCAAGCAAGCCGCCGACCAGCACCGCTGCCGCCGGGATGATCGAGTAGTACAGGCGTCCTGAGCTGTAATGCCAGGTCTTGTCTGGCGTGTACCCGAAATGCAGGTACGGGCCGATGAGCGGGGCCAGGCCGCCCCAGAGTCCTAGCACAATGAGCAACAGCCCGCAGACGCTGCCACGCCGTAGCGGGATACGGCCTTGTGGGTCCATCTCGTCCTCTTCCCATCGCAATCGGATAATTAAAGACTTACACCCCGGAGTGCCTGCTCACGTCTTCCTTCGGCAAAGTGCTGGTAAATCGCCGCCGTGGAGCTGTTCAGCCTCTGCCCGTCGCGCCTACCGGCAGGTATGGTCGCGCTCGTGGACGTCCGCAGGCTGACCCCGCGCACCGATGCGATTCTGGCCGATCCGAGACTGGCGGCGGCGGAACGCCGGCT
>Ga0126378_10002305_pt1 | contig 14135 bp, 7 predicted proteins | sample PanSoiMetPlot_23_FD_92587 | JGI IMG/M metagenome (GOLD analysis project Ga0126378, IMG submission 92587) | Tropical forest soil microbial communities from Panama - MetaG Plot_23 | ecosystem: Environmental > Terrestrial > Soil > Tropical forest > Bulk soil | place: Panama | collected 2016-02-17 | reverse complement strand
CAACCGGATTTCCCCTGTCGCGCTCGCTGGAAATCAAGAATACAGATAAAACCAGCGTGCAAAAACTGTTCGACACTTCCAGCACGAGTATTGCGACCAGCAATCTAAGCTCCCCCTCAATCGATACAAACGATCCGAAGAATAAAAAAGGACCGCTGACGCTCGGCGCCGCCGGAACCTACAACACCGGCAAAGAGAATTCGCAAGGACGCTTCGTCGTAGTCGGCAGTTCCACCTGGGCCGCAAACCGCTTCATTGATTTCAATGGCAATGATGATCTGGCCTCGAACACTGTCAACTGGCTTTCATCCGACGAAGACCTGATTTCGATTCGCCCCAAGGCGCCTGAGGACCGCCGCATCACCATGACCAGCGGCCAGCTCAGCTGGGTGCGGGCAACCAGCCAGTTTGCGTTGCCGTTCGTAATTGTGGTCCTCGGCGTCGGCGTCTGGTGGAAACGGAGATAGCAATTTCGGGTAAAGCATGAAGATTCGTGGTCTCCTCATTGCAGCGCTAGTATTCGCAGGATTAGCAGGATTTCTGTATTGGTCCGATCACCACAAGCCCAGCGCAGAAGCCGCTAAGCCCGACGCCGACACAGCGCCCTCGATTCTGAAGCTCGATGAGAACTCCATCACGAAACTGGAATTAAAAAAGAAAGACGCACCTCCGATTCTCCTTACGAAGAGCGGCTCCGACTGGAAGATTACCGAGCCCAAGCCTTTGCCCGCCGATCAGACGACGGTCACAAGCCTGCTTTCTACGATCTCTTCCCTCGATTCCGAGCGCCTGGTGGAGGACAAGAGCTCGAATCTCGAGCGCTACGGTCTCGCCTCTCCAACGTTTGAACTCACCATCAGCGCGAAAGACAACAACACACAGCGCCTGCTCCTTGGCGACGAAACTCCTGCTGGCAGCGGCGTCTATGCAGCGCTCGTCGGAGATCCTCGCGTATTCACCATTGCCGAATACCGCAAAACGAGCCTGGACAAGACTCTGAACGATCTTCGTGACAAGCGCCTTCTGACCGTCGGTCTCGACAAGGTGAGCCGGCTTGAGATCGCCGGAAAGAACGGCCAAATCGAATTCGGCCATAACCAAGACGAATGGCAGATCCTGAAACCGAAGCCCATGCGCGCCGACACATTTGCGGTCAGCGAGCTAGTCCGCAAACTGACCGAAGCTCGCATGGACCTCAGTGCCCCCGACAAGGCGTCGACAGAAACCGAATCCGCCTTCGCCAAAGACACGCCGATCGCCACCGTGAAACTCACTGACGAATCCTCGACCCAGCAGCTTCAAATTCGAAAAGCGAAAGACGTCTATTACGCGAAGTCGAACCTGGTCGATGGCGTATACAAAGTTGACACATCGCTTGCTGACGCGCTCGTCAAAAAGGTCGACGACTTCCGCAACAAGAAACTCTTCGATTTCGGATATTCCGATCCCAATAAACTGGAGATTCACACTAGCGCCAAGGCGTATTCCCTGCTGCGCGGCGGCCAGGACTGGTGGGACAACGGCAAGAAGATGGACGAAGCGAGCGTGCGATCCGTAATCTCGAATCTGCGCGACTTGTCCGCCGACAAATTCGTTGATTCGGGCTTCACGACTCCGGAGATTGTCGCGACCGTCATCTCTCAAGATGGAAAACGAGTCGAGAGAGTCCAGATATCCAAGTCCGGCGCAAACTATGTCGCCAAGCGCGAGAACGATCCCGCACTGTATCAACTCACCACGGCGGCGGTAGAGGATCTTCAAAAATCCGTCGACGGCATCAAGCTCGCGCCTGCTCCGGCCAGGGCCGGAAAATGAGCGGACTCTTCATACGGATTTCTTTTTGGATCCTTTGGACATCGTCTCCTTCTGCCGGTCCTTCTTTCTCACCTGCTCCTCGGCTTCTTTCTTCAGGGCTTCGTTGTAGACCTTGGTCAAAGCCGGCAGTTGCGGCAGTTCTTTGCGGATCATAGCCGCGGGTCTTTCGCGGACCTGGGCTGCGCTTTCTGGGGTTCCAGGCTCCGGAGCTGATGGTTGTGCTGCGAGACGGGTTCTTGCCTCGATGCGTTCTCGGTTTTGGACGCGACTTCTTTTGGGGCGCGTCTTCTTTCGGGCGCTGCACGTCCGAGAGGCGTCCGTCGCTTTGCACCAGCGTGGATTCGGGATGCTCTTGGACATGCACTTTCTGCTTCTCTTCTTTTTCATACCGTTTGCGGCCACGCTCGGGGGCCTCGATTTCTTTCTGCGCTTCCCACCGCGCGACGTAGCGCGCTTTCCTCAAGCCAAAAGAGGGCTTGAGTGGGCCACTTTCCGTTGGAACGAAAGACCCGAAATGGATGGGCCTGCACTGGGTCTCGCTTTGTGTCGGCGGACAGCCGAGGCGGCTGTCCCTGGGTGGGTCGTGGTGATCCAAACTTCGAGCATTCTGCGAAGAGCCTGCCCTTACGCTTGCCGAAGGGGCGGCGGGTAGCACACTGCCGAGAGCAAGTTGTTCCGGTCGGAGGGATGCCTGAACCTGTGCCTCGATGATGGGTTATAAAGATCGCTCATGTGTCCCTCCGGGACCTTAAGGCCCACGAGGCCGGCCAAAAAACCGGAAATAGAACATCCAACTCGGGTGATCGAAATCACATTGCCAAGTGATCTCACTCCTTGTGCTGCGAAACCAGAAAAGCAGATCATAGCCAAGGCGAAAGCCCTGTAAGCAGCAGTCGGCTGCCGGGAGGTAAGTCCTTACGGCTCAAGATCTTTCCCTTAAGCTGCTGGGCGCCCTTGGATTAGTTCAAGACTTTGCGCTAACTTCCTGATTCCAATACACCAGTGGGGGCAGGGATACCCACCTCAGGGCAAATTCCGCCACGTGACTTTCGGTGCAAGATTCTGCTTGGTTGCCCTTCCCTTTCTGGATGGCTTTGTCGAACAATGGAACGCAAGACCATTCCACGGGAATGTCCACCACCTCGAAAAATCCCGGCGTGATCTCTGTGCAGAAGGCGATCGACCATTACTTCGATCTCGCCTTGTATCTGCTGGTGTTCACTGGATTTGGCACATTGGCCGGAACCGGAGGACTTGACCTTCCTTCCACCATCCTGGTCGCCACCGCGCTTGCGATCCGCGGTTACTTGCTGGCCAAGCGACGCAGCTTTGTCATCTCGGAGCGCTGGACTACACCGCTGTCGATCCTCTATTTCGTGTTCTTTGCGATCGACTACTTCGCCGTGTCGCGCAGCTTTCTTCCGGCAACGATCCATCTCGCGTTGTTCGGCGTGGTCGTACGAATGTTCTCGCTGCGGCGCGAACGCGATCATATCACTTTGGCAATTCTCTCCTTCCTTATGGTGCTCGCGTCGGCCGTGTTAACCGTCGACAGCACGTTCCTGTTCTGTTTTGCCGGTTTCATGCTGATGGCTGTGGCGACGTTCGTCCTGATGGAGATGCGGCGATCGGGAGTCGCGGCCAACATTCAAGCGCGGCATTCCACCGATCCGCACGAACATCGGCATCTCGCGTTTGCCCTGGCTCGCTTCCTGCCTGCGCTGATGTTGATGATCCTGGTCTGCGCCGGTGGATTGTTCTTCGTGATGCCGCGAATGTCAGCCGGATATCTCGGCGGTTATTCGTATGGAACGGACTTCTCTTCCGGCTTCAGCGATCACGTTCAGCTTGGCCGGATCGGCCAGATTCAGCAGTCCAACTCCGTCGTGATGCATATCCAGATCGAAGGCGATAAAGGTGGCCTCTATGATCTCCATTGGCGGGGAGTCTCGTTGGCCGACTTCGACGGACACATGTGGAGCAACAACGATAATCGCGCGACTCCGTTGTCACGAAGGCCGGATACGAGTTTCGCATTGCCGAGCGATGGCCACGCACCGCGATCGTATGCAACTGCCAACCTGCAGCGGGAGAAGCTGATTCACTACAAGGTGCTGATGGAGCCGATCGGCACGAATGTCTTCTTTCTGGCGCCCTGGGCTTTCAGTTTGCGGGGAGATTATCGGCAGGTGCAAGGCGATTCTGGCGGAGCGGTTTACGACTACGACTTCCAGCACTCCATCAGCCGGTACGAAGCGACCTCGGACATTGCAACTCCTACTCTCGCGGAACTGCGCGTGTCTGGGCGCAACTATCCAGCGGATGTGGCAAACACGTATCTCCGTTTGCCCGAGAACGGAGTCGATCGCCGAATTCCACAGCTCGCCTCACAGATCACCCGTTCCGCCAAGACCGATTACGACAAAGCTACGGTCATCGAGAATTACCTTCGGACTCGCTACGGCTACACGCTGCAACTGCCTCAGAAGGAAGCGAAGGACCCGATTGCGAACTTCCTGTTTGAGCGCAAGCAGGGACATTGCGAGTATTTCGCTTCGTCGATGGCGGTCATGCTGCGAACCCTGGGGATTCCGTCGCGCGTCGTGAATGGCTTTCGCAGCGACGAGTTCAACGACATCACGGGAAGCTATGTGGTGCGTGCCAAAGATGCCCACTCCTGGGTTGAAGCGTATTTCCCAGGTTACGGCTGGCAGACGTTTGATCCCACGCCAGCCGCAAGCGGAGGAACTCCGCATGGCTGGGGACGTTTCGCCCTTTATGTCGACGCGGCGGCTTCCTTCTGGCGCGACTGGGTCATTACGTACGACAGTTCGAATCAGTATGTGCTGACACGAGCGGCTATCAGTACGTCGCGTGGAGCGTGGGAAGGCGCGCGTACGTGGGCGCGTGAACGTTACGACTCCATGCTGGTGTGGGCGCGTCACACGCAGCAACGGGTGCAGAGTTCTCCTCGTGGATGGATGCTTGTTGCAGGTGCGATTACCCTGGCGCTGCTGCTGCTCGCGAATCTCGGTCGCATCGTGCGCACGTTGCGTGAGAGGTGGCTTGGAGCGCATCCGGAACGCTCGCCCGAGCAGGCTGCGGCGCTGTGGTATGAGCGGATGACCCGGATGCTGACACGAACTGGACTGGAGAAAGGCGAGGCGGAAACTCCGCAGGAGTTCATCCGGAGAATTCCCGATTCCAGGCTGCGCGTGCCGGTGACGCAATTTACTTCTGTGTATGAGTCGGCGCGGTTTGGGAACTCTACGGACGATGCGCGGCGATTGCCGGAACTCTTTGAGGAGGTTCTGGCCGCTACGCGATCCGAATAGCGTTGGGATAGATCTGCGTCGGTTCGACGCGCGGCTGCACGTTGAGTTGCTTCAGGTATTGATCGACGCAAGCCGCAGCCTTGCGGCCCTCGGAAATTGCCCACACAACCAGCGATTGCCCGCGGCGCATGTCGCCGGCAGCAAACACTCCCGGAACCGAGGACATGTAATTGTCGTCGGTCGCGATGTTGCCACGATTATCGAGCTGCACGCCAAGCTGCCCGATCATGCCATTGCGGACAGGTCCCAGGAATCCCATTGCGATGAGAACCAGATCAGCATCCATGGTGAATTCTGTGCCGGGCATTGATTCGAACTTCGGAGGCGGACCGACGCGCACGGCATGAAGCTGCTTCACATTCCCGTTCTCATCACCCATGAAGCTGGTGGTGGCGATGCTCCAATCGCGGAGACCGCCTTCTTCGTGAGCCCCTTCGGTGCGAAGCTGCATGGGCCAAAGCGGCCACGGAGTCTGCGCAGAACGCTCTTCGGGCGGCTTCGGCATGATCTCGAACTGGTGCACGGACATTGGCTTCTGGCGATGGCAAGTGCCCAAGCAATCAGCGCCAGTGTCGCCGCCGCCGATGATCACGACGCGCTTGCCGGTCGCCAGGATCTCGATTGCAGGATCGAGCGTGTCGCCGTGGCAGCGCTTGTTCTGCTGGGGCAGGAACTCCATCGCGAAGTGGATTCCCTTCAACTCGCGCCCAGGGATCTTTAGTTCTCGCGGCTGCTCAGCGCCGCCGGCGAGTACGATTGCGTCGAAGTTGCGGCGTAACTCCTCAACTGCAACGGTAACCCCCACATGAGCGTTGGTTACAAACTTCACGCCTTCCGCGCTCATCTGCTCTAGGCGGCGATCGATGATGTGCTTCTCCAGCTTGAACTCGGGAATGCCGTAGCGAAGAAGACCGCCGATGCGATCGGCCTTTTCGTAGACGGTGACCGCATGACCTGCGCGGCAGAGTTGCTGTGCAGCCGCGAGACCTGCAGGGCCCGAACCAACGATCGCGACGGACCTGCCGCTCCTCTGCTTCGGAAGAACTGGTTGAATCCATCCCTCGAGGAAGCCGCGTTCGACGATGTTCTTTTCGTTCTGCTTGATCGTCACCGGAGGCTCGGTGATGCCTAACACGCACGAAGCCTCGCACGGCGCGGGACAAATTCGGCCGGTAAACTCGGGGAAGTTGTTGGTGGCATGGAGCTGGCGAACCGCTTCTTTCCACTGGCCGCGATAGACATGATCGTTCCAGTCGGGGATGAGATTGTTGACGGGACATCCGGTCTGGCAGAAGGGGACGCCGCAATCCATGCAGCGCGCGCCCTGCTTGCGGAGTTGCTCCTCGGGAAAGTCCTGGTAAATTTCGAACCAATCATTGACACGTTCGAGGACAGGTCGGCGAGGCGCAAGTTCGCGGGAGTAGTCCATGAAGCCCGTGGTTTTACCCATGCTGCACCTGCTCCGCGTTGGCTATGACGGGGATAGTTTCGCCTGGGATGTAAGCCTGGTCAACTCTTGGAACCCCCAAAACGCGCTTGTATTCGTGCGGGAAGACTTTGATGAACCGGGAAACAGCTTCGTTCCAGTTTTCAAGGATCCACTGGGCACGCTCGCTGCCGGTGAACTCCGAGTGACGGCGAACGAGATCGCGGACGAGCTCCACATCTTGTACTTCCATGAGAGGTTCGAGATCAACAGACTCGAGATTGCAGCGGTGCTCGGTGAAGTCTCCGTGTTCGTCGAAGACGTACGCGATGCCGCCGCTCATTCCGGCGGCGAAGTTACGGCCGCAGGAACCGAGCACAACCACCAAGCCGTTCGTCATGTATTCACAGCCGTGATCGCCAACACCCTCGACGACTGCGGTCGAACCGGAATTGCGAACCGCGAAACGCTCTCCGGCAACGCCGTTGAAGAAAACTTCGCCGCTGGTGGCGCCGTAGAGTGCAACGTTCCCGATGATGATGTTCTCCTGCGGGGCAAATGTCGATCCGCGCGGCGGATATACAATGATTCGCCCGCCGGACAAACCCTTGCCGACGTAATCGTTGGCTTCGCCTTCCAAAGTCAGCCTTACGCCTTTGGCTAGGAACGCGCCAAAGCTCTGGCCTGCCGATCCAGACAAGTGAATGCGAACGGTATCATCCGGAAGGCCCTCGGACCCATAGCGGCGCGCGATTTCACCACTGAGCATGGTGCCGACCGAGCGGTGAACGTTGCGCACGGGCAAATTGATTTCAACGGAACTTAAACTCAGCAGAGCATCGAGCGAATGTTCCACCAGTTGATGGTCGAGAAGATTGTTCAGTCCGTGATCCTGGCTATGCACGCAGCGTCTCGCGACTCGCGAGGGCACGGGCGGATTGTAGAGAATGGAAGAGAGATCGATGCCTTGGGCCTTCCAGTGGTCTTTCCAGTGCGCGACCGCAGTGTCGACTTCGAGCATGTCGACGCGTCCAACCATTTGGTCAACGGTGCTGAAGCCCATCTCAGCCATGTAACGTCGGACTTGCTCTGCAATAAAGAAGAAGAAATTGATCACGTGCTCGGGCTGGCCCTGGAATTTCTTGCGCAGCTCAGGGTCCTGCGTAGCGATGCCCACCGAGCAAGTATTGAGATGGCATTTGCGCATCATGACACAGCCCATAGCGATGAGAGGTGTGGTCGCAAAGCCAAATTCTTCGGCGCCGAGTAATGCGGCAATGACAACGTCGCGGCCCGTCTGGAGTTTGCCATCCGTCTGCACGCGAATGCGGCTGCGCAGGTCGTTGAGCAGCAGAACCTGCTGTGTCTCAGCCAGGCCCAATTCCCACGGAATTCCCGCGTGCTTGATGGAACTGAGCGGAGATGCTCCGGTTCCGCCACTGTCGCCGCTGATCAGAACCACGTCTGCATGGGCTTTTGCGACACCTGCAGCAACCGTACCGACACCGACTTCTGCCACCAACTTCACGGCGATGCGCGCTTGCGGATTGACATTCTTCAGGTCATAGATCAGCTGCGCGAGGTCTTCGATGGAATAGATATCGTGATGTGGAGGCGGCGAGATGAGTCCAACACCCGGGATCGAATGCCTCAACCGAGCGATGACGTCGTCGACCTTATGGCCAGGAAGCTGGCCACCTTCGCCAGGTTTCGCGCCCTGCGCCATCTTGATCTGGAGCTCGTCGGCGTTGACCAGGTAATTTGCCGTGACACCAAAGCGAGCCGAGGCGACTTGCTTCACGGCGCTGCGGCGTAGATCTCCGTTGGGATCGGGCTTGAAGCGCCCTTCGTCTTCCCCACCCTCGCCTGTATTCGACTTTCCGCCGATGCGGTTCATCGCGATGGCGAGTGTTTCATGCGCTTCTTTGCTGATGGACCCGAATGACATCGCACCTGTGGTGAACCGCTTGACGATTTCTTTCGTGGGCTCAACATCTTCGAGCGGTACAGGTGCGGCGCTCCTTTTGATCTTCATCAGGCCGCGCAAAGTGCAGAGTTGGGCGCTTTGCTTGTTGATGAGATCGGTGTATTCCTCAAAAGTTTTGGAGCTCTCCTGGCGTACCGCATGCTGGAGCTTGCTGATGGTCTGCGGGTTGAGCAGATGGTACTCACCGTTGACCCGCTGATGATAGTTTCCACCGACCGTCAACTCGGTTTCGAAATCGGTCAATGGCCGGAAAGCATAGTCGTGCTTCAAAACAGCCTCGGCCGCCAGAACCGAGAGTCCAACACCCTCTATGCGTGACGTGGTGCCGGCAAAGTAGGTATCAACCAATTCTTTGTTTAGTCCGATCGCCTCGAAGACTTGCGCTCCCTGATAACTCTGGAGAGTGGAGATACCCATCTTTGAGAAAGTCTTCAGCAGGCCTTTTTTGATCGCCTTCAGAAAGTGCTTAACAGCAACCTCAGGAGTGATACCGGCGCCCAATTCTCCGCGCCAGGCGAGATTTTCCACGCTCTCCACTGCGAGATAGGGGTTGATCGCGCTGGCACCGTACCCGCTGAGCAGTGCGAAGTGCATGACCTCGCGTGGTTCACCGGATTCAGTGATGAGCGCGACTTGAGTTCGTGTTTCTTCGCGCACCAGCAAGTTGTGCACGGCGGCCAGGGCGAGCAGACAAGGAATGGGAGCGTAATCTTTGTCGACCCCGCGATCGGAAAGGATCAGCAAAGAGTATCCGGCTTTGACGGCGAAAGAAGCGCGCTGGCACAACTCATCAAGTGCTCGCTTCAGCCCGGCTTCGCCTTCCTTCGCCCGAAAGAGGGCCGGCAAGGTCGTCGCCAGCAAGTCGCGATTGGATACCCGTCGCAATTTTTCCAGATCGCGATTGGTCAGCAGAGGATGAGCCAGCTTGAGCATGTGGCAGTGTTCGGGGGCTTCCTGCAGAATGTTGCGCTCGCTGCCGATGTAGCTGATCAGCGACATCACCATCTCTTCGCGAATGGGGTCAATGGGAGGGTTGGTGACCTGAGCGAAGAGCTGCTTGAAATAATTGAAGAGCGACTGTGGTTTATCGGAGAGACACGCGAGGGGCGTATCCGTACCCATCGAGCCAACCGGTTCCTCGCCCTTGGTGGCCATCGGGCCAAGGATCATGCGCAGGTCTTCGTCGCTATAGCCAAAGGCCCGTTGGCGGCGGAGCAGAGTCTCGGCGTCGGGATAGTGCATGCGGGAGGGCTCTGGGATCTGATCAATTGTGATCTGATTTTCCTTGAGCCATTCTGCGTACGGCTGGCGTGAAGCCAGCTTCTGCTTAATCTCTCGATCAGAGATAATGCGGCCTTCGACGGTATCGACGAGAAACATCTTGCCGGGCTGAAGGCGGCCCTTCTTTTTCACTTGCTTTGCAGGAACATCGAGCACCCCGGCTTCCGAAGCCATGACTACAAGATCATCGTGCGAAACCACATATCGTCCAGGCCGAAGACCATTGCGGTCGAGAGTCGCTCCGATGACGCGACCGTCGGTGAAGGCGATCGCGGCGGGACCATCCCACGGTTCCATCACGCAGGCGTGATATTCGTAAAAGGCGCGCTTCTCTGGCCTCATGTGCGGATTGCCCGCCCAAGCTTCGGGAATCAGCATGGCCATGGCGTGGGGAATACTGCGTCCAGCTTGCACAAGAAGTTCTACCGCGTTATCAAAATTCGCAGAGTCACTGCCGTCGGGAGCAATGATGGGGAAGAGCTTTTTGATATCTTCGCCAAAAAGAGGTGAGCTGAGCAGCGACTGGCGGGCGTGCATCCAATTCACATTTCCGCGAAGAGTGTTGATTTCGCCGTTGTGCGCGATGTAGCGGTAGGGGTGCGCACGCTGCCAGCTTGGAAATGTATTGGTGGAAAAACGCTGGTGGACCAGGCACAACGCGCTCACGACGTCAGGGTCAGCGAGTTCGCGATAGAAATTCGTGATCTGCTGCGCAAGCAGGAGGCCCTTATAAACGATCGTCCGGCAGGAGAGAGACGGGATGTAGAACATCTCCGCGTCTTCGACTCCGGATTCGCGAATCTCGCTCTCGGCGCGCTTGCGGACGACGTACAGCTTGCGCTCGAAGGCATCTTCATCCATGCCAGCGGCGCAGCCGACGAAGATCTGCTGTATGTAGGGCTGGGACGCACGGGCGACCCGGCCGATGGTAGAGGCATAGACCGGCGTGTCGCGCCAGCCGAGCACCGATAATCCTTCTTCTTTAATGATTCGTTCGAGGATTCCTTCGGAGGTCAGGCGCTGGTGTTTTTCCACCGGAAGGAAAGTCATTCCCACGCCGTACATGCCAGGCTTGGGCAGGGTGAATCTCAATTTTTCGCATTCGCGGGCGAAAAATTTGTGGGGAATCTGGATGAGGACACCAGCACCGTCACCGGTCTCCGGATCGCATCCGCAAGCGCCGCGATGAGCAAGGTTCAAAAGGACCTGAATGCCCTTCTTAATGATGTCGTGGCTCTTTGTCCCGGAGATACTCGCGACGAACCCGATTCCGCAGGCGTCATGCTCATGGGCCGGATGGTAGAGACCCTGAGCTGGGGGCAGACCGTTCGTCGGGTTGAGACGCGTCATCATGGACTCCGTCGCACAGCTTGAAAATGTTTGAATCTCCTGTAGTTACGCGTACCGGCAGGGCGAACAAGCGGCGGCGCACTTCTTCCCAGGAATACTGCTGCGACTCTACTTAATAAGGCCTATGGGGGCCAAAGTACAATGCAGAATTTCGATGGCTCGCATAAAAATTTCCGTACGAGAAGCAGGGATCTGGGGCTCGGAATTAACCGCTATTGCAGCGTTGGTCCGCTATAATTCCGCCAACCCATGGACTTTGATCAACTCATTACGTTCCTCGAAGTCGCCAGACAAGGTAGTTTTTCCCGCGCGGGGGAAAAGGTATTTCGCTCACAATCGGCGGTCAGCGCCCAGATCCGCCAGCTGGAACAGGAGTATGGCGACCGGTTGCTGGACCGCTCCGGCAAGACCGTGAAGCTTACCCCGGCGGGACAGATTTTCTACGAGTACGCCGAGCGCCTCAAGAATCTAAGAGATGAGTCGCTAACGGCTGTGGCCGATCATAGCACCACGCCGCGTGGCACTCTACGCGTCGGAGCAAACGAGGCCACGTGCTTGTACGTCTTGCCGGAAGTCTTTGCCGAATACTGCCGGCGGCATCCGCCAGTGCAGATCAGCATTTATCGCAATTTTAGTTACAAGATCGTGGAGAAGCTGGAGAACGGCGAGGTCGAGGTGGGGATTTTGACTCTGCCCATTCAGTCGCCCAGCTTGAAGATTCAGCCGATTTTCCGGGACAAATTGCTGGTGATGGTGAGTCCGAAGAATCCGCTCGCGAAGCACAAGGTTGTGTCGGTCAGCGAGCTTGTCAAACAGCCACTGCTGTTTCCGAAAACGGGGCACACCCGGCGGCTTCTGGACAAACTTTTCCGGCCATATAATGCAGACCTGCAAGTCCGAATGGAGCTGCCAAGCATTGGGATGATCAAGAGCTTCGTGGCGGCGGATTTGGGAGTGTCTTTGATTAGTGCCTCATTTGCACGAGATGAAGTTGAGTCTGGCCGCGTCAAACTGATCGATTTGGAAGACGCCGAGCTTTATCGTGAGTTGGGGTTAGCTTATCGTCGGGATCGAACTCTTTCCGTGGCATCGACGGCATTTGTGGCGCTGTTGCGGCAGTTTGCTACCCAGATCAAGAAGTCCTCCGACGCGTAGCCCGGGAAGCTGAAATTTCGATTCTCAGCATCACAATTTTGAATTTAACTCGGATGGTGTGCGTCCGATATCTTGTGTAGCAGTTCTGATTGTATGAATACCCTCGTCCAGAAGGCGAAGCAAATTACATCGACAGGCACAGGCATGTCGACACGAATTACGTGTCTTCTGGAGGACGGGAACGGATGAAATAAAGCAATCTTAAGCAAGATCACCGAACCCACCGCCAGAAGCGATCTGGCGGTGGGTTTTTGCTTTTTGGGGCGGTTAGTGACGAATGGAGTTGAGAAAATGACCGGTTTACAGCGACAAAGCAGATTTGAGCGCGGCGAAGATGTAGTCGTGATGAAGTTCGGGGGAACCTCCGTGGAGGATGTGGCGGCTATGCAGCGGCTGATTGGGATCGTAAAAGGCCGGCTGAACGCACAACCAGTGCTGGTGGTTAGCGCTTTGGCGAAAGTAACCGACCAACTGCTGGAGGCAGGAAAAGCGGCTTCAGACGGGCATTTGGGGGCTGCCCTGGCGACTGTCCGGAATATCTATGTGCGGCATGAAGAGCTCGCTGACTCGCTTTTGAGCGCCTCGGCTTATGGGTCGCTGGATCTGCGCAGCGACTTCCAGGCACTGGAATGTTCGCTGGAGGAATTGGAACGTTCCCGGCATTTCGACCTGAAAGGGCAAGATCGACTGTTGGGCTTTGGGGAATGTTTTTCGAGCAGACTGGTTTGCTGGGCTCTGGCCGAAGCCGGACTACAAGCCTCGCATGTTGATGCGCGCAGTTGCATTGTTACCGATGCTCGCCACGGACAGGCGAGTCCGCTTTGGGACCTGACCAACGAGAGGGTGCAGGAGATGTTGAATCCTTTGTTGCAGGCGGGGAGTATCCCTGTGCTGGGGGGCTTTATTGCATCCACCGTTGATGACATTGCGACCACGCTGGGGCGTGGTGGATCGGACTTTACTGCGGCAATTGTCGGTGCGGCGATTGGCGCTGCCCAGGTTGAAATCTGGACTGATGTTGATGGAGTCATGACGACGGATCCCAAGCTTTGCCCTGACGCGCGCGCCATTCGCAAGCTTAGCTTTGAGGAGGCGGCTGATCTGGCGCACTTTGGAGCGAAGGTGCTGCATCCGGCAACGCTGGCGCCGGCCATGCGGGAGAATATTCCTGTTTATGTGTTGAATTCGCGGTGTCCGGAACGCCCGGGTACCGAGATTACCGCACGGGCGAGCACGGGTAACCGGGTCAGCGCCATCACGGCGAAGCGAAATGTGGTTGTGCTTGAAATCCAAGCGAGGTGCGGAGTGAATGCTGCTTTGTTGAATACCGTGTTTGGAGTGCTCGAGCAATACACCTGCGCTGTCGATGTGATGGGGACTTCGGTGGACCGGATCTCGCTTCTCGTGGGTTCGAGCCTCGCGCTACCGAAGATCGTTAAAGACCTTCAGGAATTAGCGGAGGTGCGTTGGGAAAATCACCAGGCGCTGGTGTGCCTGGTGGGGGAGAATATCCGGCGGCAACCTGAGGTCGCTAGTCGAGTCTTCGCGACGGTTTCCGATATGGACGTCCGGGTTTTGTGCCAAGGGGCATCGGAACGGACTTTGTCGTTCCTGGTGCATGAGTCGAAAGCGGAGGAATCGGTGCGGCGTTTGCACAACGTGTTCTTTCCGGGGAAGGATGCTTCCCCGGATTGGGGAGGGATTTCTACCGCGTTCTGTCAGGCGGGGTGAAGAACGGAAATTAGCGGTGTCGCGGGGCGGACGAAATGCCTCCGCCGCCACACTT
>Ga0126378_10002303_pt1 | contig 14137 bp, 30 predicted proteins | sample PanSoiMetPlot_23_FD_92587 | JGI IMG/M metagenome (GOLD analysis project Ga0126378, IMG submission 92587) | Tropical forest soil microbial communities from Panama - MetaG Plot_23 | ecosystem: Environmental > Terrestrial > Soil > Tropical forest > Bulk soil | place: Panama | collected 2016-02-17 | reverse complement strand
GCTCCCCGGTCAGAGAATCAATCCACCGACCGCCGTCGTCGAACTGCCAGCGGTACAACCAGAAGTGCGGCTCTATCTCACGTGACATAGGCACTCGCAGCGATGGAGCTGGCCCTGCTCGTCGAACCAGCCGACATAGACCTTCTCGCAGTATCGGTGCTGATCGAAGTTGCGCGGGAAGCCCGCGTTCGCCCACTGCTCGGGGAGCAGGTTATTGCCCTCGCACGGCGAGCGCTGCGCGAGCGGCTTGCCCTTCGGAAAGGGCAGCGACTGCTGGACGGGTCGCTTGCGTTTCGCGGCGGTACTCATGATCCATTTACCAACTTCGCGATCGCGCGCTTCTCGATGCGCCAATCGTTCCCAACCCGCAGCGCCCCCTCGACCTTGCCAGTTCTGATCAGACGATAAATCGTATTGCGGTGGATGCGCAGCAATAGCGCGACCTCGACCAATGTCATGAGTGGGCTGTCTACTGCGAGCCTACTTCGTCCGTGACGCTTGCGCGGCTTGTCCGGTTGCGGTCCTCGCCATTCCCCCCAGTGCGTGCCGTGTTCTGTCAGACCCATGGCGAATACTCCTCTTCCGTGAACTTACTGACCGAGATGAGTGCATTCGATGTTATTATTCACCAAGTGAGTATTGACTATTGTTCTGAGTAGTTGCATCGGGCAACGAGTTGTTATATAATGTAAACATGAAGTTGAGGAGACTACCTCGACGAAAAGGAGACTTTGTGGTTACTTACTACATCGCACAACTCGGTGACCCGGTGTGGGTCAGAATCGGAATCGGATGGTGCGCAGGCATCATCGTATCCAGCCGCCGCGAGTACGCGACGGTCAAATTTCTCACGGGTGCCCGTGAGCGCGCCGCATGGAAGACCATGCGCTTCCGCAAGGGGGAGCAGCCCCCGGCTGCGTAATCGACGATGACTATTGAGATCATCTTTGAGAACCGCGCGGGCGCAAGCTGCATGATGCGCGCCCCCAGCCCCGAGGTGCAGAGCCTCTATGACACGCTGCTCGCACTGCGCAAGAAGGGCTGCAAGTTCGCCGAAGCGTGGCTGGTCGATGAGTACGGCGCACGTCTCCACGTGGTCGGCGGCATCGAGGACCAGCCCAAGTTGGCCGATGACCGGCGCATCCGCTATCAGGTCTGGGCCGAGCGCCACCCGCTGGAGGACAGATAGATGCCCACCAGAAGAAGAAGACGATGGCGCGCACCCAACAACCCGACCGCGCAGGCCAAAATGGTTTGGCGGGCCGCTTACGACGAACCATGGCTCAAGGGCTGGAGCGTCCAGTGGGTCGGATTCATGCGCGGAGCCGAAGGCCTCTGCCAGTACGGACGCAAGCGCATCCTGCTGTCCTATGGCGACGCGCGCAAGCTGCACACTGCCGAGGCCTTCCATGCGTACTACCAGAAGGGACTCGCGGCTGCGTTCTGGCACACTCTCTACGACAATCGGGATTACGCCGATCACTACGCGCGTAAGGCCAGTGCCCACCGGCTGGAGCTGGAGCGCGAGCGCCCACAGGGCGTGGTCGGCATCCTCATCCACGAGTTCACCCACGTCCGCTTTCCCAAACTCAAGCACGGCGTCGAGTTCGATCGTCTGGTAAAGTGGGGCTGGGACAGGCTCCATCGTCACCACTGCGCCTAACCACCCGAGCGGGGGCTGCTGCCCCCGCTCTTTTCTTTTTCAAACCGCACACCCTGTCGGACCACCGCGTTCCTGAGATTCAAGACCGGCGCGTCCTTCTGCTTCTGGTACTCGCGCAGCGCCTTGCGCAGGTCGCCTATCAGCTCGCGCACCACCCGGACTTGGGACTCGGCCCCGAGTCCGTCCAGATGATGGCGTAGCCAGTAGAGCGTCTTGGCTCGGGCGTCCTGACTGCGCTCCCGCATGGCAATCACCTCATGTAACGTCATTTCGAGTCTCCCTTGATGCTCATCTCCGGGAACAGTTCCGGGAACACATCGTTCATTCGGGACTGCTCTAGGGCAGCGTGCGCGATCTCGCGCCCGAGTTGGACGTAGGCAGTGCGCGCCTTGTGCTTGTGACAAGCGCAGCACTGGTCAGTCGCTTTCCGACAGACACAGGTCGCACCGCAAATTGGGCACTTCATCGCGGCCACCGATGGCGCTTGAGAAAGCTATCGACCATCTCGCGTACCTCGGCGACCTGCTGCGGGTCGGGTACCGTGCGGTCCTCCAACGCCCGGCGTCTCGCACGCAGCTCCGCATCACGCCAGCCAGCGATACTGAACGCCGCGACTCTGAGTTGCCCGATGGTAGGCGGCGCTTCGTCGCCCTCGTTGCGAAACGCCGTGAGTGCAAGATTGGCATCCTCGTACTCAACCGGCGCGAGGGCCTCGACCCACTCAGCCTGAACGAATGGATCGTCCGGTTGTTTCGACCACACCGCCTTGGTCCGCATCAGCAGCTTGATTGCTTCCGTTTCTTTCACGTTCGAGTGCCTCCAGATAACGCTGCCCTAACCGCTCCATGCCGGGACTGAGCCGGGGTCGAGGGTCAGGCAAGCGAGCGACCGGCGTGATGCCGTCGAGCCAGCGGCGCTGGTTCAGGTAGGTCGCGGCGTGCGGGATGTGCTGCGTCTCGCGGCCCGCCCAGTTCGCCCGCATCCGCTGCGGCACGTCTGCCATGGCGAGCTGGCGCTCGTCGGGCGTGAGCTTGGCCCAGCTCTCCGCCGCCGTCTGCTTGCCATCCTTGCGGGGATAGCCCTTCCAGAACTCCGCAAAGCCGGAGTAGTTCAGCCCGGCCTTCTTGGGATTGGCCTTAGTGGGAGTTACCACTGTCAGTGGTTTCGGATCAGGATCAGGATTCGGATCAGGAATACTCGAATCCGTACTCGTACTCGTACTCGTACTCGGAGCCGTTTGCGTCTGCTCGCAGCTGCGAGCATCTGCTGGCATGTGATCGCAGCTGCTTGCGGGCGGCTCCGGGTACTTGGATTTTTTGGCGCGGCGCTGCTGGTACCTATCCCACTCGGGGAACCAGCCATATTCCTTGCTATTCACCTTGTAGAGCTGGATGGCCCCAACCGAGACCAGCTCGAACAGCCACCCTGCCACGTCCTGCTCTGAGATGCGGTCCAGCATCAGGGGAAAGCAGACCGACCGGACCAGCGTAGGCTTGGCCCGGAACCGACCAAAGTCATCCGCCACCGTGAGCAACCGCCAGAACAGGCGCTCAGCGCTGGCCGACACACAGGCGAGCGTCTCTGATGCTCGACAAGACTCGTTGATGAGCCGGTTTGGCATCACACCACCTCCACCCCTTCGGCGTGACGCCGGTTTATTTAGTTTTGCGTATTACCTTCTTTGCCCGGCGCACCGCGCGTTGCAGTACCATGGTTTGCCGCCGCAGCTCCCTCGCTAACTCCCTCAGTTCCACCGCCAGCTTCCCCTCGCTCCCCTGCTTGGTTCACTGCCGGACTCCAGACCTGTTCTTGAATAGCGGAATCACCCTTTCATACTGGCGGCGCATTTCCCGCCGCCCGTACCAATAACCCCAATACCAGCACACCGCCCCGGCGATCGCGCCTGCCACGAGTTGCAGGACCATTTGCAGGACCATGGCGCTCCCTCCTTCGCAACTTTATTCCACCACCCATTAGCGCCACCGCGAGCCGATTGCCAGCACCACGAACATCCCGATCAACAGCCACTCCGCCCAAGTGATCGACTTAAGCCCCCGCACAATTCGGTTCATCGCTGGGTCTCTACCTCCGTGTCATGGAGCAGCGCCGCCACCGCGTGTTGCTGGATGCGGGTCAGGGTCTCCGCCGCCGCATCCGGCGGCACCAGCGCAGCCGCCTCCCGTATCCAGCGCAGCGCCGCGCGCAGCTCCACGATCCGCTTCTCGTATTCGTTCAGCTTCGCGGCTTCATAATTCATCCGTAGGCCCTCCGCAGATTGGCCGGTATCACGCCGACCCCCGTGCTACGGTCGTACACAACTACCCACGATGCGGCGGCGCAGAGACGGCAGAAGGTCGCAGTCCACTTCCCCGCCGTCACCCGAACAGGTGCCCCACATCCAACACACCGCGCGCCCACTCGCCGCTGCTGCTGCCGCCGCACCGTCATCTGGCCCCCTGCCCCACCTCAACCTGAGCCTTGGAAACTAGTTGCAATCTCTCGCGTCGGTTCCGACCCGCTTTTTGAGCGCAGTGCTACAGTAACTGCTACAGTAGGGGGGTCTCGGAACGAGCGTTCAGGTCGCCGGTCTAAAAAGTACTTGAATTTACAGGGGGTTTTTGGTGAGCCGTGGGGGACTCGAACCCCCGACCCTGTGATTAAAAGTATTATTCTAGCTTGCAGAGTATTTCGTGCACTTGCAGTTAACTGCGCAATTCCACCTACGGGCACAAGGGCTTCGTTGGTGTTCTTCTTATTGCAAACCTCGCCTCCGAAATGCCCTGTTTCCGGGCTGAGTGCTACAGTAAGTGCTACAGTTGAAGGCTGGAACATTGTTGCCTAAACCTCGGGCCGACCGGCGATAAAGGCATCCAGCTCCGAGCCCCGGATGCGCATCCCGCGCCGCCGCCTCGCATCCATGTACACCGCGTGCAGCTCGCGCGCGTCCACCATGTAGTAGACCTTGCGCACGCTGCACCCAAGTCTTCTCGCCACCTTGGTTAGGGTCAGCAACTCGTCGCCCTTCAACTCCTCGACGTTCATCTCCGCACCTCGTAAGCCGCATCCTCCGGGATGCGGAACTGCTCGCCCTTTGCCTCTCCCACCTTGGAGACCTTTTCCTTGCCCAAGAACTTTCCGATCGCGTAGCTCACCTTGCGGTAGGTTAGAGCCTCCGGCATCGAACCCTTGGCCCCGGCCACCAGCAGGTGATCGCGCAGCACCAATGCCGCGCTGTCCTCCTCGGCGTTCTTGTAGTGCCCGGTGCACAGGGTCTCGATGAAGTCGCGCAGGCGGGCGTGCTCCTTGGTGCGCGCCACCCACGCCCGCACCACCGCCGCCCGGATGCAGGCCCGCGTCGAACCCTGCTTGTGCTCGATGAAGAGCTGGGCGACCGTACCGAGCGCCTCACCATAGCGATCGTACATCGCGATGAGTTCTTGGCGGGTGTAGGGCACCCGGCCAAGCCCGCCGCTGGCAAACCGGGTGAGCAGCTTAAGCCCGACTCGATCAACGTTCTCGCCCCGCGCGATCCACACCGAGTCCTCGACCGTACGCCGGGTGCCAATGTCGATCTCGTGCGCGATGTCGCGCGCCACGTGGCGCAGCACCCGCATCTGCTGCTGCTTCTGGCTGCGCACTATGGCGTGGAGCCGGTGCTGGCCGTTGAGCAGGTACCCTTCCTCGTCGAAGATGATGTGGTCGGGGTGGTCCTGCCGGAACGTGCCCGCATTCATCATGCGGACGAACTTCTCGATGGTTGCCTTGCGCAGCGGGCGGTTGCTCTTGTTAAGCCGCAGCCACGTGGCCGCGACCTCCGGGCTCACCGGCACGCTGTCATATTCCGGGCCGCCGCGATGCTCACCCCTGAGTTCAATCGCCTTTGCCATTTTTGCCTCCGGTTAAAGTAGCGGTGGATTGCTCCCGATGCGCCGGAACTCCCGCTCGTCACTCTCGATCATCAGCTTCCAGACAAGGAAGCGATCGTTCATCAAGAGGCGCTCACCGTGTGGGTCTTCCACCACGCAAAACGCTTTGACCTGCCGGTAGCCAAAGCCGCCAACCACGTAGTCACAGCGGCGGGCCAGCAGCGTCGGCGCTATCTCCGCCACCATGTAAGGTGCGAGCAGGTAGCGCCGATGATAGCCATCGTGGCGGCGCAGCTTGCCGACCACGATGAACATCCCGTGGACCCGGAAGTCCCGCCGCTGGAGGTCATCGAGATGACGCAGCAGGAGCCGGGTCGAACGCGGATGAGTATCTCGAACGATCCCGTTTTGAACCCTTGTACTCACCCCCCTACCATGCGCGGAGCCAAGATGATCTCTGTCGCGAGCGGGTTGAAGTGACGAATCACCTCCGCCGGTTCGCGTGGCTTCTCAATTGCGTAGGCCATCCCGCCCAGCTTGATGTGCTCCTCGAACAGGCGCAGCGCCTTGATCAGGCTGGCGCGGTCCTTCTCGTCCCAGACGGTTTCGGTATCCCCATGCCGATCCAGTCTTCTAATTAGGCCCATCAGACGTTCCTCCAAAGGTGGCCGTTAGTTGTTCAAACAGCTTGATGCTCGCATCCAGTACCCGCTGCTGTACCTCACTGCGGTTGCCGATGACGTGGATGGTTTGCGAGCAAACCTGTAGCACCGCTGCACTTTCATTCTCCCCTTCCAGCTGCACCATGATGGTCACGAAGTAATTTTTGGTCGCCATGAACCTGTTCCCCCAATGGCCCCGCTATCGAAACCCTGTTCACTCGGAACGCCAACATTGACGGCCTGCGATAGTCGTCAAGGCGAGGCCCGAGCTGGGCGACCAGTTCTTGTACTGCGGGAATCTGTTGCCACATGACCGCACCCCTGCGCACAAACCATTTGCATTCGATGATGCCGTCGCGGGTGCGTGCCGCCCCCCGCGTGCGCAGCTTCAGGTTTCGGAGTGCAGCCGCTTCGTCCGCTTCAGCCTGTTCACGAATCCGCCGCGCATCCAAATAGTGCGCGACAACGCGCCGCCACTCCTCATCGGTCGGCTCGACATCGACGTTCCCCTCCGGCAGCGGATAGTGGTCCTCCTCGACCCACTTGCGAAATTCCCGCTCTGCCGGGAGCAACTCGTTTTCTACGAACTCACGATCGTAGGCGATCGAGTTGACACATACTGAAGGGGTTGCGGACTCGTTCGTCCGAAAGTAGGACAACAAGTCACATTTTTCCACCGCCGCGACAGCCATGTTGTGCTGGCATTGAATCCAGTGCGATTCTTCTACTCCACCCTCAATTGCGTTGAGGTGGGTACGTAACTCACGTGGACACTTGATTTCCAGCACCACGCCCGGATGCGGCCAGCCATCCAGAGAGCAGCCCATCCACTCTATGCTGCCGTGCTCAAGGCATACCGGGGCGGTAAAGAGACCGTTCTCGCGGCAGTACCAGTCCCGCGCCACATCCTCCAGCCGGGTACCATGGTGCACCGGGTGCTCGACCAGCTCGCCGCCTTCCCAGTAGTCATGGAACTCGGGGCGCGGCGCGCGGCCCGTCTTCTCCAACCACAGCCGAAAGGGATCGCGGAAAGGATCGGCCAGCATGATGGTCGGCGCGTCGCTGCCGTTGATATGGCGATCGCGCCATTCATGCCACTCGGGAGTCTGTTGTACTAGATCGTCGCGTCGCTTGGGTTGACCACTCATCACCACCGCCACCGAACCCCTCAATGTAGCAATGCCTGAAAGCGTCTTCTTCCGCAGTTTTCGCATACGAACCCCGGCACCCACACCACCGTCTCGTCTTCGTACTCCTGCACCACCACGTTGGTCAGCGCGATCACAGCCCCCACCCGAGGCGCGAACAGGTCATTGTCATCCCTGATTCCAAGCCCGCAGTCGGCGCAAACCAGTCGGCGTTCTTCCATCAGTGCAGCCCCATCTTCTCGCGGCGCGCCTTGAAGATCTGGTTGGCAGCCTCGAAGTCCGCATCGGTGAACTCTTCCAGCGAGGCGTGCTTGTACTGGTTACACAGGAGCTGCTCCTGCACCTCGGTTTCCTTGCACTGCTGGCGCAGCCACGCCACGCGATCCTCGGGGATGGGCGGCGCTGGCGGCGGCGCAGGCTTGGCCGCACGCGGCTTGCGCGGAGCTGCTGCCGCCGCTGGCGGGTTGGGCACATCACCCGGCGTGTCGTCGTCGCCCGGATCTTCGTCGCCGATATCCTGCGTGAACAGGGCGGAGGCCCCGGTCGCCCCGAGCGTCGCGTCAATCTTGGCTCTCTTTACCGCCATCTTGACCACGGTGTTCCACTGGTCGGCTAGGTCCGGGTTGGGTACCCGGTCCACCTCCTGCTGGGTGATGCGGGTATCGGTGTCGAGGAACTTTTCTCCACAGCCACCCTTCCTTGCCCAACACAGCCAGCCACCGCCAAACTCGGCCCGGCCCTTGATGATGGCCCCCTCGACCCCGCACATGGGACAGGCGCGCTGGCCGCGCCGCCACGCGTACTTGCTCTCGTGGGTCGAGCACACCGCCATGCCGCTGTACACATCGCGGTCGCTGCCGATATGAAACAGGGTGACGGCGGCGTACACCGTCAGGTGATCGCCGTCGATTTTCAGGTCGAGCTGCGGCTTGCGCGCCCCCAACTGGAACAGCACGCAGAGCTTCTCGGCCCCCGGCTTGAGCAACGTAGGTTTGTCGGTGCCCGGCACCTTGCCGTAGTCAACTCCCGGTCGCATGACCACCCGCATCAGTTCTTGAATCTTGTCGAGCCGGGCTTTGATCTCGGGTACGGTCAGCTCACGGGGGGCCACCATGGTGGTGACATGGGCCGGAACTGGCTGGGTATCGATGGACAGCGATGCTTCTTCCATAAGAGGGGGAGCCTCCCTGTTTGGAAACAATTGTTACTATTGGAAATAATTGTAATGGATTGCGGTATTTACCTTATTCATGCTTGACTGGGTGGGCGCGGTGGCGGCCTCCTCGGAAGGACTCTAGAAAACTCCGGGCAGGGGAGCTGTAACCGGAGAATATAGAAATCCCTCTGGTTGTTGGTCGCCATCGGCGCACCCTACGTTGGAATTTTATTACGTTCCTGCCAACGCCGTGGAATATTGCCACCAGCAATGGTGTTTGGCAAATTTTTCTGTTACGGAGGCAGGTAAACCCCTATGGCTGCAAGCAAAATATCGCGACGCCTGTATGAATGCCGAGTCTGCGGATGGCGTTGGCTGGGTCGTCTTAAGCCCAAACCAACCCGTTGCGGACGCCTAACTTGCCGCACTACACTGTGGAATAGTTCTACTTTCCATCAAGCTCCAATAGTGCCTCGCGTACTCTACAAGTGCCCGAAATGTCCCCACGTCTGGCTTGGCAGAACCACCAAACCGCCGACCCGGTGCGCACAATGCCTCACCGCTTTTCCACAACCCAAGACGCTTAATCCACAGTACCGCCGCATCTTTCCCAAGGACTCCGATACCCGCGTGGCCTCCTAACATCTGTTTGCATCAATTTCCATCAAGTTGTATGCTTGAACTCTGGTTTCCAAAGGATGGAAGCAGTTGAAAACCCGCCGTATCCCCACGCAAGAGCTTCACGGCTTCTGCCACGATTGTCACAGCACGGCACGGGTCGAGGTCTCCTTCGCGCACCGTCAGCCCATCCGGCTGTGCGACCGCTGCTGGACAATTCTTATAGACGACGTGGGCGCGGTCATTATCAGACGGCCCCCAAAAACCCCCAAGCCAAGGCGAGCTGAAGATGAGTGAACCGGAACTGGACCTCCGGGCCGAGCTGGCGCGCATCGACCGCGACCGCGCGGAAACGCTGAAGCTCATGGCTGAAAGGCAGAAGCTGCTCGCCGAGTCGCACAGATTCGACCTGAACCGATACGAACCGTGGAAGATAGTCGCTACGGCTTTTGTTATAGGCTCTGCACTCGTCATCTTGAGTGTGCTGACTGCCGCAATCGTCGTACACCTGATGCGGCATTTGGGCCTATGAGCCTCGACTTGATCGCAATTCTGGTAACCGCGCTCATCCAAACCGCGATACTATTCGGCATCGGCGTGATGATCTCGCGGATGAGCACCAAGCAGATCGCGGATGATGCCGCGCTCTTTCTGCAAAGCAAGCGCATCGAGGAAATCAGCCGCGAGGCGCTGGAGCTGCTGAAGAAATAATTAAGCCCTGCTGGAGGGCTAATCCAGCAAGTCACAGTTGCCCAAGGAGGGTGGCTATATGAAAACCGTAGACCGTATCCAGATCGAAGAGCTGCGCACCGCGCTGCGGATGGCAATCGACTATCTCATGAACCGGCACGAGGCCGATGAGATTTTTATGCACAGCATCCGCGACGTGCTCCAGCGCACCGCGCCGTGTTTGGAGTCGGAGGAGATTCCCTATCTGGTGTCGAAAGACGCCCCCGAGGATGACCGCTACCTCGACATCGACCGGCCCGCCGAAGCCGATGAGGGTCCACACGATCCGCTCGATGCCGATGATGAGGACATCCCTTTCTAATGAAGCAACAACCTTTGCCGTTGCCAAAAGATGCCTATGATGAACGCTTAGGTGCCGCCTTGGCTTGGGCAAAGAGTTATCACTGGGCGAAAGAACCTTACATCTGCGGTATTTGTAAAGCCGAGCATTCTGGCCCGCATGGCAGGCGTGGATTCAATCGTGGCTTGGGTCGCGATCATGATCATCGAACCGGCCACGCTCGGGGGTTTCTCTGTAATCACTGCAATTTGGGCCTTGGTCATTTCCGCGACGACATCAAGCTCCTCAGGGCCGCGATTCGTTATCTGAAGCGTTTTAAGCGTCGGTATTTTAGCCCCGCTGGAGGCTAATCCAGCAATCACACATTCCCAAGGAGGGAATATGCAATACCAAGAACCGTTACGTATGACCGGCAGGGTGCTCGGCGAGCTGGCAATGCCAGATTTCTGCGATCGCTGCTTCCACATCAAGCAGCACCTGACCACCAAGCCACCCTTCAGCTTCGGGTTCCCCGGCATCTTCAGCAACATCGACGGGTGGACCAAGCAGATCGTTCATGCACATTTCATCAAGCATGGGCGAGCGCCGAAGTACCTCGCCCCGATCTGCGATGACGTGGACAACTACGTTAACAGCAGCCTGCTCCACTGGAATCGGTACCAGTACCTCGATCCCGAGACCAACATCCTCCTGCGCGGCCAGCCAGATGACATCTTCATCGCTGGCGATGGCGGTCATCACCTGATCGACTACAAGTGCGCGAAATTTACCGCGACGCAGGATCGGCTGTATCCGCAGTATCAGATTCAGCTCATCAGCTACGCGCTAATCGGCGAACGTGGCTGCGGCTTCAAACCGATGAAGAGCGCGACGCTGGTCTACACCGAGCCGGTGACCGGCGACATCCCGGCGCAGGACAGCTCCAATCACTTGCCGCGCGGCTTCAAGCTTGGCTTCTCCACCAAGCTGCTGCCGGTGGAGCTGGACTACGACCTGATCCCGCCGCTGCTCAGGCGCGTGCGCAAGATCATGTCGCTCAAGAAACCGCCCGAGCGCAAGCTCGGCTGCGAGGGCTGCTACGCCATCGCGGACCTGTTCTTCGCGCATGATGGGGTGGTCATATGACGCGCACCGATACCACCTTCAGTATCGCGCACATCTCCGAGGGCGAAACGCCGCTGCGCTGCGACTACGATGGCGAACATCCGCAACGCTGCACGCACCGGGCGACCTTCGTGTATCGAACTCAACCGTACTGCCTGCAACACGCAAGCCGTCTGGCCGAGCGCGACATGGCTCAACTGCTACTCGACCTCTGCCTTGAGCTTCGCCAGCTCCGCGCAATGTCGAAACACTAAACGCGAGGGGGCTTCGGCCCCCTCCCTCAACATTCCCAAGGAGGGAATCAATGCGAAAACTCAACACTGTCCTAACCATCGCGATCGCGCTATCCGCGATCGTGCTCACAGGCGCGCTGCTCATCGGTTGCGCCACCGCTGACCCGCCCGTCGTCAAGGACGGCTGCGCGGTGAACTTGAACCACGTCTGCCAATACGTGGTGGATTGGGGCTTGGAGCACGGCACCTTGGCCGAAGAAGGCGGAACTGGTCTGCAACTGGACCGACAGCGCTTGCAGAACCTCTCGGTGCGCCATCTGGAGGTCATAGTCCCGTTCACGCACGGCAGCGGCACCCTGCTGCGCTGCGTGGTTGATAGTCAGACCGCGCGGGTGACCGATGCCGGGATTGCCAGCGGACCTCAGTTCAACGACGCGGACATCGAGCACTTGCGCCAGAACGGCTTGTGCGGATGATCAGTTAGCGGGGCGGCGCTAAATCGGGCCAAGGGGTGCCGCCTTTCACCCTTGGCTCCCTCAGCCCTATTTCTTCTTTTTAGAAATCCCGTACCGCTCCTCCCTTTCGTCGGGAGTGATACACGCGGCCTTCTGTTCGTCGGTTTTACTGGCATTGAGGCAGGTTCGGTATTGGACTTTCAAATCGTCGTCGATGAATCTCAGCACTATATTGAAATTGTGCTTCTGGTCATTCATGTGCTCGTTGAGCAGGTAGAGTTGCGACTGGCTGAAGGTGCTCAACTGATTTAGTGACGTGGTGACGTAGTGCGCCACAAAATACCCTGCGCCGATCGCAATCAGGGAGGGAACCCCCACGATCCCTGCGGCCAGCCAGATCGGCGCGGTTGCCCACCACGGCGGCTTACCACTGATTTCCTCGGCGAGTTGCTCCTGACTCACACGCCCACTTGATAGAAGCGCAAACGTCCGATCTGAGCAACGAAATTATCCGGCGTGGCCCACTTGGGGGGAAGAATAGAAGTATCGTGATAGCTGTCCGCGCCACCAATCGGGTTCGGAAGCTGGTTGTACATTACGGCCTCGGCAATTTCCAGACACTCCAGCCATGAAGGGTCATTGTCCTTGGGCCACGTGGCGAGCTGCGGGTCCGAGTAGTAGGTAAGCGAGCTGTACTGCAAGCGCTGGAACAGGACTGCCATCACCGTGTTGCCCCAGCTCTTGGAGGCCATCCGGTTCATGATCGAGTACGCAACCGCGATCTTGCCATCGCGTTGCTCCCCGCGTGCCTCGCGCCAGACACAGAGCGCGAGAAACGTGCGGTCTGCATCGGACTGGAGACTCATGGTCAGGTATGGGGAGTGGCGGCATCCTTAGATGCCGATTTGGTTACAGAGCCGCTCGAAGATCCGAAGAAAAAATTTAGCACCGTGGTCAGTGCGGCAATCTCAGCTCCCAAGATGAGTTGCGAGTCAGGCAATTCGGTTCCTCGATATACTATGAAGCCAATCAATACGACGAACTGCGCCACGATGAACATCGCCAGCAGGAAGCGGGCGCGCGTATCGAAGCGCAGTACCGCTGATTGATCGGCTTGTTCAGGTTCCAGTTTCGGCAATGAACCACCCATTTTACCTCTCCACCTCGGCTCCGGGCCGGTAGGGCGCGAACACGCGAATGTCTTCGATGGCCACGCGGCCCCGCTCGCGCAGCTGGACGTAGCGCTTGCCGGGTTTGCGATCGACAAACCGATCGACGAAGCGCTCGCCGCTGTGCAGCACCACCAGCACGCGCTTGTTCGGGTAGGTCGCCGTGTGCCAGCTCATTTCACCACACATCGGGCGGGATACCCGCCGTCGAATGCTGCTGGGTCTGCTGGCTCATCAAGATGGCCAGCTCGCGCAGAACCAGCCCGCGATAGCGCTGCGCACTCTCCATGTCGTTGAGCACCGCTTCGCAGATGCGCGCTTCCGCCTCGTAGCGAATCAGCGCCTCGGCTTGGGTCGTCCAGAAATTGATATCTTGGGTGTTCTTGGGCAGCGCCGGAGCAGTCGTATAGCTCAGGGTGATGGGGTAGAAGCCGACCGGGTACGGCCAGAAATATATCTGCTGCTGGAACCACGCCCACCACGTGGGATAGGTGGTTGGCGGCGAGTAGCGAACCACGTCCCACTCGCGCAATTGCACATAGGTGACCTTCTGCATCGCAATGCGGAGGTTCCCGCTCCACGTGACCTCGACCAGCTTGGGAGCCACGTAGTCGATGCCCGGCACGTACTGGTTCTGGAAAGGCACCGTGGTCAATTGCGTATAAATGGCGGTCTGCCCCGGTCCTACCGTCGCCCATAGGCATTGACCATCAATCGTAGTTCCGGTGCCGGGAACAAAGATCGGCACGTTACCGCCCGGTGCGCTGGGAGGCACATACAGATTCGGGGTGAAGGTCGGTCGGGTAGCGCCCCCAGTGCCCGCTATCAAATTCACAAACGCGTACTGGTTATTGTCGCTGGCAAGGTCAATGATCGTCGCGCCTTGCGTGTAATAGAGACTGCCGGTTCCCGTGCCACCGGGAGCAGACGCATTGCCCCACCCCAAATCGGTGGTGTTGTCCAGCTCGGAAAAAAAGAAGGGTTTGCGTTGGAAATACCTGATCGCGTCCTGAATGTAGGTCGGCGCGAACTG
>Ga0126378_10002302_pt1 | contig 14138 bp, 20 predicted proteins | sample PanSoiMetPlot_23_FD_92587 | JGI IMG/M metagenome (GOLD analysis project Ga0126378, IMG submission 92587) | Tropical forest soil microbial communities from Panama - MetaG Plot_23 | ecosystem: Environmental > Terrestrial > Soil > Tropical forest > Bulk soil | place: Panama | collected 2016-02-17 | reverse complement strand
GGGATGAAAATACTAGTCGATGCCGCACCGCTATAAGCCGGTGTCGGTGCCGGACCAGACCAGGGCGTGCCCTGCGTGATATTTTGCTGACTGATCGAGCCAGACATTACGCGTGCCTCCTACTGGGGCACGCGTTGGACGTGCCCGGGTTTACCCGATGACGCGTCCCTGCAACGGCGCCGCAATGATGTCCGCTTCGATGCGGTCGGCCTCGGCCTCCCGCCCGCGATACATCCCGCGCGTTTTTGCGTTGTAGAACGCCTGGATTTCCGAGCCGGTCCACGTCCGTGGCGGTGCGGGGGCGCTGCCCGACGCGTCACCCATGGCGCGTCCCGGTGCGGCAAACTGTTCCAGCGACGGCTTCCCCGCGCCGTTGCTCGGTGGCGTCTGGGGTGCCGGCGGCGCCGGAGGAGGCCGCAAGGCAGTCTGCTCCGCGATATAGGCGCGGAAGATATGGGCAACCCGAGGTCCGTCTCCTGCGTCGTATGCGCCCTTCAGGAGCGCGTGACGCAACTGCCCACTCCACGGATCGACGTCCTGAAGCCAGCGAGTAAAGCCGTCACTCGTATTTACCCGCTGCCAGTGATCCCGCAGTTGCGGATCATTGTCAAGTGCGTAGTGAACCCGGTTATGTGCGGAATCAACCTGTTGCGCCTGGAAGCTGTTCTGTAGCTGCGCCAGCCGCTGCTCGTAAGCCTGTTCGATCTGCCGAACCCGCGCCTCCACCATCGGCTGCACCCAGCGCCCGGTAGCGTCGATAAGCTCCTGGCCATACTCGGTAACATCCTTCTCGGTCGCTCCCGACGGTCGGGAATCATACGACTGCGCTGGTTGCGGCGGTTGCGCACGCATGCTGGCCACCAACTGTTCGAGGCCGCGAACCTGTTGCTGAAGCTGCGGCACCTCGGCATTGTACTTACCCTGTAGGGTAAAATACCGTTGTTCCCATTCGTCGGTCTGCGCACGTGGTCCCGGCTCGTGCTCCTGCTGCTTCTCCTCAGCGGCAGGCTGCTGTGGCTGCGGCTGTGGATCGGACTGCTCCGGTTGTGGATTCTCTGGTGGGGGCTGATCGGCTGGCTTTTCGGGGCCGGCATTGTACTGGCGCAGAAGTTCCTCGGCCCGCGTAGCCTGCGCCCGTACCGCCGCCGGGACGTGCGGTGAGTAGTCGGCCGAAGCTGTATTTGCGTCAGGCATTGGTTATCCCCTCCATGCCTTTCTGCGCGAGCGTCTTCGACATAGGACCTATTTTTACCGACTGGCTCTGCCGCTGCCCTTTCGTCGCCGCGTCGAACGCGATGTACAAATCCCGAACCGCCTTCGCGTAGCCGCGCACATACTCGGCCTTACCGACGTCGCTATCGAGCACGTTGTTCATCCAGACCGTCGTCTGCTCCTTCACCGACTCGCAAACGAGCGCCCAATTCTCATTGTTGCGCAACTGCGCACAGGCATCGCATCCGGGCGTGCCGAGATTGATGCTCATTCGGTGTCCATCCCCTGACCGGAATAGTTGGTCAAATCAGGCCCCGGCGCACCCATGGTCCCCGGCCCGAGGCCGCCCTCGCGCAAATGCGTGCGCATCGTCCCTGCACCGCCCCGGATCATCTTCGCCCCGGCATGCGCCGTCGGATCGACGCCGCCCGGCGCGGCCCCGCCGGCCGCCGGCGCCAGCAATCCCCCGCCACCACCCTTACCGTAACGGTTCAGCGAGTGCATGCCGGGATCGCCGCCGGTAATCGACGCCGATGGCGCCTTCACATGCCCGACGCTGGTATGGGTAATGCCGAAATTTTCAGTGCGTCCCGGCTTACCCACGTTGTTAGTCGCATGTTGCGCAATGCCGGAATGCTTGCCGATGCCCATCTTCCCCGGCGCGGCGATCGACGGACCGCCACCCGAGAAGGCACTGCCCATACCGGGCAGGCCACCAAGGAGAGCCATTAGCCGTGCGGCCCGCAGCCGCCGACGACCCAATCGGTGCCGCCGCGCTTTTTATCCCGCATCGGATTGAAGTCGGGCTTCAGGTCGACCTTCGATGATTTCGGGTATGACCGCGAGGAGCCGGTCGGGCCGCCGCCGTCGCCGCTGCCGCCACCCTTGGTCATCTCCTCCGGTCCCGACTTGACCACCTTGCCGTGGCCGATCTCGCCGGTTTTGTTGCCATATTCCGTGCGCTGTGCGTCGTGATTAGTATCCGCCACTGGGAGGTGCTCCTGGTTGTGCCTGGAATGAATTCACCGGAGGCGCGTTGTCCGACAGGCGTTCCGGCGTCGCCTGCGGCGGTTGGTTGCCCTGCGCTTGATTAGCCGGGTTATTACCGCCCGGCCGGTTCGGCTGCCCCGGCGGGCCGCCGGGTCCTTGTCCCGTCATCTGCTGCATCTGAGCCTGGATGTTCTGCATCTGCTCCTGCGCCCGTACCTTCGCCTCGATCTGATCGTCGGGCGGCAGGATATCGTCGGGCAGCCCCATATTCTGCGCGACGGCGCGCAGGACGCGCGAACGCCCCAAGGGCCCGACGATCGGCGCATCGATCGGATTCGCGGTAATCTGCAAGAATTGTAGTTGTTTCTGCCGCTCCGTCTCCTTGGCCAGCGCCACCACGGCGCCATTCACCTTAATCTGCTCCTCGCCGGTGAGCATCCCCGACTGGTCAGTTAGCATGATCATATCATACAGGCCCGACAGCGCCGGCTTGATCACGTCGGTGTCGATGTTAGCCGCAACGGTTTGCAGAACCTTCTGCGAATTGTTCATCAACATGCCCAGACCCGAGGCAGTGCGACCTGCCCCGCCGGACATAGCAGCACCAGTAACGTAGCGCGGGATTGCTGATATATCGTCGGCTAGATTTGATACCGCCGAGTAAACCGCAAGTAATTCCTGCACATTCGACTGCGGCTGGAAGAACGTAATCGGCTCCCGCATATTCGCCATGGGATCGTCGACCACGTACCAGCGTTTCCACGGATACATCTGCGACGCATTTTCCGTCGGTGCGAGGCGCTCGGTATTGACGACAACTTGCGGCCCCGAAGAAATCGCCATGTTATTGACGAGGGCACGCAGGCTGGCGTTACAAACTTCCTGTAAATCTTCAATAATATCGGGCACGCCATGCCCCATCACCGTTCCCGGCACCTTTTCGAACGACGTCATATAGTAAGGATGCCGCTTACGGGGGCTCGGATTGATCTGCGTTTTAATGGTGAACTGCCCCACCACCCACGACTGCACCATATAATCGGTATCGGGGTCGGGACAAAGCTTCGGATCGACGCCGTTATCCCACAGCACCTGTCCCTGGAGGCAGCCGTGATATTCCGCACAGTCAATCATGTTAGAGTAGTTCAGGTAGGGCGATTCGCGTTGCTCGTTGAACGCCTGCTCCGTGTCCGGATAATCCATCCAGTCACGCAGGCCGCGCGAATAAGCTTCGAGCGCGCCGCGCACCGCATCCACGTCGTAACCCGGCAGACCCAGCAGATCGTTCAAATCCGCCCGCGTCATCCGTTTGCGCTCGATGATTTCCGCTTCTTCCAGTGTCGCCGCCCCCGGCGTCCAGCACAGGAAGAACGGATTAACCCGCTCCCAAAATAACTGCGGCCGGGTCTGGATTGATGGCTTGCCGTTGATCCACGTCAATTTCGGTACCATCCGCACCACCGGCCCCTTCAGCACAGCATACGGATATAGCGGCAGATCGATCAGAAACTCGGCAAGCGCGTCGTAGAACCCGCCCGCGACCAGGATATCATCCATCTTATCGGCGGCGGCATTGGCCTGCATCATCGCGATCCGCCGCGCCGCCTGCTGCGCGGCATGGGTCAGCGACACGATGCGGTTCTTGACCTGATCCTGCGTCGGCGGCTGCGGCGGCGGAGGCGGCGGCATCCCCGGCTGCGGCGGCGCCGCCTGCATTCCTGCCGTCATCTGATTGTGCACTTCGCCGGCGACCAACTGAATAATCGACGCCCTGACTTCGTCGGGCACCGGCGGGTCGGGCTGCGGCTCGACGTCCCAGGGCCGGTCCTGGCCCAGATAGACGTCACGTAACAACGACGTTGCACCCCGGCACTTGGTCGCGGCGAGCCGGGAATAAACCTCGCTGCCGCCGAACTCCTTAATCGCAGCTAGTTTTTCCGGGTCGTACTTGCCCTCGAACATGCGCTGCGCGCGCAGGAGCCGGTAATTGATCGGGTTAGCACCCTGGTTGCGGTGATTGCGGAACACCTCCCAGCGATGCCGGATATAGGTGTTGAGGTCGGGCGGCCGTTCCGGCGTGTTCTGGTTCGCCCGCCGGGCCGTCTCGTCGGCATCCATCTGCGACCGCTGTCCCGGCGTAACCACGCGCAGGAAACCGCCCCCGGAGCGGAACGGGATTTGTCCGCCGGCCGAGCCACCCTGAGCACCACCACTATTGGCGTAGTTGGCACCCCCCGGCCCGGGGTACATAACGCTCCCACCCGCCCGCGACTGCGCCGGGGGAGTCGATGATGCACGGCCTGGGATCGCATAGGGCATGATGGACTACTCTCGTATTTAAGCTATAAATCCAAAATGGACGACGATGCAACCGTCGATGCTCCGCTGGACGACAACGCAACCGTCGACGCTATGCTGGACGGCATTGAAGTCCCGGTGCCGCTGCCCACCCTCGATCCGGCGCTCCGTTGGGCCTTCGTCTGCGACATTGCGCAGCGCAGCTACCCCGAGGAAGAAATCGCCAAACGCTACGGTTTCGCCGACGCCCTCACTATGGTGGCGTATATACGCAATGATAAGGAGTTGATCCGGACCATCAAAGTGCGCCGCGCCTACTGGGACAGCGACGTGGGATTGCCCGAGAAGCTGCGCACCCTCTACGGCCACACCCTGCAATATGGCGGCGTCGCCAACGCCAAGCTCATGCTGGACCCGCTCATCAAGCCCGAGGTGCGGCTGGAAGCGATGCGCCAGCACGCCCGGATCGCAGGCGTTGACGGCGTAGCGGCGTCGGCACGCGGGGACACCGGCACGTCGGGCGCACGCTTCGTATTACAAATCAACATCCCCGGCGAGAAACCCGTTGCATTCATCGAGGGCGCGGTAACTGACGATGAATGAACCCTCGCGACCCGAACCGGCTATCCCGCCACCAGCGGCTGCTCATGCAACTCGGCTGGTGGCTGTGCGCGCTCCTGCTGTTCGCGGGGGTGGTGCTCGTACTAGTATCGCTGGCGCGACAAGGAGAGTAGCATGAGCCTGCTCGGCATCCTGATCATCGTCCTGATCCTGGTGTTGCTGCTCGGCGGCGCCGGTCACTATGGCGGTTGGTACGAATCCGGCCCGGCGATTTATCCGCTCGGCGGCATAGTCGGTGTGATCCTCATCGTATTGGTCATAATGTTGCTAATGGGCTACAGGTTCTGACGATGGCCAGAAGTCCACGGGTTGATGTTCCGACCCAGGAAGAATTTGATGCGTTGGTCGAACGGGTGACGCATCTGGAAGAAGTGACCGAAGACCAGGAACTGCGCATCAGCGAACTGGAAGGCGACGTCGAGGAGCCGGAGCCACCGGGCGAGGGCGTGCAGGCGAAGCGGGTATGCGACGCGCTCGGCGTATTCGGGGTGAACACCTTCTCTTCGCTCGATCCGGATGCGAATCTATGGGGCAGTTGGCCCGCCGACTACTCGCCGCCCTCTGTTATCCACGCGCTCGACTTTCTGACCTGGGGCACCGGACATTCGTTTCGCATTCGCGAGTATCACTACGCATCGCGTGCGCAGATGCAGATCGACTGGATCGAAGACATCCAGGCGTCGCTGCCGCAGACGCGGTTTTCGATGTGCGTGGGCGCCAATGGTTCTGTGGATGATGCGGCATCGCTGAGCAAGTTTCAGGACGCGGTGAATTGGTTAGAGGGACTAAACGAACCCAACACCGACTTCGGTTCCGGCCAAGTGCCGTTCGCCACCACCGTGTCGATCCAGCAGGCGCTGCAATCGAGCCGCCTCCCCCTCATGGGGCCGAGCATCGTCGCGGGGATGCCGCACCCGGAAGGGTGGATCGAAAAGTATTGCGGCACGCCGGAGAACCTTACGTTTCTCAACTCGTTGATGAGTATCGGCAATGGTCACTTCTACCCACCAGATCATCCTGATGCTGCTGGTACTAGTCTGGCTGAATACGTTGGTGGTCTTTGTACGGCTTATACGAACAATCCTATCGCGCTGACCGAGTATCACCCGAGCCTATTCAACGGACACGGGCGCGCACCGGGGCAAGAGGGATGGGACGGAGAGCGCGATGCCTACTACACTCTGTGCGCATTGTTTCGGGCCGCTAAATGCTCAGTTAATGGTCTCTGGTGGTATGCCCTTTTCGATTACGGAAGTACGTATGTGTGCGGGTTGTTCCCCCAGGGGCATGCGAATAACCCTCGCCCGGCTGCTACCGCGCTGCGTAACCTATACCGCATCTGCGCCGACACCGGAGCCGACAACCGCACCTTCGCGCCCGGCAGGCTCGACCTCGTCGTGACGGCGCCGCCCGAGGTGGGCTGGGACCTGTATCAAGCCAGCGACGGTCGCTTCTTCATCGCGATCTGGCACTCGCAGCGGGAGCCGGGCGGCGAAGGGGTGCCGATATCGATCCGGTTGCACGCCGCACCGTCGGGCCTGCGCATCCACGACCTCGTTACCAACACCGGCCACAGTGAAACCCCACCGCCTACGGACATCACCCTCGAACTGTGCGGCCGTGCCGTAATCGTGGAGATCACCCCATAGTTTACCTTGGTGTTCTCGCCCTCATCGCGGCGGCCGTCGGCACGGTTTTACTGTCGATGTACGGCAAACCGCCGCGTGATTAACACCTTCATCTCGTTCGTCATCTGGTTAAGCCTACTGGGCTGCGCCGTGTCGGCGATCGTTGTATTCCCCCGGCTGTTCTGATAATTACGAGCCTGCTATTACCCATACCCAGGGGGTTCCCATGAGCCAGAGCCAAGCCCATGCCGCACAGCCTGCCGCGCAGCCCGCGCAGGGCGGCGCCATCAAGCTTACCGCCGACGACGGGCGCACCCTCCTGGTCGCCAAGAGCGCGATCGCCGTCGTGACGCTCCCGGCGCCGCTGCCGCAGGGCGCACCGCTCGGCACGCCGGCGGGCGAAGTCTATATCACGCTGGTCTCGGGGCAGATGCTCAACGCCAAGCTGACCGACGAAAACAAGAAGGCGCTCCAGGCCGCCGGGGCAGTCCCGGCCGATCCGAAGCCGGCCGAACACAAGCCCGCCGCATAGGAGAGAGACCATGCGCAAGCTCCTCCTCGCAGCAACCCTGCTGACACTTGGCGCTTTCCCGACGGTCGGGAATGCCACCGTCATCGTCACCTACGGCCAGACCGGCCTCGGCAACACGGTGACAGCCACGCCGAACGCCGGCGACACGGCGACCACGATCTCGGCGACCGACGTGCCGATCGACGTGACCCAGTGCATCGCCGGTGCCGCGTGCCTCGGTCCCGAGTTCCTGGATATCACCGCCACCTCCACCGACGCGGCGCAACAGGTCGGCACGGCGGTCACGCAACATTATAGCGGCACGTTCTCGATCTTCGCCGGCGCGGGCATGACCGGCGCGGATATCCTGAGCGGGACTTTCACCGACGCCGTTTTCGGAGCCGGACCGCAGTTGACGCTGGCGGTGGGCAACCCGCCCGACAGCCTCACGCTCACCTCGACCGTGATTCCAGCAGCGGAACTGGTTGCGCCTAACGCTATCGGCTTCACGTTCACTAACGTCATCCCACCAGTGGGTGTGGTCGGCAGCGGCTGTGCGCAATTCCCTAACAGCATGCAACCGTGCACGCTCGCCGGAATGGACGCGGCGGTGGCCGGCAATGCCTCGGCCTCGGTCCCCGAGCCGGCCTCGTTAGGAATCTTTGCGGTGGGCCTGCTCGCCCTTGGTTTCACGCGCCGCTACTGGTATAATTGAACCGCCCCTACTGATCCGAGGGGCGCCTGTATCTCGGTCTACTATGCGTTAAGCTTCGCTACCGCACGAGCGATAGCGAGGTATCTCACTTACGGCGGCGGCGCCCCCGCCGCCGTATTTTTGTTGCTACCCCGCCGCATCTGTCTTAACCTAAGATTATGATCACAACCGCCCGCGAATTCGCCCAACTCGACCTGGATAACCCATGGGTCTGGGACCTGTTCGAACGGTTCGCCCTGGAAAAAGCCAGCCAGAGATTCCCCCATTACAGCGCCTCGATGGTCATGGGCCGGGTGCGCTGGGAGACCGACGTGATGCTGCACGACGGCAACCCGGGCGGCTACAAAATCAACAACGACTGGATTCCCTGGTACGCCCGCAAGTTCAACGTGATGTACCCGCAATATGGCGGCGGCGAGTTTTTCCGCGAAAGAGATTCCAATGCGGACTCGGGCTGGCCTGGGCGCGCCGCAGCGCGGCATGCCCGCATCGCCGCCGGTATCTCCATATGAACCACGCCCTTACGGGCGTGCAGGAAACGCACTAAGTTTCCACTATGAACCTGTCCTACACGCCTCCCGCCACCATCGCCGCGTTCATGCGCGACAGCGAACACCGGGTAAGGGTCCTGGTCGGCCCCGTCGGTTCAGGCAAGTCCATGGGCTGCATCATGGAGTTGATGCGCCGCGCCGGCGAGCAGAAACCCTATAACGGGGTGAGGCATACCCGCTTCGCCCTCGTGCGAAACACCCTTCAACAACTACGACAGACCGTTTTGAACGATATCAAAGAGTATCTGAGTCCCATTATTAAGTTTTTTGTCACCGACTCGACGATCCAGTTACGCGCGCCCCTGCCCGACGGGACGATTCTGCACTCGGATTGGTTGCTGTTACCCCTAGACTCCAAGGAAGATCAACAGCGGTTGTTATCATTACAACTAACAGGCGCATGGGTTAATGAAATCAGGGAAGTAGACTTCAGCCTGATAGGTCCCATCCTGGGCCGCTGCGGACGTTATCCTTCGGGAGCGCGAGGGGGCCCCACATGGTACGGCCTGATCGGCGACTGCAACCCGTGGGACAGCGACAGTGCCTACCACGAAGTGATGGTGCTGAACCCCGATCCGCAATGGAGGCTCTACCACCAACCGAGCGGGATCGGCCCCGACGCCGAGAACGTGCAGAACCTGCCCATGGGTTATTACGATAATCTGGCGAGGAACCCCGACAAAGAGTGGGTCGGCGTGCACGTGGAGTCGGTATGGGGCACGTCGAATGCGGGGCAGGCGGTGTTTCGCAAGTCATTCGACGCCGGCGTCCATGTCCGGGACCTCCAGCCCGTAACCAACCCCTTCAGGCCCATCATGGTGGGCCTCGATTTCGGCCGCACTCCCTGCGCGGTGGTGGGCCAGATCGACAGTTTCGGCCGCGCGCTTATTTACCGCGAGATAGTAACGGAGGATATGGGTATTGAACGAATGCTTCGCGAATACTTGCGGCCGGCGCTATCTGTCGAACCCTTCGCGGGGCGGAAAATATTCGTGGTAGGCGATCCGGCCGGCAGCGTAAGGTCGCAGACGCGCGACGAATCGCCCTTTGATATCTTAAGGACGAATGGTTATCTCGCGTATCCTGCGACAACGAATGACATAGACGCGAGGCTGGTGGCGGTAGAAAGGTTATTCACTGCGAACCTGTCGGGCCAGCCGGGATTGCAGATCGACCGGCGCGGCTGCCCCACGCTCGTCCGCGCGCTAGGGAATATGTACAGGTACAAAAGAAATAAGGACGGCAAAATCCAGGATTTGCCTGAAAAATTACACCCCTGGTCCGACGTGGCCGACGCCCTGCAATATTTCTGCCTGGGCACCTCGGCTAATTATTCGGGGAGGGTCATGCTCCGGGTGCGTCCGCAGCAGCCCGTCAGGGCGCCCTCGGTGGCCGCCTGGACGTGAGAAGCGCCTACCCCTTGATCAGCCCCGCCGTGATCTTCATCAACTGCCGTGTGGCGCTCAGGGCCGCCGGCTGACCCTGCGTATCCGCGAGGGCGAGGCAGTGCAATCCCCACTGCGAGGCGGTGCGCAGCAATTCCAGGTCGTGCCGTACCTTTGCGACGTTGGCAAACTCCAGGCTAAGCCTTACCGGAACCGATTCGCGACCGGGTTTGGGCATCGTTACGGCGCTCATAATCGCTCCCCGAGAAGGGTACGATCATCGCGCTAACGTGTAGGGACGGTCAACCGCGAGTTGCGGAAATCATCCTGGGGACTATGCCGACCTTTGTAGTTTTACGCTCGCGCTCGTGCTACCGCCTCGCTGCCGCGTAGTGTTTTCTCGGCGCTGTCGGCCACCGCGCGCACCCGGGGGTTGAGGGTGTAGATTTTAGCGCGCAGGACCGAGGCACGCTGCTTCACGTTGCCCGGGAGCACCTCCACCCGCTCGTCCAGGTACCCCTGGCTGAGCATGCGCGAGAGGCTCGCATCGATAGTATCGACGGAGATATTCACGTGCTGCGCCGCCCGGGCCCGCGTCGGGAACGGCAGATTGGCACGATTCAGGGCGCGAATGAGCGCCAGCAGGGCGGCCGACGAGCGGGGCGGCTTCTTCGCCCCGGAATCGTCCCGGAGCATATTGGTCAGGGCCTCGACGATGACGGGATTGACCCGTGGCAACGCCGTCAGTTCGGCCCGCGCAGGCTCGCGCGCCTTGGTGTTAATACGCATGGTCTAGCTCCTCCGCGAGGGGGTTCTCGCGAGGATAAAATCGGATGCCTGTATGTCTGTGTCAATATATCTAAAGCGTTACAAACTATTCAGCCGTCCCCCCGAAGGGGGGACGGCTGAACGAAGCGATTACCCGTCGGCAGCGAGGGCCTTCGCGGTAACGGGCCCGACGATCCCGTCCACCGTGAGCGCGTGCTTGGTCTGGTAGGTGCGCACCGCCTTTTCGGTCTCGGGGCCGAAAACCCCGTCCACCTTGAGCGTAGCACCGTTCTTGTTGAGTGCCTCCTGCAAGGTTTTCACGTCGTCACCGTGCGAGCCGGTCGCGAGCGGGGTATGATCTGACATCGTCATCAACCCGGAGGCTGCGGCTTGCCGCCGGAACCGGGCGGTACCAGGACCCAGCCGAGTTCCTCATCGTAATGCCACTGCCAGTCGTTCGACGGCGGCGGATTCGGCTGCGGCGGCTGCGGCGGCTGCGGCCAGATTTGCGGCGGATCGTATGGACCGCCCCAGATCACCAGCGGGGGCAGCGGCTTATCCGGCGGCGGCACCGGCTGAATCGGGTGCGCCGGATGGCCCGGCGGCGCCGGGTACCCCGGATAACCTCCGACCGGAGGAACACCCCCCGCAGGGCCGCCAGGAGGCGCCGGGAAGCCGGGGTAGCCACCGACGGGTGGCACACCGCCGGGCGGCCCGCCAGGGGGCGCCGGGAAGCCGGGGTAGCCGCCAACGGGGGGCACACCCCCCGGAGGACCACCCGGCGGCGCCGGGAACCCAGGATAGCCTCCGACGGGTGGCATCCCACCCGGCCATGGCGGCTGCGGCTGCGGCGGAGAAATATCAACGTAGTTCGGTGGCCCGCCCCAAATGCGCAGCGTTTCGGCATTGCCGACGGTGACGGATGGCCGCAGAGGCCCGCCGTCAATGCTAGTAGAACCAATGATGGTTACCGCGACTGCCACGGTCTGTTCTCCCCTTGGATGGTGCGCCCTTTTAACGGGTTAAATGCTGTCGTGCAAGCAGGACATTATTTCTTCACCCGAGCGCGCAGGGGTTACCCCTTATTTCTTCGTAATGGGCGCAAGCTGCGGACACGCAAGCAAAACATGCACCGCGCCCGTAGCCGTCATCATGGTCAGGCTGACCGTGCCATTGTCGATATCCTTGCTCTCAGGCAAGGTGCATGCAGAAAGAAGTATACTAACGACGACTAAGAGTCTCGACGGGGAACAGTTCATACTGCGCGCTTTCCTGCGAGCGGGCAGGAATAGGCCCTGGTTTAGGTGTAGTAACTTTTAATGTTGGGGGTGGCTCCTGCCGGGGTGGGCCCTCATAGGCCGCGACGGGCGGGTAGCCCGACGGGGGCGGGAAAAGCTTGCGCGCCAGCGCGTGTCCATCGATCGGTGCCATCGGCGAAAACTAGCACAGCCGTATTTGCGTAGCAAGCGGGGTCCCGGCGCTCCGGCGACTCGGTATTATCCGTAGTTCCGAGTCAGAGAATATTCAGGAACATCTGCGGTAAATTGCAACAAACGAAGGCACGCCGGAACCCAGGAACCTTGCAACGCCGAACCGACGGCACGACGGGACCTCGGAACGCCGGAGCCTCGGAACGGCGGTATGGGGCTGATTCGTGACGAAACATTCTTAGTCCATTAATCCTATTTATAAAATTTTTCTGTACCGAAGGGGTGAGCGCGCGTGGCCCTCCCCCGCCGGTCCAGGACCCCGGGCCGGCCTCCCTTCGGTAGGGAATAACTACAGGCACTCAGTTATAGGAAAAGGGAAAAGCCTAAAGCCTACCATCGCGCAAAGTCAGCAACGGCCAAGAGCCACATGCGCGGCGCCTGAGCTTCCTGCCCGCCCGACACGCGGGGAGTAGCTAGCGGGGATATCCTATCACGAGGCCGCCGGGCCTGGGGTGAAATGACACTCGCCAGCGCGAACGCGCTGGATCGTCTCCGCATTTTCCCAAGCCGTCTGCTACCGGTATTCGTTCGCTCAATTCCGAGCAACGGAGAATTGCAATGGCTGGAAGGTATCTCGGCGCCGTCGTCGAAACGATTGACGGGCGCAAGGTAGCTATCAAGCGATACACGGCGCACTATGCCAAAGGCGCCAGGAAGCCTAAGACTGCGCTTATTCCTGGCGCGATGCGCCAACCTTTCGCGACCGATCATTCCCAGCGCAACCTCGCGCGGTATGTTTCCAATCTTCAGGACAAGGCAATGGGGCGGTGAAACCCCGCCTCATAACCGGCACAAGCGAATTGATGATATATCTATCGCGCGTGCAATACGCACTGCCACTGACCGTCAAAATTGACGGTCAGGTTGCGGTAATTGAGTTTCCTACCGATGAAGCTAGGGATGAATTTTTGCAGGTTGTGATGGCGCGCTAGCGCCATCACACTTCCTTCATTCGTTTGTGTCATTATTGCGGAACGCTCTCCCCGCTAAGGCATCGCCAATTCCCAATAGTTGGGAACGCGATTTATCCCCGGAGGGCAATATGGTGAAAGGTAACAACAAGCTAGACGTGAACCGCGTCAACGCGATAACCGAGGCGGTTCGTGGCGTTGCTTTCGATGTGCTGGAATACCGCACTAAGGCCGACGCGGCCAAAACTGCGGCGAACCTTGCGCGGGCTGAAGTCTACAGCCGACAGAGCGATGCGTTGCTCACTCTCGCCGCCGCCGCAAGCGACGGTCAGTGGAGCGACGCGGAAATCCTGAAGGCGCGTAGCGTCATAACTTCCCAGCAGAGCGACAAGACAACGCTCAAAACGCTGCAAAACTTCCTGTCGTATGCGTCAACGGCTATGGCACCTACGGTGCGGCCGCACGCGAGTGACCTTTGGGACCTGTGCCTCGAAGCATGGCGAACCGAGGAAGACACGCGCGCGATTGACAAGGAAGCGCCGACACCTTTCAAGCTAGCGTTCAAGCGACTGGACAATATGTTCGTCGCCGCACTGACGCTGGCCAAGGGGACGAAGGATCACAAGGCTACGTTGCTGACGTGTCAGAACGATCTGGACATGTGGGCCGCTGCTAACGATCCTGCGCTTGACGTTGAAAAGGTGAAGGCACGCTTGGATGCAGCGCGCGACGCTCTCAGCGCCTTTGCGCATGATTTCCCCTTTGATAAGCTGACTAACGTCATGGCCAGCCTATCGGAAATCAGCCCGAAGGACGTTGAGGCGGCGTGGCAGAATATCCACGGCGCAGCGTCTTATACATTTGGTGTGCCGACGCCGCAGATTGACGCTGACAGCGATAGTTATCTTGAAGCTGTCAAGGCGCAGGATGCGGCAGAGGAAGCGGAAGAAGCCGAGGCTCAAATCACTGAGCCTAAGGTCAAGGTGACGGAGAGTGAACCTGTGACTGACAGCCGCGTCAACGATGCGGTTGACGAACTGACGAACTGATTTCCCGGC
>Ga0126378_10002301_pt1 | contig 14140 bp, 10 predicted proteins | sample PanSoiMetPlot_23_FD_92587 | JGI IMG/M metagenome (GOLD analysis project Ga0126378, IMG submission 92587) | Tropical forest soil microbial communities from Panama - MetaG Plot_23 | ecosystem: Environmental > Terrestrial > Soil > Tropical forest > Bulk soil | place: Panama | collected 2016-02-17 | reverse complement strand
TTCCATACCCGGGGACAATCACTACTTTGCTGGCGGCCGCCAAAATCGCTGCCGCCTCCTCCGGCGTGGCGCTTCGCACCGGTCGCGCCGGCTCCCCCGCCGCCAGCGCCTTCTGCTCCTGGCCGAAAGCGCCAAACAGCACGTTGGTGAAGGAGCGGTTCATCGCCTTGGACATGTTGACGGAGAGGATGAAGCCCGAGGCCCCAACGAGCGCGCCGGCGATGATGAGCAATTTGCTCTCCAGCACGAAGCCCATCGCCGCCGCGGAGAGGCCGGCATAGGAGTTCAGCAGCGAGATCACCGTCGGCATGTCGGCGCCGCCGATCGGGATGATCATCATCACGCCAAACACCAGCGGAATGGCGAGGATCAGCGGAAAGAGCTGCGTCTTGCCAGGATCCTTCACCAGAACCGCCGCCACGGCGATCGCCACGCCCAGCAGCCCCAGGTTGACCAAGTTCTGGCCGCGGTAGGTAATCGGTCGCTGCGGGAGAATCTCCTGCAGCTTTCCCGCCGCCATCAAGCTCCCGGTGAAGGTGAGAGAGCCCAAAATCACCTCCATCGACAAAACGCTCATCGTGAAGGGTGGAATGTCGGGAGCTTTGATGTAGTACTCCGCGGTGCCGACCAGCGTGACGCAGAGCGCGCCAAAGGCGTGGCTGAGCGCCGTCCGCTGCGGCACCTTGGTCATCGCCACCTCGCCGAGGGGCACACCGATGATGGCGCCCAAGACGAGCGCGATGGCGATCCACCGGTAGTCGACGATGCCGCGGTTCAAGAGCGTGCCGACCACCGCCACCAACATGCCCAGCTCGCCGGCAAAGACGCCGCGTCGCGCCGTAGTCGGGGAGCTCAGCCACTTGAGCGAGAGAATAAAAAGCGCAGTGGCAACCAGATAGATGAAGTCGAGGATGTACTCCGAGCCGGGGCTCATGACTTCTTGGCCAGCTTGTTCTCTTTGACCGGTTTGCTCGCCTTGAACATTCGGACCATGCGATCAGTGATCAGAAAGCCGCCCACGATGTTGCTGGTCGCCGCGACAATCGCGATCGTCCCGAGGATTTTCGCAATCTGCGACCCCTGCTCGTGGTAGCGGCCGACGAGAATGATCGCCCCCACCACGGCGATCGCGTCGAGCGCGTTGGTGAGCGACATCAACGGCGTGTGCAACAAAGGCGAGACGCGCCGGATGACCTCGAAGCCGATGAAGGCGGCGAGCATGAAAACGTACAGGCTCGTCGTCAGATCGAGCGTCATGACTTCACCACCTCCTTCGATTTCGCCGCCAGGGGAGGCAGCGAGAAGAACTCCCGCACGCGAGCATTGGCCACTTCCCCCTCTCGGGTGAGCAACGTCTCGCGGATGATTTCATCCTCGGTGTTGAGTTGCAGCTTCCCCTCCTTGGTGAGGTGAAGCAGAAAGGCGCTCAAGTTTTTCGCGTAAAGTTGGCTCGCGTGGTAGGGCACCGTGCTCGCCAGGTTGACCAGTCCGATGATCATCACTCCTCCGACGACCACCGTCTCTCCGGAGCGGGTGAGCTCACAATTGCCGCCCCGTTCGGCCGCCAGATCTACAATCACCGAGCCCAGCGCCATTTTCGACACCATTTCTTTGGTGACGAGCACCGGAGACTTCTTGCCCGGAACGACGGCCGCGGTGATCACCACGTCGCTCTCGGCGACCACCCGCCCCAAAAGCTCGCGCTGCTTGCGGTAGAAATCCTCGTCCTGTGCGCGGGCGTAACCGCGCGCGTCCTCGGCGTCCTTCGCTTCGATGGGAAGCTCGACGAAGCGCCCGCCGAGGCTTTGCACCTGTTCCTTGGAAGCCGGGCGCAAGTCGTAGGCGGAGGCGACCGCCCCGAGCCGGCGCGCGGTGGCGATCGCCTGCAGCCCGGCCACGCCGGCGCCGATGATCAGCACGCGCCCCGGCGTGATGGTACCCGCCGCGGTGGTGAGCATCGGAAAAATCCGCGGCAACTGGTCCGCCGCCAAGACGACCGCCTTGTATCCGCAGATGGTGGCCATCGAGGAGAGCGCATCCATGCTTTGCGCCCGCGTGGTGCGGGGCATCAGCTCAACCGAGAACGACGTCACGCCGGTCGCCGCGATCTCCTGGATGACTTGCGCCGAGCCGAGCGGCCGCAGAAAGCCGATCAGCACCTGGTTTCGCCGAAGCAGCGGCAGGTCGGCCTTGCCGGTCTGATCATTGGACCCGTAGCAGAGGACCTGCACCACGATGTCCGCCGAGCGAAAAACCTCCGCCCGGTCGGCAACGAGCTTTGCGCCCTTGGCGGCGTATTCAGCGTCGGGATAGCCGGCCTCAACCCCAGCTCCCGCTTCCACCACTACTTGCAAACCTGCCTTGGCGAGAGCGGGCAACACCCCGGGCACCAGCGCGACGCGCCGCTCCCCCGGAAAGCTCTCGCGCGGAACGCCGACGATCATGGAAATACCTCCGCTGCCTTGCTGGATGGGCTCGGGAGCGCACCTTTAGGCGATTCGGTCTGAGATCCAAAGTCCTTCTTGCGCGCAAAAAATGCAGGAACGATCCGATTCCCGACCCGGGAAGCGAGCCTCGGCGTTCGCATTTCTTGCGCCTGTTTAAGAGTCATCTCGAGCGGTCGCGTTCCCCCAAGCAAAAAGCATCCCTATCGGAGAGCCAGCCGCCGAGACGCGCGATGGCCTCAGCTCGAAAAGAGATTGCGCACCAGGAAGCCTAAGTTCGCCGGGCGCTCGGCCAATCGCCGCATGTACCAGGGAAACCACTGCGAGCCGTAGCTGATCAGCACCCGCACGCGGTAGCCCGCCTGCGCCAGCCGCACCTGCTCAGCGCGTTGGATGCCGTAGAGAAGCTGGAACTCCAACGAGGGCTTGGAGTACCCCTGCTGATCGGCGAGCTGCTCGACTTTGTGGATGAGCTTGGTGTCGTGGGTGGCGAACGCGGGCCGCGTGCCGTCCCTGAATACTTCGGGGGTGAGCAGCCGCTGCGCGAGCCGCCAATAGCTCTCGTCCACGTCTTTCTTGCGCGGATAGGCGAGCTGCGGCGGCTCGTTGTAGGCGCCCTTCACCAAGCGCAGGGAGGGGGCGATTGGCAAAAGCTCCGCAAGATCCTTTTCGGTCCGGTACAGGTAGGACTGAATGGCAACGCCGACGTCGCGGTGCCGCGCCCGCACCTGGCGGTACAGCTTGAGCGTGCCGTCGGTGTACGGGCTTCCCTCCATAGCGAGCCAAACGAAGTTGCCAAGCTGCTCGGCGCGTTGGAGGAGCCGTTCGACGTTGGCTAGACAAGCATCGGGGTTCTGGTCAAATCCGAGCTGCGTGGGCTTCACCGAAATAGCGGCATCGAGCTTCTGCGCGGCGACCCGGTCCAGCACGTCAAGGTAATGCCGCGTGACCCCCTCGGCCTGCTCTAAGTCCGTCACGTTCTCGCCGAGCTGGGTGAGGATGGTGGAAATCCGCTTTCCCTGCAGAGTGCGAGCCGCATCCAGGGCCTGCGAGACGTCCTCGCCGGGCATGAAACGCTGTACTGCCTTGCGGACGAAGCGGTACCGCGGCGCCCTCTGCGCCAGCCACTGGTTCTGGGACGTGGCGATCAGCATGCGTCGCATCAGCATTCGGGTCTCCCTCGCGGGGCCCTTCTACTCGGCAGCGGCGCTTGCGCCTAGGCAAAAGCACGGGCTCGTCGCCGACGCTTTCCGATGCAAAATTCTGCCATCGGGATCGATCCGCGACCATGAGATACGCGTCAAGAACGCCAGCACCTACCGGCAGCTAATCTCTGCGAGTTGCACGCTCGAATGCACCGTCAGCTCCCCCAAGATGCGCCCCGTGCCCGTGCGCTGCTGCGGGTCCCAGTGGAGCTGCATGGTATTGAAGAACCCCGAGACCGTTCCACTCAGCGTCGCGACCACCGAGTGTGTGCCTGTTCTCATCGACACGCCGAGGAGTGGTTCTACGCCGTTAACTATCGCCTTTACCGTGAGCAGATCGTCGGAGTCGGGGTTGAGCATCGACCGACTCCCGACGTGCAAGGTAAACAAGTCCGTTCCCCCGTCCCTGACTCTGATGCACACGCCCTCGGATTCGTCGGCCCGCACCTCCTTCGGGACCAGCACCATTACGGTGAGGAGGGCGAATCCTGAAATGAAAGCAGCCGAGTTTCTCTTGCTCACGGGAGGTTCTCCTTCATTCAAGGGGTCACGGTCAGGGTAACGCTGCGGGAAATCGTGGCGCCGAGTGCGTCGGTGACGGTCACGGTGTACGTCGTGGTGGCGGTAGGCGATGCAGTCGGGCTCGGGACGTTGGTGGCAGAGAGCCCGGTCGCCGGGCTCCAGGCATACGTATAGGGCGGTGTTCCGCCAGCGACGGTTGCGAGCAGCGTCGACGAGCTGCCTCGCGCGATGCTCGGCGGATTTGCGCTGACCGTCAGGGCGAGAAGCACCTGCACAGTCACGGACGCCGAAGCTTGCAGGCCATTCGCGTCCGTCGCGACCACGGCATAGGTCGTGGTCGTCGTCGGCCTCGCAATCGGCGTCATGCTCGCCGGGTTGTCGAGCGAGCCGGGCGGCGTCCAGGCGAAGGAAATAGGCGGCGCGCCGCCCAAGGTGAACGCGCTCAGCTGCGAGCTCTGGCCCGGGCTGATAACGGTCGGCGAGGCGTTCGCGGACATCACCAGGCGGACAACGATCAGAATCGAGGCCGACGCCGTCGCGCCGTTCGCGTCCGTCACGTTTACGACATAGTTGGTGGTGTTGAGCGGGCCAGCGTTCACATTCGGGATGGTCGTGCTCGGGGAGAGGCCCGTCAGGGGAGCCCATTGATAGGCGTAAGGCGGCGCCCCGCCGGTTGCGGTTGCGAACAGCCCGATGGTGTCTCCAACGTTGATGATGATCGGCATCGACACGCTAGCGGCGATGGAGACCACAAGCCCCCCGCAGGTGCCTGTGACGTTCACTGTTACAAAGCCTCCCACGGTCCCGGCCAGGGCGATCGCGCCCGTCGCGTCGGTCACGATGACGCCGTACGTCGTCGTACTCTGCGGCGTCGCTATCGGGTTTGCGATATTGGTCGCGGACAGGCCCACCGCCGGCGACCACGAGTAGGAGTACGGCGGCGTTCCCCCTTGCACCGTGACAAGGAGCTGAGAAGAGTTGCCACACGCGACCTGAGGCGGTGTCGCGGTGGCGTCTTCGAAGAACACCGTCACTGTGACCCATGCCATGGCCTGCGCGCCGGCCGCATCCCTCACCGTCACGGTGTAAGTCGTGGTAACGGCCGGGCTCGCGAACGGCGTCTGGCTTGCGGGCGCATCGAGCGAGTCCGCCGGCGACCATGAGAAGGAGTACGGCGCGATGCCGCCCTCGACGAGTGCAGCCAATAGCGATGCCCGGCCCGGACCGCTGACCGACGGAGTCGCAGTCGCTCTGACCTGGAGGCCGACGAGGATCTCGATCGACGTCGAGGCATGGAAACCGGCCGAATCGGTCACCGTCACCGTGTAGGTCGTCGTACCGGCCGGGCTCGCAGCAGGATTCGCAACGCCCGGGTTCGAAAGACCGGAGCTCGGGGTCCACTGATAGGAGTAGGGCGGGACGCCACCAGCGGCCGTGGCGAGAAGCTGCACGCTGCTGCCGGCGCTGAGTACCGGCGGCGATGGGTTGGAGCTCACGGAGACGGTGACCGGTAAGCCTGTGCTTAGATGCAGAGTGCCCTCGCCCCATAAGCTGTTTCGTTCGTAGGTGAAGCGGAACGGCTGGTTGGTCACGATCTCCGCGTTGTTCGAGGCGCAAAGCACGCGCGTGCGCGTCGGCGGATTGGGACACCGGGGCGAGGCAGAGGGACACGTGATGAGGCTGACGCCCGTGGGGAGCATCCCGTCGGGTTCCCAGCTGTCCCCGACGACCCATAAATTGTCGCTGCAGTTGTTGTCGAACTGCGCACAAGTTCCACGAAGCACCGTCACGGACAGGTTCGACGAGCAGTCGAGCGACGCAGGCTGGTTATTGCAGTTCGACCTGTCGCCCATCAGGAAGATGAACGCCAACGCCGAAATGGCTATCCGTACGTAGCGATCTCTGCCCATGAGCGCGCCCTCCGGAGGTAAACACGTAAAGCGCGGGAAAAGACTGTCAGCGTTTGGGGGCCCGTCAGGTGAAAACCAGCAAACGCGCAAAGTGTTTAAAAACACTGTGAGCTGAAGCCCGCCAAAAAAAAGCTGGTGGTGCGGGGTCACGCGCCCAGTGCTGACAGTGTTTTCCGCGGTTTTACGTGTTTGATCAGCGCGGAGGCCCTACTGCCCCGGATCTGACCCGGAGAATGCTGCCATGAACTTGCGATTGATACGAAAGCGGAGCGCAGCCTGCTTGCTGGGCTCCTCGTTGTGGATAACGTTGTTGGGGGCTGCGCAAATCTCCAGCGCGAGTGAAAACGACGAAGGGAAATATCTTTTTGTTTGTGCCGGGGACCAGGCCCGTAGAGCACCGGATTTCCTGGCGGTCGTAGATTTCGACGACGACTCACCCCACTATGGCAGGGTCATCGCCAAGGCTCCACTGCCGGAGCCCGGTGCTACTGGCAATGAATTCCACCATATCGGGCTTTCTGCCGACGGGAGGGTCGTTGCTTGTGGCGGCCTTCTCAGCGTGTTGAGAGGACAAAAAGAGATCTTCTTCTGGGACGTCTCCAATCCGGCAGCACCGAGATTCATCAGCTCAGCCGATCCATCGCTCTCATCGATTACCGACGAATTCCATGCTTTGCCCGAAGGTGGCTTTCTCGTAACCATGATGGGCGGCGCTCAGGGGCATGCGCCGGGACGCGTGGCCGAGTTTGATCACCACCTCAATCTGGTGCGAGAACATCCGAGAAATCCGCCGGAGGACGGCTTTAATCCCCATGGCATCTCTGTCCGCCCAGAAATCAACCTGATGGTGACCAGCGACTTCGTTTGTCCTTCGACCACACTGGATGCAGTCCACGGCAACGTGGATTTTCGCGGCAGCGTGCGGGTGTGGAACTTTAGACGAAGGGAGATCCTGCGTACCATCAGCATCCCCGGCGCCAGTGGGACCATCGACGTGAGACTCATTCCTCATGATCAACAGGCGCGGGGTTTCACTGCCGGCATGTTGGACGATCATCTCTATCTGCTCAACACTCGGCAGGGAACGGCGCAACCTGTATTTGATTTTGCTTCGATTGCCAAAGGGGGATGGCCGCAACTCATGCGCGTGACCTCCGATGGCCGCAGACTGTTTGTCTCCATGAATCAGGCAGGTAAGGTTGTAATGTTCGACATCTCCGATCCCGACGAGCCACGTATACTCAAAGTCCTTGATCTCGGGCCTAACTCGGGACCGCACTACATCACTCTGACTCCGGACGAAAAACGCCTCGTGATCAGCGATTACTTCCTGAACGAAGATGATTTCGGGAAAGTCCATGCGGAGGGCGACCACAAGATCCATGTCGCCCGCGTCTCCAGGCATGATCTCGTGCTGGACCCGCGCTTCGACCTGGATTTTAACACTACATTCTCAACCGGCCCCGCGCGCCCACACGGTATGGTCATCAAGTAGAACAAGAAGCAGTCATCCGAGGTTCGGATCCGTTGAGCCCCGCAGGCATGCGCGGCAAACTCATGCGCGGCGGGTCATCCGATGAAGCAGAAACGCTGGGCCCAGATCGACGAGTTGTTCCATTCAGCACTCGAGCGCAAGCCGTCCGAGCGGATGGCCTTTCTGGCCGAGGCCTGCGGCACCGATGCCGCGCTACGAAGTGAAGTCGAGTCGCTGCTCTCCGCAGAGGTCGCCGCCCGGAGTTTCCTCGAGGGCGGTCCTAAAGGCGGCGAGATAATGCTCGAGCCAGGGGCTCAGCTGGGCGCCTATCGGATCGGTGCGCTGATCGGACGAGGCGGGATGGGTGAGGTGTACCGCGCTCACGACACTCGGCTCGTGCGCGAAGTCGCGATCAAGGTGCTTCCGTGCTTCTCCTCAGCGCCAAGCGAGCAACCGGCGTCGGAGAAAGCGGCCGCTCCTGACCAGTGCGAAGAAGTGTTCGAGGGGCTACTCGCGCGCGACGAGTCGCTGCGGCGCCGGTTCGAGAGCGAGGCGCTCTTGACCGCCAGAGTTCAGCATCCGGCGGTGGTGCCGGTCCACGAGCGAGGCCAACTCCCCGGCGGCCAACCCTTCTACTCAATGAAGCTCATTTCCGGGCGCTCGCTGCGCGAGCTCATCGGCGAGCGCAAGACGCTGGCCGAACGGCTGGCGCTATTGCCCAACGTCATCGCCGTGGCTGACGCTTTGGCGCACGCGCACAGCCTGCGCATCCTCCACCGCGATGTGAAGCCGAGCAACATCATCATCGGCGAGTTTGGAGAAACTGTCCTCATCGACTGGGGCCTCGCCAAGAATCTGGCCGCGCAAGCGGGTGAGTTGCAGCCCGGCGCGGTTCCCGACGATGCTGCTCGCACCGCCGTCGGCTCGATCATCGGAACGCCGGCCTACATGTCGCCGGAGCAGGCCCGGGGGTTGCCGGCCGACGAGCGCGCGGATGTCTTTTCCCTCGGGGCGACGCTCTACCATCTGCTGGCCAGAGAGGCTCCCTACGAGGGCGACACTCCGGCGATCTTGCCCCGGGTAGCGCAAGGCGAACACGTGCCCCTGAGCGAGAAGCTGTCCGACGTCCCGCCCGAGCTCGCGGCGATAGTGGACCGGGCGATGGCGAGGGAGCCTGCAAAGCGGTACCCGAGCGCGCGCGAGCTGGCGGAGGATCTGCGCAGGTTCCAGACGGGCCAGCTGGTGCGCTCGCACCGGTATTCGGCCCGCGAGTTGCTTGGGCGGTGGGCAAAGCGACACCGTCCGCTCCTGTTTGCGACCGCGGCCTTCGTCGCCGTTGCGGTGGTAAGCGGAGCGATCGGCATACGGCGGATTGTCGCCGAGCGAGACCGGGCCAACCGCGAGGCCGTAGCGTCGGAGCGCGTCTCAAAGTTCATGACCGACATGTTCAAGGTCTCCGATCCGAGTGAGTCTCGCGGAAGCAGCGTCACTGCTAGGGAAATTCTGGATAAGGCTTCCGAGCAAATCGAGGGCGGACTCAGCCGCGATCAAGCGGTGCAGGCGCGTCTGATGCACACCATGGCTCTGGTTTACAGCCGCCTCGGCCTACTCGCGAAGGCGCGGCTGCTGGCCGAAAAGGCGGTGAAGGTGAGGCGGGAGCTGCTTGGCCCGGAACACGCAGACACGCTGCATTCGATGACCATCCTCGGAAACCTCGAGAGAAGGCAGGGGCGGTACGCCGCGGCTGCTGAAATCCACCAGCAGGTATTTCAGATCCGTCGCCGCGTTCTGGGTCCCGAACATCCGGACACACTCTCGTCGATCGAGGACCTGGCTATAGTCGACCAGGTTCAAGGACGGTACGCCGAAGCTGAGAAGCTCCATCGCCAGGCGTTCGATGTCCAGCGTCGCGTCCTGGGTCCTGAGCACCAGGAGACGCTTCGCTCCATGGGCAACCTCGCAGGTGTCGAGACTGAACTGGGCAAGTACGCTGAAGCCGAGAGTCTCGACCGGCAGGTGCTCGAGATCATGGTTCGGGTTTGGGGGGCCGATCATCCGGACGCGCTGATCGCCATGGGTAATCTCGCACTCATCGAGGCGAGAAGTGGAAAATATGACGCGGCCGAGCCACTGAATCGGCAGGTGCTCGAGACGTCCCGTCGCGTACGAGGGCCTGAGCACCCCAACACCCTGCTGGCAATGTACAACTTTGCGGAGAATGAGCGTGTCTTAGGGAAGTACGCCGAAGCCGAGAAGATCTACGGCGAGCTGCTCGTGGCTAGACGCCGGGTGATCGGTGCTGAGCATCCCGACACGCTCGCGACCATGAGCGGCCTCGGCATCATTTATCTCGCAACGAGGCGACTGCCGGAATCCGAGAGCATCCGGCGGGAGGTGTTTGCGGTCAGTCGCCGCGTTCTGGGACCTAAACACCCCCAGACGCTGATGTCGATGAACTACCTGGCCGAGGTCGAGAGCGCTCTGGGGCGGCACGCCGACGCCGAAAAGCTTTGTCAGGAAGCGCTTGACTCCCAGCGACAGGTGCTGGGGCCGGAGAACGTTGAGACTCTGTCCACCGAGCTGACCATGGCGAACATCTACGCCCGCCAGGGACGGTACGACGAGTCCGAGAAGCTGCTGCGGGAGACCTTGGCCGTCGGTCGGCGCGCGCTTGGGCCGAATCATCCGCAAGTGGCAGTGAGCCTCTATAGCCTGGGAAAACTCGCGCTTCGGCAGGGTGATCGCAAGAAGGCGCTCGACTATCTTCGAAACGCCATCGATCGTGGGCTGGGCCCCGGAGATGTGAAGCAGATGCGCGAGGACGAGGAGCTGAGGCCGCTGCGCGGTGACCCCGAATTTGAGACCCTCATCGCCGACGCTCAGAAGCGCTCGCAAGTGCAATGAACAGCCAAAGTGGCGAAAGGTTTTGATCGCTGTCGACACCTGGCCTTCACCATAAGCAGCTCGTCGGACTCCGGCTCGAGAAATCAATAAGTGGCTGGCCGAGCATGGCCGTTAACGGGGGTTGCTCCAAGCCCTTCGTGAGCGACCATCGGACCCTCTCGATGAGTTGCCCATCTGGTGCAGCCGAAAAACGTTCAACGGCAGGAGCACCATATGGAGAAAGAAGACGGGATACAGCCTCGCAAGGTATCCGTACGTCAAGAACGCCACGTTGCTGGCGATAGCAACGCATCGCAACCGAATCATTGTCTTCATGTAGAAAGTCGAGAGCACCAGCAGCGACGCCGTATACCCGATCAATTGGACCCAGTTGGTGTGACCGCTGCCCATGAGCTCGCCCTCCGGTAGTAAACACGGAAAGCGCGCAAAAAAAGTGTCAGGCTACTCGAGCGGCAGGCCCAGCTTTTTAAGCAGCGCCGCATGGCGCGGCCTTCCGCGCACCGTCCAGCGCTCCGGGGTCATGACTTAGAGCGCGTCGGCCCTTTCCAGGCAGCGGTAGAGCCACGTCTTGGCCAACCGCCACTGGCGGGCGACGGTGGAGACGGAGACGCCGAGCACTTGGGCTGCCTCCTCCGTGGTCAGCCCGCCGAAGAAACGCAGCTCTACCAGCCGAGCCTTGTCCTGATCGAAAGCGGACAGTTTCTCGAGGGCAGCGTTGAGCGCGACGAGGTCCAGCTCGCGGGGGCCCTCGACCGCGACCTGCTCGTCGAGCGAGATGCGCTGCCAGCCGCCCGCCCGCTTGCGCGCCCCGCGGGCGCGCGCGTGGTCGATCAGCACGCGGCGCATCGCCTGGGCTGCGAGCGCGAAGAACTGGATGCGGTTCTGCCAGACTGGCGGCTCCTGTTCGACCAGTCTCAGGAAAGCCTCGTGGAGCAGTGCCGTCGGGCGGAGCGTCTGATCGCGGCGCTCTCCCCGCAATTGGCGCAGCGCCTGCCGCCGCAGGTCCTCGTAGACGAGCGCAAAGAGCTTGTCCGCCGCCGGCGCGTTGCCGGCGCTCCACGCCCGGAGCAGATCGGTCACCTCGTGGCTCGCCACGCGAGGGAGTATCGGATCGCATCTCACCCTGGGTCAACGCGAGACATACAGCGTCAATGCTCCTCGAGCGCCCGGCCGAAATGCTGACAGTGTTTTGCGGTGCTTTGCGTGTCTTAGAGATGAAGTCCCTCTTTGCAAGGTGGAGACGATGAATGCGGTCAGAACTTCGGTGGTTTCGCTCGCGCTGTGCTCGCTGTTCTCCAGCTCTCTGGTCCGGGCCGATGATTGCAGCGACTCCCTGATTGCCGAGTCCTGCGCCTGTCGGTCGGACGTCCGCAGTGAACGTCAACAGCACAAAAGCTCCGATAAGAATTCACCGTCGAATCCGGATTCGAAGGCTTCGAAGAGTGCTCGAAGGAGGGTGGCACCGCGCGCGAAGAAGATGCTCGGGTCATCCGGACCAGCATCCGGAGATTGAAGCACAGCGGGAGAGAGAAATGTTGAAGATTCCTTTTAGAGTCTTGGTCCTGTCCTTCGGCATCACGAGCGTCGCGACGAGTACATCCCTCGCCCAATCCGGCTGGTTCTGGCAAAACCCGTTTCCGCAAGGAAATGATCTCTTCGCTGCTGCTGCGCTCGATCCAAATACCGTTGTCGCGGTGGGCGGCTTTGGAACCATTCTGCGCACCGACGACGGCGGCGACACCTGGATGCTCCAGCCCAGCGGGACGACCGAACATCTCTACGGGGTCTCCTTCGTCGACGCCAACACCGGTACCGCGGTGGGCGACCACGAAACCATTCTGCGCACCGACGACGGCGGCGACACCTGGACGCTCCAGCGCGGCGGGACGATCAATCGTCTCAATGGAGTCTCCTTCGTCGACGCCAACACCGGCACCGCGGTGGGCGGCTCTGGAGCCATTTGGCGCACCGACGACGGCGGCGTCACCTGGACGTTCCAGTTCAGCGGGACGACCAATCGTCTCAATGGGGTCTCCTTCGTCGACGCCAACACCGGCACCGCGGTGGGCCGCTCCGGAACCATTCTGCGCACCGGCGACGGCGGCGCTTCCTGGACGCCCCAGACCAGCGGGACGAATGAAGAACTCAACGGAGTCTTTTTCGTCGACGCCAACACCGGGACCGCGGTGGGAGACTCAGGAACCATTCTGCGCACGGAAGATGGCGGTGCCACCTGGTCGCGCCAGCACGACCCGTTCTTCGAAGATCTTTCCGGGGTCTTCTTCGTCGACGCCAACATCGGGACCGTGGTGGGCAACCGTGGAACGGTTCTGCACACCGACGACGGCGGCGACACCTGGTTTGGCACCGAGCACATCGAGACGACCCATAATCTCCTCGGAGTCTCGCGCGCCGACGCCAACACTGCGACCGCGGTGGGCCAGAGAGGAACCATCCTGCGTACCGACGACGGCGGCGTCAACTGGACGCCCCAGTCCCGCGACATCGGCGACCCTAACGATGGTTTCAACCATGGCTTTCTCGGGGTCTCGTTGGGCGACACCAACAGCGGGACCGCGGTGGGCGACGGAGGGCGCATTCTGCGCACCGACGACGGCGGCGCCACCTGGAGACTCCGGCCCAGCGGGACGACCGAGACTCTCTACGGGGTCTCCTTCATCGACGCCGCCGTCGGGACTGCGGTGGGCGACCATGGAGTCATTCTGCGCACCACCGACGGCGGTTCCATCTGGACGTTCCAGCCCAGCGGGATCACCAGCAATTACTACGGGGTCTCCCTGTTCAACCGCGACGTCGCGACCGTGGTGGGCAGCTTTGGAGTCATCAAGCGCACCGACGACGGAGGCGCCACCTGGACGCCTCAGTTCAGCGGGACGACCCAATTTCTCTACGCGGTCTCCTTCGTGACTGCCAACATCGGGATCGCGGTGGGCGACCAAGGAACCATTGTGCGCACCACAGACGGCGGCGACCACTGGACGCTCCGACCCAGCGGGACGACCAATAATCTCCGCGGGATTTCCCTCGGCGACGCCAACAGCGCGACCGCGGTGGGCTGGCAAGGAACCATTCTGCGCTCCGACGACGGCGGCGTCACCTGGAGGATCCAGCCCAGCGGGACGACCAACAATCTCTACGCCGTCTCCTTCTCCGACTCCATCACCGGCACCGCAGTCGGCGGGGGAGGAATCATCCTGCGCACCGACGACGGTGGCTTCAGCTGGACGCGCCAGGCCAGCAGGACGAACTACGATTTCTACGGGGTCTCCTTCGTCGACGCCAACATCGGGACCGCAGTAGGGAACCTAGACGCCATTCTACGCACGACTACTGGCGGCCAATAGTGCGCTCGAGCGCGACCTCCGCTTCCAGGCTTTCGCGGTCCCGCCCAATGGTCGCCACGGCTGCCACCCTGCCGCCGCGCAAGTATTCCACCTTGCAATCGAGAGCCTCCACGCTGCCGGACAGCCGGGTCTCCTCCCAGCGCGTGGCGTGACCCACGTACGAGATGGTCACATCGTAGTGCGCGCTCCAGAAGAACGGCACCGCATTGAACCTCTCCTTGGCGCCCAACATGTTGCGGGCCGCCGTCTGCCCCTGGCGCTCGGCCACCACCCAGTGCTCGACTCGAATGCGCTCGCCGCTGTGTGGATCCGGCCA
>Ga0126378_10002298_pt1 | contig 14151 bp, 10 predicted proteins | sample PanSoiMetPlot_23_FD_92587 | JGI IMG/M metagenome (GOLD analysis project Ga0126378, IMG submission 92587) | Tropical forest soil microbial communities from Panama - MetaG Plot_23 | ecosystem: Environmental > Terrestrial > Soil > Tropical forest > Bulk soil | place: Panama | collected 2016-02-17 | reverse complement strand
GGGGGCATCTTTGGCGCCGTGTTTCTTGGTATTTTCCCGACGCTGCTGCTTGGATTCTCGATCGTTCGTGGAGATGAGGAAAGAATTCTCGGTATGAGCGGCCTGACGTTTGGGTTGATCTTGATCGCCGCGGGATTCTTCGCCTATGGTTTAGATCTTGCCTTACGGCCCGCGCGATCGGCCCCCCCAAGCTCAGCAGGTCTGGATTAAGTTCCGTCATCAAATCCGTCTGCGGATAGGACGCGTCACCTCGAAAAGGCACCCTCCCCTCCCCATGCGTTTTGGAATCAGTGGTTGTTTTGCCAAAATCGAATTTTCAAAGAGCAGAGACAGCTGCGCCTAGGCACCCTGCGGGTGGAGACACTATTCCCCTAACCTCATGCGGAGGGCGGCCGGATGGCAACAGGATTCAAGACGCGGAGAAAACGAACGGTTGTCAGTCCTTCGCCCACCCCTTGCCAAAAGAAGGCAAAGGATGGGCACCCATCTGGACTCCATCGCGCTTTCGGCACTCACCAGCTACTGCGGCTTCACAACGAGCAGCTCGAAGGTATCAGGAAGAACTTTACGCCGCTGACCCGGCGGAGGCGGTGTGGGATCGAACTGTGCCGTCACCGTGTAGATGGTGTTCGACCCTTCGTCGAGGGCCATGGTGCGTGCACCCTTGGCTGTAGGAACGTTCTGCACCACGGAATATTTGTCGGGGGTGTCCTCCTGGATCACCGTTACGACACCGTCGCCACCGCAAGACATGAAGAGTTGCTGGGTCTTGGGATTGAAAGCGCCGGCATCCACTCCTGCTCCGATGTCGACCGTCGTGATCAATCTCCCGGCCTCGGGATCGACCACGGCGACAATCTTGCTGGCACAGCCGGCAAACAAGCGGCGATGAGCGGCGTCGAAGGACAGAGCGCTCGGCTCGTCGCACCCAGCCATAGGATAGTGTTCGGCAATGGCGAGTTTGGCCGTATCGACGCGCACAATTTCGCCACGGTCTTCGATGTTCACGAACACGCTACCCTTGCCGTCTGTCACGCCCGTTTCGGGCTTACCGCCCAAGGGAATGCTGCCGATGACCTTGCCGACCTTTGCATCGACTACCGTGCTGTCCTGACTCTTGGCATTGAAGGTGTACACGCGCTTGGCCAACGAGTCATAGAGGATGGCATCCGGACGTTCGCCGACCTTTACCTTGTTGAGGATTTTCAAGTTTGCGAGGTCGAAGATAACCAGCATGTCATCGCCGCCGCTGGTGATGTAGCCCTTTCCGAGATCGTGAGCGAGCGCGACGCCGTGCACTCCGGAGAGGCCGGTGATGTCGCCAGTCTGCTTGAGGGTCTTCGGGTCAACGACCATCACGTGAGTGCTGCGAGTGATGAACAGACGGTTGCCCGTCTCGTCGTAGACCAGATAGTCCCAACCGCCGTCGCCGCCGAGCTTCACCCGGTCGGCCAGCTTGTAAGATTTTTGCGCTGCGGCCGGAATAGCCAGCGTGGCCGCTGCAAGCAGGATTGCTAGAATTCGTTTCATCGGTTTCCTTCCTTACTTAATTTTTCTTACAGAGCCAAACCTTCGTCAGCGTGACTCAGGTAATAGTGAACTGCCGGTGTGATGATGAGTGAGAGCACCATAGAAACTGTGATTCCGCCGATCACGGCAATGGCCAGTGGTTGCAGCATCTGCGAACCGGCACCCAAGGCCAGCGCCAGCGGCAACATGCCGGCAGCAGCGGCGAGTGCGGTCATCAGGATGGGACGAAGGCGACGGCGACCGGCTTGAATCATGGCGTCACGCGCCGAATAGCCGAGGCGACGGAATTTCTGGTCCGCATCGAGCAGCAGGATTCCGTTCTTCGCCACGATGCCGATCACCATGATCAGTCCCATGAACGAAGCAATATTGAAAGTGGTGCCGGTGAGCAGCAGGCTAAGGAACACACCCGACGTGGACAGAAGCGCAGACGAGAGGATGGCGACCGGAGCCGCCAGTGTCCGGAACTCAAACAGCAATACCACAAAAACCAGCACGATGGCGAGCACGAGAACGAACATTAGGTCGCGAAACGACTTTTGCTGTTCCTCGTAGGTTCCGCCATATACTACGCGGATGGACGAGGGAAGATGCATGCCATCGACAACCTGCTTGACAGCCGCGATGGAACTGCCTAGATCGCGGCCTTCCAGGCGGGCCGTTACCGCGACGTCACGCTCCAGGTTCTCGCGGCGAATTTCCGTTTGTCCCGGCAACTCCTTGACTTCGGCCAAGGCTCCCAGCGTGGCAGTGTGTCCCGATGAGCTGTTCAGCAAGGTGTTGCTCATGGCTTCCAGCGAGCTACGATTTGCTGGCGGATAGCGGACCCGAATGGTGTAGGGAATGTCCTGTGCGATGACTGGGGTGGCTGACGGCTCACCCTCTAAAACCGCCGACGCGTCGATCGAAACTTCTTCCGGCGTGAATCCTGCGCGGGCGGCGATTGTAGGGTTTACGCGGAAAACGGTCGCGGGTCCACTGATGGTGTTCTCGATGCCGTCGAGCACATCCACCACGCCGTCGATCTTCTTAATCGCTTCGGCGACTTTGGGCGCCCACTCGCCAAGCAATTCGCCATCGGGTGAAAACAGTTTGATTTGAACGGGCTCGGGCGCGTTTGACAGGTCGCCAATCATGTCCTGCGTGAGTTGTATGAACTCAACATTCACAGCAGGCTCTGCGCGTGCGATCTTTTCACGCAATTCCGCGATTATTTCGTCCACACTGCGGCTGCGTTTGCTTTTGAGCTTGACGGCGAAATCGCCGGTGTTCGCCTCTGTAACGGCGGCAAGTCCGAGCTGCAAGCCGGTGCGACGCGAAGTGCTCTCTACTTCCGCCGTCTCGCGCAGCATCTGCTCGATGTGCAGAAGCATACGGTTCGTTTCCTGCAGGGACGTTCCGGGAGGAGTGAAGTAATCGAGGATGAAGCCGCCTTCGTCCATTTCCGGGAGCAGGTCAGTGCCCACGAGTTTGTACGCCAAGGCGGCGATGACAATCACTGCCAGGGCGAAGATGGCCATCCATTTCGGGCGTTCCAGTCCGAAGCGCAGCCAGTGCTCGTAGAAGTCCACCACTCGGCGGAACCGACCTTTGACAGCCGCATCCTCGGCAGCGAGCAGCTTATCGGCAGCAATGAGATCCGGTGCATCCGGCTCAGCGAAATCTCGACGGCGAGTAAGGTACTGGCTCAGGGTGGGAGTGAGGGTAAGCGCAAGCGCAAGCGACGTCAGCAGGGACATGCCGACGGTAATTGCGAGAGCACGGAAGAATACTCCGGTGACGCCGGCGATAGCAATCAGTGGAAGAAAGACGACGATGGGCGTAATGGTGGAACCCACCAACGGAACCGTAATTTCGCTGAGCGCGCTTTGGATTGCCTGCAGGCGTCCCTGTCCTGCCTCGCGGTGCAGGGCGACGTTCTCAACTACGACAATGGCGTCGTCGATGACCAGCCCGACGGCGGCGGCAAGGCCACCCAGCGTCATGAGATTGAAGCTCTGGTTCAGCGCCTTTAATGCGATGAAAGTGATGAGCACGGTAGCTGGTATCACCAGCACGGCAACAAGCGATGTTCCCCAGTCATGGAGAAACAGCACCATGATGAGCGAGGCGAGGACGACGCCGATCAGAATCGCATCGCGCACGCTGTGGATGGAATCCACAACCAGGGTGGACTGGTCATAGAAGGGTTCGAGGTGAATTCCCGGCGGTAGCGACTGCTGGATCCGTTGGACTTCATCATGGACTTTGCTTGCCACTGCTACAGTGTTGCTGTCGGGCTGACGATTGATGTTCAGCAGGACAGCGGGCTTTCCGTTGGCGGTGACGATGGTGTAGATGGGCTTCACACCGGGCGCGACCTCGGCCACGTCCGCAACCCTCACGGGAATGCCCGCCTGGGTGTATTTCACGACAATCTGGCCGAGTTCCTCGGGATTGTGTACCTGGGCGTCGACTAGTCCGAGGTACAGCTGATGGTTCTGCTCAAGTAGGCCAGGCGAGTCAATGAGGTTGGTGCCCTTCACGGCGTTCAGTATGTCGTTGACCGTGATATTGGCTGCGACGAGCTTTGCAGGATCGGGCGTGATGTGAAATTCGGGCTGTTGCCCGCCTTGGACAAGCACGGTTGCAACGCCGTCGAGGCGGTTCAATCGCGGCTTCAACTCGTAGGTGGCGAGCGTCCAGAGCTCGGTTTGCGGAACCGTGTCGGAGGTCAGGCTGTATCCGATGATGGGGAAGCTGGCGAAGGTCAGGCGCTGCGTCGTGATGGTAGCGGTGGAGGGCAGCGACGTGCGGACATTGGCGAGTGCTGCGTCGACAAGCTGCAGCGTCGTTATCATGTCGGCATTCCAGTCGAAGAAAAGGTCAATTTCGGCCGAGCCGCGACTGGTGATGGAGCGCACCTGTCGCAGGCCGGGGACACTGTTGACGGCTTCTTCGATAGGTCGCGTGACGGTGACCATCATCTGGTCGATGGGCATAACCCCGTTGTCGACGCCAATCAGGACTCGAGGAAAGTTGGTTTCCGGGAAAACTGCGATTGGGATTGTGAATGCGAGATAAGCACCCCCGGCCACCAGGATGAGCACCAGAAAGAGTATGGCTTTGCCGTAACGCGCGAACCAGTAGCGGTCACTGTCGGCTGCAGGTATGCGCATCGAGGCCAGCAAGGATTGCAGTCTTTCGTGCATCAGTCCTTTTCTTTGCCAGCCTCTGGTTTATCGCTAGCCGGCTTTGCCGGTTTGGGCGCCTCGGCCTCAGCAATCTTTACTTTGGTCTTGTCCGGCAGTCCGTAAGATCCGCGAACAATCACCGTCTCGTTACCGTTCAGGCCTTGGGCGATCTGCATCAGGTCTCCGTCGCGAATGCCAGTGTCGACTGGGCGCTGCACCGCCTTGCCATTCTCGACAATCATGACGCTGGTGCTGCCATCAGGTGCTTTCAGCAGGGCAGAAGCGGGAACGACAAGGCTGTCGTTCACGCTTTTGGCAACCATCTCGAGCGATACTGACGAACCCGGACGGAGACGGCCCTCGGGATTCGGAGCCTCTACCCAAATCTCGACCGTGGTGCTATTCGTATCAAGGGCGGGACTGATTAGTGTGACTTTGCCGTCGGCCTCGACCTCACCTGGGCCTCGCATGGTTGCAGGATCGCCCAGCTTGAGTTGCGCTGCCTGCTCCTGTGGAATGTGCGCCTTGGCGATGACAGAAGAGGTGTCCATCACCGTCAGCATAGGCACGCCGGGAGGGGGCGTTTCGCCCGAGTAGGTGGGGCGGTCGGTGACGACACCGTCGATCGGACTGCGAATCTCGGAGTAGGCGAGTTGCGCGACGGCACCATCGTACTTTCCCTTGGCGGAAGTCAGCTGGCCTTCGGCGGATTTGAGCTGCTGCTTCTTGCCTGCCGCTTCGAGAGCAGCCATGTGCATGGCGGCAATATCGTACTGCGATTTTGCCTGGGTCAGCGCCACGATGGAGGCGTCGTAATCCTTCCGTGGCAGTGCGCCCTCGTCGTAGAGCTTTTTGCGGCTGTCGTAAATCTTCTGCTGGGCATCGTAAGTCTCCTTCGCGGCCTTGAGGTCGTATTCGGCTTTGTGCCACTCCTCTGGAAGCGCCGAAGTGGTTTCGATCTGATAGGCGGCTTCAGCTTGGTGATACGAGCCCTTCGTCTCAGTTTCTGCCGCGGTCAAGTCCCGGTTCTCGATGACGGCGAGCAGTTGCCCCGCGTGCACTCGGCTGCCGCGATTCACGTAAAAGTGCCTCACCGGCGCGACGATTTTCGGTGTAATGGCAGCCTGGTTCTTGGGGAACAGTACGGCTTGGGTACGGATGACCTGGCGAATGGACTTCTTCTCAACCTTCGCAGCTTGTACCGTAACTTCAGGCCCGCCCTCTGCTTCTTTCTTCGAGCATGACGTGATCAAGCTAAGTCCTACAATGAGGAACAGGGCGGAAACAGCGGTACGCCTCATCTAGAACGTCCCCGTGAGAGTTTGTAGGTTGGCGAGTGCGAGGTGATAGCGGGCTTCGCCGTCGTGAAGATTGTTGCCGGCGGTCGTCAATGTGTTTTGTGCGTCGACGACTTCCAATGCGCTGGCCTCGCCAGCTTCGTAGCGCAGATTGGTAAGGTGCAGGCTGCGTTCCGCCATCTCGACGGATTGCTTCAACAGCTGCAGGTGGTCATACGACAATTGAGCCTCAGCGTAGAAGGACTGAAAGTCCGCAATGGCCTGCCGCTGTGCGGCGCTTAATTCCACCTGCGCTTGATGGCGCAGCAGTTCAGCCTGCCTGATTTTGCTCTGCGTGGCGCCCCAGTTCCAGACTGGAATGTTCAACGTGGCCGCACCGGCGTAGCCCAGGTTCTCGATGCCGTTAGGACCACGAGCGGCAAACTGATTGGCGTCGATGCCGTAGAACATGTCTACCGTTAGCGAAGGCAGATATCCAGCCTTAGCTACGCCTACCTCTTTGTTGGCAACGGCCAGTGCAGCGAAAGCCGCTTTCAGCTCGGGATTATTCTTCGCGGCCATCGTTTGTAGCTCGTTCATAGGCGGCAGTGAGGGCATCGTGCCGAGATCGTTCACAAGAGTGAAGTCCTGGAAGAAATTGGGGAAGAGCAGCACGGCCAGCGCAAGACGTGCGTTTTGTTTGGCCAGCCTGGCTTCGTCCCAGGCGCGCTTCAAGTCGTTGGCCTGAATCTGCGCCTTGATGGTGTCGGCATGAGCTACTTCGCCGCCCTGCTCCAGCTTGCGGCTGAGATCAAGAAAGTGTTGACCTTCGGCATTAGCGCGCTCTGCATTTATGCTATGCGCCTGAGCTGCCAGGACTCCGTAGAACGATTGCACCACAGTGACGTTGAGACCTCGAGCCGCAATCTCGGCGCGAGCTTTGGCCAGGGCGTGGGCCGCGGCGGTGCGCTGGTAATCCAGAACTTGAGCGGCTCCAATGGTCTCATGAGCTACACCCTGGCTGATGTACTCGTGCACCCCATTGGCGGCGATATAGCGCCCGGTGGAAGTTCCGTTGCCTTGGGTGTAGAGGAAAGTAGTGTTGTAGTCCACTCCGGGCAACAGAGCCGCTTTCGCCTGGTAGCGGTCCTCGCGTGCCAGCCCTAATTCCGTCAGTGCAGCCTGAAATTGCGGGCTGTTGAGCTTAGCTCGCACGAGCGCATCGGCTAGCGTCAACACGATAGGCGCCGACGGGGACCCGGTCGATGACGGGGGCGAAACTTGAGCTTGCAGGATGCTGCAACTCAGCAGGGCAGCTGTCAGATATGCGAGTCTTGGGACCACGAAACGTCTCTCCCAGCAGAATCCTAGTGCACACCTTAACTGAAGCTGAACCGAGATACCGCTAACTTGCGTGGTGTCGGCAGGATAGAGGAACTATATGCGAGTCGCGCAATTGGGGGGAGTTAAGAGTTGTTCCGAAGGGTTGCAGTTGAACTTACACGACGGCAACCATGGGCTCGTCCACTGTCGTCACCGGCAGGGAAACTACCATGCGCGTGCCCGAACCGGGCGCCGAGTGCAGTTCGATGGTTCCACCATAGGCTTGGACGATGGCCTTCGAGATAGCCAGGCCGAGTCCGTACCCGCCCGTATTCCGCGTGCGCGAGGCATCTCCGCGATGGAAGCGTTCAAAGATGTGAGGCAGCTCGGCGGCAGGAATACCGGGGCCGTCATCCGCGACTTCAACGTAACCGCGTCTGTCGTCGGAGCGCATCGTGAGTCGTACGGTGCCTCGATCGGGACTGAAGCGGATGGCATTCTCCAGCAGGTTGGACCAGACCAATTCGAGATCGTCGGGATCAGCCACCATGCGCATCGTGCTCTTGGCCGAGAAATCCACGAAGACGCCACGCTGATCGGCTACCGCATGGACGCGTTCCATAGCCGCCTGGCAGGTCATTCCGATGTCTACCGAAGCGAGGTCGCGCCGAAGATTGCCGGCGGCCCACTGTTCGGCGCGGGCCAGACGCAACATGGAGTGCAGTAGCTTTTCCAGCCTCGCCATATCCTCCAGGGCTTCGTCCAGCCCCTCGCGATATTCCTCCGAACTGCGGGGCCGGTGCGCCAACGATTGCAGAGTTGACTTCAGAATTGCGACAGGAGTCTTCAACTCGTGTGCTGCGTTGGCGAGGAACTCGCGTTGTTGGGTAAATGCCTGGCGGAGGCCCGCGAGCATCGAAGTCATGGCATGGGTGAGCGGCTGCAATTCGAGAGTCTCGCTGGCCTCTTCGGGAGGATTCAGCTTCCAATTGGCGGGCGAAACTGCCGCTGCACTCTCAGCCAATTCCGAGAGAGGACGCAGGCTTCTCCTCAAGGCCCAGAGGGAAAACGCACATGATGCGAGAAGCAGCAGAAGGCTGCCGATGGTGATGTAGATCAGTACCTGGCGAACAGCTCGGATGACCGGGGTGACAGGCGAGGCATATGTGACCGTTAAGTAGACCCGTTGTGGAGTCCGCTCCTCCGCGTCGAGGACGGGAATGTTCTCGATACGCAGCGCACGGTATGGGACGCCGTTCACGACGTAAGTTGAGATCCAACGATCACCACGAGGAGGTGCCACGCCATGCTTCCCGGGCCACTTGGGAGAACGCGCGATGAGAGTGTGGCCGTTGGCGAAGACTTCATAGATATCAGGGGCCTCGGAGCCAAGACTGCGTGGCGTGAGATTCGATTCAAAAAACAGTTTGCCCGGCTCAGTTTCTGAATATCGCACGAGTGCTGCGATGCTCATGACGCGGCCGTTGAGCGCAACATCGAAAGCATCACGAAGGCGGGTGCGGGTGACGAATACTGCAACATCCACGAGGCCCACTACCAGCAAAAGTTGGGCGACAAAGATGCTGGCCACCAGACGCTTTCGGATTGAGTTCGTCGCCATTTCAGGTTCGCAGCATGTATCCCTGGCCTCGCAAGGTGTGGATCAGCCGGTCCTCTTCATCATCTTCGAGCTTGCGCCGCAGTCCCGAAATGTATACCTCGATGACATTGCTGAAGCGCTCCCAGTTGAAGTCGTAGAGGTGCTCCAGAAGCTCGGTTTTCGAGACTACCGCGCCCGGCCGATGCGCCAGGTACTCCAGCACACGATACTCCATTGCCGTCAATACCACGAGTTCCCCTTTGCGCCGCACGGTTAGCGAGCTGGTGTCAATTTCGATGTCACCGACCTTCAATACCGAGTCGCTATGGCCTTTGCCCCGGCGTATCAGGGCCTTGGCGCGCGCCAGCAGCTCGCCCAAGTCAAAGGGCTTGGCGACATAATCGTCGGCCCCAGCGTTCAGCAAGGAAACAATCGACTCTTTCTCATCGCGCGCTGTTAGCACGAGCACCGGTACTTCGCCGCCGTCTGCGCGCAGTCGTTTCAGCAGGTTCAACCCATCGATTTTGGGCAGCATCAGATCGAGCAAGACAAGGTCATAGGGGTTGGTCTGAGCCATGTACAACCCGTCTTCTCCGTCAAAAGCAATGTCGACTGCGTAGCCGGCGCTTTCACGCAGGCTGCGAGCGATGTTTTGCGCCAGCCGCCGCTCATCTTCCACGATCAGCACACGCATAGTCTTTCCTTGCCGGGGGCCTGGGAGTATGAGACTTCATACCACAATCTGTAGATATTCCAAGCTGAAAATGAGCTTAAATTCGCGCGGGAACGAGCCGGAAGCTACCTGAGGCGTATCCTCAGGTACATATTGACGCCCATCGGGTGGTCGCCATAAAAGGGCTTGAGGGAGGCTGGTATCCCATAGAACGAGAGGTTGGTCCCCAGCCCTGTTTCCGCTCCATGGAACGTAAACAGGTCACGTATGTAGCCCGCAGTGTAGGAGTTTACGTTGAACCAGCGGGACTCGGTTTAAGCGATGAGCTGGTCCTCCAGCTCGTGGTTATTGGCGAACAGCTCATTGCGTTGCGACCACTCATAGCGTCCGCTCAGGAAGTTCTGCTCGCGGATGGGAACAACCGTCTCAGCCAGCATGGCATTGGAGCCATACTTTGGCGCGGTTGCCGAGACCTGCGCGGTCCAGCACGGTGTTGGCGTGAGGGTAGTTCGCACTGAGTACGAGTTCATAGGCCCGAATCGTCGTCCAGCGGTTCTCACCCGGCTCGCTGCCATAAAATCCCGCAGCCTCCAAACCGCACCTAAGGGAATGCTATTACCCCGGTGAGTACGTTACTGGCGATGTGGGTAGAGTCCTGCCAGTGATGACCTAGGCTGGCATGAGGAATTTCCATCGCCGAAGCTCGGTGAGGATAGGCTACCGGCCCCAGCGCCGGATCACCCACGATTCCGTAGTACAGCGCGCCGATGGCCCGTTCGCCGAAGTTGTGCGCGTACTGCACACTCAGCTCCATGATGAAGCTGTGCGGATGCTGGGCATTGGTGATGGGCTCGCCGAACGCGGTTTTCCCAGTCTGGAACAGCAGGGGGTAACGGCGCTCGGTGACGGTAGCCGGTTCCAGGCTCAGCATGGTGCGGAGCAGGATGCCGCCGCCACCCAGCATGCCCCAGTTGGTGGAGTACAGCTTATCGGCGCCGACCTTCGTCATCACCATGGGCATCGGCCATGTGGTTGGCTGAACTGCGGTACCAGAGGATTCGCCCATAAAGAACAACTCGGCAGACGAAGCTCCCGGGTTCACGCTTTGATGCGTGTGGGCTTCCATTCCGGCCATGTCACCCATTTGCAGATCCACCTACGGTGAGATGGACTGTTGCGCTCGCGCTGCTCCAACGGTGAGAGCAAGGGTCAGCATAAGTGCTGCCCGGAGGCTGGATCTGGTCCGAAACTGCTTTGGGGCGGCCATTCGTCGGAGGGGGCAGTTCTAAAGGCCACCTCTCATCATTCTAAGGCGGGTATCGCGCCGAATCGAGAAAATCCCTGATTCGCAAAATTGTGCAGCTCATAACGACGGGCAGGCAAAAACGGGTGCTAAGATTTCGGCCATCTTAAATAGAGGGGGACCAATGGTCACTGTGTCCACGTCCCTGTTGGAGCAATTCGAAAGTGCAGTCAAGGCTGCGGAGGCAACGGTTGAAGTGATCGACCGTTCACCTCACGAGTTGCGGGAGGCCATCTTTCGCGCTGCCGGGGATGGGGGCCGTATCTTGTTTGCGACTCCGGAAGATCTGCCGGGCGACTTGTTTGCCGATTTCGCGCGTGACCCGCGGGTGCGGTCTGCGCCTACTCCAGAAGAGTGGATTAATTCTCCTGTGGGAGTAACGGAGGCCTTTGCAGCCGTCGCTCGTACCGGCTCTATTTGCGTCAATGTTGGACACGAGTACACGGGAATGGCGAGCCTGCTGGCACCGCTGCATATTGCGGTCGTGGGCGCCGATACCATTGTTTCCCAGCCGCGTGATCTGTTTCGCGAGGACGTGCTGGGCGGAGCCGGGTTGAAGCGCAGCTTCGTGTTTATCACCGGCCCAAGTGCGACCGCCGATATGGGGCCTCTGGTGCGCGGGGTGCACGGACCGCATCGGCTGCACATCATTGTCCTGAGGTGAGTATGGCAACTGCGCTCGATCCGGTCGACATTCTGCCCCGCCAAGTCGCCAACAAGAGCGACAAGAAGATGCTATTGGCGGCGATTCGCATGGCATTGGGCGTGGAGAGCGCCACTATTCGCCACAATACGCAGACTTTCAACCGCAACCGCTACCAGACAGTCGCGAGCATCGCTGACTATGACGCGATGAAGGACCGCGCCCGGCGGATCAAGGAAAATGCCATTGCTAACTTGCTGGAGCTGTTAGGTCAGCTTGACGCCAGTGTCCGTGCCAATGGCGGGCATTTCTTTCTAGCTAAGACCGCTGCTGATGCCAACCAGTACATTCGTGATGTCTTGCTGAGGCAGCAGGTGAAGCTGGTAGTCAAAGGCAAGAGTATCACTTCGGAAGAGACGCGCTTGAATCACGCGCTGGAGGCTGCCGGCATCGAAGTGGCAGAAAGCGACCTGGCGGAGTTTATCCTGCAAGTTGCCGATGAGCAGCCATCACACATCATTGCGCCGGCCCTGCACTATTCGCGGGAGCGGATTACCGCATTGTTCAAGCGCAAGTTTCAGACTGACCTTCCTCTGGATACGGGTGAGGCGCTTACACGGTTCGCCCGCGAGATCCTGCGACAAAAATTCGTTTCTGCTGATGCGGGCATTTCCGGCGCCAATCTGATCGCCGCTGACAGCGGCTCATTCATGCTGGTGGAGAGCGAAGGCAATATTCGCATGACCACGCTGCTGCCTCCGCTACACATCGCGATTGCGGGAATTGAGAAGGTCGTGCCGTCGCGAAGCGATTTCCAGCCGTTTATCGAGTTGCTTCCGGCCAGCGCCACCGGTCAGCCACTCACGTCGTATGTCAGCATTCTGCAACCGCCATTAACGGCGCCGGCATTTGCGGCACCCGGCAAGCAGGTCAAGCCGCGCGAGTTTCACATGGTTCTTATCGACAACGGTCGGTCGAGCATGCGTGAGGATTCCGTGCTGCACGAGGCGCTTTACTGCATCCGCTGTAGCGCCTGCCTCAACGTTTGTGCGAATTTCGAAACGGTGGGCGGACACGCGTTCGGAGGCGAAACGTACTCTGGCGGTATTGGCGGAGCATGGGAAGCTGGAATCGGTACGCTGGCCAACGCGCAGTTTAGCGAACTCTGTACGGGATGCGCCCGCTGTGTGGCTCAGTGTCCGGTGCGCATCGATATTCCATGGCTGAATCAAAACCTGCGCCAGCGAATGAACCAGGCTGAGGAAGGCTCGTTTGTGAAGTCCTTGTTCGGCAGCCTCACAGGCAGTGCTCCCGAAGACCGCACTGCACCCCTGCAAAAGCAGTTCTTCGCGAACTACCACACTTTCGGGAAATGGGGTACGAAGCTTGCCTCGGTGGCGAACTCTTCCAACCAGAGCAGCAGTGTCCGCAAGATGCTGGAGAACAGCTTCGGAGTTGATGCGCGTCGCGAACTAGCCGCATTTCCGAAAAGAACCTGGGAGCAATTATTTCGTGAGGAACCTGCTCCTGCTGCAACTCTCACAGAGCCAAAGGTTGCAATATTCGCGGACGCGTTTACAAACTACGGTGCCCCGGAGCGAGGAATGGCTGTGGTTCGCGTGTTGCGCGCGTTGGGACTTGACGTTGTTCTCGCGCCTTCGATACCCGAGGGACGTGCCGCTCTGTCTCAGGGCATGATCGCTACCGCTCGCCAGCAGTGCCGCACCATGGCAGCCATGCTGCAACCGTTTCTGGATGCGGGCAGAGACATCGTTGTAGTGGAGCCGAGTGTGCTCGCCATGTTGCGGTTCGACTGCAAGCACCTGCTCGACGATTCCTCGCTGGTTGCGGCGCTTGCACAAAGGACCTTCGAACCGCTGGAATTGCTGTGCGAGGTGGCGCGTGAAAAGGGAATCGAGCTCTCGACAATGTTTCCGGCTACGAGATCGAGGTTCGGAACGCGGCTGTTCTATCACTCACACTGCCAGCAACGGAGCTGCAATGCGGCTTCCCAGACCGTGGAGGTCTTGCGGAGTGCAGGGTTTGATGTTGTAACCTCTTCGGTCGAGTGCTGCGGCATGGCAGGCAGCTTTGGTTATAAGCATGATTATTATGAGCTGAGCATGGCAGTGGGAGCCGATCTGTTTCAACAGGTCGGAGACGCTGAGAGGGATGGCGTCAGAGTCATCGTTGCTAGCGGTATCTCTTGCCATGAGCAGTTAATGTCTGGCTTGAACAGGACGGTTTTGCACCCCGCCGAACTGCTGAATAGTACTCATGCAAGGTGACTGGTACCACTGCAAGTAATTAGCCTAAACGTGCCATTTAAGGAAAATTGTACATTTCGGTTGAGCAAGCGCCCAATGTTTTCTACTATTTATGTCACTAATGATTTGGTTACTAGGTACTTAAGTGCTGTTACTGAAGATGTATTTACAAGCGGAGCATTCTGCTCAAAAATCGCAAGTGTAGTTAGGCAGTTCTGGGGGGGGGCTGCCTTCTAGGGCGCTCTGCGGTGTATCGCAGAGCGCTTGTGATTTAAAGTCATTTTCTGACCTCGGGCCGATACTGACTTCGTTAAAATCGAACCAGATGAAATTTGTTGGGCCTCAGCTTGTTGAAGCGGCGC
>Ga0126378_10002297_pt1 | contig 14151 bp, 14 predicted proteins | sample PanSoiMetPlot_23_FD_92587 | JGI IMG/M metagenome (GOLD analysis project Ga0126378, IMG submission 92587) | Tropical forest soil microbial communities from Panama - MetaG Plot_23 | ecosystem: Environmental > Terrestrial > Soil > Tropical forest > Bulk soil | place: Panama | collected 2016-02-17 | reverse complement strand
CAGGCAGCCAGACCACTGGCTGGCCCTTGAGTCGGATGGTTCCGGCGGTCCATGGGGGTGCCGGATCGAGAGCGTGGGCGTGAAGCTGCCAGCGAAGCGGCTGACGACCAGGGACCTAATGAGCCGGACCAGGCACCGCACCCGCATCCAGCTGGAACGGCTGACGGGCATCCACGAGCGGCACGTTGTCGGGCCGGGCGAAAACTCCTTGACGCTGGCCACCGGGGCTGCCCGCGACTGCCTGGCTCACTCGCAGCGTCACGCTTCAGAAATAGAGATGCTGATCAGCACCAGCATCACCCGTTCCAGGGGCTGGTCCTCGCAGTCCTTCGAGCCACCGCTCAGCCTGTCCATCAAACAGGCGATCGGCGCGGCCCAGGCGGTGAACTTCGATCTCTCAAACGCCTGCGCGGGCATGCTGACCGGGGTGTTCCTTCTCCAGGACCTCATCACCCGCGGTGAGATCAGCTGCGGGATGGTCGTTTCCGGTGAGTACATCTCCCATCTGAGCTGGAACGCGGCGCGGCAGATCCGCTCCATATTCAGCAAGCAGCTCGCCTCACTCACGCTCGGCGACGCGGGAGCTGCCGTGATCGTGGAACGCGCGCCCAAGGGTTGCGGCATCGACGTCATCGGCTTCACTACCCTCGCCGAGCACAGCCGGCTCTGTCTCGCCTTTCCCAGTACGGTGGGCCCTGGCGCTCAGATGTACACCAAGTCCAGGACGCTGCACAAAGTGGCGATCGATGATATGGCGCCGCTGGTTGCCGAGGTTATCGGCGAAGCCGGAATCGACCTGGCCGACATCGACTACCTGATTCCGCATCAGACCTCGGCGCGGGCCATCCGCAAAGGCACGGAGGAATTCGCCCGCCGTCTCGGCGCTAAGCCCAAGCATGTAGTCATCAATCTGGAGGAGTACGGCAACACGTCGTCCACGACGTTGTTCGTGGCGCTCCACAAGTATCTCCAGGAGCGGCGAATCCACAAGGGAGACCGGGTGATGCTACTGGCGCTGGCCTCCGGCATCGAGATCGGCATCGCCGTATTGACCATCGAGAACCAGGTGGACCGCCATGGCCGCACGAATTGAAGCCTCCAGCGCCCTAACCAGTCACGGATCGCGCAAGCGAACCGCGCGAGGCCTCGCCGACGCCGCCGTCCGAGCCTGCCTCGCACGAGCAGGCAAGAAGCCCGGTGATGTCGACATGCTTATCAACGCCGGCATCTACCGGGAGGACAACATGGGCGAACCCGCGCTCGCCGCCCTCATCCAGGAGGACATCGGGGCCAACCTGGGCCAGCCTCCGATGGGGGGGCGTGGCACCTTCTCGTTCGATCTCCTCAACGGGACCTGCGGAGTGATCAGCGCCATCCAGCTTGAGTCGGGCTTGCTGCGTTCCGGTGTCATCCGGCTCGGTGCGATTGCGGCCAGCGATGTCGGCCCGAAGCTGAAGGATCCCGGCTCTGCCCCCTTCCGGCCGGCCGGCGGCGCGATGCTCCTGGGCTGGGATGACACCGAGGCCGGGTTCACCGACTTCGGCATGGAAACGTTTCCCGAGTACCAGGACCTGTTCGTGAGCGGGCTGGTGTGGCAGGAGCGGCAGGGGCTCCGCGGCCTGGGTGGGGAAGCAGGCCAAAATCAAATGATCATTGATTCCAAGCCCGGTTACCAGGATCGCCTTGCCGACTGCGCGGAGGAGGCTACCCATCGCTTCCTGCGCCGCCTGGGTATGGATGCTGGCGACATCGACCTGCTCGTACCCGCCCCCTCGTCCCCCGGCTTCGTGGACGCCTTGAGGGTGCGGCTCGGCGTCCCAGGAGACCGGATCGCCTACGTGGCAGAAGACCTCGAGGGTGCCTACACCACCGCGTCTATCGCCGCGCTGCAGGCGGCCGTCAGATCCGGCCGGCTTGGTGAGGCCCGGAACACGCTTATTCTCGCGGCCGGGGCGGGCATCACGATCGCCCTCGCCGCATACCGCCAGACGCCGCCCTGAGGAGCGCCCCTGTCCGTGCGTTACCGTCCCATAGCCCGGACCCGCGATCGCCAGGATCGATAGGTTCTTCCTCACCATGGGGATAAAGAGTCTCGGGGCTACCTGTGTCAGTGGCGGCCGGAGAAGCGGGTGAGCAAGATGATCAGCAGAGCGCGGGCGCTGACCGTGACTGTGGCGGCGGCCGCGGCCTCAGGTGCTGCCGCACTCGCCAGGAATCCTGCGGTCAGGCGTGAGGCGCTGTGGCTGAGCCGGCTTGCCCGGCCGCTGCGACGGAGTCCGGGCCTGCCGCCGGTGCCGCCGTACCTCCCGCCCGGCCAGGTGATCAACCTGGCCGGCCGCGGCGAGGTGTTCGTTCGCGACTCAGGCGGCGCACCCGCGGATCCCGCCGTACTGCTCCTGCACGGCTGGACCGCCAGCGCCGACCTCAACTTCTTCTCCGTCTATGCCCAGCTCGCCGGTTCCTACCGGGTGATCGCGCTAGACCTGCGCGGCCACGGGCGCGGGATGCGGTCAACCGAGCCGTTCAGCCTCGAAGACTGCGCCGACGATGCTGCCGCGCTCCTGCGCCAGCTGGGGGCCGGGCAGGCGATCGTAGTCGGGTACTCGATGGGCGGCCCGGTCGGGATGCTGCTTGCCCGGCGGCATCCCGGCATGGTGGCGGCTTTGGTCATGCAGGCCACGGCGCTGGAGTGGCGCCGGACGGCACGCGAGCGGATGGTCTGGCGCCTGCTGTCCGCTCTTGAGCTAGGCCTGCGGCTCGGTACCGGTGCCGGGCTTGTCGAACGGCTCCTTCGCCAGGCAATCGAGGAAGCGCCCGAGCTGGAGGTCCACCGGCCGTGGCTGGCCGCGGAGTTCCAGCGCGGCCTAGCGCGCGAACTCGCCGACGCGGGCCGCGCGCTGAGCCTTTATGACGCTGAGCCCTGGGCCGATCAGCTGGGCCTGCCCGCGGCCATGCTCATCACGACCAGCGACCGGCTAGTCCGCCCTGCGAAGCAGCGGGAACTGGCCAAAGCACTGCACGCACACGTGATCGAGGCCGACGCCGACCATGACCTCCCGCTGGTCAACGGCGAGGAGTACGCACGCCTGACCAAGCTCGCCGTCGACACCGTCGCCGCGGCCGCGGGGGTCAAAGCCCCAGCCGACACGCCGGCGTGACAGGTCTTCTAAGCCGCCGCTAGCTAGGGTACACAGTTTCTTTGTCGCAGGACCTTCGGCCCGGCCGACGGCCATTCGTGGCACACCTGGGAGTCGGACCCAGGGTGCGCGAGGGGCGAACCCCCGTACCGCGCCATCCGGTCAAGGACTGCGAACCGTCGCTGTGCCATCACGAGCGCCAGCTTTTGACTGGCTTGTGAAGTTCTTCATAAGTCAATGTTTGAGGGTCTTCGGACGGTGTGGGGGGCTACCGGACCACGAGCACCGGGCGGTCGGTCAAGTGGATCACCTTGTGCGCCGTGCTGCCGAGCAAGAGCCCCGCTAGGTCGCTCCGGCCCCTGCTGCCCATCACGATGACCCCGGCGTTGTGCAGCCTGGCGTCGGCGACAATCTCGCGGGCTGCGTGGCCGTAGATCGTGTTCCGCACTTCGCCGGTGGCCTTGACCCCGGCGTTACGCAGCTCATCGACCGCCGACTCGAGCCACAGGTGCGCCTCTTCGGGTGACTCGTCCGCGACCAGCCCCATCCGGGGAATGACTTCCTGCTCCCGCAGGTGAAGTACCCGCACTTCGCCATCGGACAGCGAAGCAAGCTCTCGGGCGGCGGTCAGTGCGCGGTTGGAGTTTTCGGAACGGTCGATAGCAACCAACACTTTCTCGTACATCTTCCTCTCCTTCCTGTGCTAACTACCAGAATCCCAGCGGTACGGGTGCACGAGGCAGAGTCAGAAGTCCTGTTAATTCACCGGCCAGCGGGGCACAAAGGCAGGGCCGAAAGTCCCGGTTATGCGGCGGCCATTGGTTGCTGCCTGCCTCTGACCGTCACCGTTATCAGGCAGCGTCGCGGTCGATGGGGCAGACCATGCAGCGCGGCCCGCCCCGGCCCCGGCCAAGCTCGCTGCCGGCGATCGTGACGACCTCGATACCGTGCTTGCGGAGCATCGTGTTGGTGGGCACGTTGCGCTTGTAACCGAACACGACGCCCGGGGCGACGGCGAGGTAGTTGGTCCCGTCGTCCCACTGCTCCCGTTCGGCGGCTCTGATGTCCTCGTCGGTCCGCAGCACCGTGACCTCGGCCACGCCGAGGATCTCCGCCAGTTTGTCCCACAGACCGTGGTTGCGGGTGACGGTCAGGCCGTGGCCGTCACCGCCCGGGGTCAGGGTCCATGACCGCAGGTGGCGGTCGAGGTAGGGGTACACGACGAAGGTGGCACGGTCGACCATGGTCATCACCGTGTCGAGATGCGTCATGGGGCGGGAGGCGGGCAGTTCGACGGCGACCACCGTGTGGGCCTGCCCGCTGGTGAACAGGGCGTGGGAGAGTATCTCCACGGCCATGGGGGTGGTGCGCTCACCCATGCCGATCAGCACGGCGCCGTCGCCCAGGACGTGCACGTCGCCGCCCTCGATGGTCGCCGGGAAGTGGCTGGCGTCGTCGTCTCCGTAATAGGTGGTGAAGTCCGCGCCCGCGAACATGGGGTGGTAGCGGTATATGGCGCGGCTGTGCAGGGTCTCACGCTGCCGGGCGGGCTTGGCCATTGGGTTGAGCGAGACGCCGCCATAGATCCAGCAGGAGTTGTCCCGCTGGAACAGGTGGTTGGGCAGCGGGGGCAGGACGAAGTCGTCGGCTCGCAGCATGGCCCACTTGAGGCTGCGGGTACGGGCCGGGTGCAGGTCGGCTTTGAGAATCCCGCCCACCAGGGCCTCCGCCAGAGCGGGACCGTCCAGGTCATCAAACAGCCGCCGCAGGGGGCCGACCAGGTTCGGGCCGAGCATCTCGGGAGTACAAACCCGCTCGAGGACGAAGGCGCGGCCCTCTGCCAATTCCATCGTCTCGCTGAACAACTGCCCGAAGTAGTGCACCAGCACGCTCTTGTCGCGGAGCGCCTCAGCGAACGCGTCGTGCTCCTCCCTTGCCTCCCTCGCCCACAGCACGTCGTCGAACAGCAGGTCATGGATGTTCCGGGGGGTCAGCCTGGACAGCTCAAGCCCGGGCCGGTGCACGATGACCTGGCGCAGCCGGCCCACCTCGGACCGCACGTTGAAGCTCATGAAAGTCCCCTCCTGCGCTCGCCTGTTTGCCCACGGTGCTCACGTGACGGCGCAGGCGAACAAGGGACCTTGGTCCCTGGCAGCGGGGTCGGATGCCCAGATCACCGGGGCCGTTCACCCGTAGCACGCCGTGTATGCCGGAACGACGATGGGCGTAGTAGAAGGGGTGATTCGCGATGAGAAGCACCGTCAAAGACGTAATGACAGCGCCGGTGGTAGCCGTCCGGGAGAACGCCTCGTTCAAGGAGATCGTCTCCCGGATGCGGGATTCCCGGGTCAGCGCGTTCCCCGTCGTCGATAGCAACGGAAAGGTCATCGGCGTCGTCTCCGCAGCCGACATGTTGAACAAGGAGGCAGACCAGGCCGACCCGGGCACGTTCGCCAGCATGCTGCGCTTCCGGGACCACGAGAAGGCAGCCGGGGTCACCGCAGCCGACCTGATGACCAGTCCGGCTGTGACGATCGGCCCGGACGAAGCCGTGGTGGACGCCGCCCGCCTGATGCGGGATCGCCGGATCAAGAGGCTGCCGGTGACAAACGCCACCGGGCACCTGATCGGGGTCATCAGCCGGGCCGACGTGCTAAGCGTCTTCCTGCGCCCGGACGAGACGATCCGCCATGAGGTGCTCGAAGAACTAACCCGGAGCGGCTTCCTGGTCCGCTCGCAGCCGTACGGCGCCATCGTGCACGATGGCGTCGTGATCCTTTCCGGCTGCCCGGAGAATGATCAGGCAGGTCACGACCTGGTCGAGAGGTTGCGGCACATCGAAGGGGTGGTTACGGTCCGGGACAAGCTGGGCTACGCGGGTATGACGCTGCCATGACGCACCGGCGCGACCGCACGCTGATAACCACCGGGCTTGCCCGGGTCGAAGGCGAAGGCGCCATGTACGTCCGGGTCAGCGGCAGCGAGGTGGACGAGGTCCGGCTGGACATCTACGAACCACCGCGCTTTTTCGAGGCGTTCCTGCGCGGCCGGTCCTACACCGAGCCGCCAGACATCACCGCGCGAATCTGCGGCATCTGCCCCGTCGCCTACCAGACCAGCGCCTGCCAGGCGATCGAAGACGCGTGCGGGGCGCATGTGGAGGGCCCGCTCGCGGACCTGCGGCGGCTGCTGTACTGCGGGGAATGGATCGGCAGTCACGCGCTGCACATCTACATGCTGCACGCCCCCGACTTCCTGGGGTACCCGGGAGCCATCGAGATGGCGGCCGATCACCGGGACATCGTCGAACGCGGCCTGGCGTTGCGCAAAGCCGGGAACGCGATCATGACGTTGCTGGGTGGCCGGTCGATCCACCCGGTGAACGTCCGGGTCGGCGGTTTCTACCGGGCGCCTTCGGCCGCCGAGCTCGCCCCGCTCGCGCAGCAGCTCCGGGATGCGCTGCCGCTGGCCCTGGACACGGTCCGGTGGGCAGCCGGGTTCGGCTTCCCGGACTTCACCTGCGGCCATGAGCTGCTGGCGCTGTCCGATCCCGGCCGGTACCCGATCGAGCAAGGGACGCTGGTGACCAGCGGCGGGCTGGCGTTCACCGCGGCCGAGTTCGAGCAGTACGTCACCGAGGAGCAGGTGCCCCATTCGACGGCCCTGCACGCCCGGCTGACCGGCAATGGGCGAGACGGCGACGGCCGCTACCTGACCGGGCCGCTGGCCCGGTACTCCCTCAATTCCGGGGCGCTGCTGCCGCTGGCCGCGCAGGCCGCGGCCGAGGCCGGGCTCGGGCCGGAGTGCCGCAACCCGTTCCGCAGCATCATCGTGCGCGCCGTCGAGGTCGTCTGCGCGATCGAGGAGGCCCTCCGGCTGATCGGGGAGTACCGGCCGCCCGCGCAGCCAGCCGTCCCGGTGACAGCCCGCGCGGCCACCGGGTATGGCGTGTCCGAGGCCCCCCGCGGCGTCCTGTACCACCGGTACGATATCGGCGCCGACGGCGGCATTCGCAGCGCCCGTATCGTCCCGCCGACGTCCCAGAACCAGCGGGCCATCGAAGACGACCTGCGCCGTTTCGTCGCCGGCCGGCTCGATTTCGACGACGAGGAGCTGACCAGAGCCTGCGAGCAGGCGATACGCAACTACGACCCGTGCATCTCCTGCTCAACCCACTTCCTCGACCTGCGGGTCGACCGCCGGTGACCGCGGCACCGACGGCTGGCCGCGCCGTCGTCATCGGCGTCGGCAATGAGTTCCGGCGTGACGACGGGGCCGGGCCCGAGGTCGTGGCCAGGCTGCGCGGCCGTGTGCCTGACGGCGCCGAACTGGTGGTCAGCGACGGTGAGCCGACCCGGATGATCGAGGCATGGGCGGGCCTGCCGCTGGCGGTAGTCGTGGACGCGGTGCGGGCCGAACCCGCCGTGCCCGGGCGGCTGCACCGGCTGGTCCTGGACGGGGCTGCCGCGGGCCCGCCTGGGTCGGTGAGCTCGCACGGACTCGGCCTCGACGAGGCGATCGGCCTCGGACGGGCGCTGGACCGTATGCCGGGCAGGCTGATCGTGCACGCGGTCGAGGCAGCCGACCTGAGCCAGGGCGCGGGCCTGACCCCCGCCGTGGCGGCCGCCATCGACACGCTGGCAGCTGCCGTTCTCCGGGACCTCGCCTCCCCGCCCCGGTAAGGCGGCCACCCGGGTGGCCCGGCAGACACCGGGGCCGAACGTCCCGCCGCGCCGGCACCTCCGGCCCTACCCTCACCCACCCGGCCGAAATGCAATGGAATCGGGTACCAGCAGCGGTGCCCTGGGCGATCATGAGGAGGCGGACGATGAACCGCAGAGACGCCCACCTTGACGCCATGCTGCGCCACCTTGGCGCTGCGTACTACGACTCCTTGCACGGCCGGGCCGCACGGACCGATGTCCGGCGTGCCGTTGACTCCGTCGCCGAGCACCTCGACGAGAAGCCCGTGGATCATCCAGCGCAGGCCAGGCCAGCCGCGACGGGACGTGGCGGAGCCGACAAGGCCCACCGGCACGGCGAGGGGCACAGCCGGGTGCGGGACATCATGACAACGTCCGTGGTGACCGTCGACCGGATCACCCCCTACAAAGAGATCGTCCGCCTGCTGGTCGAGCACAAGATCAGCGGCATGCCGGTGCTAAGCATGGGCCGCAAGGTGACCGGTGTGGTCTCCGAAGCCGACCTGCTGGCGGCGCGGGACACCAACCCGGCAACCCGCTCGGGGTGGCGGCGCTGGACGTTTGGCCGGGAAGTGCACCGGGGCCGCACCGCCGACCTGCTGATGACCTCACCCGCGGTGACGATCCACCCGGACGCGACGGTCGCCGCCGCGGCGAGGCTGATGAACTCCCATCACATCAGGCGCCTGCCGGTCGTCGACGCCGACGGCAAGCTGGCCGGTATCGTCAGCCGCCGCGATCTGCTGAGCGTCTTCCTGCGCTCGGATGCGGACATCGCCGCGGAGGTCGGCGAGGTACTCACCGAGGTGCTGCCTGGGGGCCCGACCGGCATCGAGGTTGCCGTACACAACGGCGTCGTGACCTTGACCGGCCAGCCTGAACTGATCTCCGACGAAGACCTGATCCCGGCGGCCGTGCGGCTGTCCGGGGAAGTCGACGGCGTGGTCGATGTGGTGAACAAGGTTGACACGGTAGAAGGCCGGCGCAGCGCCTAGCTGGCCTGCTCACCGGGCACGATCACCAGTCCCCCGAGGCGGTCTCGCCGCGGGGGACTTCGGCGGCCTCGTCGCGGGCCTTGGCGAAGCCGGGCGCGGCCACGTTGAAGGTGGCGAACACCCGGCGCAGGCTGGCTGTGTCCATGCCAAGCCGACGCAGCTGAGGGATGAGCGCTGCGGTGTTCGGCTCGGCCACCGGGCCGAAACAGCCGTAGCAGCCCCGCCCGTAGGCCGGGCAGATGGCTCCGCAGCCGGCCTGGGTGACCGGCCCGAGGCAGGGCGTACCGTGGGCCACCATGACGCAGGCGGTGCCCCGGCGCTTGCATTCCCCGCACACGCTATGCCCGGGAATCCGCGGCTGCCTGCCCGTCAGCAGCGCCGTGAGCAGCTCCAGTAGCTGGCCCTTGTCGATCGGGCAGCCGCGCAGCTCGAAGTCCACCTTCACATGGCTGGCGATCGGCGTCGAGGTCGCCAGCGTCGCCACGTACTCCGGGCGGGCGTACACGGCCGCGCGGAACTCCGCGACGTCGGCGAAGTTACGCAGCGCCTGAACGCCGCCGGCGGTGGCACACGCGCCGATGGTGATCAGCGTCCGGGACTCAGCCCGGATCCGCTGGATCCGTTCCGCATCCTCCCGCGTGGTCACCGAGCCCTCGACCAGCGACACATCGTAGGGGCCTTCGGCGTCCGCGCGGGTCGCCTCGGCGAAGTGGGCGACCTCAACCTGCGCGGCGAGCGCGAGCAGTTCGTCCTCACAGTCGAGCAGCGTGAGCTGGCAGCCGTCGCAGGAAGCGAACTTCCACACCGCGAGCTTTGGGCGGGGTGGTGGGGTCGGGGCTGGCACTGGGCGGGGTGGTGGGGTCGGGGCTGGCACTGTGCGCCGTGCCTGTGTCTCCATCAGAGCTCCCTTATCGCGAGCAGTGGCGCGGCCACCTCGTAGCTGACCACGGGGCCATCGCGGCACAGCAACAGCGGGCCGAGCTGGCAGTGCCCGCACTCGGCCACTCCGCACCGCATGTTCCGCTCCAGCGACACGCGGATCCGCCGGGCCGGGACGCCCAGCGGGAGTAGCTGCCGCGCGGTGAGCCGCATCATCACCTCGGGGCCACACACCAGGGCCGTGGTCCGGGCCGGGTCGACGCCCGCGCGGGGCAGGAGCTGGGTCACCACACCGACGTGGCCGGTCCATCCGGCCGAAGGCTGGTCCACGGTCACCTCGGCTTCCGCCCCGCTGCACCGCCATTGATCCAGCTCGCGGGCGAATACGAGCTCCGTCGGCGACCGGGCACCGATCAGCACCACGATCCGCCGGTACCGGTCCCGGTGCCCGAGCGCGGAGAGCAGCGCCCCGCGCAGCGGCGCGAGCCCGATGCCGCCCGCCACGATCAGCAGGTCACCGTCGGCCGCGCTGGCCACGTCCCAGCCGGTCCCGTACGGGCCGCGGACTCCGAGCAGCCGCCCCGGGCCAGCGGCGCACAGCGCCCGCGTCACCGCCCCCACCGCGCGCACCGTCTGCACCAGCCCCGCATCGGGGCCCGTGCCGCTGATGGAGACCGGGACCTCGCCGATGCCGGGCGCGTACAACATGGTGAACTGCCCCGGCTGGTAGGCCGGAATGGGCTGGTCCACCGGCCACAGGTCCAGCGTTACCGTGTCGTGCGTCTCCTCCTGGCGGCCCGCGACGCGGTACCGGGCGGGCAGCACCGGGGCGGTCACGCCTCATCCCGCACGCTGCTGGACGCCGCGTACAGATCCAGCATCCTGATCCGCGCGGCCTGCAGCCGGGACGACGCGGCGGACATGACCCGCCGCAGCAGCTCATACCCGAGACCGGGATCGGCGTCACAGGCCGCCCGTACAAGGGCAGCGTCCAGCTCAAAAAGTATGGTGTCCTGAACGGCTGTCGCGCCGAACTGCCATTCGTACGGTGGCACGAGCCACGACAGGCCCAGCAGGTCGCCCTTGCCCAGCGTTTCCACGATCAGCCTGCGGCCGGGCGGGTGCAGGTCGAGGGCGACATGGCCGCTTCTGATAAGCCAGAGCAGGTTCGCGGGGTCGCCTTCCGCGAAGAACCGGTAGCCTTCCGGAACCTGGGTCGGGCGGCAGGCCCGGGCGAGCACGGCGACATAGCGCTCGGGCATGCCACGCAAGAAGGCGTGACCGCCAAGCTCCGCGGCACCGGCTCCGGGAGACGGTGCGTCTTGGGATGCGCCGGGCGCGGTCATGGCGTCCTGCCTGATTCTGTTTGCTGGGCCTCGGCCTGCAGCGCCGCGACTTCCTCGGTGATGTCGATGCCAACGGGGCACCATACGATGCACCGGCCGCAGCCGACGCAGCCGGAGCTGCCGAACTGGTCGTGCCAGGTCCCCAGCTTGTGGGTCAGCCACTGCCGGTACCTGCTCTCTGGTGAGACCCGGACCGGGCCGCCGTGCAGGTAGGAGAAGTCGAGGTCGAAGCAGGAGGCCCAGTGCTGCCACCGCTCCGCATGATCGCCGGACAGGTCGGTGACATCCTCCACCGACGTGCAGAAGCAGGTCGGGCAGGCGAGCGTGCAGTTGCCGCAGGTCAGGCACCGGGAGGCAACGTCGTCCCAGCGCGCGGCGTCATAGCTGCCCGCCATCAGCTCACGCAGCCCGGTCGCTGGCATGGACCGGCCCATGTGCTGCGCCGCGTCGGCGACGGCGGTGCGCGCGGCTTCGACGGTACTGGCGGCAGCGGGCGCGTGCGGCACCGCGCCCAGGACCGAGGCGCCGGCCGGTGTGCCGACGTCAACGAGAAAGTCGTGCCGGTCGCCGGTGACAAGCTCGGTCAGCGCCAGGTCGTAACCGGGGCCTGCCCCAGGCCCGGTGCCCATGGACGAGCAGAAGCAGGTCTCGCCGGGCTCGGTGCAGTTCACCGCCACGATCAGGACGGCGTCCCGGCGGGCCGCGTACCGCGAGTTGCCGCGGCCGCTGCCGAGCACCTGGTCCTGGATCTCGATGGCTCGCAGGTCGCACGGACGGACGCCGAAGAAGGCCAGCCGCGGCGGTGTCGCGTCCTCGTCCGCGCCGATCTCGAAGGCGCCATCGGCCAGCCGCGCTGACCACAGCTTCTCCCTGGGCGGATGCAGGAACTGCTTCCATGACTGGGGCCCGGCCGAATGCCCGAACGCGGCACTGTCAGCGCGGCGCCGGAGCCGGTAGCCGCCGGGCTCGAGCCGCACGCCCCACCCGAACGGCAGGTCGCTGGCAGCCGCAAGTTCGTCAAGGATGATGGCACCGTCCCGCACCGTAGGCCCGATCACGGCGTAACCCGCATCGTGCAGCGACGCGAACAGTTGGCCGAGTGCGGTAGCTTCCATCAGCGCCGTGCTGCCCGGCTGAATCGGATCCTCCACGACACCATCTCCTTCGTTGCTCTTCGACGGCTGGGCCCGGCTCGCCGCCTCACAAGACGGGCTGGGCCCCGCCGTCTCACTCTCATACTCGGCGACCGCACCAGTGCATCCCAGTCCTTCCCCGTGCTCCGGTCAGGTCCGCCAGCAGCGGGACGTGCGTCAGGCCGTCTGCCGCATGCTGGGTTCGATCTTGTTGACCACGTCGACGACACCCTCGATGTCCCAGGCGAGCCGCTCGGCGATCGGGATCAGGTCGGGCTGGTCAACCGGCCCAGCCTGGCCGGTCATCACCACTACGCCGTTGCGCACGGTGACCTTGATCTCCCCTGGGACTGCGGGCAGGATCTCGTCGAGCAGTTCGCTGACCTGCGCGGCTATCTCCGCGTCCGGGCGCAGGAACACACTGATCAGGTCGCGGCGACTGACCAGCCCAACCAGTTTCCCTGTGTCGTCGACGACCGGCAGCCTTCTGATGTTGTGAGCGTGCATCAGCCTGGCCGTGGCCGGCGCGCTGGCGCCAGGACGGACGGTGACCGCCGGTGCGGTCATCAGCTCCCCCGCGGTCAGCCCGGAATGCTTCTGGCCATGGCCCCGGCCCGGGCGTAGCCACCCGGCCCAGCCGTTCCTGCGGCCGGGGCGCTTGTCCTGGGCCGTGATCAGGTCACTCTCGGAGACCACGCCCACGACCTGGCGCCCCAAAGCCAGCACCGGCATGCCGCTGATCCCGTGCTCGACGAGCAGGCTGGCGATCTCCTTATACGGGGTGATCCGGTCCACGGTCACCACAGAGGTCGTCATGATGTCGCCGACCCGGGTGTGCCACCGACCGTGCTTGCGCGCCGTGGGATGCTGCTTGCCGTCGGAGCGCTGGGACGCCCGGGATGTGCCGCCCTCCGGTTGTTCGCCCATTTGCTCGGCTACCCGGTCCAGGGCGCGGGCCACATCTGCTGGGCCCGCCCGCCCGTGCAATGTCTCGTAATATGCGGCGCCCAGGTGGCGCAGCATGCCATCCAGGTGCATGTCTCTGCGGCTCATCGCGGCCCCCTTGCAGTCATGGGCACTTTGCGCGCCTAGCTTCATCGCAGCAGGGCGACGTGCACCGGGACAGGGCCAAAGGTCCGCAAAACCGGCCCGGGAGTCAGCCGCGGGTGACCGCCCTAAAGGTCAGGAACCGTGCGATGCGGCCCGGCCGCAGCACCCGGGCGGATGGCGCCCTGGTGCCATTGGTCCCGGCCGCGAGGGGAGGTTAGGCCCTGCCGGGGAGCCGCCCAGGAGGACGACCCTTGCGATATGGACGTTAACTTCCTGCATCACAGCGCAACCGGCCGTGGCACCGCTGACGCGCCGCCGCGGCCCGGGCGTGCCGGGCCGACGCGGCCCGGTAAGGGTCACATCGACTGGAACGCCGCGCAGCAGGCAGGACGTGCCTGCTGCTGCTCCGCCAAACCGGCGGTGATCGCGGTCATGCCTCCGGTAAAAGGCCGGCGACACTCCACCGAACTACTGCTCTGCGGGCACCACTACCGGGCGTCCAAACAGGCACTTGCCGCGGCGGGCGCCACGGTCTGGGACATGAACGGCGCTCCCGTCACCGACGATGCCTGGGCGCTGGCCGGAGGGGCATGGGTTGCCGGAGACGCCGTCACCCCGGCTGTTTGAGCCGATTGCGCGCCCGCCGCCGGCCCTCACACCGATGGCTTTCGGCACCTGAGTAAGGACCAAGGTCCCTGCCGCAAAGGGTTGCCGTTCGGTTTACTTGCGGGATGTTCATCGGTGACGAGGTGCCGCTGAACGTCGGCCTTGACGCCGCCCGGACTGGGCTGGCGAACCTCGCTATTGGCGACGGGCTGACGAGCGCTTCGAAAGATGCTTACGGCGAGGGCGTTACTGAGTTGATCCGGGTTGGCCCGCTGGGATCCGTGCCAGGCACGTCGAAGCTG
>Ga0126378_10002296_pt1 | contig 14152 bp, 9 predicted proteins | sample PanSoiMetPlot_23_FD_92587 | JGI IMG/M metagenome (GOLD analysis project Ga0126378, IMG submission 92587) | Tropical forest soil microbial communities from Panama - MetaG Plot_23 | ecosystem: Environmental > Terrestrial > Soil > Tropical forest > Bulk soil | place: Panama | collected 2016-02-17 | reverse complement strand
GAGCTGGGCGGCGCGCGGAGCGTCGTTTCAGTGCCGCTCATCCGAGATCGTAGACTGATCGGCGCGTTGGTCTTGTTCCGCCGGCGCGTCGAGGCGTTCTCGGAGAAGGAGATCGCGCTGGTCTCGACTTTTGCCGATCAGGCGGTGATCGCGATCGAGAACGCGCGGCTCATCAACGAGACGCGCGAGGCCCTGGAGCAGCAGACCGCAACCGCAGACGTGCTTAAGCTGATCAGCCGTTCGGCCTTCGACCTTCAGCCCGTGCTCGATACGCTGGTCGAGAACGCCGCGCAGCTCTGCCAGGCGGAAATGGCCGCACTCTGGCGGCCGGACGGCGACGTGTTGCGGCGCTGGGCCACCTATGGCTTCTCGGAGGAGTTCCGAAAGTTCGCAGCGGAGAACCCCATCGCGCCTTCCGACCGGGGGACGATAGCAGGCCGGGTGGCTCTGGAGCGGCGGCCGATCCAGGTGGCCGATGCGTTGGCGGATCCCGAATACACCCACAGAAAAGGACAGCGGTTCGGCGCCTGGCGCACGATGCTCGGAATCCCGCTTTTGCGCGGGGACACCCTGATCGGAGCGTTCGTGCTCAGCCGGATTCGCGTCGCACCCTTCAAGGAAAAGGAGATCGAACTGGTCACCACTTTTGCCGACCAGGCGGTGATCGCGATCGAGAATGCGCGTCTCATTGGCGAGACGCGCGAGGCGCTGGAGCAACAGACCGCGACCGCCGAGGTATTGCGGGTGATCAACTCCTCGCCCGGCGATCTCGCACCCGTGTTCGACGCGATGCTCGCGAACGCGCTGCGCATCTGCGAGGCCAAGTTCGGTTGCCTCTCACGCTTCAGCGAAGCCGGCTCGGAAGTCGTCGCGATGATGAATGTGCCGCCCGCGTTCGCGAACTGGCTTCAGGAGCCGCGGCCGGGTCCCGGCGGGCCGGTCCTGGAGCGCATGGCGGACGCCAGGCAGGTCGTTCATGTCGCCGATCTGGCCGCGGAGCAAGCATATCTCGATCGGCTCCCCGCCCGAGTCGCGGCCGTGGAGCTCGGGGGTGTCCGGACCATGCTCGCGGTGCCCATGCTGAAAGCAGGCGAACTGATCGGCGCCTTCAGCATCTACCGTGGCGAGGTCCGGCCGTTTACGCAGAAGCAGACCGAGCTGGTTGCCGGATTCGCCGACCAGGCCGTGATCGCGATCGAGAACGCGCGGCTCATCAACGAGACGCGCGAGGCCCTGGAGCGGCAGACCGCAACCTCCGAGGTGCTGCAGGTCATCAATGCCTCGCCCGGCGATCTCGCCCCGGTATTCGACGCGATGCTGGATAAGGCAATGGCGCTTTGCGAGGCGCGATTTGGCTTCATGGCGCTCTATGACGGCGAGGCATACGCCTACGCCGCGGGCCGGAATCTGCCGGCGGCACTGGACACGGTGCTGCGTGCCGGCCCCCACCGGCCAGGGCCGCATGCCGCTCTTCAACGCCTGGCGCAGACCAAGGCTCCGGTGCACATCGAGGATGTGCGCACCGACGTTGCCTATCTCGAGGGCGATCCCTGGCGGGTCGCTGCGGTCGAGCAGGGCGGTACGCGCGCCCAGCTCGTGGTACCCCTGCTGAAGAAGGGCGAGCTAATCGGCGCCTTCGTCATCTACCGCCAGGAGCCGCGCCGGTTCGCCGACAATCAGATCGCCCTCGTCACAAACTTCGCCGCGCAGGCGGTGATCGCCATCGAAAACGCTCGCCTCATCAACGAGACGCGCGAGGCGCTGGAGCAGCAGACCGCGACCGCCGACGTGCTGAAGCTGATCAGCCGCTCGACCTTCGACCTGCAGCCGGTGCTCGACACGCTCGCCGAGAGCGCGGTGCGCCTTTGCGGGGCAGATGGAGGGACCATCTGGCGGGTCGACGGCAATGTGTTCCGGTGGGCGGGCAGCTTTGAGTACTCGGAGGAATTGCGAAAGTTTGTCCAGCGGAACCACCCAGGCCCCGGCCGAGGGACAATCGTCGGCCGGACGGTTCTGGAGGGGCGGGTGGTCCAGATCATCGATGTCCTGAGCGATCCCGAATACAACTGGCCAGAGGCGGTGAACGTGTGGGATGTGCGCACCGCACTTGGTGTGCCGCTCATGCGCGAGGGCGTGCCCGTGGGGGTGTTCGTGCTCCACAGAAAAGAGGCGCGCGCCTTCAGCGAGAAGCAGATCGCGCTCGTCACCACTTTCGCCGACCAGGCAGTGATCGCGATGGAGAACGAGCGGCTGGTCGGCGAGCTCAGGACCCGCAACGCAGATCTCGCGGAATCGTTGGAGCAGCAGACGGCGACCGGCGAGGTGCTGAAGGTGATCAGCCGCTCCGCTTTCGACCTCGGGCCGGTCTTCCAGACCCTCGTGGAAAACGCGGTCAAGCTCTGCGACGCCGAGCGGGCGGTCATTTTCCGCTTCGACGGCCAGGTGCTGCGGCCAGCCGCCTGGCACGGCGGCACGACCGAGCTCATGGACTACGTCGAGCAGCATCCGATCGCGCCGGGACGGCAGACCATATCGGCGCGCGCCGCCCTCGAGCGCCAGACCGTGCAAGTCGCCGACATCCAGTCCGACCCCGAATACACCTACGCGCTCATGGATGTCGACCCGATCCGGACGCTGCTCGCGGTCCCCATGCTCAAGGGCGACGAGCTGGTCGGTGTCATCACCATCTACCGGATGGAGGTGAAGCCGTTCACGGAGAAGCAGATCGCGCTGGTGACGACCTTCGCCAACCAGGCGGTGATCGCGATCGAGAACGCGCGGCTCCTGGGCGAGCTGCGCGACCGCCAAGCCGAGCTTGCGCGCTCGGTCGAGGAGCTCACCGCCACGAGCGACGTCCTGAAGATCATCAGCCGCTCGAGCGTCGAGCTCCAGACCGTGCTCGACACGCTGGTCGAGACCGCGGCGCGCCTCTGCCGCGCCGATCAGGCATTCATGTTCCGCCGACGGGATGATCGCTATCACTTGGCCGCTTCATTTGGTGCCCCCGAAGAATACTTGGGGTGGATTGAGCGTAACCCGTTGAAGGGCGGCCGAGGCACAGTAACCGGACGCGCGGAGTTGGAGGGTCGGGCCGTTCAGATCCCCGACGTGCTCGCGGATCCCGAATACAACTACTCTGATGTAGGCCTGAGGCTCGGCGGATGGCGAACGGTGGTCGCCGTCCCGCTGATGCGCGGCGGGACGCTTATCGGCGTTTTCACGCTCAACCGCACTCGAGTCGATCCGTACAGCACCAAGGAGATCGAGCTGCTGACCACCTTCGCCGACCAGGCGGTGATCGCGATCGAGAACGCGCGGCTCTTCGAGGAATTGCGCGACAGGTCGGCGGAGCTTGCCCGCTCGGTCGACGAGCTCACGGCCACCAGCGACGTGCTGAAGATCATCAGTCGCTCGTCCGTCGAACTCAACACTGTGCTCGATACCCTGGTCGAGACGGCGGCGCGCCTCGGCCATGCCGACCAGGCAGTCATGTCCCGCCGAAGGGGCGACCTCTATCACGTTGTTGCTTCTGCAGGCGTATCAGAGGAATTTGCTGAACACCTCCGACAGCATCCGTTTGCAGCGGGCCGCAAGTCGACCACCGCACGAGCAATAGCGGAGGTCCGGACCATCCAGGTCGCGGACGTGCTTGCCGACCCGGAATACGATTTCCCTGTCGAAGGCCTGCGTCTTGGTGGATTTCGAACCGTCCTCGCGGTGCCGCTGTTGCGCGAAAATACGCTGGTGGGCGTATTTTCGTTGAACCGCAAGAGTGTCAACCCGTTCACGGACAAGGAAATCGATCTGATCACCACCTTCGCCGACCAGGCGGTGATCGCGATCGAGAACGCGCGGCTGTTCGAGGAGTTGCGCGACCGGTCGGCGGAGCTCGCGCGGTCGGTCGACGAGCTCACCACGCTCCGCGAGGTGGGCCAGGCCGTAAGCTCCACGCTCGATCTCGCGACCGTGCTGGAGACCATCGTCAAGCGCGCCGTCACGCTCGCGGGCGCCGACGCCGGCGCGATCTACCGCTACCGCAAGAGCGACCGCCAGTTCCGGCTCGGCACCTCCTACGGCCTCAGCGAGGAGCTCGCGGCCAGGATCCGCGGCGCGCCGATCCGCGAGGAAGAGACCACGGCGCTGCGGCGCGCGATCCAAGAGCGCGTGCCCGCTCAAATCGAGCTCGAGACCGCGCCGCACCTGCCGCTGCGCGATCTCATGGTGGCGGCCGGCTTCCGCGCCGCGCTCCAGGTGCCGCTCATCGGCGGCGACCGCGTGTTCGGCGTGCTCTCGATCCAGAAGAAGACGGCGGGCGAGTTCCCGGAGAGCACGGTCAAGCTCATGCAGACGTTCGCGACCCAGTCGGTGCTCGCGATCCAAAACGCGCGGCTCTTCCGCGAGGTCGAGGAGCAGGGCCGCGCGCTGGCGCTCGCGAGCCAACACAAGTCGCAGTTCCTCGCCAACATGAGCCACGAGCTTCGCACGCCCCTCAACGCCGTGCTCGGCTACGCCGAGCTGCTGGCGGACGGCATCTACGGCGAGCTCGGCGAGAAGGCGCGAGGCGTGCTCGAGCGCATCCAGAGCAACGGCAAGCACCTGCTCGGCCTCATCAACGACGTGCTCGACCTCTCGAAGATCGAGGCGGGCCAGCTGACGCTCGCGATCGAAGACTATGCCATGCCGGCGGTGGTACACTCGGTTGTGAGCGCCACGGAGTCGCTCGCCAAGGCCAAGGGGCTCTCGCTCGTGACCTCGGTGCCGCGCGTGCTTCCCATGGGGCGCGGCGACGAGAGGCGCCTGACGCAAGTGCTGCTCAATCTCGTGGGCAACGCGATCAAGTTCACCGACAAGGGGTCGGTCGGCATCGAAGTGGCGCTCGCCAACGGCCGATTTGAACTCGCGGTCAAGGACACCGGGCCCGGCATCGCCGAGGCCGATCAGCCGCGCATCTTCGAGGAGTTCCAGCAGGTCGATAATTCGAACACGCGGCAGAAGGGCGGCACGGGCCTGGGTCTCGCGATCTCGAAGCGCATCGTCGAGATGCATGGCGGCAGCCTCACGGTTGACTCCGAGCTCGGCAAAGGCTCGACCTTCCGGGTCGTCGTCCCCGTACAGGTCGAAGCCGCAAGGGAGGTGGCGTGATGAAGCGCATCCTGGTGGTCGAGGATACCGAGGACAACCGGCAGATCATCCGCGATCTCCTGACCAGCGCCGGCTACGAGATGATCGAAGCGGTAGACGGCGGGCAGGGGGTCGCGATGGCGGCCGAGCTGAAGCCGGACCTGATCCTGATGGACATGCAGCTCCCGGTGCTCGACGGCTACGAGGCGACGCGCCGCATCAAGGCCGATCCCGCGCTCGCCCACATCCCGGTGATCGCCGTCACCTCGTACGCGCTCGCGGGGGACGAGGCGAAGACGAAGGCCGCCGGCTGCAACGGCTATGTCGCAAAACCTTTCAGCCCGCGCCAGCTGCTCGCCAAGGTCCGCGAGTTCCTGCCGTGAGCGAGCCGATCCATGCGTGATCCGCCGCGCATCCTGGTGGTCGACGACAACGAGGCCAATCTCGACATCGCCAAGATGCGACTCGAGAGCCAGGGCTACGAGATCGTCACCGCGGTCGACGGCGAGGACGCGCTCGTCCAGGTGCGCGAGGCTCGGCCCGATCTGCTGCTGCTCGACATCATGATGCCGAAGCTCGACGGCATCGAGGTGACCCGCCGCCTCAAGAGCGACGCCTCGCTCCCGTTCATCCCGATCATCCTGGTCACCGCCAAGGCCGACGCCAAGGACGTGGTCGCGGGCCTAGACGCCGGCGGCGACGACTATCTCACCAAGCCCTTCGACCACGCATCGTTGGTGGCGCGCGTCCGCTCCATGCTCCGGATCAAGGCGCTCCACGACACGGTCGAGGCGCAGCGGGTGGAGCTGAAGGGTCTCAACGCCAACCTGGAGAGCCGGGTAGCCGCGCAGGTCTCGGAAATCGAGCGCATCGGCCGCTTGCGCCGGTTCCTCTCGCCGCAGCTCGTCGACATGATCGTCTCCTCTGGCGACGAGGGCATCTTCGAGAGCCACCGGCGCGAGATCGTCGTGCTGTTCTGCGACCTCCGCGGCTTCACCGCCTTCTCCGAGACGGCGGAGCCCGAGGAGGTGATGGGCGTGCTGCGGAGCTATCACGAGGCGCTGGGGCCGCTGATCCACCAGTACGAAGGCACGCTGATGCGCTTCACGGGCGACGGGCTCATGGTGTTCTTCAACGATCCGCTCCCCTGTCCCGACCCGGCGGCGCGCGCGGTGCGGCTCGCCGTCGATATGCGGGCAGCGGTGGCAGGGCTGGCGGCCGACTGGCGCAAGCGCGGGCACGAGATCGGCTTCGGGATCGGCATCGCGCAGGGCTATGCCACGCTGGGTCGCATCGGCTTCAAGGACCATATCGACTACACGGCGATGGGTACGGTCACCAATCTCGCCGCACGGCTTTGCGATGCCGCCCGCGACGGCCAGATCCTGGTCAGCCAGCGCGCCGCCGCCTCGATCGAGGCGGTCGTCGCGCTCGAATCGATCGGCGAGATCCCGCTCAAGGGCCTGACCCGGCCCGGTATCGTCCATCAGGTCGTCGCGGTGCGCTGAGCCGCGGTGGGGACCGAGGGGCGGAGGGGCCACAGCTTTGCTCGCTTCTGATCCGGCAAGTTTTAGCGTACCTTGAACGGGATAGCCGTTGGCATCGCGGACTCGTGAAGCGCCGCGGGGCCTGGGCTGGGGTACGAGAGTGGGCTTCACGGCTGACGTGGAACGCGGCGGCATATAAGAAGAGATAAGTGTACGGGAGGCTACGCGTGCGGGTGAGGAGCCCGAAAACCAGGACGCGGCGCATGTCCGCCGGGGGCGGCTGATGTCGTGGCGGTGATCCCGCTGCGACCGGCGGCCGAGGTGAGCGTGCTCCTTAGGGTGCGCGACCTCTCCGTGCGCTTCGGCGGCATCGTGGCGCTCGAGGGCGTCTCCTTCGACGTGGGCCAGGGGCAGATCTGCGGCCTCATCGGCCCGAATGGCGCCGGCAAGACCACGCTCTTCAATTGCCTCTCGCGGCTCTATCGCGCCGAGCGCGGCAGCATCCTGTTCGAGGAGAGGCCGCTCTTCGAGGTGCCGAAGCACCGGATCGCCGCCCTCGGCATCGGGCGCACGTTCCAGAACCTGGCGCTATTTCGCACCATGAGCGTGTTCGAGAATGTCATGGTGGGGACGCACTGCCGCGGCCGCGGCAGCTTCCTCGCCGCGGCGCTCCGCTTGCCCTTCACCGCCAGCGTCGAGAAGCGCGCCCGCGAGCATGCGGAGGCGCTGCTGGCCGAGCTCGGTTTGTCGGAGCTCGCGGGCTCGCCGGTGAGCGCGCTTCCGTTCGGCACGCGCAAGCGGGTCGAGCTCGCCCGCGCGCTCGCGAGCGATCCGAAGCTGCTGCTCCTCGACGAGCCCGCGGGCGGGCTCAATCATGACGAGGTCGACCGTCTCCGCGATGAGATCCAGGCGATCCGGGATCGCCGCGGCATCACCGTGCTCCTGGTCGAGCATCACATGAACCTGGTGATGCGGGTCTCCGACCAGGTCGTGGCGCTCGACTTCGGCCGCAAGATCGCCGACGGCACGCCCGCGGAAGTGCAACGCAATCCCGAAGTGATCCGCGCCTATCTCGGGGACGCCGCCTGATGACGGCGCTGCTGGAGACGCGCGGCCTCAAGGCCTACTACGGGCCGACGCCGGTGCTGCACGGCGTCGACCTCGAGGTCGAGGCGGGCGGCATCACCGCGCTGCTGGGCGCCAACGGCGCCGGTAAGACCACGCTCTTGCGCGCGATCTGCGCCATGGTGCGCCGCGAGGGCGAGGTCCGGTTCGCCGACCGCGCGCTCGACGGGCTCGCCACCGAGGACGTGGTGCGCCTCGGCGTCGCCCATGTGCCGGACGGGCGCGGCACCTTCGTCCATCTGACGGTGGAGGAGAACCTCCGCCTCGGCGCCTATACCCGCGCCGACTGGGCGCGCGTCGCCGGTGATTTCGAGCGCGTCTACGCCTATTTCCCGCGGCTCCGCGAGCGCCGGCGCCAGCAGGCGGGCACGCTCTCGGGCGGCGAGCAGCAGATGCTGGCGATCTCGCGCGCGCTGATGCTGTCGCCGAAGCTGCTGCTGCTGGACGAGCCCTCCTTCGGCCTGGCGCCCTTGGTGGTCAAGGACATCTTCCGCATCCTGCGCACGATCAACCGCGAGGAGTCCGTCAGCATGCTGGTGGTCGAGCAGAACGCGACCCTCGCGCTCGATCTCGCCGACCACGCCTACCTCCTGGAGACGGGGCGGGTGGTCATGAGCGGCACCGCCGCGCGGATCCGCGGCGACGAATCCGTGCGGAAGTCGTACCTCGGGTACTGAGAGATGACGGCGTTCCTCCACCAGATCTTCTCCGGGCTTGCGAGCGGCGGCATCTACGCGAGCGTGGCCCTCGCCTTGGTGCTGATCTATCAGGCGACGCACCTCGTCAATTTCGCGCAGGGCGAGATGGCGATGTTTGCCACATACATCGCCTGGGCGCTGGTGCAGGCGGGGTTGCCGTATTGGCCTGCTTTCCTGATCACGCTCGGGATCGCCTTCACGGGCGGTGTGGTGATCGAGCGGGTGATTATCCGGCCCTTCGACAAGGCGCCGGTGCTCGCCTCGGTCTGCGTCTTCATCGGCCTGCTCTCGATCTTCAACAGCCTCGCCGGCTTCATTTTCACCTACACCATCAAGACCTTTCCGAGCCCCTTCGCGGAGCGGGCGTGGTACGGCACACGCTTCCTGTCGCCGCACGAGACCGGCGAGATCGCCGTGACGCTGGCGCTGCTGGTGCTGGTCTATGCCTTCTTCCGGTTCACGCCGCTCGGCCTCGCCATGCGCGCCGCCGCGCAGAATCCCGCCTCGAGCCGGCTGGTCGGCATCCGCGTCGGCTGGATGCTTGCGCTGGGATGGGGGCTTGCGGCGGCGGCCGGCGCGGTCGCCGGCATGATGGCGGCGCCCATCGTCTATCTCGAGCCCAACATGATGGGCGGCGTCCTGCTCTACGGCTTCGCGGGTGCGCTTCTGGGCGGTATCGACAATCCCTGGGGCGCGGTGCTTGGCGGCTTCATCGTGGGCGTGCTGGAGAACCTGGCGGGCGGCTATGTGGTCGGCGCCGACCTCAAGCTCACGGCGGCGCTGGTCATCATCGTGGGCGTGCTGGTGATCCGCCCGTCCGGCCTGTTCGGCCGTCCGATCGCGACGCGGGTCTGATCTCATGGGCGCGCTCAGCGAGACCGAGACGGCGGCGCCCAAAAGAGAAGTGGCGCGTCTCTCGGTCTCGACCTGGCGCCGGATCGGCCTCGGCCTTGCGCTCGCACTGGCGCTCGTGGTGCCGTTCTGGGCCAGCGGCTATCACACCTTCCAGCTCACGCTGGTGACGGTCTATGCGATCGCGCTCATGGGTCTGAACCTGCTCACGGGATACAACGGCCAGATCTCGCTGGGCCACGGTGCTTTCTACGCGATCGGCGCCTACGTAACGGCGGTGCTTGTGCACAAGGCGGGCGTTCCCTACTGGGCGACGGTGCCGGTGGCAGGGCTCGTCTGCCTCGGCACGGGCTTCCTCTTCGGCTTGCCCGCGCTCCGGCTCGAGGGGCTCTACCTCGCGCTCGCGACCTTCGCGCTGGCGTTGGTGACGCCTCAGATCCTCAAATTCAAAAATTTCGGATCCTGGACCGGCGGCGTGCAAGGCATATTGATGGACAAGCCCGATGCGCCCTGGGGCCTGCCGCTCGACAGCGATCAGTGGCTCTATTTCCTCTGCCTGGCGCTGGCGCTGCCGCTGTTCTGGGCGGCGCGCAACATGGTCGCGAGCCGCTCCGGCCGCGCCATGGTGGCGATCCGCGACCACCCGATCGCGGCAGCCAGCATGGGCGTCAACACCGCGCTCACGAAGTCGCTGACTTTCGGTGTAAGCGCCTTCTATACGGGGATCGCGGGCTCGCTCGGCGGCATCGTGGTGGGCTTCGTGGCCCCCGACAGCTTCTCGATCCTGCTCTCGCTGAGCTTCCTGGTCGGCGTCGTCGTGGGCGGCCTCGCCTCGATCTGGGGCGCGCTTTTCGGCGCGCTCTTCATCGTGTTCGTGCCGAATTACGCCGACCAGATCTCCGATCTCCTGGGCGAGCGCGCGAAGGCGCTGCCCTGGGCGATCTACGGGCTGCTGCTGATCGCTTTCATGTATCTGATGCCGACCGGCGTGGTCGGACTGCTTCGAGCCGTGGCGGCGCGTCTCGTCGCCGCGGCGGACACAGCGCGTTCATCTAGAAGAGTCGAACCCTGACCTAGAGAGGAGGAGATCATGATTTCACGACGCAGGCTGTTGCAGACGACCGCGGCCTCGGCGGCGCTGTGGGCGGCGCGCGGACTGCCCGCCCGGGCGGCGAACGCTCCCGGCGTCACCGACAAGGAGATCAAGTTCGGGCAGACCATGCCCTACAGCGGACCCGCCTCCTCCTATGGTGCGATCGGGAAAGCGGAGCTCGCCTATTTCAAGAAAATCAACGACGAGGGCGGCATCAACGGCCGCATGCTCAACCTCCTGAGCCTCGACGACGGGTACAGCCCGCCCAAGACCGTGGAGCAGATCCGGCGGCTCGTCGAGCAGGACCAGGTCGCCTTCATCTTCCAGAGCCTGGGCACGCCGCCGAACTCGGCCATCCAGAAGTATCTCAACGACCGCAAGGTGCCGCACCTCTTCGTCGCGACCGGCGCCACGAAGTGGAACGACCCCAAGCATTTCCCCTGGACCATAGGTTGGCAGCCCAACTACCAGACCGAGGGGCACATCTATGCGAAGTACCTGCTGATCAACAAGCCGGACGCCAAGATCGGTATCCTCTATCAGAACGACGACTACGGTAAGGACTACGTTGTCGGCCTCAAGGACGGGCTCGGCGACAAGGCGAAGACAATGATCGTCAAGGAAGAGTCCTACGAGACCAGCGATCCCACGATCGACTCGCAGATTGTCTCGCTGCAGGCCTCGGGCGCAGACACATTCCTCAACGCGACCACGCCCAAGTTCGCGGCGCAAGCGATCCGCAAGGCCTATGACATCGGCTGGAAGCCGCTGCACTTCCTCAACAACGTCTCGATCTCCGTGAGCTCGGTGCTGACGCCCGCGGGACTCGAGAAGTCGGTCGGCGTCATCACCGCGGACTACCGCAAGGATCCGACGGATCCGCGCTGGAAGGACGATCCCGGCTACAAGCAGTGGCTCGAGTTCATGAAGAAGTACATGCCGGACGCCGATCTCGGCGACAACGACTATCCCTACGGCATGATGGTGGCGATGACCATGGTGCAGGTGCTGAAGCAATGCGGCAGCGACCTCTCGCGCGAGAACATCATGAAAGAGGCGGCAAACCTCCACGATCTCGAGATGCCCATGCTCCTGCCGGGCATCAAGGTCAACACCGGCCCGGACAACTTCGCGCCGATCAAGCAGATGCAGCTGCAACGCTTCAACGGCAAGAGCTGGGAGCTGTTCGGCGACGTCATCATGGGCTGACGGCGCCCGAGAAACCGAAAGGGCTTGGCCACCGAGGCGGCCAAGCCCTTTCTTCTGGGTCCTGGCGGCATCCGCCGCCAGGACGATGCACCCTACTCCGCTACTTCTTCTTCTTGCCCTTCCTCTTCGCGGTCTTCCGTTTCGCCTTCCTGGTCTTCGACGACTTCGCTGCCGCCATCGACCGTGTCTTACGACGCTTACGCTTAGGCATGGATCATGTTCCATGTAGGTTGCAGGAGCCATCACTATACAGAAAAATCGCTTGACAAGAAATAAGAAAAGTAAAAATCGACCGCGCGCTCAGTGCGCGGGCGCAAGCGTGCGCGCGCCGCGGAAGAGCGCGGCGAGGAGTCGCGAAATGAATCTCGTATGCCACCCCTGAAAAACCCGCATTTCATGCGTGTTTCCGGGTATTCGCGGCGAGTGCCCGCGCGACAAGTAATCGACGAACGGAGCGCGGTTGCGGCGCCCGCGAGCGCGTGTCCTCCGGCGGCCTTCGAAGTCACTGGAGCCGCGTCTTGAGGTCCTGGAGGAGCGCCGCGGTCGCGAATCGGCGAGTCGAGTCGCGCTCGCGCTCCAAGGACGCCTCGAGCGAGCGGATGGCGGCGCCGAGATTGCCGAGCGACGCGCTCACGGTGCCCTGCTCGCGCCAGAGCTCGGCGCGATCGGGCGCCATCGCCAGCATGCTCCCGATCACCGCGAGCGCGGCCTCGCGCCGGCCGGACTCCAGCAGGCGCAGCTTCATGTTGTTCTGGAGGCGCAGCAGCACCTCGCGGTCCGGCACGGCGGTGTAGTCCGCGGCCGAAAGCTCGCGCGAGGCACCGGCGACCGATTTCAAGAGCGAGCGCAGCTCCGAGGCACCCTTGACCGCACCGTCGTTGAAGGGGTCGACAATCGCGGCGCCGCCGCGCCCTTCGAGGCGCAGCAGGAAGTGGCCGGGAAAAGCCAGCCCCGTCATCTCCCAGCCCTGCGCGCGGCCGGCGTGCAGGTAGAGGATACCGAGCGCCACCGGGAGACCTTTGCGCCGGTCGATTACGCGCATGAGGTTCGCATTCTGCAGGTCGTCGTAGGTGAGGCTGTCACCCCGATAGCCGTAGACGCCGCAGATCACCGCGCCGAGCGTTGACGCACGCTCGGCGGCCTCCTCCGCGCCGATCGCGGCTGTGCCGACCTCGCTCGCGAGCGTCTGCAGATGCTCGCGATAGCGCGCGAGGCCGACCTGTGGCCGGTCGAGCGCGGCGAGCGCCAGTGCCGCCTCGCCGATGGGCCACGGCGCCTCGTCGAGGGGCGCCAAGCTCTTCAGGTAGTCGAGGGCGCTCGCCCGGTCATGGAAAGGGTTCTCGGGCGCCCGCCCGCTCATTGCAGCGGCTGCACCTGGATCGGCGTGCTAGGGGCCGGGCTGCCCGGAGTCTGCGGCGCGGGACCGGGACTCGAAAGGGCCGGCTGCGGCGCCGGCGCGGTGGTCGCAGGCGCGGGATTGCCGCGCACCTGCACGTAGGAGACCACACGCCGCACATTCGGGATGTTCCGCGCGTAGGCGGTGACGCGCTCGAGCTCCTCGGGCGTCTGGGCGGAGCCGATAACGAAGACGACGTGGTCCGACGTGGTGACGATGAAGTTGACCGAGTGGACGTCCGCGTCCCAGAGCAGCTCGTTCCGGAGCCGCGCGGAGATGAAGCCGTCGCTGAGATCGTCGCCCGTGGTGCTGATCGGACCGACGGCGACCTCGTTATAGACCTGCTGCACGCCCTTGACGCGCCAGGCGATCCGGATCGCGTCCTCGATCCAGGCAGGGTCCGGCTCCCGCCCGGTGATCAGCACGCGCCCCTCATAGACGTCGCACTCGAGGCCTGAGGCCATCTCCGAGTTGGTCTTGCGCCAGATCGCGGAGATCGCCGCCTTGATGGTGGCGTCGCTCACTTGGTCGCCGATGCTGCGGTCCGCCGAGGCCGCGATCGCCGCACCTCCTGCCGTGGCGGCGACGCAGCCCGAGAGCAGCGCCAACAGAGCCAACGCCACGATGATTTTCGGCAGAGGCATGACGCCGACAGTTCTCCTCCTGGTACCGCGCGCGACCCTCCCCACGACTCGGCACCCCCGACGCCATTGTGAGACACCACTTCCATGGCCTCAAGCGGGCGGCATCGAGTCCATTTCGTGGCGATTTAGCCGTCGCCCTCGCGCCAGGCGTCACGCAGGTGCAGTGGGAGCCGCCCCGGCATCACCAGCATCACGTCGAAGCGGACCGTGAGCCGCGCGAGGATGGGACGGCTCGAGAGGAAATGCGCGGCGGCGCGCGTGATACGCCGGCGCTGGCGCGGGGTGACGGCTGCGATCGCGGCGGTCTCGTCATCACGCGCCTTCACCTCGATCGCCGCCAGCGTACCGCCGCGGCGGGCGAGGATATCGATCTCTCCGACAGCGACTCGGTAGTCTCGGGCGAGGATGCGATAGCCCCTGAGGCGCAGCGACCAGAGGCAGAGACTCTCGGCCCAGCGGCCGCGCCGCTCGGCCTTGCGCCGGCGCTCGGTTGCGGCGCTCACTCGGTCTCCGCGGTCGTGCGTTTG
>Ga0126378_10002293_pt1 | contig 14158 bp, 10 predicted proteins | sample PanSoiMetPlot_23_FD_92587 | JGI IMG/M metagenome (GOLD analysis project Ga0126378, IMG submission 92587) | Tropical forest soil microbial communities from Panama - MetaG Plot_23 | ecosystem: Environmental > Terrestrial > Soil > Tropical forest > Bulk soil | place: Panama | collected 2016-02-17 | reverse complement strand
GCGCCCTCGAATCCAAACCTTATTTATGCTGGAACGGGCGTAAACACCGTCTATGGCGACGTAACGTACGGAAATGGCGTCTACAAATCGACGAATGGCGGCGAAACCTGGCAGCACCTGGGATTGGAAGACACGCGGCACATCGCCCGCATTTTGGTGGATCCGCGGAATCCGGACATTGTGCTGGTGGCAGCACTTGGGCATTCCTATGGGCCGAATGAGGAACGCGGCGTTTTCCGGTCGACGGATGGCGGCAAAAACTGGAAAAAAGTCTTGTTCAAGGACAACACAACCGGAGCCGTCGATCTGTGTTTTGAACCTGGAAACCCGAAAGTCGTTTACGCGACCCTTTGGCACGTGGTCTGGAAACCCGACGTGAAAGATCAGCCGTTTGATCCGGGGAGTGGGCTTTATAAATCGCAAGACGGCGGGATCACCTGGACGCAAATCACCGGCAATGGCCTTCCCACGGTGAACTGGGGGCGGGCCGGCGTGGCGGTCGCGCCGGGAATGCGTGGCCAACGCATTTACCTGTTGATCGAGGCAAAAGAAAAGAAGGACGGAGGGCTGTTCCGTTCGGATGACGGGGGATCCAGCTGGAAGAAAGTGACTGAGGATAAGCGCATCAGCGGATATTGGTACATGAGTGAAATCTTTGCTGATCCAAAAAATCCCGATGTCGTTTACCTTCCCGAGCAGAACTTTTACCGTTCCACCGACGGCGGAAAGAGTTTCACGGCCATCAAGGGAGCGCCGGGCGGCGATGATTACCACACCATGTGGATCGACCCGACGAATCCGCAAAGAATGATTCTGGGAACGGACCAGGGCGCGACCATCACGATGAACGGGGCCGAAACCTGGAGCCCCTGGTACAACCAGCCAACCGGGGAGTTCTATCGTGTGGCCACCGATCATCGGTTTCCCTATTGGGTCTACGGACCACAGCAGGATAGCGGCACGGCGGGGATTGCGAGCCGCGGAAACAACGGGCAGATTACGGAGCGCGACTGGTATCCCGTCGGCCCGGGAGAAAGCGGGTACACCATTCCCGATCCGCTGGACCCGGAAGTGGTCTACAACGCCGGACCTGGCGGCAGCGTGGTGCGGCTCTCCAAGACCACCGGGCAAGTGCGCGATATTTCCCCGGCGCCAATCCCTCAAGGGAGCAAGTATCGCTTCAACTGGACGGTTCCGCTGGTCTTTTCGTCGCAGGATCCGCACCTGCTTTACCTCGGAACGCAATTCTTGATGAAGACCAGCAATGCCGGCACGAGTTGGGATGAAATCAGCCCCGACCTGACCCGGGTTCGCGCAGACGAAAAGGACACCAAAAAGCGGCGCGGGACGATCCTGACGGTTGCGCCATCGCCGGCAAGGGAGGGCGTGATTTGGGTAGGGACCGATGATGGAAATATCCAAATCACGAAAGATGGAGGGAAGACCTGGAAAAATGTGACGCCGCCCGGCGTGACGGAATGGAGCATCGTGAGCATTATCGAGGCGTCGCGCTTTGATGCCGGGACAGCTTACGCCGCGGTGAATCGCAACAATCTGGATGATCTTCGCCCGCACATCTTGCGCACGCGCGACGAAGGAGAAAGCTGGCAGGAAATTGTTGGCGGAATTCGCGAGAAGGATTTTGCTCGGACGGTGCGCGAAGACCCGGTTCGAAAAGGATTGTTATACGCAGGAACGGAGAAAGGGGCCTACGTTAGCTTTGATGATGGCGACCATTGGCAATCGTTGCGGCTGAACATGCCGGTCGTATCGATTCACGATTTGGCGGTCGAGCAAGATGATTTGGTCGCGGCCACCTATGGCCGCTCGTTTTGGATTCTCGATGACCTGGCCCCGTTGCGTCAGGTGAATGCGGGACTGTCTTCCGGTGGAGCGCATCTTTTTGCGCCGAGGACTGCCATTCGCGTGCGGCGCGATGAAAATCAAGACACGCCACTGCCGCCTGAGGTTCCAGCCGGGAAGAACCCGCCAGAAGGGGCCATCACTGACTATTATTTGCCGGCAAACTTTTCGGGCGATGTTCAAGTGGAAATCCGAGACGAGGCCGGGAATTTGGTTCATAGTTACTCAAGCGCTCCGATACCCAAAGAGGAAAGTGAGGAGCCGTTTGTGGCGGGGTATTGGATCGTGCATCCGCAACCGCTTTCCAAATCGCCCGGGATGCATCGCTTCGCCTGGAACCTCCGTTACACGGATCCACCCGCCGTGCAAGTGCAGTCTCCCTACAACTACCCGATCGCGGCAATTGTAGGTGCGACGCCGTTGCCACCCGAAGGGCCGCTGGTGCTCCCTGGAAAATACGAAGTCCAACTCAAAGCGGGAGGGCAAACATTTCGGCAATCTCTCGAAGTGAAACAAGATCCCCGCGTTCACGTTGCGCGAAACGAGTTGCAGAGCGCGTTGGACTTGCAGTTGAAAATTTCCGCCGTCCTGGGAAAAAACTACGAAGCTCATCAGCAGGTGAAACAACTGCGCGCGCGGCTAGCCGAATTGATGAAGCGGCTCAAGGATGATCCGGTCGCGGTAGCTGCCAAGGCGTTGGACGGAAAAGTTGGATCGCTGGAAGGAGAGGCCACGCCGATCCTGGAAACGCCAAAGGGGATGAGTTTGATGACCGTGAACGACAGCCTGACAGCGCTGATCGCGCTTGTGGACGGAGCGGACTCCGCGCCTTCGGAAGAATCCTTCGCAGCGTTTCGGCGAGTGTGCCAGGGATGGAAAGAACAACTGGGCAACTGGGAACAGTTGAAAAGCAAGGAACTGGAGCCCTTCAGTGCGCTGCTGGGACGAAACAATCTTGCGCCAGCGGCGAGCATGCCCACGGTTGCCGCTGACATTTCTTGTAACAATTGAGAGAACTGCGGACGGCTTTCGATTTCGCTCTTGTTCTAAATGAGGATTCCATCTATTGCTGCTGCGAAGCTTTTTCTAGCTCGGTCAAGTCTGCCAGGACTTCCGCGCTGTGTTTTGAGGGATCCACCTTCAGGTAAACCTTTCGAATGGCGCCCGCCGGATCGATGAGAAATGTATGTCGGGCTGAAAGCCGCGCCACCCCGAGGTCGACAACGGAACCATATTGCGCCGAGAGTTTGCAGTGTAAATCGGCGAGCAGCTTGAAATGCAGACCCTCAGCCGTGCAGAACTTTTCGTGAGAGATTTCGTCCTGTCCGCTAACCCCGAGGATAACTGCCCGTTTCTGTTCAAAAAGCGCAAGGTCACGCTGGAAATTGTGCGCTTCTTTCGTGCAGCCGCTAGTGAAATCCTTCGGATAGAAATACAGAACCACCCATTGGCCGCGAAAATCTTGGAGGCGGACTGGCTTGCCATCTTGCGCGTTCAAGGTGAAATCTGGCGCAGGTGTGCCGACGGCGGGCGCTTTTGCTGCGTCGTGAGAAGCGCGAGCCGCTACGAGTCCCACCAACAATAGGAGCGCAACGATAACAACAGCAAGGACCGTCGGCGTTTTCATCGCGGGCTACTCCTTCTGACTGAACCAGCCGAACCCCAGGCGCAGCTGAATCGTGTTGATGCCGGGATTGGGCGTTGACAGGCCGGCGTTGGAAATGTGCATGAAACGGACATCGACGCTGTAATTGTGTTTCGCACGCAGAAAATGCAGCCCGATGGCGCCGCTCGAAGTGAAATTTACTCGAGAAGTTCCGGCGGGTACCTGCGTGCTTGTGAAGAGAGTGCCTCCGCCAAGTTCAAAGTAGGGAACGACGTTACCGCGCGTGGCAAAGGCCCATTTGAAGGCGAACGGGTTCACGCCCACGCCGTAGGCAGTATTCTGCCTTTGCACGACAACGAAAGCTGGAACGGCTTCGACAGCGTATTCCAGGCGACCTCGAAGAAAGCCGGGCCCATGGGGCTTCGTGAGAATCAAACCGTAGCGCAGGCCGACATTCCAAACGCCGTCGCTCGACTGGCTGCCGTTGGTGCCATGGCCTCCGCCGGTCCAAATCTGGACTTCATGCTCGCCCTCGACGGGGCCCGCCTGTGATCGGGCAACCGGAACATACAAAAAGAGCGAAAGAAGGAGAAACGCGGAAATTGTGTTTCGCAACGAAGAGTCTCCTCAGCAATATTCGATTCCGGGCCGCGGAATTGGATGCTTCGAAGATATAGAAAAATGGGCGGAAAGGCGAATCTCTGGTCATCCAACAGCAGGTACGGCGAGAGTCATTTCAAGTAGCTGCGAACAATCTGAATAACGTCATCTGCCGCCTGTTCTGAGGACTTGTTTCGAGGCATGTGGTTGCGAATGTGGTCCTCCATCAGTTCGGCCATGAGGCTGTTGATGGCCCCGCGCGCGGCGGAAAGACGCTGGAGTACCGCGGCGCACGAATCGTCGTCATGGAGGCCGCGCAAGACGCTTTCGAGCTGACCGATGACTTTCTTGGTGCGATTCACCAGGTCGAGCTTTTCTTGTGAACGATGCGACAGTTGGCTTGCCTACCCTAGGGGGGTATGGTATCAAGAGAAAAGCTTTGAAGCAAACAAGATGCGTAATGGCAAGGCGGTAGGGTAGAGAACACGAGCCGGTTCAGCGGCTTATTCATAGTTCGTTAATACGGGACTCTTACGATAAAGGGAAAGCTGGCTCGGCGACCCCAAAGAAAGCGCGGTCTGGATAGCAAATGCGGAGAAGACTTCACTTTCCAATTCTTCTTTTGGTTTTAAGCGGCCTGGTATTGGTCGAGGAGACGGCGCTCGCCCAGGACGATCCACCGAAGTCTGCTCGAGAAACCGAACCTGAAGTTGCCGACGACCCTGCGCCGGCGATGTTTCCGCACTTGGAGACAGACAGGGTTTGGCTTAGCGGTCAGGCGAATTTCATTTTTCAGACTCATCCACCGTTTCATGCTGCCTACAGCGGTGGGAATAGTCTGAGTCCCAACTACGAAAAAGCTACCTCTCGCGTCCTGACCCTTTACACCGGACTGCGGGTCAACAATTCGACAGAATTCATCGTGGATATGGAAGAAGCCGGTGGAGCAGCCCTTAGCACGGGCCTGGGGCTGGCGGGCAACACCAATTTGGATATTGTGCGCAACCCATCGCTCAGCAAAGCGCCCTACCTGGCCCGGGGAATAATTCATAAGGTTTTCGCCCTGAGCCAGGACAAAATCAAAAGCGACCGGAGCTCGTTATCGCTGTTCAAGGAACTGCCGCGGCGCCGCCTGGAAGTCCGTTTCGGAAAGTTCAGCATGGTGGACTTCTTTGACCAGAACTCCGTCGGCTCAGACACCCATCTTCAGTTCACCAACTGGACGGTCGACAACAACGGCGCCTATGACTATGCGGCCGACACGCGCGGTTATACGGTCGGCGTCACGGCTGACTTTGAAGATCGCAATTGGGGGTTTCGTTTTGCCGAAGCGCTCATGCCGAAGGTGGCTAACGGAATTGACCTGGTGTGGAAACCGTGGGAAGCCCATGCGGAAAACTTCGAATATGAGTTACGCCACGGCGTCATCCCGAGGAAATCGGGAACGGTCCGCGTACTGGGTTTCACCAATCACGCAAACATGGGGATTTATCGCCATGCGATAGCCCAATTCCAAAGCGGGCTTGTTTCCCGGCCGGACATTACGAACCATCCTTGGCACATCACGCGCAAATACGGTTTCGGCATCAACCTGGAACAGAATCTCGCGCGCTATTTCACGGCGTTCGGTCGTTTTGGGTGGGATAACGGCAAGACCGAGTCGTTTGCCTACACCGAAGTCGATCAGACTCTTGCGGGAGGCTTGGGCGCCCGGGGCGGGCTGTGGCATCGGCGCTTCGACCGCGCCGGCGTGGCGGTAGTCACCAATGGCATCTGCAAAGATCATCAGATTTACCTCGCGGATGGCGGACTTGGCTTTTTGCTGGGTGATGGCGCGCTTCGTTACGGGCGTGAAAACATCGTGGAAACTTACTACACCGCGCACGTTTGGCGCGGAATCTACATGTCGCCTGGCGTGCAACACATCAACAATCCCGGGTACAACCGTGATCGCGGCCCGGTCACGGTGCCAACGTTCCGGCTTCATACTGAATTCTAGTGAGAATCACATTGCCGCGGCTCTCTTTGCCCGGGTGCCAGGATTTTGCTTGGCAGCGGGATGAAAGTTTGCTAACTAAGTGGGGCCGATTTTAGTCTGTATAGCACAGGGTGGGGTGTCCAAGTCCTTTCCGCTGGATGCCGAACGATTTAGCGATTTTCTTTGGGGGGAACCTATGAAGGTAGATATCCGTTCGCCTCTTGCTGCGAAACTCATTAAGGTGTGCAAATTCCTCCTGCCGGCTCTTCTCCTGCTTGTGGCGACGCCAAACGTGGGCGCGCAAACGGTGGACGAAATCATTGCCAAAAACATTCAAGCGCGCGGCGGACTCGAGAAACTGAAGGCCGTAAAGAGTTTGCGGACGACCGTGAAGTTCAGCGACGGTTCGTTTCGCGCCGAGTTTCGCCAGGAAAACAAGCGCCCTGGAAAAGTGAGGGAGGAGTTCATTGTGCAAGGTATGGCGCAAATCCAGGCCTATGACGGCAAAACGGGTTGGCAGATCTCGCCGTTTGGCGGGCGCAAGGATCCGGACCTGCTTTCGCAAGACGACGTGAAGAGTCTCATCGTGGACGGCGACCTAGACGGCCCGCTGGTGGATTACAAAGAAAAGGGCCACAAGGCCGAGCTGGTTGGACACGATTCGATGGAAGGAACGGATTGCTTCAAGATCAAACTTAGCATGAAGAACGGCGACATCCGTTACTACTACCTGGATACGGATTCCTATCTTGAACTGAAAATTGAAGTGCAAACCACGATTCGGGGGGCGCTCCAGGAATCGGAGATGTACTACGGAGATTATGAGCAGGTGAATGGAATCTATTATCCGTTTGCGGTTGAGCAGGCGCAAAAGGGAAGCTCTTCACGTCAGCAGTTCTCCGTGGAAAAAATCGAGCAGAATGTGGACTTGGACGACAGCCTTTTCGCGATGCCGGCTGGGAAATCGGAAGCGAAGAAACCAGCAGCCGGAAGCTGATTTCATTTCCAACAAGAATTCTGAGAATTTACCGGAGAGGTCAAGAAATGTTAGGGCTTCAAATGACAGATGAGGACGCCCGTCATGCATAAATCAATGCGTTGTTTTGTCGCCGTTGCGATGTCTCTTATGGGTTGGTTGCTTCTTGAGCCTACTACGCACGCGCAGGAAGCCAAGTTCGATTCCGACACCATCTCCGGCCTCGGCGCGCGGAATATCGGCTCGGCGGCCATGAGCGGCCGCGTCGCGGCCATCGCTGCCGTCAAAGAAAACGGCCGGCTGACGGTGTACGTGGGAGCGGCCAGTGGAGGCGTTTGGAAGTCCATCAATGGCGGCACAACCTTCAAGCCTGTGTTCGACAAGGAAGCCGTGCAGTCCGTTGGCGCAATTACGATTGATCCGCAATCGCCCAAGACCGTCTGGGTGGGCACCGGCGAAGCCTGGACGCGCAACAGCACTTCAGTTGGCAACGGCATCTACAAATCGACCGATGGCGGCGACAGTTGGCACAACATGGGATTGCCCAACTCGGAGCGCATTTCGAGGATTCTGGTCGATCCGAAAGAAAGCAACACGGTTTACGCGTGCGTGCCGGGAAAACTCTGGAGCGACAGCGACGACCGCGGACTCTACAAAACCACTGACGGCGGCAAGACCTGGGACAAAATTTTGAAAGGTCCAAATCCTTCGACAGGCTGCTCGATGATTTCCATGAGTTCGCAGGATTCCAAAGTTCTTTTTGCGGGCATGTGGGATTTTCGTCGTAAAGGCTGGACTTTCCGTTCTGGCGGCGAGGGCCCGACATCCCCAAGTGGAAGCGGCTTCTTCAAGACCACCGACGGCGGCGCAACGTGGCAGGAATTGGATGAGAAGAGCGCCAAGGGTTTGCCGGCAAAGCCCTGGGGGCGCATTGCCGTAGCGGTTGCTCCCGCGAAGCCGGATGTCGTTTACGCGATGATCGAATCCACCCGCAGTGCGCTGTTTCGCTCGGATGACGGCGGAAAGACGTGGCAGGAGGGCGACCGCAGCAACTGGATGGTGTGGCGGCCTTTTTATTTTGCGAACTTGATCATCGATCCCAAGAACGAGAACAAGATTTACAAGCCCGATCTCACCTTAATCATGAGCGAGGATGGCGGCAAAAGCTTCAGTGGAGTCGGTAACGGCGCGCACGGAGACTTCCACACCGTATGGGTTAATCCCGACAATACCGACCATCTCATTGCAGGTGACGATGGCGGCATTTGGTACTCCTACGATGGCGGAAACACTTGGTGGAAAGGCAACAACCTGCCGATTTCGCAGTTCTATCACGTGAGCGTAGACAATGCCGATCCTTATCACGTTTTCGGCGGTCTGCAGGACAACAGTGTTTGGAAAGGTGATTCGCAATATCCGGGAGGAGTTTCCAATAGCCGCTGGGAAAACCTGGGAGGTGGCGACGGCTTCTGGGCGTTTCCTGATCCCGCGGATGCGAATTACGCGTATGGGGAATCGCAAGGTGGCTACGTCGCTCGCGTAAACCTCAATACCCTCGAAGGGCGCCCCATCAAGCCCCAGCCCAATTACGGAGAAGGGAAGCTGCGCTTCAATTGGAACACGCCGATTCACATGAGCCCTAACGAGAAGGGAACGATTTACATCGGCGCACAGTTCCTGTTTCGCTCGCGCGATCATGGCCAAACTTGGGATCGCATTTCTCCGGACCTGACTACGAACGATCCAGAAAAGCAGAAGCAAGAGGAATCGGGCGGCGTCACGGTGGACAATTCGTTCGCGGAAATGCACACGACCATCTACTCGATCAGCGAATCGCCACGCGACGGACAAACCATCTGGGTCGGTACCGATGACGGCAACCTGCAGCTCACGCGCGACGGCGGAAAATCCTGGAACAATGTCGTCGGGAATGTGCCCAACCTTCAAAAGTTTTCATGGGTCTCCTGGGTTGAGTCGGGGCTCTATGATGCTGGAACGGCTTATGCGGCCTTCGACCGCCACACGTTTGGAGACCTGGAGCCGCATGTTTTCAAAACGTCGGACTATGGGAAGGCCTGGACGCCTATCGTTGCGGCGGATAGCGGCGTACGCGGCTACGCGCATGTCATCAAGGAAGATCCCGTTTCCCAGAACATTCTTTACTTGGGCACGGAATTCGGCCTTTGGATCTCGTTGGACAGCGGAAAGCATTGGGCTCAATACAAAGGCCATGATTTTCCGAACGTACCGGTCCGCGACATCGTTGTGCATCCTCGCGAATCGGACCTGGTGCTGGCCACCCATGGTCGTGGGATCTGGATTATTGACGACATCACACCCCTCCGAAAGCTCACTCCCGAAGTCCAGGGGCAAGAGGCCGTTTTCCTTTCAGCGAAGCCCTCGCAACAAAGACTGGAAGCCAACGGCGGATGGGTGGACGGAAGCGCCGTCTACACCGGCCCAAATCCGCCGGACGCCGCAATCCTCACCTACTATCAGAAGAAGCGTCATATCTTTGGAAAGATGAAGCTCGAAATTTTCGATGCCCAGGGAAAACTCGTGGACACGCTGTCGCCGAACAGCCGGCGTGGCATTAGCCGCGTCGAATGGCCCATGCGCATCAAGGCGCCTCGCGTCCCGCCCGCAGCAACGGCGGCGTTCGAAGCGGCTCAGGGGCCAAGAGTTCTTCCCGGCACCTACACGGTGAAATTGACACGCGGAACGGAGACCTACACTACGCAGCTTATAGTGAACCTCGATCCTCGCGCGAAATTCAATCTTGAAGATCGCAAGGTAGAGCTGGATGCCGCGATGCGCGTCTACAATTTGCTCGGCGATATGAGCTTCGACGTCGACCGGATTAACGGAGTGCGCGATGCTTTGGCAGATCGCGGTGGAAAATTGAAAGGCGACGCGGCGTTGGCGAGGCGCTTGCAAGAGCTGTCGCAAAAAGTTGATGAGCTGCGCAGGAAAATCGTGGCCACGAAGGAAGGCGGAGCCGTTACCGGCGAAGAGCGCATTCGCGAAAAGACGACCGGGCTCTACGGGGACCTGGTGTTCTACGAAGGGCGCCCCGCTGACTATCAAGTGGCCCGCATCGACTCGCTAAAGAAAGAACTAGGCGATGTAGAAACGGAATTCGACGCCTTGGTCGCCAGGGAACTGCCGTCCGTGAATAAATCGCTGGCCCAGAAGAAGCTGGCGCCTGTCCAGCAGTTGACGCGGAAGAGTTGGGACGCCGCTAACGGCGATTCGGGGGGGGCGTCCGGCTCTTCAAGCTCGGCGCGCTTCCCGATTGGAATAACGAACTTTAGATACCTCTTGCGCTAAGACTGTTCTTTCAAACCGCCGTTCGGGAGTTGCCATCGGGCGATCCTGTCCTTGCCCGGCGCCTTTGAATCATGCACCTACCGAATTGGAACCGTCCTATTTTGCGTTTCGTTGCTTCCGAACCTCTTCCAGCCGCTTTTTCAAGAACTCCTGGTATTCCTGCAATAACTTCGGATCGCTGGGAGTGGAATAAATCTCGCTTGACTTGTACTTGCCTTCGTCAAATTTCCTTTTCGTCCACTCATCGTGGATGTGAATCTCATCGGCGCGATCGAGGACTTCTCTTACCAGCTGAGGTGGAACAAAGTAAATACCTTCGCGGTCGCCAACGACAAGGTCACCTGGCATGACCGTCACGCCGCCAATGCGCACGGGAACATTGATTCCCGTTAGCATGACATTTCCGATGGGGGTCGGATCGACAGAACGGAAATAGGCGGGCATGTCAATTTCCGAAATGCCGTTGAGGTCGCGGATACTTCCATCCACAACCAAACCTCCGCCGTTGGTCGCCTTCATCAAGTAGTAAAAAAGATTGTCGCCGACGATGGTTCCGTTCACTTTTTTGCCGAAAATATCCACAATCAACACATCGCCGGGTTGCAGCATGTCGATCGCGGTTTGATTCGTGAGCCTCGGGATGCCATGGTCTTTCGCCTTGGTTTTCGAGATTTCGTCGATGTCCGGCCGTAGCGGCATGAATTGCAGCGTAAAAGCGCGCCCAACCATGGGCTTGCCGGGATGCAGGATCTGGAATCCGTCGGCATACTGGTTATGGAAGCCTCGCTGCTCGAGAACGGCCCAAACTTCTTCAGAAGAGAGTTCGCGCGCCCGTTCCAGCAGGTCGTTGGGCACCTTGGGCCTGCCGTCGGGGAAACGGTCAAACGGCTCCATCGCCGTGTAATCCATAAGATCTTGTTTGGAGAAGTTCAGTAGCTGGGCCTGCAAGGAATGCGGTGCAAAGAGCAAAATTACCCAAGCGCACAGAACTGCTTTGACGAAGTTGCTGAGAAGGCTCGTGGTGTTTTTCATGGATTCCTCCGACGCAGTGAGTATTTGACCCGAAACCATTACGCGGCAACGCTGACGGTAACGCATGCACTCGTTTCTTATCGCGCCACGCAAACTCTCAGATGCGCAATTATTTGTCAAAGCGAAACTTGTCTTGCCGTAGGCAACCTCTGTATTGTGTCGTTCGATATTCATGAAGTTCGCAAACGCTTTCGAGGGGTGCATCAATTATGGCCAATGAAAAACGCCAACTATTGGATCGCCGCGCGGTTTTGAAATCCTCAGCAGCTGTTCTGGGCACTTCTCTAGTCATGGGAGAAGCGAGGGACGCCTATTCGAAAGCCGTCAACACCAATTCGTCGCCATCCGATTTGAAGATAACGGACCTCCGCGTGGCGACGGTTGTGAAGCCTGGACCGAGTCCTTGCCCTCTGATTCGAATCGATACCAACCAAGGCGTGAGCGGGCTCGGCGAGGTGCGCGACGGTGCGAGCCCGACCTACGCTCTATTTCTGAAAAGCCGCATCCTCGGCGAGAACCCGTTACAGATTGACAAGATCTTCCGCAAAATCAAACAGTTCGGCGGACACGCGCGCCAAGCCGGTGGAGTCTGCGCCATCGAAATGGCGTTGTGGGACATCGCCGGCAAGGTCTACAACGCCCCGGTCTACGCCATGCTTGGCGGCAAATTCCGAGACAAGATTCGCATCTATGCCGACACTGAGGAATCCAAAGATCCAAAGGTTTACGCCCAGCGAATGAAGGAGCGCAAAGAAGTGATGGGACTCACGTGGCTGAAAATGGATTTGGGGATCGAGATGGTCGCGGACACGCCCGGGACCGTCACCAACCCAACCGACTTGAGCCAATGGGAGGCAAACCAACTTCCTCATCCTTTGTTGGGAATGGAAGTCACAAACAAAGGCATTGCCTTGCTCGAACAATACGTGGCCGCGGTGCGAGATGCAGTGGGCATGGAGATTCCGCTTTCGATGGATCATCTCGGACATCTTGGTGTGAAGTCCATCATCCGCCTCGGCAAGGCTTATGAAAAGTACAACTTGTCCTGGATGGAGGACGTGATTCCATGGACCTATACAGACTTGCTCAAACAGATTTCTGACGAAAGTCCCACGCCGATTCTCACTGGTGAAGATATTTACCTGAAGGAACCGTTTCGCGTGCTCTGCGAGAGGCATGCCGTCAGCAAGATTCACCCCGATCTGGCAACATCGGGTGGCATCCTGGAGACTCACAAGATTGGAGACATGGCCGAAGAGTTTGACGTACCGATGGCTATGCATTTTGCCGGAACTCCCATTTGTTGCATGGCGAATGTGCACTGTGCGGCCGCCACTCAGAACTTTCTTGCCCTCGAGCATCACTCCCTCGACGTGCCCTGGTGGTCATCGTTGGTTCAGGAAGGTGTCAACACCCCGATCGTGAAGCATGGGTGGGTTGAAGTTCCCAATCGCCCCGGTCTGGGCGTGACTCTGAACGAGGATATGGTGCGGCAGCACTTGGCCCCCGGCACAGGTTACTTTGAGCCCACGCCACAGTGGGACCACGAGCGCTCTTGGGACCGCCTCTGGAGTTCCTTGTGCTGCGATCCCTTTCAGGCTGCGCAATAGGCGACCGCTTCATCGCAGCTTGGATAAATAGAGAAGATGGTTGTGAACCGGGCGATCTTAAAGATCTCGTAGATGTGGTCATTTAATCCCGCCAGCGCGAGCTTCCCATTTACCTTCTGAATGTTTTTCGCGATTGCAATGAATAGGCGCAAACCAAGACTGCTGATGTAAGTCAGCTCCGAAAGATCAAGAACGAGTCGTTCTTCGCCCTGCTCAATGAAACCCTGAAGCCGTTTCTCGGCGAGCGGAGACGAGTTTGCGTCGAGCCTTCCCCGTAGCCCGACGATCTTCACCTTGCCCCGCTTTTCCTCTGTGATCTCCATTCAAATGTTCCCCTGTCGATTGCGACATCGAAATGACGGAGTCTTTCATCGAGCTATTATTGGTGTTACCTCCATCAGCGTGTCGGTTCGCTCTTTTCAGCCTTTTTTCTCATTACCAGACGGTTTTTCTCTTCTCTTCGCGTGTACTCGACGGTACTGGTGAGCTCGCGAACCAGGTGTACCCCCAGTCCCCCAACTTTCCTCTGCTCAAGCGGCTGCTCCAGGTCCGGCAGAGGAGTCTGCAGCGGATTGAAGGGCCGGCCATCATCTTCAACCTCGATGACCAACTCGCTCTGCTTTAATTCAGCGCGCACGACGATCTCGTGCCGCCGGTTGTCCTCATATCCGTAAGAGATGATGTTCGCAAGGACCTCCTCCAGAATCAGATTGAGCTCGAATTGGGTCTTTGACGAAAGACCGCACTTCCGTCCGAAATTCTCCACGTCCTGGTGCAACCTGGCGATTTCGGTGAGTTCGTTGTTTAGGACGATGCGGATCTGCTCATAGCCCATGCGCGCACCGCCGGCTGAAAGAAGTGGATGGTTCCCTCCGCCCGTTTGCTCCTGAAACTCAGGCTGAAATCCTACCATAGGGCCAATGAAGCACTGCCGATCCCGCAGCTTTCTCAGTGGTGGTCTTAACTCCGTGGCCGCCGTTCGAGCCCGGCCTGTTAGCCGGAGAGCCTGGCCTGGCTTTGACGCATGGTTAGCGTGGGAGGGTGATAGAATGCGGGCAACGGTCGTCCCCATCATCAACTTTTTCTCTGGTGCGTTGTATTTATGGATGACAACGAGGACTTGAAGCTTGTCCAGGAGTCCCGGCAAGGTAGCCGGGAGTCCT
>Ga0126378_10002289_pt1 | contig 14170 bp, 12 predicted proteins | sample PanSoiMetPlot_23_FD_92587 | JGI IMG/M metagenome (GOLD analysis project Ga0126378, IMG submission 92587) | Tropical forest soil microbial communities from Panama - MetaG Plot_23 | ecosystem: Environmental > Terrestrial > Soil > Tropical forest > Bulk soil | place: Panama | collected 2016-02-17 | reverse complement strand
GTCGCGGTCATGTCGAGGAACCCGCGCACGGCGTTGACGGGTTTGCCATCGGGGGATGTGACCGACTCGGGTACCCCGTAGAACGCGCGGAAATACAGGTTCGCCGCGTCGACGAGCATCAGCGTCACGGGTTGGACGGTAACGTGCGGTCGATGCTCAGCGTGACCGGCGAGATCCTGGTCGACCTCGTCGACTCTGGTGATCTTCTATACGCGAGGCTGCAACAGCGTCACAATGCGGACCATGCCTCTTGATCCGGCGCAGCTCTGCACAGCTTTCGGCACGGGCGACGAGCAGCATATTGCGGCGATGCTCCCCTTCGACGCTTTGGTCACCGAGACGCTGTGCGGTAGGGAGATCCTGGCCTATGGCGCGCAGCTAAGCCCCGACCCGAGCGGGTGGCCGTCCAGTCCGCCGCTCTGCCCGCAGTGCCGAGATATTGCCTTGCGAAGTTGATGACGCGCGAGGCCGAGATGCTCGCGTCAATTCGTGCAGCGTGGCCACGACTGTTCCCGCTTACGCCAGCTTGTCGCACCCGCTTATGCGGCGCGCATGTCGACGAGGTGCGGTGTGCCCGTCGGGGGGCTCCTTCCTAACTGCGGGCTAGTGCTAATGCGGGCTGATACACAACCTGTCGTACCGCACCCGCACCGACTCCCGACGAGCCGCGAGCGGGCATCGACGGCCAAGCCGCCCCGACGCGGCTCTCGGCGTGGAATGCCCCAACGCCTAAACGTGCGACGATCCGGGCCATGCTGACCGTGATCGGCGAAGCCCTCGTCGACCTCGTTGACTCTGGTGATCATCGGACGTTCACTGCGCACCTGTCGGGTAGTCCGCTCAACGTGGCGGTGGGGCTGGCCCGGCTCGGCCAGCCGACCCAGTTCCTGGCCCGCTTCTCGCACGACACGTTCGGGCGCCGGCTGCGCGACTTCGCCGAGCGCAACAGCGTGGGGCTGGCGGGCGCGGTGGACGCCCCACAGCCGTCGACGCTGGCCGTCGTGAACCTGGACGAGCAGCGCAAAGCCCGTTACGACTTCTACCTCGAGGGCAGCGTCGACTGGCAGTGGCATCCGGACGAGCTCGTGGTGCCGGACGGGACGGCGATCCTGCACGCAGGCTCGCTGGCCGCATGGACGCCACCCGGCGCCGAGCACGTCCTGGCCACCATGCGGCGACGCCGGACGGCCGGCCTGGTGAGCTACGACCCGAACGTGCGGCCGGCGCTGCTCGGCAGGCCGGCGCGGGCCCGGCCACTGGTCGAGGCCGCCGTGGCCGCCGCTCACCTCATCAAGGCCAGCGACGACGACATCGCGTGGCTTTACCCCGGCGAGCAGCCGGCCGACACCGCTCGCCGTTGGCTCGACCTGGGCAGCACCGCCGTGGTGATCACGCGAGGCGCCGTCGGGGCGGTGGGCTACCGGCGCGATGCGGACCCGCTCGAGCAGCCGGCCCGGCCGGTGCGGCTGGTGGACACGATCGGGGCGGGTGACGCATTCACGTCCGGGCTGCTGGACGCTCTGGCCCGGGCCGGCGTGCGCGACCCGGTGAGCCTCGCTGCGGCAGATCTGGGGGCCGCATTGGACGAGGCGGTCCTGGTGGCTGCGTTGACCTGCGAGCGTGCCGGAGCCGACCCGCCGACCACGGCCGAGCTGGCTCGCGCCCGTCAGTAGACGCTGCGGCTCGGATCGGACGAGCCGCGCACCACGAGCTCGGTGGGCAACACATTGACATACGGCTCGAGGTCCGGATCCTCGATGGCTGTCAGGAGCCGCGTGGTGAGGTCCTCGGCCTGCTCGATCACCGGCTGGCGCACCGTGGAGAGATCGAGCAGCGACGCGCTGGCGTGATCGTCGAAGCCGACGACGGCCACGTCTTCCGGCACGCGCAGCCCTGCCCGGCGTATCGCCCGGATCGCACCGTATGCCATTTCGTCGGACTCGGCGAACAGCCCTGAGGGCCGGGGGCGCCGTTCGAGCAGGGCCTGGGTGGCTACCTCGCCGCCGTCGACCGTGAAGTAGCCGAGAATCTCCAACCCCGGGTCGTACTCGATGCCGGCCTCGCGCAGCGCGTCGAGATAGCCGACCCGGCGGTGATGCGGGGGAGTGAACCGCATCGGGTCGTCGGTGTCGCCGCCGATCAGCCCGATGCGCCGGTGCCCCAGCTCGACCAGGTGCCGCACCGCCGAGCGGGTGCCTTCCTCGTCATCGATGCGCGTGGAGTGCACGCCGACCCGGTCGACCCCCACCATCCCGATGGGGACGTTCAGGCTCTGCAGCACCTCGGCCTCGTCGTCGGTGAGCACGAGACTGGCGAACACGATCGCGTCCACGCGCTTGCGCACCGGCAGCACCTCGAAAAAGCGCTGCCGGCCCTCCATGTCGCCGAGGTTGTACAGCAGCAGGTCGTAGCCGGCCTGATGCAGCACGCTCTCGACAGCGCCCAGCACCTCGGCGAAATACCAGCGATGCACGAACGGGACGACGACGCCGACCGTAGCCGCACGCCCGCTTGCGAGTCGCGCCGCGAAAGGGGACGCGACGTAGTTCAGCTCTCGCGCCGCTGCCAGCACCCGGTCCCGGGTCGTAGTGGCGACATCGGGCAGCCCGCGCAGCGAACGTGACACCGTGGCAATCGACACGCCAGCGAGCTTCGCGACGTCCTCGATGCTCGCAGCCATGGCCCCTGATCCGTCAGGCGGATTCGAATGTCGCGACGGTAATTGCCGAACGGTAACCCATTGTCGCGCTACCGGAAACCACACGGCATGCTTCGAACGTGCGCACCCTCTACCGGAACGGGCGGATCTACCCCGGGCCGGCCACCGCGCTGGTGACCGACGGTGGCCGAATCGCATGGATCGGCGGTGATCCGTCCGATTCGGTGGATCGGTCCGTCGACCTCGGTGGCGCCCTCGTGACGCCGGCGTTCGTCGACGCCCACGTGCACGCCACCGCGGCGGGGCTGACGCTCGGCGGGCTTGACCTGTCGAGCGCCTCGTCGCTGGGCGCGGCGCTCGACGCCGTCGAGCGGCACAGCCGCGCCGGGCGTGGCCGCCCGATTCTGGGTCACGGATGGGACGACACCCGTTGGCCCGAGCACCGCCCGCCCACCGCCGCCGAGCTCGACCGGGCAGCGTACGGCGGCGCGGTCTACCTGTCCCGGGTGGACGCCCACTCGGCGGTCGTCTCGTCGGCGCTGCTGGCCGCAGCAGCGTCACTGCCGGGCTTTCGGGCGGACGGATGGCTCACCGGCGACGCGCACCACGCCGTGCGCGGGATCGCCTTCGACAGCCTCACCGCCGGCCAGATTCGCGACGCACAGCGTGCCACGCTGCGCCACGCGGTCTCCCTCGGGATCGCGTGCCTGCACGAGATGGCGGGTCCGGAAACGTCCTCGGCGGATGACCTGGCCGGGCTGCTGGCGCTCGCCGCCGCCGAACCGGGCCCCGAGGTGATCGGCTACTGGGGCGAGTTGCTCGGCATCGAGACCGCCCGCGACCTCGGCGCAGCCGGTGCCGCCGGCGACCTGTACTGCGACGGCTCGCTCGGCTCGCACACGGCCGCGCTCACCGCGCCGTATGCGGACGCACCCGACACGTCCGGCGAGCAGTACCTCGACGCCGAGGACATTGCCGAGCACATTCGCCGCTGCACCACCGCCGGGCTCCAGGCAGGGTTCCATGCGATCGGGGACGCTGCGGTCGACGCCATTCTCGACGCCGTGGAGCGGCTTGGCCCGCGCGCGGGCACCGGGCACCGCGTCGAGCATGCCGAGATGGTGCATGCTCCCGCCCGCCTCGCGGCCTCCGGGCTGACCGCCTCCATGCAGCCGGGCTTCGACGCCGCATGGGGTGGCTCGGACGCCATGTACGCCGAGCGGCTGGGCGCCGCCCGCGCCGTGGGGCTGAACCAATTCGCGTCCCTGGCCGAGGCCGGAGTGCCACTCGCGTTCGGCTCCGACGCCCCGGTCACCCCGATCGACCCGTGGGCGGCTGTGCGCGCCGCCGTCCATCCGCGCACGCCCGGCTCGGCGCTGCGCCCCGAGGCCGCCTTCGCGGCACATACCCAAGGCGGCTGGACGGCGGCCCGGCGTACCGACGAGGGAGTGCTCGAGGCGGGCGCTCCGGCGACATTCGCGGTGTGGCACGTCGACGAACTGCGCCACGGGCTGCCCGACCTCGCCCAGGCGAGCGACCTGCCGAGCTGCGTGCGCACGGTGCTTCGGGGCGAGACGATCTTCGAGGCTTGAGCGGACAGCGCCGACTGAGCCAAACCAGGGATACTGACGAGATGCTGCCACCGCTGCGCCGCGCCGACCCGCCGGTCGGCACCCGATGGGCCGCGCTGATCGCGGTCGGTGCGAGCCTGCTCGGCCTGCTGGCGTTTCCGCGGTTCGGCGTGTGGCCACTCGCGTTCGCGAGCGTGGCGTCGCTCGGCGTGGCGGTGCACGGCCGCCGGGCCCGGCAGGCGGCCTGGCTCGGGCTGCTCTACGGAGCGGCTTTGTTCGTGCCGCTGATCCACTGGGTCGGCGTCTACGTGGGCGCCGCGCCCTGGCTGATCCTCGCGGCGGCGCAGGCCGGATACTTCGCCGGGATGGGCGCCGTCCTCTCGGTGGTCCAACGGTTGCCGCTGGCCCCGCTCTGGGTCGGCGTGACCTGGGTGGCGCAGGAGGCGCTGCGCGACCGGTGGCCGTTCGGCGGGTTTCCCTGGGGACGCCTCGCATTCAGCCAGGCGGACTCGCCACTGCGCTGGGTAGCCGCAATCGGTGGCGCGCCGCTCGTGACGTTCGCCGTGGCACTCGGCGGGGGTGGCCTGGCGATGGCGCTGCTGGCGGTGCGGCCGCGGGGCTGGCGGCTCATTGCGGCGGGCGCCACCGTGTTGGTCGCGGTGCCGGTGGTGGGCCTGCTGCTCGGCGTCGGGCTGCGCCCGGATAACCACGGCCGGACGGCGACGGTTGCCGTGATCCAGGGCAGCGTCCCCGACCGCGGCCTCGCCTTCGAGGACCGTGCGCGCCAGGTCCTCGACAACCACGTGACGCAGACGCTCAAGCTGGCCGACGAGATCAAGGCCGGCACGCAGCCGCAGCCGAGCCTCGTCTTGTGGCCGGAAAACTCCTCGGACGTCGACCCCTACACGGACACCATCGCCGCCGCTGAGATCACCCGGGCGGCGCGCGCGGTCAACGCACCGATCCTGGTCGGCGCCATCCTCGACGGGCCCGGCCCGAAGCACGACCGGAACGTGGGGATCCTCTGGTCGCCCACTACGGGACCGGGCGCCACGTACACCAAACGGCACCCGGTGCCATTCGCCGAGTACATGCCGCTGCGCAGCCTCGCGACGGCGATCAGCTCCAAGGCGAACCTCGTCGACCGGGACATGGTGGCCGGCCACGGCAACGGGCTGCTTTCCAGCGGCCCGTTCCCGATCGGCGACGTGATCTGCTTCGAGGTTGCCTACGACGAACTGGTGCGCTCGTCGGTACAGGCCGGCGCGCAGTTCGTGGTGATCCAGACCAACAACGCCACGTTCGGCCGCACCGGCGAGACCTACCAGCAGCTGGCAATGAGCCAGCTCCGCGCCGTCGAGCACGGCCGCGCTGTGGCGCAGGTCTCGACGACCGGCGTGTCCGCCGTGATCGGCCCGGACGGGCAGATCCGCCAGCGCACGGGCGCGCTTTATACGCCAGGGATCTTGGTAGCGGACGTGCCTCTGCGCACGGCGACTACGCTGGCCACTCGGCTCGGCGCAATCCCCGAGTATGTCCTGACGGGCGTCGCGGTGCTGGCGCTGTGCTGGTCGATCGCGTCCGCGCAGGCCGCCCGCCGCCGGGCCGGCGAGCAGCAGCCGACATCCGAGGCAGAGGAGATGATGAGTGTGAGCGAGCGAGAGTCAGTCGGCCAATGACAGGTCCGGCGAAAGATCTCCGGCGCATACTCGTCATCGTCCCGACCTACAACGAACGCGACAACATCGAGTCGATCGTCGCTCGAGTGCTGCAATCCGTGCCGGAAGCGAACCTACTGGTCGCTGACGACTCCAGTCCTGACGGTACCGGCAAGATCGCCGACGAGCTCGCGATCGCCGACCCGCGGGTCCATGTCCTGCATCGCCCCGAGAAGGCCGGCCTGGGCGCGGCATACATCGCCGGTTTCCGCTGGGGGCTGGAGCGCGGCTACGACGTCCTCGTCGAGATGGACGCCGACGGCTCGCACGCGCCGGAACAACTTCCCCGACTGCTCGCGGCCCTACGCGACGCGGACGTGGTCCTAGGCTCGCGGTGGGTCGCCGGGGGAACGGTCGTCAACTGGCCGAAGTCCCGGGAGCTGATCTCGCGCAGTGGCAACCTCTATACCCGCGTCGCCCTCGGCATGCCGCTTCGTGACGCGACCGGCGGCTACCGCGCCTACCGGCGGGGCGTCCTCGAGAGCATCGATCTGGACAGCGTCGCCTCGCAGGGATACTGCTTCCAGGTGGATCTGGCCTGGCGCGCCGCCCGGGCCGGCTTCCGGGTCGTCGAAGTACCGATCACGTTCGCCGACCGCGAGCGGGGCGAGAGCAAGATGAGCGGGAGCATCGTGCGAGAAGCACTGTGGCGGGTCACCCAATGGGGTGCCCGCCACCGTGTAGATCAGCTGCGCCGCGCGCTGCGACGCCGCAGTACGTCAGGCTGACTTCTGGCCGCGCCGCGCGCGTAGCACGTCGAGACGCTCGGCCAGCACTTCCTCGAGGTCGGCGACGGTGCGACGCTCCATCAGCATGTCCCAGTGCGTGCGCGGGGGCTTGATCTTCTTCGTCTCCGGCTCGGGTCCGTCGACGAGCTGGGCGCTCGTCCCGTCGAGGCGGCACTCCCACGTCGGCGGGACCTCGGCCTCCTCGGAGAACGGGATCGTGAACTCGTGTCCGCGAACACAGCGGTAGGCGGCGAAGCTGCGTGGCGCCGGCTCGGCACCGTACTCGGTCTCGTAGCTAACAGCGCCCATCCGACTGCCCCGCAGTGTGCGATCTGCCATAGTGGGCACCTCCAAGACTGTCCTCAAACACTTCCGCGAATCCAACGCACAACACCCGGCGAGGATTCCCGGACCCGCGCTGGCAGTAACCAACCCGGAGTGTGCACCGTGGACCTCGCACGACGTGGCCGTTCTACAGACATAGACGTGCCAGGACCCGATGGCGTTGCCCCGATGGGAGGTGACTCACAGGGGATGCACAGCCCTACCGTCATCCTTGGCGCCTGCCGACTGGCAGTCGGCGGGGCATTCCTCGCGTTTCCCGTCGCGTCGGTGCGGCTGCTCGGGGTCGACAGCGCTTCGGCCGCCCGCATGTCCTGGCTGGCACGGATGGCGGGGGTGCGTGACCTCGCGCTCGGAGCAGGCATTCTTGGCGCGGGCGTCGCCCGCCGCGGCCCGGTTTCGGCGCTGCTGGCCTCGGCGCTGGTGGACGCCGCCGACGCTGCGTTCGTCGCCATCGCCGCTCGCGACGCGCGCGTCGACCGGGTCCGGGGGCTCGCCACGGCGGTGGCCGCCGCAGCCGCGGCCGGCGCCGGGTTCGTGGCGGCTGCCGACCTGCTCAGGCGCGGTCGAGCAGCAGCGTCCGCAGGTGCCGTACCGGAGGCGATCCGGCGCTGAGCACCGCATCGTGCAGCTGCCGCTGTGTCCACTGTGGACGCTGCCGCGCCAGCTCGCCGGTGAGGTCGCGCACCTCGCTGTAGCCGACGTAATACGTGCACAGCTGGGTCGCCGTGAGCTGCACGCGCCGCCACTTGCCCGCCGCTTCGCCCTGCTCCTGGAAGCCGCGCCCGGTCATCAACGCCATAGCGGTCGCTTCGTCCAGGTCGTCGTGGTGGAAGCGGATGTCCATGATCGTATTGATGGTCGACCGCAGCCTCATCTTCAGCTGCTGCATGCGCAGTGCGGACGCCGCCTTCGCAGATACGTCGCCTCGGTAGCCGTGGTCCGCCATCAGCTCTTCGCTGTAGACCGCCCATCCCTCGACGAACGGCCCGCTCCACCACACTGCCCGCACGGGAGTGCTGGCGCGGTAGCGGTTGGAGTGCGCCAGCTGGAGCGCATGTCCCGGCATGGCTTCGTGTACAGCCAGGTTGTGCACCATGTGGAGGTTGTACTCGCGGTACAGGGACGCCTGCTGTTCAGCCGTCCAGTCCGACGGGGTAGGGGAGACGGCGAACTCGGTGGCGACCTGCGCGGTCTCGAGCGGTCCCGGTGGGCGGCAGTACGCGACGGACACCCCACGGTCGATCTCCGGCATCTCGACGACCGCGATCGGGTCGTCATAGACGGTGACCAGCTCACGGTCGCGCACGAACCGGGTGGTGTCGGCGAGCGCATCGCGGCACAGATCGAGGATCGTCTCATCGGTCGGCGCCTCGGTTGCCAGCTCGTCGAGCACGGCTCGCACCGTCGTCGTGTCAGCTTGCCGTACGCCGGCGTACCGTCCGGCCTCGTCGACGATCAGCTGCGTGGACTCGGCCAGCTCGGCCTCTGCGCGGGCGAGCAGCGCGGCCGGGTCGAAGTCCGTGTCGAGCGTGAGCGCAAGCTTGCCGGCGAACAGCCGCCCGCCGATGCGTGGGTCGCGTCCGGTGTCATCGGAGCGGGCTGCCAGCCAAGCGCGATGTTCTGCCACGGCGTTGCGTGCGGCCTGCACCTCCGGCTGCAGCCGGTCGCGCAGCTGCGGTGCGTCGGCAAGTGCTGCCGGCACCGTGTCGTCGAGCAGCGACAGCGTGCCGTCCAGCTGACGCAGCGCCGTGTCGAGGTGGATGCCGGACATCTCATCGAGCCGCTCACGTGCCGCGGCAAGGTAGTCGGCGACGACGGACAGGCGGGCGCCCAGCGAGATCAGCCGTTCCGGCAACGGCGCAAAGTTCCGCGTCAGCAACGCGTGCAGCCCGCCGCCCGGGTTGTACAGCATGGGGTTCCACTCGCCCTCTCGCAGCTCTTCGAGCTCGAACAGTTCGGCACGCAGCACGGTGCCCAGCACCTCGGCGTCGATGGCCTCGGCCTGGTCCGAGGTGGCGGAGTCGGCAAGGGCGGCCACGTGCTCGCGTAGCTGCTTCGCGCGGCGCGCCGCACCGGACGATGACGGATCGGGCAGCTCACCGTCGTGCCGATGATCACCCAGGTACGTAGCGGAGACCGGGTCTGCGGCGAGGTAGCTGTCGAGGGCGGCGGTCGCGACGTCACGGAACTGGGTCATGGCGACGACGTTATCCGTTCAGGTAGGCGAGGACTGCACGCACGCGCCGGTTGTCATCCTCCGACGGAGGCAGCCCGAGCTTGGTGAAGATGCTGTTCGTGTGTTTGCTGACCGCTTTCTCGGTGATGTACAGCCGAGCTGCGATTGCGGCGTTCGAACGTCCCTCGGCCATCAGGCCGAGCACCTCGTGCTCACGCGATGTCAGCGCCTTCAGCGGCTCGTCGCCGGCGCGCTTGGTGAGCAGCTGGGAGATGACCTCCGGGTCCATTGCCGTGCCGCCACCGGCCACTTGCTCGACGGCGTCCACGAACTGGCGCACGTTGAATACCCGGTCCTTGAGCAGATAGCCGACACCTCCGGTGCGGTCGGCGAGCAGCTCGCGGGCATATAGCTGCTCGACGTACTGGGAGAGCACCAAGACCGGCAGACCCGGGATCTGAGCGCGTGCCTCGATCGCGGCACGCAGCCCCTCGTCGGTGAACGTCGGCGGTAGCCGTACATCCACGACGGCGACATCGGGCCGATGAGTCACTAGTGCGCGCAGCAGCGACGGGCCGTTGTCGACTGCCTCTACAACGTCGAAGTCGTGTGCCTCGAGCAGCCGGATCAGCCCGTCCCGGAGGAGGGCGAGGTCTTCGGCGAGGACGACGCGCACGGAAGCTCCATGGTGACGACAGTTGGCCCGCCGGGCGGGCTGGTGACGTCCAGCCTGCCATCGAAGGCACTTAGCCGCCGCTCGATTCCGCGCAGTCCGCTCCCCGCGCCGGCATCGGCACCGCCCCGGCCGTCGTCCTCGACCGTCATGCGCAGCAACTCTCCGTCATGTCGCAGGTACACCCGTGCCCGGTGCGCTCCGCTGTGCTTGATCACGTTGGTGAGCGCCTCGGCGACTGCGAAGTACGCGGCCGATTCCACCGGCGCCGGCAGCCGTTCCGGCACATCAGCCTCGACCTCGACGGGCATCGGATTGGCAAGGGCCAGCGCTTGCACCGCCCCGACGAGCCCGCGATCCGCCAGCACCGGCGGGTGAATCCCGCGGACCAGTCCGCGCAGCTCGGCCAGCGCCTCACTGCTCGCCGCCTGCGCCTCGGCCAGCAGCAGCTTGGCATTTTCCGGATCCCGCTCGACCGCCTCGGCGGCCATGCCGAGGTTCATGCCGAGTGCGACGAGCCGGGCCTGCGCGCCGTCGTGCAGGTCGCGCTCGATGCGGCGGATCTCGGCGGCTTGCGTATCGACCGTCTCGGCGCGTGACTCGGCGAGCTCGCGCACCCGGCTGGCTAGCAGCGCCTTCTTGCTGGGGGAGAGCAGCCACTTGATCAACTGTGCGTCGGCGTACAGCGCGGTCTTCTTCGGCCACCACCAGAACAGCAGCCCGAACACGGCCTCGACCGTCGCGACGATCGTCAAGGTCAGGCCGGCGATGGAGTTCACCAGGAGCCAGAGCACGTCACGCCAGGTCGCCGGGTCCCGAACCACCCCCCAGAGCCGAACGAGCACGTTCCCGGGCCGCGGCGGGCGGTAGGACGAGGCGATCTGGGTGCCGAGCATGCGGCCCGCCCAGCCGCGATGGAAATTGGCGTACCACCGCACCACCGGCAAGGACACCAACAACATCGGGATGCCGATCGAGACGAGCACCAGGCCGAATCCGGTGATCGTGAAGATGAACAGCGCCAGGCCGACGAACGCGAGCACGAGGAGCGTCAGCGCCCATCCGAGCAGCATCAGCCGCTTGCCTGCCTCGTTCGCCACGTGTCCATCCTGACGCACCGTGCGCGGCGGCATGGTGGTGCTAGGCCCCCTTTCCTTCGGGGCCCAGGCCCAGTGTGCGGGGGCCTACACGCCGCGAGGGTTGGTCACATAGCCCAGATCATCCCGCGGAGGACACCCATGGAGCACACCCCACGGCGCTCAGCGACGGTGCGCGTCGCCCGCTGGAGCGCCACCCATCCGTGGCGGGCGATCGCACTGTGGCTGGCGTTCGTCGCCGCCTGCTTCGCGATCGGCCACGCCGCCGGTACCCGGAAGGCGACCAGCCTCGACCAGGCTGTCGGCCAGTCCGGGCGCGCCGCGCACTGGCTGCACGACGCGAAGATGGACGACCCGGCACTCGAACACGTCCTGATCAGCTCGCGGCACGGCGCGCTCGACGCATCGGCAGCCGCACGCGCCACCGCCGACGTGCGGGAGCGGCTCACCGCGCTGTCCGGGGTTGCGCACGTCGACGCGACACAGCACGCGCGCAACACCGTCCTGGTGAACGTCACCATGCGCGGCGACCCCGACACGGCTCAGGACCGGGTACAGCCGTTGCTCGACGCGACCTCGGCGACACAGCACGAGTTCCCGCAACTGCGCGTCGAAGAGGTCGGCGACGCCTCCATTCCCAAGGCGATCAACACGGAGCTGGGCAAGTCCTTCGGCAAGGCGACCAGCATCAGCCTGCCGGTGACTCTGTTGATCCTGCTGGTCGCCTTCGGTGCGATCATCGCGGCCGGAGTCCCGGTGCTGCTTGCCCTCTCGGCGGTGGCCGCCGCGGTGGGTCTCTCGACAGTGGCGTCCCATCTCGTTCCCGACTCGGGCACCACGTCGAGCGTGATCTTGCTGATGGGCATGGCAGTGGGCGTCGACTACTCGTTGTTCTACCTCAAGCGGGAACGCGAGGAACGTGCCCGCGGGCGCAGCCACGTGGACGCCATCGAGGTCGCGGCGCGAACCTCCGGGCACTCGGTCGTCGTCTCCGGTCTTGCCGTGATCGTCGCGATGGCGGGCATGTTCCTCACCCGAGACGTGATCTTCTCCTCGCTCGCGATCGGCTCCATCCTGGTGATCGGCGTCGCCGTGCTCGGCTCGCTGACCGTGCTGCCCGCGTTGCTCGCCAAGCTGGGCCGGCGCATCGACCGCCCCCGGGTCCCGGTGGTGTGGCGGCTGACCAACCGGGCCGGCGAGCCTCGCCTCTGGCCGGCGCTGCTGCGGCCGGCACTGCGGCGTCCCGGACTCACATTCCTGATCTCGGCGCTGGCCATGCTCGCGCTGGCGCTGCCTGCCCTGTCGATGAAGCTCGGCCAGTCCACCGAGAAGGATCTGCCCAAGTCCATCCCGGCCGTGCAGACCTACGATCGGCTCGCCGCGGCGTTCCCCAGTCAGCAGGTCACCGACGAGATCGTGGTGCGGGCACCAGCGCAGCAGGCGGGCGCAGTGACGGCCGCCCTGCGAGACGTGACGCATCGGCTCGCGGCGAACCCGCTGTTTGCCGGCGACGTGCCCCAGTTGCGGGCATCCGCCGACGCGACGCTGCACACGCTCAGCGTCGACGTGCCCTACCCGGTGGCGTCGCACCAGGCGCGCCAGGCGCTGCAGCAATTGCGAGGCGCCGTGCTGCCCCAGGCGATCGCGCCGATCCGGGGTGCCGAGTTCGCGGTAGGCGGGGGAGCGGCCTCCAACGTCGACTACGCACAGCACCAGCGGGAGCGGCTCCCTCTGGTGATCGGCTTCGTGCTGGCGCTCACGTTCCTGATCATGGCGTTCACGTTCCGGTCGGTCGTGCTCGCGCTGATGACGATCCTGGTGAACATGCTGTCGGCGGCCGCGGCGTTCGGCGTGCTCGTGCTGACGTTCCAGCACCACTGGGCGGACCGGCTGCTGCACTATCACTCGAACGGCACGATCGTGTCGTGGATCCCCTTGTTCCTGTTCGTCGTGCTGTTCGGCCTGTCGATGGACTACCACGTCTTCGTCGTGAGCCGGATTCGGGAAGCGGCGGCACGGGGTGTGTCGACACGGGACGCGGTCCGGCACGGGATCACCCGGTCCGCCGGAGTGGTGACCAGCGCAGCGGTCGTGATGGTGTCCGTGTTCGCGATCTTCGCTAGCCTGAACATGATCGAGTTCAAGCAGCTGGGGGTAGGCCTGGCAGCGGCGATCCTGATCGACGCTCTGGTCGTGCGTGCCGTGGTGCTGCCGTCGCTGATGGCGCTGCTCGGCCGGGCGAACTGGTGGCCGTCCCGGCTGTCGCGCCGTGCCCCGGCGTATGTTGCGGGCACACCGGAACTGGTGCACACCTGACGAATCATGCTCGCGGGCGGGGTCGCTTAATGGCGGCCCCGCCCGGCCCACGTTGTGCAAGGCTGTCGGTGTGGACGCCACCGGCTCCCGAGTTTCCGACGGGCGAGCAGGTTATCGGCGTTCGGCGGGATCGCCGAAGGGCGAGGCCAGGCGCCGCGAGCTGCTCAGCCTGGTCACCGACGACCTCGCGGTCAACGGCCTGGTCGAGTTCTCGCTGCGCCGGGCGGCGCGGGCCGCCGGCACGACGCACAAAGTGCTGCTCTACTACTTCGACGGTGTCGAGGATCTGTTGACGCAGGCCGTCCTGCAGCTACGTCAGCGGCGAATCGAGCGGGCGCTGGCCGCGGCGACACACGGCCCTGCCGGGCGGTCGCTGGCCGACCGCGTGCGCGCGATGTGGCCCACGCTGATCATCGGGGAATCCTGGGTGCTCGATCAGGCCATCGGATTGTCGCTTTACGACGCAGACCGCTACGCGCACCTCTCCAGCGAGGCATCCCGGCAATATCTGCCCGCGCTGCTGTCCCTCTGCCCGCCGCAGTGGGATGACCAGCGCAAGGTTCAGGTCTCCGAATTGATCCTCGCGGTGCTGCGAGGTTTTCTCATCGAGTGGCGCACGAGCGCCGACGCCGGCGGTATCGATGCCGGTTTCGCCGCACTGATCCGCGCGCTGGAGAGCGAGGAGGCCCTCACCAGACCGCAGAAGGAGGGTGAAAGCCGGCGTGAGCTCGCTGAGGGCTAGCGCCCGGGCGTGCCAGCGCGATATGGCACGATTGCTCGGGTGACCAGTCGAGCGGCCTCCCGGCAGCACCTGCGCGATCTTGCGCTGCTGCGCCGCGTCCGCGACCGGATCGACCGGGAGTATGCGCAGCCGCTCGACGTCGAGG
>Ga0126378_10002287_pt1 | contig 14177 bp, 13 predicted proteins | sample PanSoiMetPlot_23_FD_92587 | JGI IMG/M metagenome (GOLD analysis project Ga0126378, IMG submission 92587) | Tropical forest soil microbial communities from Panama - MetaG Plot_23 | ecosystem: Environmental > Terrestrial > Soil > Tropical forest > Bulk soil | place: Panama | collected 2016-02-17 | reverse complement strand
CCGTGGCAAAGTACATGGTCCGGCACCACAAGCCGCCATCCCAGACCTGGCGCACTTTCCTTGAGAACCACGTAAGAGAACTTGTCTCCGCCGACTTCTTCGTTGTCCCGACGGTCTTCTTCAAAGTGTTGTTCGTTTTCGTGATTCTGGCGGATGAGCGTCGTCGGCCTGTACATGTGGCGATGACAGAATATGCGACGGCTGAAAAACGCTTGTGCCGCGCTGCGAGTCAGCCCGTTGCCTTCGAGCTTGGCTCTGGCCAACTCCGCTTCATCGTGCCAGGAGATACTCCAATGTGTCGCTTGAATGCCCGGTTGAAAGCCGCCTCGGACTCGTAACCCAAAGAGAGGGCAACTTCCGCTACCGTCTCATCACCTTTTTTCAGCCGGATTTGAGCAGAGTACATTCGCCATCGGGTCACATATTTCATAGCCGGTTCCCCCAGCAATTCCGTGAACCGTGCAGCAAACGCCGAACGCGACATCGACGCCTCATCAGCAAGTGACTCAATGCTCCAGTGCGCACCGGGGTTGCGATGAATCCTCGAGATAACTCGTCCAATCTGCGGGTCATGTAATGCACGCAGCCATCCCGTCTGAGCCGTAGAATCGTGAGTTATCCAAAACCGGATAGCGTGAATCACGAGAATATCAGCGAGGCGAGTAATGACCGTTTCCCCGCCCGCACTCATCGCTCTCGCCTCCGCCGAGATCATACGCAATGTGCTTTGTATCCACTCGGACTGTGGAGAGGACCACGCGTCAACCACGATTACTTTCGGCAAGAGCGTCACCAGTTGTTGCGCTGCGGGATCGTCGAACTTAAACAAACCGCAAATCATCGCCGCCCGTTCTCCATCTCCTCCCAATCGCAGCGTCTCGTAGCGTTCGCTGAGTTGTTCGCGCTGAATTTCGAAAAGGTTTGAAACGGTCAGACCATGGGCGCTCGTCACGATATGGCCCTTGCCATGCGGAACGAGGGCCAGATCGCCTGGTTGCAGCGTGCGACTGGGAGTTCCTTCCACTTCGAGGAGGCTTTTTCCGGCCGTTACAACATGGAGCATCAACGAATCTTTAATCTCAGGAATAGCAAGCGCCCAAGGCGCTTTGAACTCAGAGCGACAATAGAAAGTGCCACTCATACGAAGGAAATGGAGGGCTTCGCCGACCGGGTCCTCAACAATTGGCAGTTCAATCTTCATAACGGGGAGTATGCACCAGCGGGCCCTAACGTCCAATAGAGATGGACGAACGGTCAATCAATTGCGACGAACAAGCATTGATCATCTCTTGTGGGACTCCTATTCTGCACACACAAGCATGTCGAGATTTGAAGTTCGAAAGGAAGAGCATGAAGCAAAACAACACTACGCTGATAGTAGGGGGAACCGGAAAAACTGGTCGTAGGGTGGTCGACCGACTGAAACGACTTCAGCTTCCCTGTCGCGTCGGCTCCCGCTCCGCCCAACCAGCATTCGATTGGGAAAACCAAGCGACTTGGTCGCCAGCGTTGAAAGACGTGACTTGGGCCTACGTCACATATTATCCGGACCTCTGCGTCCCTGGGGCATTGGAACGGGTTAAATCATTTTTCAAGCTCGCGGTTGATGCTGGCGTCAAAAAAATAACCTTTTTGACCGGGCGCGGTGAGGTGGAGTCCGAACAGGCAGAGTATGCATTGAAGAAATCAGGCGCTGATTGGACGATCCTTCGCTGCAGCTTCTTCTCCCAAAACTTCAGTGAGAGCTTTTTCCTCGATCCAATCTTGGCCGGCGAGGTAGCCCTGCCCGTTGCGCCGGTGGGAGAACCTTTTGTCGATGCCGAAGACATTGCCGATGTCGCGGTTGCCGCACTCACACAGCCGGGGCACTCCCAGAAACTCTATGAACTCACAAGTCCGCGCGCGCTCACGTTTGCCGACGCAATCGCGGAAATCAGTTGTGTGACCGGACGTCCCATTCAGTACATTGCCGTCTCCAGTGAGCAGTACCAGGACGCTTTGACGCAGGCGCAGGTACCCGCCGATGTGATTGAGCTGATTCTCTATCTGTTTGGTACGGTGCTTGATGGCCGAAATACTCCAATCACGGATGGGGTCCAGCAGGCTCTTGGCCGTCCACCTCGCGACTTCTCTGATTACGTACGCCGTGCGGCGGCAACGGGTGTCTGGGGAGGCCAAGCATGACACAGACCCTGGTGAAGTTGTTGCTTTGGTTTGGCGCCATCGGTTGCGGGTTGATTGCCGGAGTCTACTTTGCGTTTTCAACGTTCGTCATGCCCGCGTTTGGCCGTATCGACGCGGCACATGCTGTTGCGGCGTTCAATTCGATCAACTCCACGATTCTGCGTTCTTTGTTCATGCCATTGTTCTTTGGAACGACGCTGGCCAGTCTTGCGTTCGTCATTATTGCTCTCGTGAGCTGGGGAAAACCGGGCTCAACGACAATCCTCGCGGGCGGACTCATCTACGTGACAGGAATGTTCCTTTGTACGATGTTCTTCAACGTACCGCTGAATAACGCCCTGGCCGCCGTCGACCCGTCAGAAGCAAACGCGGCAATTGCGTGGGCGCGGTTTTTTAGGAATTGGGTGATGTGGAATCACGTGCGCACTCTGGCCTCCACTGCGGCGTGCGTTTTGTATATGTGGGCGATCGTTGCGAGATCGACAATGCAGAGCCTTGTGCAGAAATGAAAGAGGAAACATATACTGTGGTGTCTTTGAGGCTTCACTTGTGAGAATTATCGGTTTCAGTCTTCTGGCCAGCCTTCTGATGCTGACGGATCTCGTTCGCTTTCAATCGCAGTCTGAGCCCAAGTCTGAAGAAACTGCTGCGAACTCGAACGGGGTGCACGATTTTGATTTTGAGATCGGCCAATGGCATGTCCATCATCGCGTCAAGACCGCCAAAGGCGACTGGACTGAGTGGTGTGTAACCGATACACATTGACGCACTCGAAGCAGTACCTCGCAGAGCGATTTGGGGCGGCGGATGACGAAATTGAAGATCGTCCGCGATACAACATTGCGCCAACGCAGCCACTCTTGACCGTTCGCAAAGAAGACGGGAAAAAGTCTCGGCACTTCACCATCATGCGTTGGGGACTGATTCCGTCCTGGGCCAAAGACCTGAGCATCGGAACTCGGACGCTGAACGCTCGGTCAGAGACGGTCACAACGACACCAGCATTTCGAGATTCGATTGTGACGAAGCGCTGCCTTATCCCCGCGGATGGATTCTATGAGTGGCGGACTATCGTTCATGATAAATAGTGCCCACTATTCCGAGCTCCGAACTATTGCCGAGTGATTGGAGAGGCCTTTTGCATTCGGGCCTAAATCACTGCCTAAATGCGGGAGGAGCAGCCTCTAGAAGTTATCTGGCTCTGTTGAAATCCTAGCCGATCGAAAGATCAAAACCAAAAAGCAGATTCCTCACCCCGCGCAAATCGCGGGGATTCGGGATGACAGATTCACCGAGTATGCGTGTGCAACGAGGATGTCAACAGAGTCCAACCAGTTCTACCCTTTTCGGTTCTTTGTCGTCTAGGCCGCTAAGGTCGGGAAGGGTGAACTGAAAAGGAGGAGGAATAATGCAAGCTAAGCGATTGGGCGGCAAACTCTTGGTCGTCACGATGTTGGTGGCCGTCACTGGCATTGCACTGTCGGCGAGCCATCCCTTTATCAAACAGGACATGATCGGCATCCAACGACTGCATGAGCAAGATAAGGAAGCAACACTGTCGGACAGTGCGGATCAACTGGCCAAACTATGGGACAAAGAGGCCATTCGATTTCCGGCGGACCGTCCGGCGGAAATTGGCGCGGCGGTGATCTATGCAGACGACAAGCAGTGGGAGATGAATAGCGGGAGAGAGCGCAGCCTGTGTTACGACTTGGAAACTCAGGACATCCAGATCGCGGGAGACTGGGCATTCGAGTGGGGATATGGTTCCTACAAAATTGCAAAGGGCGACAAAGTGTCGGTTCAGTATGGCAAAGTGATGAGGGTCATGAAAAAACGGTCCGATGGAACCTGGAGGTTTGCAAGAGCCATGGGCCTGCTTGGCCCATCGGCGTCCGCTGTTGTATTGAAGCATCCTTGCAAGTAGCGATCGACGCGGGCTGCTGTCAGTTGTCCATGTCGTTTTAATAGTGTTAAATAATGCTGTGGGAATCTTTTGAAAACTCTCAGACGGCCCTATTTGTCGCTTAGGGGCGGAGGATTGGGACGGCTGGCCGGCGGCACAATGCCGTTGAGCCGAAGATACAACACCATCTGTCCGTAGTGGTCCGCGGCATGCCAAATGCAAACCGCCGCCAGGCCCAGCCGGGTGTTCGGCCCGGCATACGGTCCTTCAATCGGATCGTACATATTTTGCGGCGTAATCGCATAAAGCGACTTCTTTAGCGCGGTAAACGAATCACGCAGGTAGTCTAACAGCTCCGCGCGCGTATGCGCCGGGTTGGGGCCTCCCTGGGCGCAGGCGTCCGGCGGCTTGGTGCCGTCCAGCTCCGCCGCAAAGGCGAAGTTGCTGCAGGCGACATGTTTGACTTGGTCCGCGAACGTCCGCATCCCGGCAGGACCACCCTCAAGCTTTTCGCTCTTGAAGAGCCCCTGCGCCGGTCGGTAACTCCATTTGGCCTCGGGCATGGCTTCAGCCGCGGAACGGATTTCGTACTCCTGTCCCGCCATTTGACGGCCCACCGCTTTGCCGGGTGTCTCGCTGCGGCTCATCTCCGCGGCGGTAGGCTGCTGTTGTTGTTTGGCGGACGGTGCCGCGAGCGTAGTCGGTGGATGGCCTGCCAAGCGGGTGCCACCGACTAATAGGACCACAGCAGTCGCAGCCAAAAACAGCAACAAGGCAAATCGTGAGCGCTTCATACGGAGTCCTCCAGGGCCAAGAGCTTAGCATCGCACCCGCGAAACCTACAGGGTCGCATCGCGCGGTCAGCTCGTACTCGCCTCACCGCCTCTGCGGTGGTCGTCGGTGCCAGCGTGATTCTGTTCGACCCGATCTTTCAGGGGCTCGCTATCTCCTTGATGGCGGGCGAAGTCGCCTCAACGGTTCTCTCACGCATGACTGTCCAGCGCGGCGCTGGGCTGCCCTGGCAAACGATCTTATGCTCCGGAAATGAAGAAGGAGGTGCCGCCGTGACCGTAGAGCGCTATCTTCGAATGATCGCAGGGGCTTTTGTCGTACTTTCCCTCGCTTTGGGATTGTGGTTCCCGAAAACTACGTCCGACTTCAAAATCAACAAGGTATGGCACGGTCGCGTAACATTGTTACATGGATGAATTCCCGCTGGTGGGACACTAAAGGGATTCTAGTTTTTTTTCGTGGGAACACCGTACGAAGTTATTGCGGACCACAGCACTCAGTGATACGCGATCTTCTAAACTGTCCTATGACGAACAGCGAGCACTGAAATTGTGGAACGACTCAAAGAGGCTCGTACGATTGCAGCCAAACGAAGAGGCCGTTCAGCTGAGGTGACAACGGACAGAAGATTGATTATCGCCGCGACGGCGTTGCTCGACTCCGGTATCAGGGGGCCGTCACGCTCGGGACGGTCGGCCATGCTTCGGGAGTTAAAGGGATTTGGCTCGAAGATTCTGCGAACACCGATGCGAGCGCCGAAAGCAAACGCTTTCTGCGAACGCTTGGTGGGGACGATGCGGAGGGAGTGCTTGGATTGGGTCATTCCCCTGAACGAAAAGCATCTGCGAGGAATTCTGCGGGAGTGGGTAACGCTTTACAATCGCGGGCGGCCTCACGCAAGCCTCGGTCTCGGTCCAGGGATACCTGAGTCCAAGAAGAGTCCACCGCTGTGCGGAGAGTGCCGGAGGCACGAATTGCCCGAGGCTTTCCAAATCGGGACAAAAGACGTCCTTGGCGGACTTCATCACGAATATTGGTTGAAGAAACTTGCAGCGTAGAATTCAGACCGAATTTCTGCGGCCACAGGCCTGCGTTCGGAATGTAGCCCCGCTTTTTGTGTCTGCGGTAGAGCACCAATACTGGCGCTATTCGTTAAGCAGTTCGGTGACCGGCCCGTCTGTGGCTCTGAGGGCCGGAACCACGCTCGTGGCCAGACTCGTGGAAATCAAAATACCCAACGCAATAGTAAGTGAGACGAAATCTATCCCTTCTAAACCGTAGAGCAGGTGGACATAGAGGCCCATCACGCCAAGCGAGAGCAAAAGCCCTAACAATGCTCCTACAGTTACAGCGCCCATTTCTTCGCGGACCATAAGGAGCAGAACATTCCTACGCAACGCTCCGAGAGCCATCCGTATGCCGATCTCCCGTCTCCGCTGCACCACAGAGTCCGAAACTAACCCGTACACGCCTACAATGGCCAAGAGTCCAGCGAACACTCCGAAGGCCGCGAATAGCAACATCGCGAACCGAGGACCCGTCTTTGCTTCACCGATTAACTCCTCCAGCGTAGCTACCTTGGAGATCGCCACGCCCTGATTTATCTCCCCGACCTCTTCACGCAGAATCGCGACAGCGGAAGTCGGATTTACACTGGTGCGCATGACGACATAGCGGACGGGGACATTTGTTTGCAGAAAAGGAATGAAAATGTCACCCTGTGTTACACCGAATTTACGATATTGTGCGTCTGCTACCACTCCGACGACCGTACACCAGCCCTCTGCATCATCCGGCGTGTGTGAGCGGCCAAAGCTGATCTGTTCGCCGATAGCTCTTCGAAAATCTGCAAAGGCCTTTTGCGCCAAGGATTCACTCACGATCACGACGCTTTCACCGTTCTCGCTATCCTCAGGCCCGAAGTATCGCCCAGCTAAAAGGGGTGTTCCGACTGCCTGAAAATATCCGGGCGTAACAGCTTCAAAATTGGCGGTCGGGTTCTTCTTCGCTCGGAAATCATGATTGCTCCGTACTCTGTATGGCGTGTCCCAGCCGATATTCCCTTCGAAGGGCCGAAGCAAAACGGCACCTGCCGCACTCACTTCAGGATGAGTTGTTAGCCGAGCCAGAAGCTCCGAGAAAAATCGCTTCCTCTGTTTCGCGTCGAGATTGGCAAGATTCACCTGCGCTGTCAGCGTATTTTGAGGGACGAATCCAAGTCGCATCCGATCCAGATTATAGAAGTTTCGAATTACGTTACCTGCGCTCGTCAAAAGCAATATGGTGACGAGAGCCTCCGCAAGAAGTAATGTCCTCCGAAAAAGTGCGCCGCTTCGGCTTACCGTCGAGCGGGTCCCGCCTTGGCTAAGCGAATCGCGAACACCCCGTCTCATGACCAGCAACGCCGGCGCCAATCCAAAGACCAGAGAGATAGCTAGGGAAGTGACGCAGGCAAACAAGAGCGAGACTCCGCTGACGCCCACCGACGAAATCCTGGGAATTCCTTGCGGAGCAAACTCAACAATCAATTTGACTAGTACCTTTGCCAAAGCGCACCCGGCGATTGCGCCTACGGCTGACAACACCAGCCCTTCCGCGACAAATTGTTGGAGCAGGTTTTTTCCGGTAGCTCCAACCGCGAGCCTTATCGCAATTTCTTTTTCCCTTACGATGGCTCGGGCAAGAAGGAGACTGCTGATGTTAATGCACGCAATCCCGAGAAGGAGGAGTGATGCCGCCCAAAGCAGCATGATCGCCGGTTTGTTACTTCCGAAGATGTAGTTGCTCAACGGCGTAACTATCGGGAATTCTCCCGGTTCGGAATATTGTGGGTATTGCTTGCTTAAATTGGTTATTACCTCTCCGAGGTTGGTCCTTGCTTGTTGAAATGAAACTTCAGGCCTGATCCTCCCAATGGCTTGAAGGAAGGTGGCCTCGCGGCGGTCCCACTGCCCGTTCAATGCGAGGGGAGTCCATAACTGCGCTCCAGCTGGGAAATCAAAGCTTGCTGGCATGACCCCGATGACGGTGTATCCGCGGCCGCTCAAGTTTATTGTTCTTCCGATCACCGATGCATCGCCGTGGAACTGGATTTTCCAGATGGCATGCTGCAAAACAACGGTAGGTTCGGCCCCAGGACGATCATCCGACTCTTCAAAAGTACGGCCCAACGTGGGATGGACACCGAGCAATGAAAAGAATGCGGCGGTAACCGGCGTCCTCTCCAGCTCGACTGGTTCCCCGTAGTCTGTCAATGTGACGCCATATCCGTAGACCGTGGTCGGCATCGCTGCCATTTGCTCGAATGCCTTGGACTCTCGCTGCCAGTCGTGGAATTCAGGGAGCGATAACTCCCCAACATGAGCCACGTCTTTGGGATCGCCCTTCCACGCAACCACCAATTGGTTCTGTCCTTGAATTGGCAGCGGCTTGAGCAAGACGCCGTACATGACGCTGAACAGCGCTGTGCTCATCCCAATGCCCAGCGCCAGCACCGTGACTACAACCAGAGAGAATCTGGATTGCCGGATCACTATAAGCCGGGCAGCCTGTGAAAAAATCCTTACGTAGTTTGAGATAGTCTTCCCCATACGTTTCTCACAATCGGCATCTAATTGTTCGACTACCATTGGCGGTACATCACCAAGGCAAGCCATCATGACGGTGAGCTGTCCGTCTCGTGATCGCCCCTTTCGTGGTGATATCCATGTGACAGGTTAGCGCGTCTGCTCGTAATTTGCTTTCCAGAACGCGTTCATCATGCCCGATTCGTACCGAGTGTCGTCAAGTCGCCTCTTTCTGCCACCGCATCGATGCTAGCGACATTCGGTGAGCTATGGGAGTTGCGCGTCATACGTCAGGAAGTTCTCCGGGCCCGTCGTCTGGTTCCCTATGCTGCTAGTATGTTCTTTCGCTAAGAGACAAGCTGGGCTAGGAGAGGCGCCACCAATGAATTTGTTGTACTCAGTTTCGGCTAAAAGCAATCCACTTTACCAGGGGCAGTTCGGACTTCATGGGCGCTATCAGACCTATGGTCAGCACAGCTTCATATATGACCTGATTGCAGCCGCTCACCGGCGGGGGGTCCATGTGACCCTGCTGGTTGAGGGCCTGGGTGCATTCCCATTGGCTGAGCCGCTTAAGAAATACGCGAGTGTTTTTGAAATGGATGAGGCACCCCAACTTGGGCCGATCGATCTCGTCCTAGTAGACGAGCCAACCGACAAACTCGTGATGTCTTTGCCTACTGGGTGTCCAGCAATCTGCGTCATTCACAAGAAAACCGCTGCCTATTCGCGAGCGGTTCAGGATCGATGTAACAAGTTTCTGTGCATGACGGAAGCAGCGCTGGAGTATCAATCTACGAAGATCCCGCCCAGCAAACTGATCATGGTTACTCATGGCGTTGATCTCGAACGTTTCAAACTCTCGAACCATTCCGGGGGGACGCGCAAAACGCAGACAGAGCTCCTTTTCTACACTCGGTTGAACAGACAAGAGGCAACGATGTGGCGGATTTTGGAGCGGCTCTTGCTTTGCAACGTTAGATTAACGATGTTAGGAGACGGTGACGCGTTTTGGAAAATAAGTGATCAATACGGACGCGATCTGACCCTCATCAATTATGTACCTTGCCATTCGATCCATAATTTCTTGCACCATTTTGATATTGTCGCCTCGGCGGGTCGGGGAGTACTTGAGGCACTCGCATGTGGCCTTCCAGCCCTGTGTGCGGGCTATGAGTACGGAGGTCCCGTCCTGCCAAATAACATCCGGCAGCATATGGAAGTAAACATCACAGGATATCGTATGGCTGCCGACCTAGCCCGAATGCCTGAGGATATTGAGACGGCGATGTCGTTGGACCGGGAAACCTGCCGTCTCATGGCGTCGGAGCACGGTTCAGTGGATACGTTCTTGGACAGGATTGGGATAGGAGAGAAAGGCCGCCCATTGTTGCTCAAAACTTGAGGCGGTACTCGGAGGTCTGCCCAGCAGTTCGAAGCTTTGGCTGAATCTCCAGCCAATTCCTCGCCCGACTTGATCGTGGTTCAGGTGACTTTTTCGGTTCCGCCTTAGCTGCCCAGGTGCCACGGTTTATATCATGCCGATCTCGCCAGTTCAGTGGGCCAGCCCTTTTTTCTGCCGCTCATTTTTCTGGGCACTGCTTCAGGCTAATTCCTGCGTCCGGCAGCTTCGCGGCTTCTGCTTTCCCGGTTCCTCGCGAACAACAACACGGGTCCCTCCCATAAAGCACCCGCTCGCCTTGGGAGCAGCGGCCTCTCGCTTCTGGGTGCCACAGAAAAATGGGGCAGAAAAAGGAGACATTTTCATGTCGTACTTATATGTTAAGTGGAATAGCTTCGGCGTGGTTTGGTCGCCAGCGGTTTAGCCATTAAAGCATGTCGTGCCTCTCCCTAGCCACTCCCGGAACGGAGGCCTGCGACGCCGTAGGCGGCGCCTTTAGGCCGCAGTGGAGGGAGTGGCCAGCGCCGGAGTAGTAGGCAGGTCCTATGCTGCGGACCTCGCCACGTACATCGCGAATTGCGCCATCGCGATCTCAGGTCTTTACCTGCCTTGAATTCCATTAGATTCCTCCTCTTGACAACCAGTAGGACAGGCGTATGCTCCACTTGGATGCCAGTAGGGAAGAGGGAACTAATGCCGGATAAGTCAAGCGATCTCGTTCAGGGGACTTTGGACATGCTCGTCCTGAAGACCCTGGCGCTGGAATCGATGCATGGATACGGGATATCTGTCCGCATCGAGCAGATGAGCAAAGGCGTTTTCCGCCCCAATGCAGGCTCGTTATTTCTCGCGATTCAGCGATTACACAGGGATGGGCTAATCGATGGCGAATGGAAGCCAACGGAAAACAACAGGCGAGCGAAGTACTACGCTCTGACTGAGAAGGGACGAAAGAGACTCAATAGCGAAACGCGAGAATGGGGCCGGCAAGCGGCAGCCATCGCCAGGATTTTAGAGGCGTCATAAGAGGTGAGCTATGTCGTTGCTGCGAAATCTTACAAGCGGGATTCGAACGCTCTTTCGAAAAGAGCAGGTGGATCGGGAGTTAGATGAGGAGCTTCGCGGCTATCAGGAGATGGCCGCCGACGAAAAGATGAAGCAGGGCATGAGCCGCCAGGATGCGCTCCGTGCAGTGCGCCTTGAGCGTGGGAGTCTCGGCGGCACGAAAGAAATCATCCGCTCCGGGGGCTGGGAGTTTGTGGTCGACACGTTGTGGCGGGATTTGCTCTTCGCCGTCCGCATGCTCCGCAGGAATCCGGGTTCAACTGCGGCTGTCGTCATCGCATTGGCCCTAGGTATCGGCCTGAACGCGACCGTATTCAGCTTTGTCAATGCTTTGCTGCTTCGCCCGCCGACAGGTGTTAAAGCGCCCGAGCAACTGCGGGAGATCTGGATACACAATCCACGGGATTCCGGCGCACAGGGCTATCTGCCACTGACCTACCCCGACTACTTCTACTACTACCGCGATCACAACCAGTCCTTCGAGGGACTACTAGCATATGATGGCGACCCACACCTAGTCATCTGGAACAGGTCCGGCGAAGGTCAGACCGTGTTGGGTCAACTTGTTTCAGGCAATTTCTTCTCTCTGCTCGACGTGAACGCTGTTCTGGGGCGCACGATTTCGGCAGAAGACGATCAGCCGGCCAATCCTCAGCCCGTTGTCGTGCTGGGTTATGGGTTTTGGCGCAGACACCTCGGTTCTGATTCGACGATTCTCGGAAAAACACTGATGCTGAATGGTGTGAACTACAGTGTCATCGGAGTCGCCCCGCCAGGTTTCACTGGTCTCTTGGTAGGCTTCGAACCGGACTTCTGGGCGCCCACTGCGATGGTCGAACAAATCACACGGGACAAAGGGAGACTTAGCAATTGGCATGGGCATTGGCTGATAGCCATCGGGCGCCTGAAACCTGAAGCTAGCACAAATGGAGCGCGCGCCGAGGTGAGCGTTCTGGAACATCAGATCGAGAAGGATCATCCCGACCTGGAAAGAAATTTGGACGCAACTGTCTTTCCGGCAACCCTCATTCCGGCTCCTTACCGCATTTACGTAAGCGCCTTTACGGGATTGCTCATGGCAGTCTTTGGATTCGTGCTTCTTATCGCTTGTGCGAATGTAGCTAGTTTCCTGCTCGCGCGCGCGACCGGACGAACACGAGAAATGGCCGTTCGTTCTGCGTTGGGCGCAGGACGAGGGCGACTGATCCAGCAAATGCTCGTCGAAAGCACGCTGCTCTCAAGCTTTGCCGGGTTACTCGGATTGATTTTGGCTTACTGGACAGCACCGCTCCTGCTCGCATTGAAACCAGCGAGCTTGCCGATCACGCTCAGGCTCCCTATCGACTGGCGAGTACTTCTTTTCACAATAATCGTATCGCTGATTTGTGGCGTGGCGTTTGGACTGACGCCGGCCCTCCGCAGCGCCAAAGTCCAGCTGGCTTCGAACCTCAAGGACGAGACGCGGCCAGCCGGTTTCCGCAAGTCCAGATTGCGCAGTCTTCTTTTGACAGGTGAAGTCGCCACGTGCACACTGCTGCTAGTCTGCGCTACCTTGTGCGTCAGAAGTCTCCGGAACGCCAGTTCGATCAATCCCGGCTTTAATACCCAGCATGTGATTGCGGCGAGGCTCGACCCCGGAAGCCTGGGCTATTCTGAGGTGCAAGTGCGCACCTTTTATGAACAACTATCTGAGCACGTTCGAGCGCTTCCCGGAGTAACGGCGGCTAGCTTCACAGACCATCTACCCCTTGGACCTGCGCGAGAACATACTCTCGCGACCGATGCAATGCGTCTCGGACCAGGTAACAAGGATTGGCTGCCAATCGATAGGTTGCGCGTCGCCCCTGGCTATTTTCAGACGATGGGTATTCCCCTGCTGCGCGGCCGCGACTTCAATTCCAGCGAGACCGAAGCTGGGGCAAGCGTGGCGATCATCAACGAAACCTTGGCCCAGCGTCTCTGGAAAAACCAGGATCCCTTGGGCAAACGAATGAATTTTTATCAGGAAAAGGGCCCCACCGAAGTCATAGGTGTGGTCCCTACTGGCAAGTACCGAACCCTTGGTGAGGACCCCGTGCCTGTAGTTTTCCTACCCCAAATGTGGGCGAGGCGTACGCTTGTCGTGCGCACATCGGGTGATCCAGCAACTTTGTTAGCAAGCGTACGGCGCGAAATTCATTCAGTGGACCCAAACATTGCCCCAACTGATCTGGAAACCATGCAGCAATATATGAGCCTCCCTCTCTTTCCCGCGCGGACGCTGGGTCTCTTGCTCGGCGTGTCCGGATTTTTGGCGTTGGTCTTAACTGCCATCGGCCTGTTTGGAGTCATTTCTTACATAGTTTCACAGCGCACTCACGAAATTGGTGTGCGCGTGGCTCTAGGCGCTCGGCGTAGCGACATTTTAAACCTGGTCGTCAGGCACGGCCTCTTTCTGACCGTAGTTGGCTTGGTCGTCGGTCTCGGCATGGCATTCGGAGCAGCGCAGCTCGTTTCGTCCCTACTCTACGGGGTCGCCCCGACCGACCCGCCGACCTTTATCGCAGTGGCAACAACCTTATGCGTCGTGACTGTGCTGGCGTGCTATCTGCCCGCGCGGCGTGCGATGCGCGTCGATCCTATGGTGTCTTTGCGCTACGAGTAGGAGGCTACGCATGTCCTTCTTACGGAACATTACAAGCGGCCTCCGATCATTGTTCCGAAAGGAACAGGTCGACCGGGAGTTGGAAGAGGAGCTTCGCGCCTACCAGGAGATGGCCGTCGAAGAGAAGATGAAGGCCGGGATGACCCTCAAGGAAGCCCTTCGCGCCGTCCGGTTAGAGCGAGGAAGCCTCGAAGTCAGCAAGGAAATCGTTCGCTCTGGCGGCTGGGAATCCTTAGTAGAGACGTGTTGGCAAGACCTCCGCTTCGCCTTCCGCATGCTCCGCAAATCCCCCAGCTTCACCGCCGTCGCCATTCTGACCCTCGCCCTCGGCATCGGCGCCAACACCGCGATCTTTACTCTCCTCCACGCGTCTTTGTGGACGTCCCTGCCGGTTAGCGATCCTAGGGAAATCTTTCATCTAATGCGCGCCTCTTCGGAAGGTGACTTCGCCGGGGAATCCAGCTATTCCTATCCGCTCTTTCAGCAATTCAGCAAGGCGGCTTCCCCTTGGGGAGAGGTCTTCGCCACGGAGATTGTTAGGTCAACAAAATTTGGACTTAATGGAGTCTCTGATGAGCGTGTGGCGGGAGAGGCCGTCTCGGATAACTTCTTTTCTGT
>Ga0126378_10002285_pt1 | contig 14180 bp, 12 predicted proteins | sample PanSoiMetPlot_23_FD_92587 | JGI IMG/M metagenome (GOLD analysis project Ga0126378, IMG submission 92587) | Tropical forest soil microbial communities from Panama - MetaG Plot_23 | ecosystem: Environmental > Terrestrial > Soil > Tropical forest > Bulk soil | place: Panama | collected 2016-02-17 | reverse complement strand
TGATCGATCGGCTCAAGCGCCCAGCGGCGCCAGCCGGTGTGAGGCGCGGCCGGAGGCCGCGGGGCCGGTGTGAGGCGGAGCTAGGCTCCCGCGGCGGCCCGGAGGGCGTCCACCCGGTCGGTCCGTTCCCAGGAGAAGTCGGGTTCCTCGCGGCCGAAGTGGCCGAAGGCCGCGGTCTGCGTGTAGATCGGCCTGAGCAGGTCCAGGTCCCTGACGATGGCGGCCGGCCGCAGGTCGAAGACCTCGAGGACGGCATCCTGGATACGCTCTACCGGCACCCGCTCGGTGCCGAAGCACTCCACGAACAGGCCCACCGGCTTGGCCTTCCCGATCGCGTAGGCCACCTGTGTCTCGCACCGGCCGGCCAGGCCGGCCGCGACCACGTTCTTGGCGACCCAGCGCATCGCGTAGGCGCCGCTGCGGTCCACCTTGGAGGGGTCCTTGCCGGAAAATGCGCCGCCGCCGTGCCTGGCCATGCCGCCGTAGGTGTCGATGATGATCTTGCGTCCGGTCAGGCCGGCGTCCCCCATCGGGCCGCCGATCTCGAACCTCCCGGTCGGGTTGACAAGCAGCCGGTAACCGGCCGTGTCCAGATCCAGGCCGGCCACCACCGGCTCTACCACGTGTTCGCGGACATCGGGGCTGAGCAGTTCCTTCAGGTCGATGTCGGGGGCGTGCTGCGCGGAGACAACGACCGTGTCCAGCCGCACCGGCTCATCCCCCGAGTACTCGATCGTTACCTGTGTCTTGCCGTCCGGGCGAAGGTAAGGGACGTCGCCGCTGCGGCGCACCTGGGACAGGCGGCGGGCCAGGCAGTGCGCGAGCATGATCGGCAGGGGCATGAGCTCGGGCGTTTCCCGGCAGGCATACCCGAACATGAGCCCCTGGTCGCCCGCGCCCTGCCGGTCAAGCTCGCTGGATCCCTCGCCCTCCCGGTACTCGAACGCGCCAAGCACGCCCTGGGCTATGTCGGGTGACTGTGCGCCGATCGACACCGACACGCCGCACGAGGCGCCGTCATACCCCTTGGCCGAGGAGTCGTAGCCGACTTCCAGGATCTTCTCCCGGATGATGCCGGGGATGTCGACATAGGTCTCCGTGGTGACTTCCCCGGCGACATGTACCTGCCCGGTGGTGATCAGCGTTTCCACCGCCACCCGGCTGCTCGGATCGTCCTTGAGCATCCCGTCAAGAATGGCATCGCTTATCTGGTCGGCCATCTTGTCGGGATGACCCTCGGTCACCGATTCGGAGGTGAAGAGGCGACGGGACACCCTCATGTCCTTTCACTGGTCGACGCCCTGTTGCCGGGCACTCTAGCGCCCGGCGGGCAGCCGGGCCGCCACAAGGTCCCAGACCACGTCGGCCAGGGCCTGTTTGGGGCCGCGGGGTACGTCGGTCACGCTGCCGTCGGCGGCGAGCACGACCGCCGCGTTGTCGCTGGTGCCCAGCGCGACGCCCCGGCCGACCCGGTTCACGACCAGCAGGTCACAGCCCTTGCTGGCGAGCTTCGAGCGCCCGTGCTCCACGATGTCCTCGGTTTCCGCGGCGAAGCCGGTGATGACCTGGCCGGGGCGCCTGCGGTCGACGAGTTCACGCAGGATGTCCGGGTTCTCCGCCAGGCGCAGCAGCGGCGGGTCCCCGGTCTTCTTGATCTTCGACTCGCTGCGGGTCTCAGGCCGGTAGTCGGCGACCGCTGCGGCCATGACGACCGCGTCGGCGTCTCCCGCCGCGGCCAGCATCGCGGACCTCATCTCGGCCGCGGACGTGACCGGCACCATCTTTGCCCCGGCCGGGTCGGCCAGGGCCACGTTCGCCGACACCAGTGTCACCTCCGCGCCCCTGGCGGCCGCGGTGCGGGCAAGCGCGTAACCCTGCCGGCCGGACGACCAGTTGCCGATGAACCGCACCGGGTCGAGCTCTTCCCTGGTCCCGCCCGCGCTGACCACCACGCGGCGTCCCGCCAGGTCGGGCGCTGCCGCGGCGGTCCCACGGGCGAGCACGGCCAGGGCCGTGGACGCGAGCTCATCGGGCTCCGGAAGACGCCCGGGGCCGGTGTCCGGGCCGGTCAGCCGGCCCGACGCGGGCTCGAGCACCAGGCACCCCCGGTCGCGCAGGGTGCTGACATTGGCCACGGTGGCCGGGTGCTCCCACATCTCGGTGTGCATCGCCGGCGCGAACACGACCGGGCAGCGGGCGGTCAGCAGCACCGCGGTGAGCAGGTCATCGGCCCGCCCGGCGGCCGCCCGCGCGAGCAGGTCAGCGGTGGCCGGCGCCACGAAGACCAGGTCCGCCCGCTGGCCTAGCCTGACGTGGGGCACCTCATGGATGTCATCCCAGGCCGTCGCCGTCACCGGCTGCCCGGACAGGGCAGCCCAGGTAGCGGTGCCCACGAAACGCAGGGAATCCTCGGTGGGGATCACCCGGACCGAATGGCCCGACTCGGTGAGCCGCCTCAGCAGCTCGCAGGCCTTGTAGGCGGCGATGCCGGCCCCGACGCCCAGGATGATGCGCGCTGGCATTTCCCTACGCCGGCGGTGGCGAGGTCAGCCCTCCGCCGTCTCCGCGGCGGACAGCAGCCCATCGCGGATCTCGCGCAGGGCGATCGACAGCGGCTTCTCCTGCACGCGGGTCTCGACCAGCGGTCCCACGTATTCCAGCAGGCCCTCGCCGAGCTGCGCGTAGTACGCGTTGATCTGCCGCGCCCGCTTGGCCGCCATGATGACCAGGCGGTACTTGCTGTCAACCACATCGAGCAGGTCGTCGATGGGCGGGTTGGTGATGCCGTCCGCTGCGGTGATACCTGCCACCCCGTGCCTTCCTTATCGCTGGGCCCTCTAAGCCGTCATCAAGCGTACCAGTTGCCTGCACACGTCCCGGACCGACGTGTTCACCAGGGTGATATCGAACTCGCGGCCGACCGTGATCTCTGTGCGGGCGACCTCGAGCCGGTGGGCGACGATCTCGGGCGGCTCGGTGCCGCGGCCGGTGAGCCTGCGCACGAGCTCGTCCCATGAGGGCGGGGCGAGGAACACGAGCAGGGCACCCGGGACCTGCTTGCGCACCTGCCTGGCGCCCTCGATGTCGATCTCGAGCAAGACCGGGATGCCGGCGGCCACCCGCTGCGCGACGGGCATTTTGGGGGTCCCGTACCTCTTGCCCGCGAACCGTGCCCACTCCAGCAGCTCGCCGCGCTCCACCATCGCGTCAAAGGCTTCATCGCTGACGAAATGGTATTCGCGCCCATCCACCTCGCCCGGCCTCGGTGAGCGCGTGGTCACCGACACCGACAGCCAGACGCCCGGGCACTTCGCCCGCAAGCCAGCCACCACGGTGCTCTTTCCCACGCCGGAAGGGCCGGAAAGGACGGTCAGCCTGGCATCACCGGCGACCCCAGGGACAAGCGCGGTACCGCGTGCGTCATGGCGGGGCGAATCGGTTACCCGCCCGCTTCTCCCGCGCCCGCCCGTGGGGTCGTCAGCCTCGGTCAGATACCACCACCGAACTCGTTCTCCAGCGCAGTGCGCTGATTGGCACCCAAGCCGCGAACTCGCCGCGATTCCGCGATGCCAAGCCGCTCCATGATCTGGCGTGCCCGCACCTTGCCAACTCCGGGCATCGCCTCAAGCAGGGCAGAGACCTTCATCTTGCCCACCGTGTCATCGGCCTGACCCTGCCGGAGCACGGCGGGGAGGGTGATCGCACCGCGCTTCAGGTTGTTCTTGACCTCGGCGCGCTCCTTGCGTGCCTTGGCTGCCTTCTCCAGGGCGGCTGCGCGCTGATCGGGAGTGAGGGGAGGAAGAGCCACTCCGTGTCACCTCGGGTTTCTAATAGGGAAAAACATTTGTCGGGATGGGAAAGTAGCGAGTCCGGCTCTCCAGGGCAACGCGAACGCACGTTTCACACGACATAAATTGGCTAATACTACTCTTCGAAAGGGACCGAATACTCAGCGTAGCCAAACCGGCTGCCTACAGCACCTCTAAGACCCTCACGTGGCTGCCACGCCCGCCGCTCTTTCCGTGAGAGCGCGAGGCCAGGCACCCCCGCGACTAGACGTGCCACGCCTGATAGTAACCCGGATGCGACCGGCCGCCGCGTGATGGGGCGTCATGGGGCGCGGTGGCTCGGCGCGCCCCCGGTAATCGGTGCCAGGAACGGACGCACCGGCATGGTCACCCGATTGCCGGCTATTACCAGAACGGGCCCGCTCACAAACGGGCGGCGATGGCGCCGGCCGGGCGGTACGGGCCGCGGGAAGCCCGGGAGGACGGGGCGCCCGCGTACGCGGATCCCCCGCCGCGGCGGGAGGGGTTCAGTACGCGCCCACGCCCTGGGGGGTGCCCAGGCCGGTGGGTGCGCCGTAGGCCCTTTGCGAGGGCGGGCCTGGCCGGGTCTGGCCAGGCCCTAGCCGGAGGCGGGGGCCAGCCTGCGCAGGGGGGCGGCGATCGCGGCGGCGGCCGCGCCCGGGTCGGGCGCCCCGGTGATCGGCCGCCCGATCACCAGCAGGTCGGCGCCCGCCCGCAGGGCCTCCTCCGGGGTGGCGGTGCGCACCTGGTCGTGGGCTGCCGAGCCGGACGGGCGTACCCCGGGCGTGATCAGCGTGATGCCCGGGCCGACCTCTGCCCGGACCGCCGCGACCTCACGCGGCGAGCAGACGAGCCCGCGGGCGCCGGCCTCGACGGCGAGCGCTGCCAGCCGCCGGACGCAGTCGGTGAGCGGGCCGGCCATCCCGATCCGTTCGAGGTCGGAATCACCCAGCGAGGTCAGCACGGTGACCGCGGCGATCGCGGTGTCCGGCGCCGCCTCCACCGCGGCGCGGATCACGTCCGGGCCGCCGGCCGCGTGCACCGTGAGCCACTCGGGGCGCAGCCGGGCCACCGCCCGCGCCGCCCCCGCCACGGTCGCCGGGATGTCGTGCAGCTTGAGGTCGAGAAAGACCTGAACTCCGCTCGCCCCCCGGATCGAGGCCACGATGCCGGGGCCGTACCGCAGGTAAAGCTCAAGCCCGATCTTGACGGTGCTGACGTGCGGCGTGACCAGTCCTGCCCACCGCGCCGCGGTCTCCAGGTCTGGCGCGTCGATGGCGACGGCGATCGGCGCGGGCTGGCTCAATGGTCCTCCTCGATCTGAATACATCAAGTTAGATGACGTTTCCGGACAGTCGCCGCCCTGGCATCCGGCCCGGCTCATGCGCCAGCCCGATCACGTCCGCCAGCCGGTCAATCCCGCGGGTGGCCAGTTCGTCGTCGAGCTCGCGGAGAATCCGGATACAGGCCGAGGGATCGTTGAAGATCGCCGTCCCGACGCTGACCATGGCGGCCCCGGCGAGGATCAGCTCGAGCGCGTCCGCGCCGGTGCTGACCCCGCCCATCCCGATGATCGGCACGTCGGGGAATGCCTCGTGCACCTGCCAGATGCAGCGCACCGCGATTGGCCGGATCGCCGGGCCGGACAGCCCGCCGGTGAGGCCCGCGAGCAGAGGGCGCATCGTCTGGGTGTCGATCGCCATGCCGAGCAGCGTGTTGATCATCGAGAGCCCGTCAGCGCCCGCGGCCACGCAGGCCCCGGCCACCGAGACGATGTCGGTGACGTCCGGTGACAGCTTCGCGAAGACCGGGACGTCATACCTGAGCCTGCCGCGCACGGCTTCGATCACCGCAGCGGCCGCCTCCGGGTCACAGGCGAAGACCTGGCCCCGGTCCTCGACGTTCGGGCAGGAGATGTTCACCTCGACCGCGGTCACCCCGGACGCGCCGGAAAGGCGGCCGGCCAGCTCGGCGAACTCATCGACGGTTCCCCCCGCGATCGAGACCACCGCCCGCGCGCCCCGTGACAGCAGCCATGGCAGGTCCCGTTGCAGGAAGGCGTCGATGCCGGGGCCCTGGAGCCCGATCGAATTGAGCATGCCGCTCGGCGTTTCCGCCATCCGGGGGGTCGGCCGTCCCGCCCTGGGCGCGACCATGACCGACTTGGTGACGATCCCGCCCAGCTTGGCGACGTCGAGGAACTGGGCAAGCTCCCGGCCCGAGCCCGCGCAGCCGGACGCGGTGAGGATCGGATTGGGCAGCTCGACGTGGGCCAGCCGGGTTCTCAGGTCAACGGCCATGACCCGGCCTCCCAGCTTTGGGGGAACGTTCCGCGGCGGCGCGCCCGGCACCGGCGCCGGCCCGGGTGCGGGGCCGCGGGCGCGGCTTCCACCCCGGGGCACCCAGGGCGTCGAACGGGATCGTGCCGATGTCGTCCCACCGCACCAGGTCGCCGCGGAACACCGGGCCGTCCACGCAGGACCGCACCATCCGGGTCACCCCGTCCTCCCCGATGACCGGCAGCACGCAGGTCATGCACACGCCTATCCCGCACGCCATGGACTCCTCCACCAGCGCCTGCACCGGGATGTCGTAGCGCCTGGCCATGGCCGTCACGTGGCGGAGCATCGCCATCGGGCCGCAGGCGTAGATCACGTCGGTCCTCGCCTCGTGGATGACCTGGCTCAGCACGTCGGTGACCACGCCCCGGGCGCCCATCGAGCCGTCCTCGGTGGTGATCGTCGCCGTGCGGCCGGTCCGGCGCGCGGTGAGCGCCCCGAAAACCCGGTCGGCGCTGGCCGCCCCGAGCAGGAAATCCACGCCACAGTCCCGCTCACGCAGCCTTTCGGCCAGCGGGAACAGCGGGGCGCTCCCGTAGCCGCCGCCCACAAGCAGGCAGCTCACCGGGTCACGGGGCACCGGGAACGGCCGCCCGAGCGGCCCTGCGAGGTCGACCACGTCGCGGGTGCGCCGCTCGGCCAGCCACCGGGTCCCGGGCCCCACCACGGCGAACACGAACTCGACCGCGCCCCCGGGGTCGGGGCGCACATCGTGAATGGAGAACGCGCGGCGCAGCAGCATGGAACTCTCCGGGCCGCCCACCGCCACCGCCACGAACTGGCCGGGCCGGAACCTGGCGGCGATCCCCGGCGCGATCACCGTCATGGCGTAGTAGGCGTCCACCCTGCGCACGGTGAGCACGGTGCCCCTGAACTGCTTCTGGCCCGGCGCCGCGCCCAGCTCGGAATGGCCGGCCGTCATGGGACCGGTCCCGACGCGCCGGTGCCCCCCGCCTGCCGGGCCACCGGATGGTCCACGGGCCCCGCCGCCCTGACCCGCCTGGCGTGCTCCTGCAGGGACCGCACGCCCACCTCGCCGCGCGTGATCGCCTCGATCCCCTGCACGGCCGCGGCAAGGCCCTGGACGGTGGTCACGCACGGGATGCCGCGGCGCACGGCGGCGGTGCGGATCTCGTACCCGTCAAGCCGGGGGCCCGCCTGCCCCGGGCTGCCAAACGGCGTGTTCACGATCAGGTCCACCTGGCCATCAAGGATCCTCGCGACGATGTCCGGCTCCCCACCCGCCCCTACGCCGTCGCTGTGCTTTCGCACGATCGTGACATGAACTCCATTGCGCCGCAGCACCTCGGCGGTTCCGCGGGTCGCCCAGATCTCGAAGCCGAGGTCGGCCAGGCGCTTGACCGGGAAGATCATGGACCGCTTGTCCCTGTTGGCCACCGACACGAACGCGCGGCCCTTGACCGGCAGCGCGCCGTACGCGGCCGCCTGCGACTTCGCGTACGCGGTGCCGAACACCTCGTCGATCCCCATCACCTCGCCGGTGGAGCGCATCTCCGGGCCAAGGATGGTGTCAACCCCCTGCCCGTCGGAGTCGGAGAACCTGCCGAACGGCAGCACGACCTCCTTGACCGCGATCGGCGCGCCGGGCGGCAGGCTGCCGCCATCCCCCGCCGGGGGGAGCAGGCACTCGGCGCGCAGCTGCGCCACGGTCGCGCCCAGCATGATCCGGGCGGCCGCCTTGGCCACCGGGACCGCGGTCGCCTTCGACACGAACGGGACGGTGCGCGACGCGCGGGGGTTGGCCTCAAGCACGTGCAGCACGCCGGCCGCCAGCGCGTACTGCACGTTGAGCAGGCCGCGCACCCCGACCCCGCGGGCGATGGCCTCGGTCGAGGCACGGATCCGGGTGATGTCGCCGTGGCCGAGCGTGATCGGGGGCAGCGCGCAGGCGGAGTCGCCCGAGTGGATGCCGGCCTCCTCGATGTGCTCCATCACCCCGGCCAGGTAGAGCTCCTCCCCGTCGAACAGGGCGTCCACGTCGATCTCGATCGCGTCGTCGAGGAACCGGTCGATCAGCACCGGGTGCCCCGGGCTCGCCCGGGTGGCCCGGCCCACGTACCCGGCGAGCGTCGCGTCGTCGTAGACGATCTCCATCCCCCGGCCGCCGAGCACGTAGGAGGGGCGGACGAGCACCGGGTAGCCGATCTCGGCGGCGATGGCCTTGGCCTGCTCGGGCGATGCCGCGGTGCCGTACTTCGGCGCGGGCAGGCCCGCCGCCGCGAGCACCGCCCCGAACTCGCCCCGGTGCTCGGCCAGGTGGATGGCGTCCGGGCTGGTGCCGACGACCGGCACGCCCGCCCGCGCCAGCGCGCCCGCGAGGCCGAGCGGCGTCTGCCCGCCAAGCTGCACGATCACCCCGGCGACCCGCCCGCTCTGCTGCTCGGCGTGCACGACCTCCAGCACGTCCTCGACGGTGAGCGGCTCGAAGTAGAGCCGGCCGGAGGTGTCGTAGTCGGTCGACACCGTTTCCGGGTTGCAGTTGACCATCACGGTCTCGTAGCCGGCGTCCGCCAGCGCGAAACAGGCGTGCACGCACGCGTAGTCGAACTCGATCCCCTGCCCGATCCGGTTCGGGCCGCTGCCCAGGATTACCACCTTGGGCCGGTCCCCCGCCGGGACCTCGGTCTGCTCGTCATAGGTCGAGTACAGGTAGGGGGTGCGGGCCTCGAACTCGGCCGCGCAGGTGTCCACGGTGTGGAACACCGGCCGGATCGAAAGGTCGTGCCGCCAGCGGCGGACCCGGTCCTCGCTCACGCCAAGGATCTCGGCGATCTGCGCGTCCGCGAAGCCGGCCCGCTTGGCCGCGGCCAGGGCGGCGGCGGTGGGAGGGCCGCCCCGCGCGAGCCGTTGCGCATGCTCTTCGATCCGCGCGATCTGGTCGATGAACCAGGGGTCGATGCCGGTCGCGGCGGCCAGGCCGGCGACGCTCACCCCGGCCCGCAGCGCCTGGTGGACGGCGGAGAGCCTGCCATCGTGCGCGGCCGCGCTGCGGGCGAGCAGGACGGCCGGGTCCCCCGGCGGGTCATGCCAGCTGAAGGGCGCGCCCGGGTTCTCGAGCGAGCGCAGCGCCTTCTGCAGGGCCTCAGGGAAGCTGCGGCCGATCGCCATCGCCTCGCCGACCGACTTCATGTGCGTGGTCAGCGTGGTGTCGGCGCCCGGGAACTTCTCGAACGTGAACCTGGGCACCTTGACCACCACGTAGTCGAGGGCCGGCTCGAAGCTGGCCGGGGTCCGCCCGGTGATGTCGTTGCGGATCTCGTCAAGCGTGTAGCCGATGGCAAGCCGCGCGGCGATCTTGGCGATCGGGAAGCCGGTCGCCTTGGAGGCGAGCGCGGAGGACCGCGACACCCGCGGGTTCATCTCGATCACGACCATCCGGCCTGTGCCGGGGTGCACCGCGAACTGGATGTTGCAGCCGCCGGTGTCCACCCCGACCGCGCGGATCGCGGCGATGGCCACATCGCGCATGTGCTGGTACTCGCGGTCGGTGAGGGTCATCGCCGGGGCGACGGTGACCGAGTCGCCGGTGTGCACGCCCATCGGGTCGATGCTCTCGATCGAGCACACCACGACCGCGTTGTCGTGGCGGTCCCGCATCAGCTCGAGCTCGAACTCCTTCCAGCCCAGGATCGACTCCTCGAGCAGCACCTCGCCGACCGGGCTCGCGTCCAGGCCAGCGCCGGCGATGCGCCGCAGGTCCCGCTCGTCCGCCGCGATCCCGGAGCCCGCGCCGCCGAGCGTGAAGGAGGGCCTGACCACCAGCGGGTAGCCGAGCTCGGCGGCGGCCCCCAGGCACTCGGCCATGCCGCGGCACACGCGGCTCTCCGGCACCTCGGCGCCGAGACCGGTGATGATCTCCTTGAACCTCCGGCGGTCCTCCCCAGCCCTGATCGTCTCGATGCTGGCGCCGATGAGCTCCGCCTCGTACCGGGCCAGCGTGCCCGCCTCGTGCAGCGCGACGGCGGCGTTGAGCGCGGTCTGGCCGCCCAGCGTCGGCAGCACCGCGTCGGGCCGCTCGGCGGCGATGATCTTTTCCAGCACGTCCGGCCTGATCGGCTCGACGTAGGTGGCGTCGGCGAACTCGGGATCCGTCATGATCGTCGCCGGGTTGGAGTTGACCAGGCTGACCCGGATCCCCTCCTGCCGCAGCACCCGGCAGGCCTGGGTGCCCGAGTAGTCGAACTCGCACGCCTGCCCGATCACGATCGGCCCCGAGCCGATCACAAGCACCGACCGCAGGTCGTTACGCCTGGGCATGGCGATCTCCCGCCCGGCCACCGTCCATGAGGGCGCAGAACTTGCCGAACTCGCCGGCGGCGTCGTGCGGGCCCGGGGCGGCCTCCGGGTGGTACTGGACGCCGAACGCGGGCGCGCCCAGCAGCCGGATGCCCTCGACCACGCCGTCGTTGAGGTTGATGTGGCTCACCCGGGCCGGGCCGAACGGCGTGTCGAAGGGGGCGGGCGCGGGCCGCGCGGCAGGGGGCACGGCCGCGGGGGGCACGGATTCCCCGGTACCGGGCAATCCGACCGCGAAACCGTGGTTGTGGCTGGTGATTTCCACCCGCCCGGTGACTGTGTCCCTGACCGGCTGGTTGACGCCGCGGTGCCCGAACCGCAGCTTGAACGTGGGCAGGCCGAGCGCCCGGCCGAGGATCTGGCTGCCCAGGCAGATGCCGAACACGGGGATGCCTTCGGCGAGCACGGCCCGCATGGCCGTGACCGCGTAGCCCGCCGCCGCGGGGTCACCGGGGCCGTTGGAGAAGAACACCCCGTCCGGGCCCGTGGCCAGGATCTGCGCCGCCGTGCTCGCGGCGGGCAGCACGCGCACCTGGCAGCCGAGCCGCGCCATGGCCCGCGGCGTCGAGGACTTGATTCCGAGATCGACCGCGGCCACCCGGTACCGGACCGGCACCCCGGGCGGCGGGCTCACGGTGTATGGCTCGCGGGCCGAGACCTCACGGGCCAGGTCGGCACCGGCCATGGATGGGCTGGCCAGGATCCGGCTCAGCAGCCGCCGCGGATCGGGCCCGGCGGCGGCGATCGCCGCCCGCATCGCGCCCCGGCTGCGCAGGTGCCGGGTCAGCGCGCGGGTGCCGGTGATCGCGATGCCGGGGACGCCGCCGCTGGCCAGCTCCTCATCCAGGCTGCGCCGCGCCCGCCAGCTAGAGGGCATCCGGGCCGGTTCCCTGGCGACGTAGCCGCTCACCCAGATCCGGGCGGACTCGCCGTCGGAGTCGTTGACGCCGGTGTTGCCGATGTGCGGCGCGGTCATGGCGACGATCTGGCGGCAGTAGGAGGGGTCGGTCAGCGTCTCCTGGTAGCCGGTCATCCCGGTGTTGAACACCATCTCCCCGAACGCCTCGGCCCGCGCGCCGAAGCCGGTGCCGTGGAACTCGGTGCCGTCCTCGAGCATGAGGACCGCCTGCCATTCCACGCCCCGCGCGCCCTCCAGGGCCGCCTGCGCGCCCGTCATCAGGCCAGCTTCCCGTCGAGCACGGTCGGCTGCCCCCGCAGGAACGTGGCCACCACGCGCCCGGGCAGCACCATCCCCGCGAACGGCGAGTTGCGGCTCCGGGACGCGTGCGACCCGGGGTCGACCGCCTCCCGGTGATCCGGGTCGTAGAGGGTCAGGTTGGCCGGTGACCCGGCCACGAGGGAGTGCCCGTGCCCGCGCAGCCGCCCGATGGCGGCCGGCCGGGCCGACATACGGTCCGCCACCTGCGCCCAGCCGAGCAGCCCGGTCTCGACCATGGCCTGCTGGACCACCCGCAGCGCGGTCTCAAGCCCGGTCATGCCGAACGCTGCCGCCGACCACTCGGTCTCCTTGTCCTCGAGGGGGTGCGGCGCGTGATCCGTTGCGACGCAGTCGATGGTGCCGTCCGCCAGGGCATCCCGCAGGGCGGCCACGTCGGCCGCCGTGCGCAGCGGCGGGTTCACCTTGTACACGGGGTCGTAGCCGGCCGCGAGCTCGTCGGTGAGCAGCAGGTGGTGCGGCGTCACCTCCGCCGTCACCTGCCAGCCCTTGGATTTCGCCCAGCGGATGATCTCCACCGAGCCGGCCGTGGAGACGTGGCACAGGTGCAGGGTCGACCCCACATGGGCGGCGAGCAGGCAGTCGCGGGCGATGACCGCCTCCTCCGCCACGGCCGGCCAGCCGGCCAGGCCGAGCCTCCCGGACACCTCGCCCTCGTTCATCTGCGCGCCCTCGGTGAGCCGTGGCTCCTGCGCGTGCTGGGCGATTACCCCGTCAAAGGCCTTGACGTACTCGAGCGCCCGGCGCATCAGCACCGCGTCTGACACACACCGCCCGTCGTCGGAGAACATCCGCACCCGGGCCGCCGACTCGGCCATCGCGCCGAGCTCGGCGAGCTGGGCGCCCGCCAGGCCCACGGTGACCGCCCCGACCGGCTGGACGTCGCAGTGGCCGGCCCGCCGGCCAAGCCGCCAGATCTGCTCGGCCACGCCCGCGGTTTCCGCCACCGGGTCGGTGTTGGCCATGGCGTGGACGGCGGTGAAGCCGCCGAGCGCGGCGGCCATCGTGCCGGTCTCGATGGTCTCCGCGTCCTCGCGGCCCGGCTCCCGCAGGTGGGTGTGCAGGTCGACCAGGCCTGGCAGGGCGATGAGGCCGGTGGCGTCGAGCACCTGCGCGCGGGGGGCGCTGGCGCCGGGGCCGGTTGCCGTGATGGTGCCATCGGCGACGCGGATGTCCGCGGGCTCACCGCCGAGCGGCCTCGCCCCCCTGATCAGCCACGCAACGGTTGCAGCGGTCTCGCTCATCGCGCCGCCCCCGCCCCGCCGAGCAGCAGGTACAGGACCGCCATCCGCACGCTGACGCCGTTGGCCACCTGCTCGACAATGGTGGACCGGGGGGAATCGGCCACCTCCGCCGCGATCTCCACCCCCCGGTTCATCGGGCCCGGGTGCATCACGATGGCCCAGTCGGGAAGCTGCCGCAGCCGGGGGGAGTCCAGGCCGTACCGGCGGCTGTACTCGCGCACGCTCGGGAAGTAGGCCGCGTTCATCCGCTCCCGCTGGACCCGCAGCATCATCACCACGTCGCTCTTGGACAGCGAGGCGTCAAGGTCGTAGCCCACCGAGCAGGGCCAGGCATCGACCGCGACCGGGAGCAGCGTGGGCGGGGCGACCAGCGTCACCTCGGCGCCCAGGGTATGAAGCAGCAGCACGTTGGAGCGCGCCACCCGGCTGTGCAGGACATCGCCCACGATCGTGACCCGGAGCCCGTCGAGCCCCCCGCCGCGCCCGCTCACCGCCGGCCCATCCCCCCTGGCGGCGAACCGGCGGCGAATCGTGAACGCGTCGAGCAGCGCCTGGGTCGGGTGCTCGTGGGCGCCGTCGCCGGCGTTGATCACGCTCCCGCGCACCCACCCGGCCAGCCGGTGCGGGGCACCGGAGGAGCTGTGCCTGATCACTACCGCGTCGGCGCCCATCGCCTCCAGGGTCAGGGCGGTGTCCTTGAGGCTCTCGCCCTTGGAGACGCTCGAGCCCTTGGCCGAGAAGTTGATCACGTCGGCGGACAGCCGCTTGGCCGCCGCCTCGAAGGAGATCCTCGTCCTGGTGGAGTCCTCGAAGAAGAGGTTCACCACGGTGCGGCCGCGCAGCGTGGGCAGCTTCTTGATCGGCCGGTCCGACAGCCGGGCCAGCTCGTCGGCCGTGTCGAGGACAAGCAGCGCGTCGTCCCTGGACAGGTCCGCGGCTGAGATGAGATGACGGTTCATCTGGCACTCCCCAAGGTGCCCGCGCCCGCGCCGGCGGTGCCGGGCGGGTGCGCGCCCCGGCCGGCCCGCGCCAGCCCGAGCAGCACCGCGTCCTCGCCGTCCACCTCGTCGAGCAGGACCCGGACCTCCTCCTGCTGCGATGTCGGCAGGTTCTTGCCCACGTAGTCGGCGCGGATGGGCAGCTCACGATGCCCCCGGTCGACCAGGACGGCGAGCTGCACGGCGCGCGGGCGGCCGAGGTCGTTCAGGGCGTCGAGCGCCGCACGGACGGTCCG
>Ga0126378_10002283_pt1 | contig 14180 bp, 11 predicted proteins | sample PanSoiMetPlot_23_FD_92587 | JGI IMG/M metagenome (GOLD analysis project Ga0126378, IMG submission 92587) | Tropical forest soil microbial communities from Panama - MetaG Plot_23 | ecosystem: Environmental > Terrestrial > Soil > Tropical forest > Bulk soil | place: Panama | collected 2016-02-17 | reverse complement strand
GGTTGTGGCCATCGAGAGACGGGCTCATGGTTAAGTTAACGGGGTTTGCGGTGACTTTCAATTACCGGAGGATGACCCTTTGGCCATGTACCTTGGTGCAGGGGCTCGGTTGAACGTTTTCGAGGGGCTGGAGCGATGCTGCAGGAGGGATTGCCTGCTCCCCGGATGACCGCAGAAAGTACCTCACCAAAAAGGTGTTCCTCGTAAGCCTTAGTGTCCGTTGTGATTGAGATTGTCCGGCGGCTTGGCATGCTCTGACGTCTCACTCATCAAGAGGAAAGTGCCGCGGCCGCGTGTGCAAGGAGTAGAATCCGGCGAATTCGAGGAGGGCACATGCAGCAACCGCACAGTCATGGAACTCCCAGACCGACGGTCGCCGCAGGCATTGTCATTGCGATGCTGGCGATGGTCACGATTCCCGCGGCGATTACGCTGCGTTCGGTGGTCACGCCTGCTACGGTTCAAGCGGTGAAGGGCGCTTCACCTCATGGCTATACCTGGAGCTTGCTGCTGTTCGTGATTCCGATTGTGGTGATCGGTGTGTGGTTCCTGCCGAGCGAAGGACTCGACGTTCCTCAAAAAGCGTTCTGGCGGACGATCGGTATCCTCGTGCCGATCGGTTGTTTGCTCGATGTGATCTTTGCGCAGTGGTTCTTCTGCTTTCCTGATCCGAAGGCGACGCTGGGAATTCTTGCGCCGGCACTCGGCCGGTGGGTACCCATTGAAGAATATTTTTTCTACCTCACCGGGTTCATCGCGATCCTGCTGTTGTATGTGTGGCTCAGCGAATACTGGCTGGCGGCATACACGGTTAAGGATTATCGAGGCGAGGCGCGTGCGTTGCCGCGGTTGCTACAGTTTCATCCGACATCGCTTATTGCGGCGGCGGTTTTGATTGGCGGAGCATTCGTTTACAAGAAATACCTTTCGACCGTCCCCGAAGGATGGCCGGGATATTTCATCGTGCTGGTGGTCGGGGGGCTGGCGCCGGCGATGAGCTTTTATCCCGCGACGAAGCGGTTCGTTAACTGGCGCGCGCTAAGTATGACGATGTTCTTCATCATGCTGCTCAGCATGTTGTGGGAAGCGACGTTAGCTCTGCCCTACGGATGGTGGAACTATCAGCACCGGGCGATGATGGGAGTATTTATCGGCGCATGGTGCGATTTGCCGATCGAGGCCGTGCTGGTCTGGCTCGCCGTGAGTTACGGAACTTTGATCCTGTTCGAGGCGGTGAAGATCTGGCGGGCGTCGGGCAGGCCGATGAAGGAGTTGATGGTCGGGAGAGTGAGTGCTCCATGATGCACGAACCTGTCCGCGATCATCGTCGATGATCACTGATCGCTCATCACTGACTACTGACCACTCGTCCCGGGAACCTGCATTACAATCAACCCATGCCCGTGCTGCACAATCTGCGCGTCACGCTGGAGATGATCAAGTGGGAGCACTCGATCTTTGCGCTTCCGTTCGCGCTGTGCGGGGCGATGCTTGCCGCGGGAGGATGGCCTTCGATTCACCAGCTTTTGTGGATCATCGTCGCCATGGTTGCAGCCCGCTCGGCCGCAATGGCGTTTAATCGTTGGGCCGACGCGGCGATCGACGCAGCCAATCCCCGTACGAGCACTCGAGCCTTGCCGGCGGGACATCTTTCCCCTGCGTTCGTGGTTTCCTTTGTCGTAGTTTCGAGCGCTGTGTTTGTGCTCGCCGCAAGCCAGCTGAACCGCCTCGCCTTGCTCCTTTCTCCGGTCGCCCTCGCTGTGCTGCTGCTTTATTCCTATACGAAGCGGGTGACGCGCTGGTCTCATCTGGTGTTGGGGTTTGCGCTGGGCATCGCGCCTGCTGCCGCCTGGATCGCCGTCCGCGGCTCGCTGGATCCGCGCATTCTGCTTCTCACGGCGGCGGTGACATTCTGGGTCGGTGGCTTCGATGTCCTCTACGCCTGTCAGGATTACGACTTCGACCGCGGCGCCGGTCTGCACTCTCTGCCGCGCTATTGCGGTATTCGCGGCGCACTCTGGATTGCCCGCGTCTTTCACCTCATCATGATCGGATTTCTCGTCGGACTGTTCCTTGCCTTCGCGCTGGGAAAACTCGCCGCCCTTGGCATTATTGTGGTGATTCTTCTTTTGCTTTATGAGCATGCACTGGTAAGATCGAACGATCTTTCGAACCTGAACGCCGCTTTCTTCACCATGAATGGAGTTATCTCTGTACTGTTCTTCGTCTTCGTAGCGGCCGACCTGCTTCTTCGCAAGTAGTCCGATCAGGCAGCTCAGAGTTCCACTCATGGCATAATCGCTGACGCAAATTCGGAGGCCTCGATGCGTTCCTGTATTCGTGCACTTGTTCCCTTCCTGGTGGCCGCGTGTTGTGTTGCGCAACAGCCTGCTCCCAAGGACGCTCCAACTCCCGGCAGCGCGGGCGATCTTGTGCAACGCGGAGTCAAGCTCAGCCGGGACGGCAAACCAGACGAGGCCGTCGCGCTCTACCAGCAAGCACTCGAGAAGACACCGGATTTTTATCCGGCACATCTGGAAATCGGCGCCGCTCTCGATTTGAAGGGTGAGTACGCGAAGGCGCAGGAGCATCTCACGAAGGCCGTGGAAGTCGCTCCCGCAGATTCGAAAGAGCAAGCTCTGCGCGCGCTGGCATTTTCCTATGCCTTTCAGGGCGATGCTTTCAAGGCCGCCGAGCCCGAGATGCAGGTTTTCAACGCGCGGCTGACGAAGGGTGATTCCGTCGGCGCGGCCGAGGCCTGCAACGAACTGGCCCGCATCTACCTGGAACTCGGCGATCCTGATCACGCCTACAAGTGGTACAAGATGGGTTACGACACAGTCTCGCGCAAAACCGATCTTTCCGAAGCAAACAAGAACCTATGGCTCTTCCGTTGGGAGAGCGCCCAGGCCCGCATCGCTGCTCGCCGCGGCAACGCCGATGAAGCCCAGCAGCATGTGAAGGCCGCGAAGGTGGCGCTTGACAAAGCCAACAATCCCGATCAAATGCGGTTCTATCCTTACCTGACGGGATACGCGGCGTTTTATGCGGGCGACTTTAAGACCGCGATTGCAGAATTGCAGAAGGCTGATCAGCGCGATCCGTTCATCCTGGTGTTACTGGCCCAGGCGTATGAGAAGTCCGGCGAGGCATCGCAGGCCCGCGAATACTACCGCAAAGTTCTGGAAATCAACATCCACAATCCCACGAACGCTTTCGCGCGGCCGCTTGCAAAAAAGAAGCTGGAAGCGGGATCCTGAGCGTTCGATCCCGCGCTCCCGCTTAGAACCGTGGTTGCGTACTACTGCACCCGCAACAGCAGCATCGTTCCTTTTTGGATCTTGACGTTGTTCCTCGCTGACGTCATCAGCGATCCTTGTGCCGTATTCTGAGCGGTCGTCTGCAGCTGCACGTCCGGCATCCCGATGACGCCTTTTGTGTTTCCGGTAATCGGCGGACGGGCATTAGTCTGCGGCTGCGACTCCGACGAACCTTCTCCCGGAGGATAGTTCCTTGACGCTTGCGAAGGTTGACTCGACCCTCCTGTGGGCGTTCGCCCCGCCATCGGTGAAGTGGAGTTGCCGCCCGGAGGAGGTGCGTTTCCCTCATCCGAACCACCGCCGCCCGGGTTAGTCGGCGGCGGAGCAATCACCGCTTGGATCGACATCGGCAATTGCATCTGATCGCCTTTTACCACGGCGTGATCGAAGGTGATGGCTAGCTCCGACTCCTTCTGCTCTTTGCTGCGCGCCTGCGCTGTCGTTACGTGTCCCAGGATCTTGGTGTCCTTTGGAACAAGGACGTCTCCGCTATTGGTTTTCATGTCTTGCGTGACGGTGGCGACGACTTCATCGCCGCTTTTCGCTTTTTTCGCGTCCACCGTCTTGGTCAATTGCACCGGGATGACGCTACCGGGAGCGATCTTGACGGGATTGTCGGTAGGAGCCGCGGGTTGCGCTGCAGCCGCTGCCGGCTGTCCTGCCGCGGTGGATGGTTGCGGCTGGGATGCGCCGGGCTCACTGCCCGAAGCGGGCGGAGTATTTTGCGCAATCGAAGGCGCGCACAGTAAAGCTCCTAAGAAGAATGCAGTAATCGTGTTTTTCACGGGCGATCTCCTTTTTCAAGATTTGTCGACAGGCGCGCAAACTGACAAACCAATTCAAAGAGTAGATGCAGTTTTGTTCCGTGAGGATGGGCTCGGATGTGCATCCCGACAACCGGGAATCGTGACATTGGCATTCGAACGCTATGAAACCAATGATGTTCCAGCTTGATCGTTTTTCCAGCCGGCACCAACTCCAATCCGGATGAGGTTCAGGAGAAAACTGCTGGAGAAACCGCCGTGGTGAAGCGCGATACCGAGGCCCGTTGCCGAAGGCCTGAAGGACGGGCTGAGCAACAAACGTTCGGTCGATCTGAATAAGGCATCGAAGCAGGACCTTATGTCCTTGCCCGGGATTACCTCCCAAACAGCGACCGCATTATCGCCGAACGTCCTTACGCCAACCGCCACCAACTTGTCAGTCGCCCCATGCTTTCCGATGACGAACATGGCCAGGTGCAGGACCGCGTCGTCGTTAACCAGTAGTCTGCCCGTGCCGGAAAATACGCGCATTCCTGATATCATCAAGCTGATGCTCTCTTCGCAGGAGGCGACCACGCACCCGTTTCAGACTGACGATCCGCGGTTGCAGCCGATCTATGGAAAGGTGCTCGCGGGCACGCGCCTCGACCCCTCCGACGCGCTTGCGCTCTACCGGACAGGCGACATTCTCGCGGTAGGATGGATGGCCAATCTTGTCCGCGAGCGGATGCATGGCGACCGGACCTATTTCAATGTCAATCGGCATATCAATCCGACAAATGTCTGTGTGGCGGCCTGCCGCTTGTGCGCTTTCGGACGCAAGAAAGACGCGCCCGGTGCCTATACCATGGCACTCGAGGAAGCCTTCGAGACCGCAGCTTCCGGATATTCCGAAGCGGTCACGGAGTTTCATATCGTCGGTGGCCTGCATCCTGACCTGCCGTTTCAATATTTTCTCGATTTGTGCTCCGGCCTGAAGCAGCGTTTTCCGCAGGTGCATGTGAAAGCGTTCACCATGGTCGAGGTCGCGTATCTGGCGCGGCGAGCGAAGCTCTCGATTCGGGAAACGCTGGAGTGCTTGAAGGCCTCAGGTGTTGACTCGCTGCCCGGCGGAGGCGCCGAGATTTTTGCCGACCGCGTGCGCCACATCATCTGCGACCACAAGATTGACGGCGACCAGTGGCTCGAGACCGCCAAGCTGGCTCATCAGCTTGGCCTCAAGTCGAACGCGACGATGCTTTACGGCCACGTCGAAAACGACGAAGACCGCGTCGATCATCTGATGAAGCTGCGCTCCTTGCAGGACGAAACCGGCGGGTTCCAGACTTTTATTCCGCTGGCGTTTCATCCCGATAACACTCCGCTACAGCATCTGCCCAAGACGACCGGCATGCTCGATATCAAGCAAATCGCGGTCAGCCGGCTGGTGCTCGACAACTTCCCGCATGTCAAGTCGTACTGGCAGATGATGACCGCGAAGATTGCGCAGATCTCGCTGCGCTTCGGAGCCGACGACATGGATGGCACCGTGATCGAAGAGAAGATTTATCACGATGCGGGTGCGACCACTCCGCAAGGGATGCGGAGGCAGGAACTCGAACGCCTGATTCGCACCGCAGGGAGAGTTCCAATCGAGCGCGATACTCTCTACCGGCCTGTGACACGCACCGAGACCTCGGTTACCGTCGCGGTCTAAGAATCGCAGCGCCGAGTTGCATTCCGCCTAGAACTTGCATCATCCCGTGATCGGTTGCCGGGTATTTGCCCCAGTATTCGCCGGAATCCAGTGGAGCCGCGTCCCCCGCGGGGCTCCCGCTGTCATTTTGCATCTGCTGTCAATGTGTGCAATTCGTCCGGCGACGCATTCAGCAGATTCCGCAGCACCGCCACTTCCGCGGTGATTCCAGTGCGCAGGGATGGATCGACATCCGGAGCGAACAACGAAGAATGGTTGGAAGGCAGCATCGTCCCCGACGCCCGAGCCTGGGCGAACTTTGCCGGATCCGCGCCGCCGAGGTTGAAATAGAACCCGGGAATGCCCTGCTCCACAAAGTAGGAGAAATCTTCCGACCCTGTCATGGGCTCGACGATCACGACATTACTCTTCCCTAGCGCTGATTCCAGCACCCCCTTCAGCCGTGCCGCCAACGCCGGATCGTTGTATACGGAGTCCGTACGCTCATAGTGTTCAATCGAAGGCTCCTTCGGCGCGCCCGCGGCGGCAGCTTCTGCCTTGGTGATTCGCGTAATTGCGGCCAGCACTTGTTGGCGCACCTCGGCCTTGTAGGTTCGGACAGTCAGCCCCAGTTCGGCGTCATCCGGAATTATGTTGTTCTTATTGCCAGCATGAATGTAGCCCACTGTCACCACTGCCATGTCACCGGGCTTTACCTCGCGTGACGGAATGGTCTGCAGCGCAAGGATCGTCCGCGCGGCGATCACGATCGGATCGATCGCCGTGTGCGGCGCCGAGCCATGCCCGCCTTTGCCATAGATGGTGATGCGGATCGAATCGGCGTTCGCATCGTGAATCCCAGGCGCGATGCCAACCATTCCTGCAGGCAACAAATTGTGAACGTGCAAAGCGACAGCCACATCCGGCTTGGGAAATCGCTTCAGAAAGCCATCGTCGAGCATCATCTTGGCGCCGGAGATCGTCTCTTCGGCCGGCTGGCCAATCAGCATCAGCGTTCCATGCCAGGTGTTTTTGCTCCTGGCCATGATCTCGGCGGTGCCGAGCAGGGAAGCCATGTGCAAATCATGCCCGCAGGCTTGCATCACAGGAACGTCATGTCCGGCATCGTCTTTAGTACGCACCCTGCTCGCGTACGAAAGCCCCGTCTTTTCTTCCACGGGAAGAGCGTCAAGTTCGGTGCGCAGCATGATAGTTGGTCCCACCCCATTGTTTAGGATGGCCACGATTCCGGTTCCGCCAACGTGTTCGGTGATCTCGTATCCAGCTTTTCGTAGCACCGCAGCCACCTTCGCCGCCGTTTCGACCTCGTGCCCTGACAATTCAGGGTGTTCGTGAAGATCGAGGTACAGAGAGTGAGAATCCGAGTACACGCTATCGACTTCTTTAGCTGAGTCAGAAGCAGATGGATTTTGCGCCGACACCATCGCAGCGAGGAACAGAACCACACCGAGCTCATATAAAGTCATGGGTCGCGATCATAATCTTCTCACGACAGCCCCTGCAAACCCTTTCGATTCGAGAGGGTTGCATCATCGAATTTACTAGTAGGAATTAATGATCGGCGTATGTTCGATTTCTCCGTTTACGTCTTTTCCGACAGGTGTACAATCGGCCTTAGATAGCTCTTGGTTTCGCGAACTTTGTACAGCAAGGCCGAGGCGCTCATGAACGTTCACGTCAGTTATCGGCTTCATAAAGTCCCTTCCGTAGAGAAAGACGTTCAGCATCAAATCGAAAAACTGCAAAAACGACTGCAAGTGTTCCGGCCGGAACTGGTTCACTTGAAGGGCATGGTAGAAGAGGTTTCAACACGCGAAGGTACAAGTGTTTCTTTAAACCTGCGGCTGCCTTCCGGACAAATGGCCGTGAACAAAAAGGCCCCCACGGCAGAAGCGGCCATCAAGACTGCCTTCGAAGACCTGCTCCAGCAACTGAACAAGCACAAGGAGATTCTGCGTGCCTCGCATAAATGGCAGCGCGGACGGCGGGGCGATGCCACCCGTCAGGGCCCGTCGATCCGGGAGGTTCCGTTTGAGAAGACTCTGGCTGCGGTGTTCCCTCCCACGATCTCCTCCGATGACATACGCTCGTATGTAAACGCGAATCTCGCCCGGCTCGACCGCTTCGTCGAGCGCGAAATCTATTTTCGCGAAGCGCAGGAAACGATTGCGCCGGATTCGGTCTCGAAACAAGAAGTGATCGATGAGGCGATCGCCTCCGCCCTGACCGAAGGCCAGGATAAGCCCGAGAAACTCGCCCTGGAGCCCTGGCTATACCGTGAGGCGTTGCGCGCACTGGACAAGCTCTCGCATACCGACGAGACCAATGGCAACGCGGTTCATCTGGAGGATTCCGCGCGGCGGCCAAACGTCAAGGGAAGCGACGAGCCCGAATTGCAGTTCCATCAGCCCGATGAATCCATCACCGGTGAAACCGTGATCCCCGATTCACGCGTTTCTACGCCCGAACAAATCATGGCGTCCGACGAATTGCTGCGCATAATCGCCGCGTCCCTGCGCGATCTGGGCTCGGGTCCCCGCGAAGCCTTCATCCTTCATGCCATCGAGGGATTCAGTGTCGAAGAGATTGTGGCCATTACAGGCCACCCTGCGGAGCGGGTGCTCGCCTTCGTTTCTGCTGCCCGCGACCACTTACGTAAGACGCCGGGTTTGTCGAGACAGTTCCAGGGCCGATTCGCTCCAACCGGCGCTGCTTAATCCAAAACTTCAATTTTTGGGGGAGAGAATCCATGAGTATTACTCGCGAAGAAATCCGTCAATTGGCCGAATTTCAAGATGATAAGTTCTGTGCTGTCAGTTTTTATTTCCAGCCTTCCACGCCACGCAACAAGGCGCATAAAGAAGACTCGATCCTGATCAAAGATCTTGCCAAGGAGGCCTTACGTAGTCTTGAAGCTAAGGGCAAGAAAGATTGTGCCCGTGCCGACATCGAGCGGCTGGTCCGGATGTCAAGCGAATTGCGAAGCAACGGCACGCACGCCAAGGCAGTATTCGCCTGTGCCGCGCAGAATGTGTGGCGTGAGTACGAATTACCGGCAACCTTGGGCAGCACGCAGATTTTTATAGACCGTCATTTTCATCTCAAACCATTAGCCCATTTGCTCGGTGCTTCGCCGCTGCTCGGAGTTGTGTTGGTCGATCGCCATCGCGCCCGCATCTTTGATTTCCGTCTGGGAGAGCTCACGGAACTCCACGATCTTTTCCACCCTTTACCTCGCCGCGGACGCAGCGATGGTTTCGGCGGATACGAAGGTGGCCACGCCCAACGCCGCGTCGAAGACGAGGCCCGGCAGCATTTTAAGAATGTGGCCGAGACCCTGAAAGATCTGCTGGACAAGCGGGTGTTCGAGAAATGGTTCCTGGCCTGCCAGGATGCGCATCGTCCACTGTTTGAACCGTTATTGCATCCCTATGTCAGCCAGACCCTGATCGGACGCTTTCATGCGGATCTAGGACACGTGTCCCGCGATGAGATTCGCACTCACGCGCACCAACTGTTAGATCGGTGGCAGAGCGAGCGCCGACGCGATTTGATCGCGTCCGCAGTTAATCAGGCCCGGAGCAATTCCCGTGGCGTCACCGGGCTCCGCCGGGTTTTGCGCTCACTCGAACTCGGGGAAGTGCAGACGCTTCTGATTGGCGAGAATCTTCAAGCGCACGCGGTGGAATGCTCGGGCTGCGGACACATCGATGCTCACCTCGTCAGCTTCTGCCCGGTGTGCGGCAAAGCGACGCAAGAAATTGTCGATGTCGGCGAGGCCATCTTGCCCTGGGTCGTTCGACGCGAAATCGAGACGTTTTATGTAAAGGACGATCCTGAATTCGATAAGGTCGGCAATATTGCGGCGCTGTTGCGCTTCCGCACGGAGAAAGTGCAGCCTATCAGCGGAGCTGCCGCCGAACAATTGCAGCTAGCCGGAGCCGAATACCCGGGCCGGCTTCGCAAGTACGCGAGTCGCTAGCCGGAAAATCCTCATTACCGCCAGGTTCGGTCCATCAGGCGCGGCACGTTTATCACATCGTGCCGCGCCCTCGTGATATTCTTCCGGCTTCGCGCCAACAGCCGCCATACGTTGGCGATGAATCGGCTGTGGATTCCGAAGATGCATTGATCAGCAGCCACACTTCCAGGAGGCCGGGTTGTCAATCTCGAGACGTGACTTCGTTAAAACATCAGTGTTCGGAGCCGTTGCGGCTGGAACCGGAGCCCAGGCTGCCGTATCACTGAATTCCGGTCAGCAGGGACACGCTTCCAGTAACGACTCTGCCAAGCGCCCAATTATGATCTGTGCGCATAACGGATACGCCTACGTCGAAGCCGCCTACGCCTACCTCAAAAGCGGTGGCGACACTCTCGATGCCGCGATCCGCGTGGTGAAAGGGCCCGAAGACGATCCCAACGATGACTCCGTCGGCCTGGGTGGTTTGCCCAATGAAGAAGGCGTCGTGGAACTGGATGCCTGCTGCATGCATGGTCCGACGCGGCGCGCCGGATCGGTTGGCGGCGTGCGCAACATTAAGAATGTCTCCATGGTCTCGAAGGCAGTCATGGAGAACACCGGCCATGTCATGCTCGTCGGAGAAGGAGCCGAGCGGTTTGCCGTTGCCATGGGATTTCCGCGCGAGAACCTGCTCACGGACCGCTCCCGCAAAATTTGGCTGCTCTGGAAAGAATTCAACTCCGACCGCGACTGGTGGGGGCCGGGGGTCGCCGATCCCCATTGGCATCCTCCTGCGGCCGAAGCCACGCCGAGAGCCGCCTTGCTGCGCGATCGCATCGATCAACTTTGCCAGCGGGCTGCCGAATTGGGCATTGAGCCGGAGTTCCAACTCGCGGCGGCGCGCCGTGTCCTTTACCCGCCGACCGGAACCATCCATTGCTCGGTGTTGAATGAGAAAGGGGAAATGTCGGGCATCACCACGACCAGCGGCCTCGCGTTCAAACTGCCCGGCCGCTGCGGTGACTCTCCCATCATCGGTGCAGGGTGCTTCACCGATCAGGACGTAGGCTCGGCCGGCGCTACCGGCAGCGGCGAAGAGAACATCAAGGTCGCGGGCGCCCACACGATCGTAGAGAACATGCGCCACGGCATGTCTCCGCAGGAGGCGGGTCTGGACGCGCTCAAGCGCATCGTCCGCAACTACAACGGCGACATGACCAAGCTGCGCTACATGGACATGACGTATTACGTGCTGCGCAAAGACAGTGCCTACGCGGGCGTCAGCCTCTGGGAAGGATATTCCCAGGGCCATCCGCACACGTTTGTGGTGCACGACGGCACCCTAAGATCCGAAGTCGCTACGCCACTGCTAAAGGGATATTCCCAGGAGTGGCCGCCATTTCCGCCAATCCCTGAAGATTTGAAGAAGAATTCGGAATACTTGAAGTGATCTCTATCAAACTAAGACAACCCCGTCCGTTTGAGGAGTTGAGCCCGGTTCACCGGCGGCCCACTGCAATGGGAGCTTTGCCTGCGATCACGTTGGGTAAAGGCTTCCGTCGCGGTCGAATCCCATCGATAGCGGAAAAAGCATCCTCAAGGCCGTTCTTCCCCGTGGCGGGCGTGGTAATCGCCACGGATTTGCGCCGGCGGGTCATCCCGGGATGCCGCCGATTGGTTTCTCTCATTTTTACGTGAACCTCACCTTAAAGTCCGGGCTCTTCTCCAGATGAATGCTATCCACAAAGCGCACTTTGCCCGTTCGCAGGGTCATAATCACGGATGATGTTCGCGTTCCTTCGCCGAAGAAGCGCACGCCCTTCATCAGCGCGCCGTCCGTCACTCCGGTAGCCGCAAAGATGATCTGTTTTCCAGGAGCCAGGTCCTCGGCTTCGTAAATTCGGTTCTTGTCCTTGATTCCCATTCGCTCCAGACGCTCTTCTTGATCCGGCTTCACCACAAGCCTGCCTAGCATGTAGCCATTGAGGCATCGCACGGCGGCAGCGGTAATCACGCCTTCCGGTGCGCCTCCGGAACCCATCACGACGTGTACGCCGGTACCAATCACGGCCGCCGCGATCCCAGCAGAAAGGTCGCCATCTCCGATCAGCCGGATTCGTGCACCCGCTGCTCGAATATCCGCAACGAGCTTCTCATGCCGAGGCCGGTCGAGCACCATGACCACCAGATCCTCCACGTCGCGATCCAGTCGCCTGGCAATGTTCTTCAGGTTGTGCGATACCGGTGCGTCGAGATAAACGGCATCCTTGCAGGATGGCCCGACGACGATTTTTTCCATGTAGCAATCCGGCGCGTTCAGCAGGCCACCGCGCTCCGATGCTGCCAGCACCGTGATCGAGCCGGGTGCTCCAGTCGCGCACAAATTCGTTCCCTCGAGCGGGTCGACGGCAATATCCACCTCAGGGACCTCGGTCCCGTTCGGAAATTCAGCGCCGACCTTCTCCCCGATATAAAGCATTGGGGCCTCGTCGCGCTCGCCCTCGCCGATCACGACCGTTCCGCGCATGGGGATCGACTCCATGGCCTTCCGCATCGCTTCGGTCGCGACCTGGTCGCTGAGCTTGCGCTCTCCCTGCCCCATGGTGCGCGCCGATGCGATCGCCGCCACTTCCACCACGCGCAGGAACCGCGATGCCAGATCGCTCTCGATGTTTTCCCCGAATGTGCGGGCCTTGCCTTCCGGCCGAGTCTGCGTCTCCATGAGCCCTCTCCGTGCGTCCGAAATTGTCACGTGCCGGGGTGGACTATAGCGCACTCCTGCCCAGAATGAAAATACTGGATTCACCCAATCGTTTTTCTTCATAGCGTCGTAGCGATGTTAGGGAACGCTGCCAACGTGGTATCCTCCTATCCCGGATCGGAACCAATTGGCCCATGCCTGACCCGCGCCCACTCACATTCCTCTGCATCACCAGCTACGAAAAAGGTCAGGAGTTTATGCGTCAATGCAAGCGCAGCGGTTGCCGCGTGATCCTGCTGACGGCGGAAAAGCTGCGCAACGCCGACTGGCCGGGCGCCAGCCTCGATGATACGTACTATCTTCCGGACGAGATTCCGCTCGACGATATTGTGAAGGCGGTCACGCATCTGGCGCGCAACGAGAAACTCGACCGTGTCGTAGCGCTCGACGAATTCGATCTGGAGACGGCAGCCACTCTTCGTGAGCATCTGCGCATTCCGGGGATGGGGCTCACCACCATGCGATATTTTCGCGACAAGTTAGCCATGCGCATGCGGGCTCTCGATCGCCACGTGCGCGTGCCTGATTTCGTCCCGGTTCTGAATCACGGAGACATTCGCTACTATCTCGAACACGTTCCTGGGCCGTGGGTACTCAAACCGCGCCAGGAAGCTTCCGCGATCGGAATCAAGAAATTCTCCACTCCCGACGAGTTATGGCCTCTCCTCGACCAATTAGCGGACCAGCAATCGTCGTATCTGATCGAGAAGTTCCTCCCCGGCGACGTCTACCACGTCGACTCGGTGGTCTCCGAGAATGAAATCGTCTTCGCCAACGTCTCCAAATACGGCAAACCGCCAATGAATGTAGCTCACGGAGGCGTATTCACGACCTTCACCGTGCGGCGTGGGAGTGGAGACGACGCCGCGTTGCGGCCTATCAATCGCGATCTGATTGCCGCTCTGGGGCTTCTCCGCGGAGTGTCGCACGCAGAATTCATTCGCGCCCACGCCGACGGACAGTTCTATTTTCTCGAATGTGCGGCGCGCGTCGGCGGCGCCTATATCAACGAAATGGTCGAGACCGCGACCGGCATCAATTTGTGGCGAGAGTGGGCACGGATCGAAATAGCAGGCGGCGATGGCTCGTACAAGTTGCCCCCAGTCAAGGAAGAATACGCCGGAATAATTCTTTCGCTGGCGAAGCAAGAAGATCCCGATACGTCCGCGTACAACGAACCCGAAGTTTTCTTGCGGATCAAGAAACATCACCACGCAGGGTTCGTGCTGAAGGCAAGCGAGCCAGATCGGATTCCTCGATTGCTGGAAGATTATGCGCAACGCTTCGCCCAGGACTTCATGGCCGTTGAACCACCGCGCGACAAGCCGACGGCCTAGTGGAGTATGGCGCGGGCGCCCCGGCAGACGAGTTGCACGCGGTGGGCAAGCGCTTGCTGGGATCTGCGGTGTTCAGAACACAAGCCGCGCGCTGATCTGAATCTGCCGCGGCGGCTTATCCCCGTACGAATTCGCCGACAACACCTTGGCAAAGTTCGATCCCCCCAACACGTGGCTGGGAATATCGAAATTCGGATGATTGAGCAGATTGAAGAAGTCGCCCCGGAACATCAGGCGATGGTCTTCACGTCCGAGCGGCAAGCTCTTCGACAACCCGAAATCGATCTCGGTGTAACCCGGGCCGGTGAGGATGTTGCGCCCTTCCGTTCCGAACTGAAATG
>Ga0126378_10002281_pt1 | contig 14182 bp, 12 predicted proteins | sample PanSoiMetPlot_23_FD_92587 | JGI IMG/M metagenome (GOLD analysis project Ga0126378, IMG submission 92587) | Tropical forest soil microbial communities from Panama - MetaG Plot_23 | ecosystem: Environmental > Terrestrial > Soil > Tropical forest > Bulk soil | place: Panama | collected 2016-02-17 | reverse complement strand
CTGTCCTCTCCCCCTTTGGCAAGGAGAATCTTTGCCAAATGACACGCAAAGCGGCGACTAAAGGCACGGACAGGTAAATCCCCACAATTCCGCCGACCGCGCCCCCAATCATGACCGTGAAAATGGCCAGCAGGGGATGGATCTCGAGTTCGTGGCCCATGACGCGCGGGGCGACTCCGTAGTCCATGACCAGCCGCCAAAGGCCCAGCAACACCGCCATCCAGATCCAGTGGGAGTGGGTAAGCATCCCAACTGTAGCGATGGTGATTAACGCGGTGATCCAACCGGCCACGGGAATAAATTCCAGGACTCCGGCCATGAGCCCCAGAGCGAGTGCGTGCGGGTAACGCAGGAGCAGCATGACAACGGAGCAATAAACGAGTGACAGTACGGCAAGAATAACCTTGGCCCGAATGTAGTGCCGCAGCATGTCGTTCAGGTCGGCGGCTAATGCCCTGGCTTCCGCGTAAGTCTCCCTGGTCGAGATGAGTTGAATGACTCCATTCGCGAGTTTCTCGCCGTCACTCAGGAAAAAAAGGCCGAGGATAGGGATAATCACGATTGCGCCAAACGCAACCGATGTGAACTGCCTTACGGATTCCACCAAAGCGCGGATACTCTCCCTGCGTTGTTGCAGAAAGGCTTTGGTGCGAAGCGACTGGGCCAGATCCCAGCCATTCCGGTGTCCTATGTCAACAGCAATATCGCCCGAATACACATTTTCCATCATCGCGGGTAAGTCCCTGACGAGCTGTCCCACTCGGGGCACAAATTGCGGGGCGAGGCCATGTACAACCAGCCCTACGAGAATCAGGAGTGTCAAGTAGGCTTCCGCGACGTGCGGCCCTCTCAGATTTTTGAAAAAAAGCGAGTGCCTTTGCAGAAATCTCACGAGGGGATCAATCAAGTAGGCGAACAGGATCGAGAAAGCGAAAATCACGATGACCGCGCGACCGACATACACAATCGCCAATACCACGGCGAACAGCAGTGTGGTCAGCAGCACATTCAAGGTGCGGCGATCCGGGAACGCCATATTCATCATTCCGGACGATTCGATTATTGCTCCTGAGACTCGAGTTTCTGCTTAATCGAAGCCAGGGTCTTTTCCAGGGAAGACCGGGTCTTACCCACTGCGACTTTCCGCACAATTCCACCTTTCAAGCCGGTCAGGCCCGCCTGTTGCGATCCCTTCATGGTTATCAGGTAAAAGCCAGGATGATCCGGGTGTTCGTCGTCTTTGACGCAAACCGTCAAGTCCAGCGCGCTTTCAAAATAGTGGCTCGCGTATAGCTGTTTCACGGCCACGGCATACGCAGGCCGTTCCGGGGACTTGCCTTGATAGACGATCGCTTGCACCAGGCGAATTGTCGGCTTCAGACCGAAATTCACCTTCTCCCAATAGAACTCCGATTCGATACCGCTGGAATCGGCCTTTGGGTAGTTGAGGAGGTATTCGCGCAATTCGGGCAAATATACGGGAAGGGCCTTCGAGCGGTTCAGCAAAGATGCAAAGGTCTCCGCCACGGCAGCGGGATGATTTTTATCGCGATAGGTTCCCAGGGCGGAGTTGCCGCCTCGTTCGTAGTCGAGCAGGGCTTGCAAAGCCATTTGCTGCGCCAGACGATTGGCTTGATCGGATGCGTCGGGGGCGGACCAATTTACCGAGCGCTGAAACTCCTCCATCGCCTCACTGGGCAATTGCACCTCGCAATGGCCTGGCTTGCAGTTTTTCAGCTGCTTGAAATCTTCTTCGTCCAGAGTGAAGCCCGCAAGGTCAGAAAGCTGCGGCGGGTCGCTGAACTTCCGAAGCGCGAGAAAGCTCGGGAGTTTGCGCAGCGCGTCGATATCGGATGCAAACTTGAGGTAACGCCAAGGGGCCGAATTGATGTACACCGAGCCGAAAACAAACACCTGATCCGCGGTCGGCGCATCCAGAGTCTTGGCGACCGCTTTTCCATCGCGAATTTCTCGAATCTCAGCGTCATTCAGGCCCACGAATTCGTGAAAGAACTTATTCGGCTCGGCAGAATTGCCCGTCGCCTGAATTCCTCCCCTACCAGGCAAAAAGAGAAGAAGGGCGAGCACGGTCAAAACCCACGTTCGTTTGCCCATAAGACACTCTCCACCAGCAAGTACCGCTCCGTGTCACCCAATCGAGGCTCGTGTTAGAAGTTCAGTTATTTACTCATGCCGTCGCGTGCTTGCTCGCGGCGTCGCGCTCCAGTTCTTCCGCAAGGATTGTGATACCCAAGTTGCAAGCCCGAACTCCGTGCACTCCGAGCCTCAGAACTTCCATAATTTCTTCCACCGTGGCACCGGCCCTGAACGCGTTCTTGATACGACGTCGCGTGCCTGGGCCATATATGTGGGTAAGCGGCATCGAATGCGACTAGCAGAAGTTCCAGTTCCTTTGGAGGAAGAACGCTTTCCGCGTAGAGCTCGGCGCACATGGCCATGTACTGATCGGTCCACCCAGGATCGAGGAAGAGAAGGGGTCCCAATCTTCATTCCAGTGCCCAAGTGCCTTCGTTTTTTCCACGCGGGAGTGGCTTTGCCAGCTTTGCCATATGTTTCCTGCGCTTGGGCGACGAAGTCTTTCAGGCTGCCGACAATGGCTTCCTGTAGAAGAAGCGGGGCGTTAAAGCTGCCGGAAGGAATGGACATGACCGATGCGCACTTGAGAACGAACAAGATCTCTTGACGGGTCGCACCCGCCGCGATAGCGGCCCGGATGTGGCGGCGCGTGCCCTCGGGGTTCAGGTTCGTGCGAGAAGCATTCAACCCGACAAGCACGAGTTCAATGAGCTTGGCAGGCAAAACCCCGTCAGTCCAGGGATTCGTCGTCATTTCTACGGCCTGCTCCGCCACGCGGGATCCCATTCGCGCAGTTTGCTCAGCGCCACTGCCCACGGGCTTGCCTCGTCGCTGCCTGAGGCCTTCGCAGTGTCTTCGCCTGTTGCCATATTTTTTCCTCCCTTTTGGCTGTCTCTTGCCGATGGGAGAGTTCTTCTTGCATTGGATGAAATAGCCAAGCCAGGTGATGGAGTCTTTCTGCTCAACGGGATCGCCGGGCACGTTCTTCAGTCCTTTCGGCAGCTAAATCCGTCTCTCAAAAATTCACCCTTTTACCCACTCAAGTTATCCACTCAAGCATCCAATTAAGAAGGACGCCGTGCGCCTCAAAGGTCTTAAAAAAGCGATGTCGCAAAGAATTGCCGCAAGTCCCGACCTTCTGTGCGTAATAAGCATTCTTATGGCCGCAGGTTTTTTGCCGGGCGTAATCCTGGCCCCGCAGCCGTTGGCAGGGGGCGCCAATCTGTTTGCTTTGTCACGCCAAGCAGGTGAAGAAATCGATGCCGCGCGAGCGCTTTCTCTCACGCAGTTTTGTGCCACGGAAGCGCCGAAAACAGAGACCGCAACTGGAGCTTTAGTGCGATCCGAAACGGCAACTGACTATGTGCTGCCGCCGGGGATCACAGCAGCCAGGATCCTCTATCACACCAGAACAGCGAACAATGTGGACGCGATTGCTTCTGCCGTTGTCCTCGCGCCTTATGGTCAGCCTCCCGCAGGCGAATGGCCGCTGCTTACCTGGTCCCACGGCACCAGTGGAGTCGCCAGAGAGTGTGCCCCTTCGCGTGTGAAATTGCTCTTTTATCACTGGGAGGGGCTTTACGAATACGTCCTGATGGGCTATGCGGTGGTGGCAACGGACTACGCAGGCCTGGGGACGCCGGACCGCCACGCCTACCTCGACATGCTCAGCAATGGCATGGATGTGATTCACTCCGCGCCCGCGGCTCGCGTGGCCGTGCCTCATCTCAGCAAAATGTGGGTCGTGGTTGGGCATTCGCAGGGTGGCCTGTCGAGTCTGGGAGTGGCGCAGTTGGAAGGCACCATCCAGGATCCGGATTTTCTCGGCACTGTGGCGATTGCGGGAGCGAGCGATCTCGAGGACGGGCTCGACTCCGTTCTACGCGCGAGGATGCCCGTGCTCAATGGACTCGTGGCCTTCTGGGTTTACGGCGTCCAAACCGTTTATCCCGAGCTCGACCTCAAGGATGTTCTGACCGCAAAGGCGATTGCCATTTATAACGCATCGGTCGCGGACGGATGCAGCGCCGCCAGCGGAGCGTTCGCGGCTATCCCCACGGAGGAAGTCTTACTCCCGGACTGGAAGAAAAACAAATACATCCAGCAATTCCTGGCGCGAGACCAGCCGGGAAAGCTACCGGCTTATGGCCCCTTGCTGCTGGTCGGCGGCGGCGACGACATCTTGTTTACGGACGCTGCCAGCCGGAAAATCTTTCAGTGTTTCTGCAGTGCGAGAGCACGCGTGCAGCGAAATGTTTATCCCGGTCTTGGCCATGATCCCGTGGTCTACGGGTCCTTGCGAGATCAGTTGAACTGGATCGCAGCTCGATTTGCTGGAGAACCCGCACCCAGCAATTGTCCAGCGCCTTAGTATCTTCAAAAGGCGGAATGGCTGAATGCAAGAGGGGCTGTCGGCAATTGCCCATATGGGAGTTGGTGGACAAGGCTCTCGGGCTGGGCCAAGCCGGCAAGGTTGCACGCGGCAGTTGCGGTCTTCTCGAAGCAAGAATGAGCGCCTTTGTGGCGCCAGGGAAGGAGTTTTGAATCATGGCCGCCGCTAGTACTCCGGCCCCCGCAGCGAGTCCCGCTCCAACGCCAGTTTCTCACCGCGAACCGCCTCCACCAAAGCCCAAGACAAGTTGGAAATGGCTGAAATACGCAACTCCCATCTTCGTCCTGTTGCTCGCCGCTGCCGTGCTGATTAGCCTCACGCGGAATTGGAACGCCTGGGAGGGTAGCCGGATCGAACAGACGACCGATGATGCATTTGTGCGCGGCGACCTCACCCCGCTCAGCACAAAGGTGGCGGGCATTGTCCGCAGTGTGAAAGTGTCTGACTTCCAGAGCGTGCATGCCGGGGATCTCCTGGTCGAACTTCAGCATGACGACTACCAAGCGCAAGTGGCGCAGGCGAGTGCGGCGGTAGAAGCCGCCAAAGCGGCCATTGAGAACAATCGGAGACAACGGGAGCTGCAGGACTCTCGCATCCAACGAGCGCTTGCGGGAATCGATCAAGCCAAAGCGCAAATCACCGCCGCCGAGGCAGGCATCCGCACCGTTCAGGCGGACGTTGTGCGAACCCAAGAAGAGCGTGCACGCGAAGAGTCGCTCCTCGCGACTCAGGCGGCCACAAAGCAGAAGGTGGAGGCAGCGATCGCCGATGAACAGCGGTTCGCGGCACAGGAGGCCAGCCGGAAAGCAGATCTCGAGCAGGCGAAGACAGCGTTGCGCAGCAACGAGATTGCCGTGGAATCCGAACGGCGCACCAAGGCCGTGCTGGAGTCCCAAGAACAACAATTCGTTGCCGATCTCCACGCCAAAGATGCTTCGCTCGTCGTGGCCAAGATCAACTTGGGATACACGAAAATTCCCGCACCGGCGGACGGCACGGTCGGCGAAAGACAAGTGCGGCCCGGACAGCTTGTTTCTCCTGGAACGCAAGTCCTGACGTTTGTCGCTGAAACAAAGTGGGTCCAAGCGAACTATCGTGAGACCCAGCTTACGAATATGAAAGTCGGCGATCCGGCGGAGATTCGCGTCGACCTATACCCGGGAAAAGTCTTCCGCGGGAAGGTGCTCGAAATTGCTCCCGCCAGTGGCTCGCAATTTGCGCTGCTGCCTCCTGACAACGCCACCGGTAATTTCACGAAAGTCGTGCAAAGAATCCCTGTGAAGATCGTGTTCGACGATCCGAACCTGACAAGTCATTTGCGCCCCGGCTTATCTGTCGTCGCTACCGTACATACGAGGCAGTGACCGGAGCGCACGATGGCTTCCCAGGCAGCAGCCCTTCATCCACCGACAAAGCAGCAAATGGCGCACGCCATTGCCGGAGTGCTGCCCTCTGAGCTTTCACAAAGTCCGGTGCTAGGCATTCTGGGCGTCGTCTTGGGTGCGGGGATTGTCACACTGACCGGCCGCATGCTTACGCTCGGCACCGCCGACTTGAAAGGAAGCTTGGGGATCGGCTTTGACGATGGTGCTTGGATCGGCAGCGCTTACAACATTGCCTTGATGTTTATCGGGCCGTTCACCGTGTATGTCGGGGGGTTGCTGGGGGCGCGCCGGGTGCTCCTGATTGCAGCAAGTTGTTTCACCCTCGTCTGCCTTCTTCTGCCCTTCATTCATCATAGTTACAGTTTGCTGCTTACCGCCCTCGCACTAGCGGGACTGACGTCAGGCACTTTTTATCCGCTGACACTCACCTTTGCGCTCCGGAATATCCCGTTGCGATTCCTTCCGTTCACCCTGGCACTGTACGCAACCTTCGTGGACGGAGCTGTCAATATTGCGCCGACGCTCTTCGGCTGGTATCGCGAGCATCTTTCCTTCCACTGGATGTTTTGGAACTCCGCCCTGCTCACTCCGATTATGATCGCCTGCATTTTCTATGGAATTCCCGCTGCGCCCCCGCCGAAGAGATCTGGTCCTGTGCCAAGTTTCGCAGGATTCCTCTATGCGAGCGCCGGTTTTGCCCTGTTGTTTGCGGCCCTGGACCAGGGACAGAGGCTCGACTGGTGGCGCTCCGGCCTCTTCAACGGCCTGTTCTTCAGCGCTGTGATTTTCTTGCTGGCCACGTTAAGTCGCCGGCTGCGCAGCCCGAATCCGCTAGTCGACCTACCCTACCTGCGGCAATGGAACACGGTTCTTCTCGGCGTGGGCTTGGCGTTCTTCCGATTCTCCCTTCTCACAACGATCATCCTGATCCCGCAGGCGCTCGCCATTCACGGTTTTGAAGCGAATCAGATTGGTCCGGCAATCATCTGGACCGCGCTGCCCCAGTTTCTGATTGCTTGTGTTGCTGCGTTGCTTCTCCTGCATGGTGTGGACTCACGTCTCCTGATGGCCGTGGGCTTCGCCTGCATCGCCGCAGCATGCATTCTGAATGCACACTACACTTTTGCCTGGTCTGCAGAAAACTTCTATCGCACGGAACTCCTCATGGGAGTCGGCCAATCGTTTGCCTTTATTGGCCTCGTCTCCACCATCGTCCTGCAGGCCATTTTTTCCGGCGGTCTTTCGAAGCCTCAGGACGCCCTCACCTTTTCCGCCTTCTTTCACATTATTCGCCTGTTGGGCGGGCAAATGGGAGTAAGCCTCATGGGGCGTTACATCGCCGTGCGCGAGCAACTTCATTCCAACCTGCTCGGCCTGCATGTTGAACGCGGGAACTGGCTCGATGACGCTTCTATCCGTCAACTCACCGCAGGACTCTACGCCAAATCTTCCGGCTTAGCCGATGCAACAGGGCGCGCCGTTGATCTGATCGGTGGCCGCGTCCGGCTGCAGGCATATACCCTGGCCTTCATCGACGGATTCCACCTGATCGCCTGGGCGTGTGTAGGGGCGCTCCTCCTCGTTGCCTTGCTGCGGAAACCACCTTTGAACTACGGCGAGCTCGGCTTTCCGGATGGAGGCACGCCTGCCTCAGAAAGGACAAAATCATGACGAGACTCGAGGTACTTTCTTGCGCTCTGTTTTTACTGATTGTCGCTGGGCCGTGCGGCGCGCAGCAAACCAAATCACTTGAGCCGCGCCACATTACGCTCGATGAGGCCGTGCACCTTGCGCTGAAGCATAATCACGTCGTTCGCCTCGCCGCATACGGTGTTCAGGAAAAGGAGCACACAAAGGACATTGCCCGAAGCGCTTATTTTCCTCTCATTCGAAACGACAGCAATGTAGCCCACCTGACCGATACTCAATTCATTGGTATCCCTGTGGGAGGCTTGGGAACGGTCGGGGGAACGCCCATTCCGGCGCAATCTACCATCTTGAACCAGGGCGATCTCACTATTATCGCCAGCGGCACGCAACTTACCCAGCCGCTCAGCGACCTTTGGAAAGTCAAATCCGCAAATGACCTGGTCAGGGCCGAATTGAATGAAACGCGCAGCAAGGCGCGCCAGACGGAAAACGAAGTCGCGCTCAAGGTTCACCAGATTTACTATCGCATCCTCATTCTCGAGTCTCACAAGCAGGCGGCATTAGCCAAAATTCAGGCGGCCGAGGCGCTGCAAGCCGAGCGCGTACAACAAGTCAAGTTCGGCAGCACACTCGAGGAAGAGGCCATCGAGAGCCGCGCTCAGTCTCTCGAATCGAAGCAGGACCTGCTGACGACGGACCTGCAGCTCTCCGATCTCACCATGCAACTCGACGACGCCATCGGCCTGCCTCTGACGACGCAGTTGGTATTGGATCCCTCTGTACGGCAGGTTGGGAGCACCTGCGATCGGGAACAGTGTGTCCGGGTGGCTTTGGAATCTCATCCGGAAATCGCGGAGGCCCGGGCAAAGGTCGAACAGGCGTCAGCGGCGGTACGTCTTGCCAAGCGGCAATACATACCCGATGTCGAGGCTTTTGCTCGCTATAGCTACCAGAATAATGTTCCTTTTTTGGTTCACAACTTCGGAACCTTTGGCGCGCACCTTGGCTACGATCTCTTTGACGGCGGCAGACGAAATGCTGCTATTGAAGAGCACAAGACACAGCTCGCCAAGTCAAAAGAGAACCTCGCTCGTGTTAAAGAAGAGATCGAGCTGCGCGTACAAACGGCCTACAACAAGCTGGAACGCACCCGCCAGATGATAAACGTGTCCGAAGAGCTTCTGGCGCTCCGCACGGAGTCGCACCGTGTTTCCGTTCAGCAACTCCAGGGAGGCAGCGCGCTCCGCTCGCAAGTCGCCGCCGCGGAAGGGCGCGAACTGGAAGCCAAGACTCTGTTCCTGCAGTCGCAGCTTGAATACATCCAGGCAAATGACGAAATGACTGAAGCGATGGGACAAACGCCAGAGTAGGCAATTAACGAAAACGACCAAATCGCAACTTCATTCCGGTCAAGTCCTTGCTCACTACCGAATCCTGGAGAAACTGGCCCGTGGCCCTCAAATGTCTGCCCCCACCGTTAGCGCACGGCGCCATTTCCATCCAGCGGTTTCGCCGCGAGGCGGAAACTGCATCAGCCATAAATCATCGGAACATTTGTACGATTCACGACATCGGCGACGCGAACGGGCAGGCATTCGTCGTGATGGAGGTTCTTGACGGAATCACGCTGAAGCAGCTTATCGCTGGCCGGGCGGTGGAAATCGGAACTCTTCTGGAAGTGGCCATCCAAGTTGCACTCTGACGCACTTCCCACACCCAGCATGGGGATTCTGATTTGGCAAGTTTCCAGAAGAACCTCGGGTGAGATTTCGCCATTGTTAAAAGTGACGGTTGCTTCGCGTGAGCCTGCACTACCTGTTCCCCTCAAAGCAAACGAATGTAGGTGAGAGACTATGCTCGTGAAAAGAGTAGAGAGTCGGAGAAGGTTTGATATGAAAAAATACGGCAAATCAACATCTTTCTAGACCTCTCTGGGCTGGTTCAAGTCCACCCAGGCCCGCCATAAATCATCAGTAAATACGCGGGTTTTCTCACTTTCCTAGCGCCGGGATTGCCCTTCAAAAACCATTCTGCAAACTATTTTTTTGAGGAGCCGGCGCGGACTCGTTTGCCCAGGCAAGCAACTGCCAAGATCATGTTGCCGATGTCAACACGCTGGATATGATGCGAAGCAGACAGAAGCGTCGCGCGAAACCGTATCATCACGGAAATTTACGGGAAGCATTGCTGGAGGCTGCGGTACGATCTGTCACCTATGTGTCGCGTCGCTCAGGTCCGACAATTGCACCTCCACGCCTGCAGCGCCACCACCGAAGGCGCCCTGCAAGCACCTCGACAGGCTCTTTCGCCGGCCGCAATTCATGGCTATAATAGCCATGAGTAGGGAGCGGCCAAATGCGCAGTGTAAATGTGGCAGAACTAAAGAATCAACTAAGTAAGTACATTTCATTCGCCAAGGGAGGCGAAGAAGTGGTGATCAGAGACCGTAACCTCCCGGTAGCCAAACTCGTACCGTTTTCGGCCGAAGACGCCTACCATCAGGAACTGGTCCTGGTTGCGGCGGGGAAACTACGTCTGCCCAAGGTGCAACTCAGTGTGAAGGAGCTTCTGAAGATTCCAACCGGAAGTGTCAAGGGAAACAAGGCGATCCGAGCCATTTTGGCCGATAGAGAAGGGAAGCTTTGAAAAAAACGACCGCCTTCTGGGATGCAAGCGCGCTCGTCCCGCTGTGTGTTCGCGAAGCGGCGAGCCGTCTCTCTCAGTCCTACCTGAGAAGATTCGCACCAGTAGTTTGGTGGGGAAGCCTCGTAGAAGTTTATAGTGCTATTTGCCGCCTCCATCGCGAAAGCGAGATCACGGATCTCGACAAACAAGGTGCAGTTGCACGTCTGCGTTTGCTAGGCAACGCATGGAGAGAAATTCTTCCAGGCGATCAGATTCGAGATTTGGCGACGCAGCTGTTGGATCAGCACCCTTTGCGGGCGGCAGATGGCCTGCAACTTGCCGCGTCCTTGATATGGTGCGGACAGCGTCCGTCTAGGAGGAGCTTCATCTGCGGGGACCACCGGTTGGCCAAGGCAGCAGAGTCAACTGGATTCTTGGTTCTCGATCTTTCAAGGATGGTTCCTTGAAGCAATGACGGTTCCCGCAAAAGAAGGCGGCAAGCGTAAATTCTTCGCCGGGGACCAATGACCGCAATTCTGATAAGGGCGAGGTCGGTGGTTCAAGTCCACCCAGGCCCAGCAATCTTTTCAGTCAATTACGGACAGCTGGTTTTTCATGGTTTGGTGATTGTGCCCAATTTTGTGCCACACCCGCCTCAGAAACACCCTCAGAAGCAGGCTTCGCGATGGCGTCTAGGGCGACCCGCTTTGCCTCCATGCGAATGTGGGAGTAGTGCTCAATCATCTTGCGGCTGACGTGGCCCGCGATTGCCATTAGCGTGTGCTCGCTCGCCTGAGACTCGGCCAGCTTCGTAATACACGTGTGGCGCAGACCATCCTCTGGCTGAAGCCCATCCTGCAATCCTCTAATTCGTTGCGCTAGGGATTCTGTAGAGACCGTATCGGGTTTTGACTTCACGATGTCCGGGTAGAGCAAGAACGCGAGTTGAGATATTTGTTCGGGCGTCACGGCGCGGCTCCGAGGGGAAACGTGGAATAATATACTACTCGTGTATTCTCGGAATTCCCTGAGAAAGCCCGTAAGATCCCAAAGAATTACTGTGAAAGATAAGTGGTCTGCGAAGTCGTCGACGCAGGGCTGGTTCTGCCCTGACCGCCCGATCTCCACTCGGTTGTTCGGTGGGGAAAAGAGTAGTCCTCGTCGACGCAATCGGAAAGGCCGAACGAATTTTGCAAGAGATTGATGAGCGGTGGCCGACCGACGTTCGTCCGCATCATCGGGTTTCCAAGGTTTGATTGTCCAAAGAGGAGTGGACTACTAAAATGGCGGCGACTCACTCATTGCGGACCACAGAACTGCGCCTTTCAGGGACGGCGCATACTGCTCAACAATCGCTGTTACTGTCTGCATGAAGGATTGATCAGCCTCGGGATGCACTCGAATTGATTCCAAGTTCTTTCCCGGATCCCACTTGATAGTGTGACCGACGGCTTCTTCTGTGTTCGGTGTTTCACTGTGGAAAACAACCTGGACTTCCCGCTCGTAGGCGAACATTGGACGCTTCTTCGTCACGAGATCCAACAACGTTGGAGTTACCGCCTCGAGTCCAGGCGTTTGATACGTGACTCTGTTGACCGGCACATCTCCTAGAAGACTCCTGCAGTCTGGCCAGTGTTGTCTGAATGGCGACTCCTTCGTCGGACTTACAGTAAATTCGCATAGTGCATGCGATTCCTCTGGCAAAGCGCTCCAGCAACTAATGAATGTCTGTCGGCGCCATAGTTTGATAATCCTCTTGGAACGCTCGATCGCGGACTCTGGCTTGACCTTCGACCGCAACTGCAGTGGGGGCGGTGGATGACGAGAAAGAACGTGCGCCAATTGATTGCCAGCCAAGGAAATTTCCCACTTGTCGCCGAGAAGATCGGCCCGTGCCAGCCAGAGTTTCTTTGTTTGAAGCAGCCAGACAAAACGCGCGAATCCCATGTAGCGCCAAACTTTTTCTGAATGATTGATGGGAGCGCTCGCCAAGTGTCTATCCCGGCATTTACACCAATTCTATCATTCGACAGACCGCGATGTGCTTTCCAATCGGCAGCCACTCCAATTTTGTGGGCTGTTTGATTTGAAATTTTTTTTGAATCCGCCACCTGGTCCTATGGCAAATGCCGAGGGGTGGGAGGGGGTTACGGCCTGGCCCCGAATTGCCGAAAAGTATTACTTTCCTCGGTGGCTGAGCTACGGCGGCAATAAACGGTACTGGAACGAACCTTTCCGATCGAACCCTTCCGATTGATGTCATAACGAGTCCGGCCTCACGACACAACGGCCGGCCTCGTTAGAGATGCCGACTTATCGGGACTTGACTACGGATGCGACCTCGTCAACGTTGCGAGCGTATGTTAGGGCCATTTTCTTGATTGTCTTGCCACCGCGAATTGTAAACGGCACGCCAAGGGTTTTTTCTAGGGGGACATTGAAGAAGCCAACTCCACCATGCTTTTTGCGACGCAACCAGTAGATTTCCCGTCCGCGAACGCTAAACCCGTTAGCATCCGTGTTCAATGCCATCAACTTGCACCTAAGGCTATCGCTCAACGCATCCGCTAGGAAGATGATGTTGAAATCTCTACCGTCAGCCTCGGATTGCCGGAACTGTCTGCAAGTCACGATTTGTGCCAATTCTGTATCCGTCCTCACAAAAGCAGCTACCTCGTATCCCAAGGCGCTCTGCAACCCTTTCTCAATTCTCCTTTCAAGAACCTTGACGTTCTTGGCGCTCGTCTTAAACACGACGTTCCCGCTCCCAATGAAAGTCGCCACATCTGAAAAATGGAGGGATTCGAAAACTCGGCGCAAGAACTCCATCCTGACGGCACGGTCGGGGCCGGCATTGATCGCCCGAAGAAGTGCTATGAATCGGGACACCCTGCGCAAATTCTAAACCAAAATCCCCATGCACGAGTTCTTCTCGGCAAGTACTAGCCGGAACTTTTCCGATTTGCAAAATCGGGACCTTTATGCGAAAGCGTGATAAATTCCGCTCGAACGTGCGATGATGAGCGGACTAGATGAACGCTAAAAGGCAAAAGATTTTCGCGTGCAACAGGCGAAGGAACAAGCCCGGTTGGACGGTGTGCCCTTTTCGGAACTTGAAGCGATGAGGATATATTAAACTCGACGAGACCGCGAGAGCGAGGCAAACACATGGGCCACAGAAGTAAGAGACTGCTGGTTCTTCTCGCGACCTGCGTTCAACTCATCAGTTGCGGTCGGCCTTCCAAGTCAATAGATTCAGCCGCTCCCGTGCTAAAGATTGCGGTCGCCTCCGATGGCCGCATAACCGTTGACGGCTCGCCCGCCACTATGGAGTGGAGTCGGTTCGCGCGTCGCTCAAGCGTTTGGCCGAACAAAAGGGCGTAGTCTGGTATTACCGTGAGGCTGGCGAGACCGAAGCCCCGCCCGAATCGACTGAGGTCATGAACGCCGTGATACAAAATCGGCTCCCCATTAGCCTTTCGAGTCGCCCAGACTTTTCTGACGCGATAGGCGCAGATGGCCGAGCAGTCACAAAGCGTTCAGCCCAGAACTGAAATCTTTCGTCCGATACCTGCGGGCGTCGAAGATCCCGATTACGGCAAAACCGCCAACTTGAAGTACTAGACGCCAAGTGGACGGTTTGCTGACTAATCGGGCGCAGACGCACCTCTTTTCTTATCGGTAGGCACGACCGCTGTCACTTGCAGGAAGAGGATTTTCCAGCCACTCTCGACCAGAAGAACAGTAGTCATGCGGTGCATCCAGACTCGCTCTTCGCTTGCCAGCAGCGCGTTCTTCCATAGAACAGTCGCCACGAATAATTCTCTTGTTGCGGCTAGCACCGTTTCAATGGTGTAGCTTGCGTTTTTCTTAGCGTAATGAGCGAAGAGTGTATCGAAGCCCTTCCAAAGTTCTTCGCGATTCCATCGTTGGCCTGAAGCATCGATGCACTCGGCATTCTTTGCGAAATAGTCGATGAGTTGTTCCGGCTTCAGAGACTTTAGTCCGGCAAGGAAGGATTCGAGCGTTACCT
>Ga0126378_10002280_pt1 | contig 14184 bp, 12 predicted proteins | sample PanSoiMetPlot_23_FD_92587 | JGI IMG/M metagenome (GOLD analysis project Ga0126378, IMG submission 92587) | Tropical forest soil microbial communities from Panama - MetaG Plot_23 | ecosystem: Environmental > Terrestrial > Soil > Tropical forest > Bulk soil | place: Panama | collected 2016-02-17 | reverse complement strand
GCGATCCCTTGATCACTCCCCAAGTTCTGCAGTTTAAGCCTGTCATCTGGAGAAACGGCAACGTCCAGGAACTTCCTACATTTGCTGGAGACCCGGACGGACAGGCTTCGGCGATCAACGACGCTGGTCAGGCCGTCGGCTTCTCGGGTTTGTGCATAGACCCTTTGACTGCGCACCACGCCTTGCTCTGGCAAAACGGCAGGGCAACCGACCTCGGCAACCTCGGAGGCACGATGTTGAGCAATGCTTTTGACATCAACAATCAAGGTCAGGTCGTCGGTGCCTCGAACCTGCCCGGCGACACAACCTTTCACGCCTTCCTCTGGCAAAACGGTGTGATGAGGGACCTCGGCACGCTTCCGGGGGACTTTACGAGTTTAGCCGAAGGCATCAACAGCAAAGGCCAAGTGGTAGGCGGGTCGTTCGATATTGACGGAAACGCCCGTGCCTTCCTCTGGCAGAACGGCGTGATGACGGACCTCAATACCCTGATTCCAGCCGATTCACCGTTGTTTCTGCTCGAAGCAACAGGCGGCAACAATTCTCGCGGACAAATCGGTGGCTTCGCCTTCGATACAAGTACCGGCGAAGTTCACGCCTTTTTGGCGACCCCGAGTCACGGCCATGGCACCGGCGAGAACGGCACGCTTGCCGCACGAGGCGCGATCAGCAAAAACCCGAAGGTCGTTCTTCCTGAGAATGTGCGCAAGATGCTTCGGCAGCGACTGGGCTCTCGGTTTCACATACCCGGCCTGGGGACAACAAAGGATTAGTTGCTGCGAATTACTGAATGATGCCGGGACGGGCAACGTGATAACCGAATCCGCCACGACTTAGTTGTCCTCACACGACGCGAAACAAGGAGGCGCGCCATTCTGAGACCCACCCGCCACCCATCCGCGTTCGTTACCATTTGAACGCGTGGTGCACAACACAATTGGGTTCGGTGGCCCGCTCAGCATTATTTCGTTTTTCGAACGCGCGCGGACGACCCAAGCGGGGTCGCCAGTGCAACGAGCGGCATTGACAGCATTGCGACAGACTGGTCTCTCGATGGGCGCTACGTTGTGTACATGGCAAATGAACTGGGAACGAACTGGAACATATGGGCGATGCCGCTCAAGGGGGATCAGATACCGCAAGCGGTGCTGCGCACCCAGTTCAACGAGATGGATGGTCGTATATCCCCGGACGGCCAATGGCTTGCATACGTGTCTGACGAGTCTGGCAAATGGGAAGTGTATGTCCAGCGGTTCCTCTCGCCTGGGGGCAAATGGCAAATCTCCAGCAATGGAGGCAAGCAGCCACAGTGGTCCCACGACGGTAAGGAACTCTTCTATGTGTCTGCCGACCAAAAGCTAATGGCTGTCGCCGTACACTCAGGCCTATCGCTGGATCCAGGTATACCAAAGGAACTGTTCCAATTCCGCGGGACAAGCGATTTCCTCGGTGGTTCATATGATGTCGGTACCAATGGCCAGCGATTCCTCGTGAGCGCTCTGGTTGGAGAGGAAGCCTCGCCGCCGCTCAACGTGATCGTCAACTGGACCGAGACTTTAAGAAGCCGTTGATCCGGATCAAGTGCGCTCGCAGATCAAATCTGTGTTCAGATTAGCAAGTACGGCGCGATGCAAGAAAGGCGGCCACGTTAGCAGGATCAAATTTCAGCTTCGCGCCGATATGGATCGCTGTGAGCAACCCCTTCTTCCACCCCCCGGTGCAGTGTCTTTTCGTGGCAGCGCAAGATAGCGCCGACCTCGATCAGGGTGTGCCGCTGCTGTGCCACGTGTCGCATTCGGATCAGTTGCAAATCCTAGATTTCTCGAATCGTGCTCGGAATAACTTCCGTGCGGGCTGGCTGTCGGCAAGTCATTGATGTCAGTGGCTATTGTAACCGAAAATCCTTTCAGGTCGAGTAACGGCCGATCATCCGCTGTCTTGGCCATCAATTGCGTCTTCGCTCCCTTTGCGGCCAAAAAACAATTGTTCGAATAATCATCGACCACGAACTCAATCACCTAGCCTCAAAATGAGTGCAGATTGGCCGGTCAATCGGCCGTTATACGTCCTAAGGGCGTTCTCGACTACAATCGCCGTTAACATCAATGACTTGCCAGCAACCAGCCCGCACGGAAGGTACTCAGTGCTCGATGCAAAGAATCTATGATTTACAACTGATCGGAACACGAGATGTGGCACAGCAACGGCACACCATTTGTCGGTAGGCATGCTCGACCATTAACACTGACTTCCCTTGGCTAGATGGGCCTTGAGCTTGTGCCCTTTGGGTGTATGTATCAAAACAGATTTACCCTTCACGTCAATAGCGATTTTTTGGTCGATTGCGGAGGTGACATCTGCGATTTCGTCCAGGATCGGAGTTTCATACTCGGAACAATACGTTTGATCGGAAATGCTGAGCGAAATGTACAGCAGATAATAGTGGATCTGAGGATAGCGGCCGAGAAAGTACTGGTCGCGCAAGACTTTTCGGACACCCAACACCGTCGCGGTCTGATTCCCGTTTTGCAGTGATCCACTGGGATGTTCCGAGTCGGACGCCGGTGCTGTGGTGGCAATGAGGACGCCGAGCAGAACGGCGAAAAGTGGGACACGCTCCAGGAGTATCCACCGGGTCATGGAAGCAAACCTATGCAGTGTCGAAAATCAAAGTCATATTAGGTCTCGGTAGCGCTCAAGGGCAACTCGAACCAACTGACTTCGGGTGCGTACCTCAGTCTTTCCAAACAATTGCTGTAGCGTGTTCTTGACGGCGCTTTCCGACATCTCCATTCGCGATGCAATTTCCTTATTGGACAACCCTTGCACTACGAGTCGGAGCGCATCCAGCTCTCGACTACTGAGTGACGGTCTCTCTTTGTGATCGAAGGATGGTGTCGTTCCATTCGCAGCCACTTGCTCCTCCGATACGTCGGCGATGATCGCCGCCAGCTTTGGCGTCGTGCCCTCCTTGTAGGTAGAAAACCAGACTTCAGCCAAGAAAGATTCCCCATTGCCGCGATGGCCGCGACATTGCATCGACGTTCGGAACTGGGGTCCCCCTTCCGGGCGCAAAGCATGATGAAGTTCAGGCAGAAAAGCCGCGACGGGTTGTCCCACCAATTTGCCGTCATGCGGGACCATGAGCTCGTTGGCAGCTTGGTTCGCCAGTTCGATAAATCCACGCTCGTCCACTGTAACGATGGCGGCTGGGCTCGTTTCAACCAATACCCGCACCCGTTCCTGAGCCTCAAGACTAAGACGTTTGTTCCGTACGACCTCAAACGTCAGTAGCCCACAGCCGCAAAGTGCCAGTGTTTCGAATCCCAGCCGAATATTGGCATCCGCTGGATCCAGGTTGCTGAAGCGTTCGCTCAACAGCGCGCAGGCCAGCCCCAATAGAACGATTGTCCAACGGGGCAGAATCCCCGCCACAAGCATGATCGGGAAGAGGTAGAGGAAGCCCAGTGAGACATATGGCTTCGTCCACCAATCGACGGCAGCGATGGCAATAACGATGACACTGCTGGCCAGAAGAACGGGAGCGCGATTTCGCCGATCCCAGATCCAGTCCAAAAGGAGCATGTTCTTGGTGTCAGACTTTCGATTATGGCACGCAGCGCCCGCTCACCAAAGGCAATCAAACGATTTGTCCAGAAGATTAGTAGCTTTACATTCAAGGCCTTAAGCGCCGATTGCCTTAGGGATGCCAACCGCTGTCCGATTGGCCAAGCGGCCAGCTCAAGAAATCAAAATAGTTGCCTATCTGGCTATTGAGTGTCTCCCGCAAAAACACCACGCAAGGTAGATAGAGTTCATGCTCTGTCGCCGAGTACCCGCAGACGTGTCGAACGGGTGGGAAGCTAGCGAGACGCGACGGGTTTGCCGAGTGTGACGTGAACCTGGAAGCCCTGAACCGCTATGTCCTTGTCGTTATCGGACTGTTTGGAATGGCGTTGTACATCGTGATGGTTTGTGCCGGAGTGTCAGAGCTGCTTTCGCGACTGCCAAAGCCTAAGAAGTCCCGGAAACGCTCTACAACGGTCGCTCGTTCGAGGCTAAGAAACGCCAAGAAATCGATGTAGATCCGGACGATGCTTAGGAACAGTGAAAACGCAGATGGCCGCTCGACATTCTATCGCTCTTGTGGAAAACCCCGCTTCAATCTCGGGCCACCCGCATAGGCCCGTTCTGATAAATGGGTTTGTCTGGTTGCTCCTGGTGGTCACCCCTTTGGCGAATACGGCTCATGCCCAACAGAACAGCTACACGTGGCAGCAGATTCGAGGTATGTTCGAGTCTTCAAATCCGACGCTGCTGGCGGCGAAGCTCAGTGTCGAGGAACTCAGGGCTCAGGAGATCACGGCTCATCTGCGGCCGAATCCGGATTTCACTCTCTCAGCCGACGGTACACAGATTGCTCCAAGTAAAGGCGTCTGGCAACCGTTTGCCGGGACGTTCGTTTCACCTGGCCTCAGTTACCTTTTCGAACGCCGCAATAAGCGCGGACTACGCTTTGAGAGCGCCAAGGAAGCTACGGCGATCGGGATTGCGCAACAGTCGGATACCGAACGCAGCCTGCTTTTCAACCTTCGAGCCGCCTTTGTCGGCATACTCCAAGCAAAGGCCGTATTGCAACTCGCACAGGACAACCTCGACTATTACGACAAGATTCTGAAAATCAGCCAGGATCGGTTCAGCACGGGAGACATGGCCAAGATCGATCTCGATCGGCTTCAACTGCAACGCTTGCAATATGAGTCCGACCTGCAGACGGCACTCGTCAATCTCCGCACTACCAAGATAAATCTCCTTGCACTGCTCAATGACCGTAGGGCGGTGGACACCTTTGACGTCGAGGGATTATTTGAGTTTCAGGAGAACATTCTCTCCCTGGACGAATATCGAAAAGAAGCACTCGATGCCCGACCTGACTTACGTGCAGCGCTGGTTTCCGTGGCGCAGGCGGAGACCAACTACAAGCTTGCGGAAGCGAATGGTTCAACCGATCCAACCGTTGGCATCTGGTTCACGCACAACGGATCGTTTAACAACCCTGGTGCGCTGAACACATTGGGAGCCAGTATCAGCATCCCGCTTCGCATTTTTGACAAGAACCAGGGCGAGAAGCTGCGCACGAAAATCGAGATCGGGAGGAGCGAAAAGCTGAGGCGGGGCGTTAAGACACAAGTGTACAGTGACGTCGACTCCGCTTACGCCCTTCTTGTGAGTGACATCAATCTGCTCAAGCCATACAAGCGGCAATATCTGCAACAAGCGGTACAAGTGCGCGACACGATTTTCTTTTCCTATCAGCACGGCGCAGCCTCACTGCTGGATTTTCTTAACGCAGAAAGTGAATACCGAACGGTTCAACTGAGCTACGTGAACTTGGTTGGTTCATTCCTAACCGCTGCGGCACAGATGAATCTATCGGTCGGTCGGGAGGTCATTCAATGAAGACACTTTCGTTCTGTCGGATTGTCTCAGCCGGAATTGTAACGGTCGCGTGTCTACTGGCGGCCGCCTGCACCACCAGCAAAGCGGATCCGAGTGCGGAATCGCCCCCCAAGGCCGTGGTTGAACCGGACCTGGATGCGAACAACTTCAAAGTCGAGCATCCTGAACGATTCCCGCTGGTGACCGCGGTCGAACACAAGGCCGTACCCACGCTCAACGTAACTGGAGCCGTTCAGCCTGACATCGCACGCGCTGTTCCGGTGGTTTCTCTGGCATCAGGACGAGTGGTTGAGATTAAGGCCCGGCTCGGCGACGCAGTGAAGAAGGGACAACTCCTGCTTCGAGTGCAAAGCAACGACGTCTCGGGAGCGTACCAGACTTACCTGAAGGCACAGAATGACGAGCGTCTGGGTCGCACGCAACTGGAGCGAGCTCAGATTCTGTACGACAAAGGAGCAATCGCCAAGAGTGCTCTTGAACAGGCGGAAGCAACAGAGGCCGACCTCAAAGCAGACCTTAACGCGGCAACGGAACAACTGCGCCTGCTCGGCATCGACAAGGAGCATCCTTCAGGGATCGTTGACATCGTAGCCCCAATTTCCGGCGTTATCACAGATCAACAAGTCACGAATTCGTCAGGCGTTCAGGGTCTGTCGGGGCCAAGTCCCTTCACAATCGCGGACCTCTCTTATGTGTGGATCGTATGCGATGTCTATGAAAACGACGTCGATGCCGTTCGTGTTGGGGAATACGCTGACATCCACCTAAACGCATATCCCAATCAGGTGCTCAAAGGACGCATCGAGAACATACTCCCCATCCTCGACCCCAACATTCGTACTGCTAAGGTACGGATCGAAGTGGCGAATCCAGGAATGCTGCGGATCGGCATGTTCGCAACGGCCACTTTCTATGGGAAACAGCCTGAAATGCACTCCTCGCTGCCTGCTGGTGCAATCCTGCACCTTCACGATCGAGAGTGGGTCTACACACCGCTTGGAGAGGGACATTTCAAGCGGGCTGCGGTCGTCACAGGAAACATGTTGCCCAATAACCAGCAGGAAGTCGTGTCGGGAATTAAGCCAGGCGACCAAGTGGTTTCTAACGCACTGGATTTGCAGAACACGGTGGAGCAATAGGTGATTCGCCGCGTCGTTGATTTCGCCCTGGCCAACCGACTACTGGTGCTCGGGCTCGCCTTTGTGCTTTTTGTCTGGGGAATCATCTCTTTCCACAACCTGCCGATTGAAGCCTACCCAGACGTAGCTGACAACTACGTTGAGATCATTACGCAATGGCCGGGAATCTCTGCGGAGCAGATCGAGCAACAGGTGACTATTCCGCTCGAAACGGCAATGAACGGCATTCCTGGAATTGTGCACCTTCGCTCGTTCTCTCTGTTCGGCCTATCCGATCTCAAACTGATCTTCGAAGACGGCTCAGACAATGCCTGGAACCGGGAGCGAGTCCTGGAACGACTGAATCAGGTTACACTCCCTCAGGGCGTTTCACCGCAAATGGGCACGGATTGGAGCCCCGTCGGCCAAATCTATTTCTTCACTCTTCACAGTACGAATCCGAAATACGACCCGATGGAATTGAAGTCGATTGAGGACTGGGTCGTCGAAAAGAATCTGAAATCGGTCCCCGACATCGTCGATGTCGCAAGTTTCGGTGGTCCCACCCGCGAATATCAGGTTCGCGTGGATCCCAATCGACTCATCGCGTATGGGCTAAGCCTGGCCCAGGTCGAGCAGCAACTCACCAATAACAACGCCAATGCTGGCGGCAGCTTTATTCAGGCAGGTTTGCAGCAGATCAACGTTCGTGAAGTCGGTCTCGTGGGTCGCGTTCACGACATAGAACAGACGGTGATCTTGACCAAGAGTGGCACGCCTCTCCGGGTGAAAGACATCGCCGTCGTGTCGCAGGGGCCCAAGATTCGGCTAGGGCAGTTCGCTCGCGCCATCCACCGCGAGAACGGAAAGATCATCGACAACGACGACGTAGTCTCCGGCATCGTTCTCCTGCGAAAAGGCGCAGCGGCAGATCCGGCGCTGAAGGCGCTGCACGAGAGGATTCAGGAGATGAACGATCACATCCTTCCCCCAGGGGTGAAAGTCGTTCCTTTCATTGACCGAAGTGACTTGGTCCACTTCACCAGTCATACGGTGTTGCACAACCTGACTGAAGGAATGATCCTCGTCTCGGTCATTCTTTTCTTGTTCCTTGGGAATGTTCGAGGCGCCATTATCGTCGCCGCCACCATTCCATTCTCATTGCTATTTGCCTCGATCTGTCTTGATCTGAAGCACGTGCCTGCGAATTTGCTCTCCCTTGGCGCACTGGATTTTGGCATGGTCGTCGATGGTGCGGTAGTCATGATCGAGAACATCGTGCGTCACATGAGCTTTGCTCATGACACAGAAACGCCGATTGAGCGCATCGGAGATGCGGCACACGAGGTGCAACGCCCTGTCTTTTATGCCATCGGCATCATCATCACCGCCTATCTGCCCATCTTCACTCTGCAGCGTGTCGAAGGCCGGCTTTTTCAACCTATGGCGTGGACCGTCGCCTTTGCGTTATTGGGAGCGCTTGTCTTTTCCATGTTGATTGCTCCAGTGCTTGCCAGCTTCGTCTTTGCGAAGGGCGCCAAGGAATGGCATAACCCGGTGATGTCGTTTCTGACAGAACGGTATCGAATTGCGGTACGTTGGGCAATCCGCCATCGCGTAGTAACCGCGAGTGTCGCAGGACTCGCGATTCTGGGAATCAATTTCATAGCTTTCAGCGGAATCATAGGTTCCGAATTCTTGCCCCATCTCGATGAGGGTGCGCTTTGGGTGCGGGGGACACTCGCGCCTAGCACCGGGCCCGATGAAGGAATTCGGGTTGCGAATCAGGCGCGCATCGTACTCTGCTCGTTTCCCGAAGTGCCGCAATGCACCAGCCAAGTCGGACGCCCGGATGACGGTACCGATACCACCGGCTTTTTCAACACCGAATATTTTGTGGATCTGAAACCTAAAGAGGAGTGGCGGCCGATCTTTCATGAGAATAAAGACGAACTCATCGCCGCCATGCAACGGGAGCTCGGCAAGATTCCCGGCGTCGTTTGGGGGTTCTCTCAGCCGATTGAAGACAACATGGAGGAAGCTGTAAGTGGCGTGAAGGGAGAACTCGCCACAAAGGTCTATGGCGACGATCTCAAGACTCTTGAAGTGAAAGCCGACGAGATCGTTGCGATTATGCGCAGGGTTCCGGGAATTGAAGATCTGGGAGTCTTTCGAGTCTTAGGCCAACCTAACTTAAACGTCACAGTAGATCGTGATGCGGCTGCACGTTACCAAATCAATGTGGCGGACGTGCAGGACGCGATTCAGACCGCAGTCGGAGGCAATGCACTCACACAGGTGCTTCAGGGTGAAGCTCGCTACGACCTCATAGTCCGATACCTGCCACAGTACCGAGACACGAAGGAGGCAATCGAGAAGATTCGATTGCTCTCAAGCACCGGAGAGCGAGTATCGCTCGCGCAGCTCTGCAACATCCAGATATCCGATGGCGGTTCGGAAATCTATCGCGAGGGCAACCAGCGATACATCGCGATCAAATACAGCATCCGGGGTCGAGATCTGGGAAGCGCTGTGGAAGAGGCAATCTACAAGGTGACAAACCAGGTGAACCTGCCCACTGGGTATCACCTCAAATGGGAGGGAGAATACGCTAGCCAGAAACGCGCTAACGCCCGCTTGCTTATCGTGCTGCCGATCACGATCTTCATTATCTTTGTCATTCTCTACACGATGTTCAAATCGTTTAAATGGTCAATGCTGATTATGGCCAATGTCGCCATCGCCCCTATCGGAGGTGTCCTAGCACTTCTCGTAACCGGAACGAATTTCAGTGTGTCATCGGGGGTTGGCTTTCTAGCTTTGTTTGGCGTCTCAGTCCAGACAGGCGTAATCATGCTGGAGTACATCAACCAGTTACGGGTGCGACGTTATTCCATCGAAGATGCCGCGGTCGAGGGGGCGGTTTTGAGGCTACGCCCGATTATGATGACAATGCTAGTAGCGACGCTGGGATTATTGCCCGCCGCTCTATCACACGCCATAGGTTCGGATTCACAGCGGCCGTTTGCAATCGTTATCGTCGGCGGTCTGATCGCAGCGCTGGTGATGAGTATCTTTCTGCTGCCGACTCTTTATGTGTGGATTGCTGGCGATCATGACGTACTCCCAGCGGCTGATGGAGCGTTCGCTGAAGGAGAGCATGTCGACTGAGAATCCGAGATCCCGTTTCCGTCCGTGGGTGAGATTCGAGAACCAGTAAGTTATGATATAGCCCGTTCTCACGGTTACATTGTGCAGAACATGCGAGTTCCTTCCGTGCGGGCAGTAAGGAGGAAACTCGTGAAGCTCTTTCGAAAACCGAAATCGAAGTTCTACTGGTATGACTTCACGGTGCGAGGCTCTCGCTACCGTAGGTCAACCCAGGAAACGAAGTCCGTTAGAGCGCTGCAAGTAGCAAGTAGCAAGTCTCAAGCTGGCTTCAGTGATGGAAAACACCGATCCACTTCCAAGCAAACCTGCTGTTCTCCGGGAGATTGCCTTGCGCTTTTTCGATTGGGTGGATAACAGCAGATTGGAGGAGAAGACCAGAAAGTTCTACCGTAACGGCTGGCGATTGCTGAAAGCAACACCTGCGGCGGTATTGCGAATTGACCAGATTACCGGTGATTGCGCCGATCAATTGAAGTTTCCTGGCTCAGCTGCAAATGCCAATTGTGTTTACGAACGTTGCGACGAATGCTTCACAAAGCTGAGGAGTGGAAGATGATCGGCCATGCTCCGAAAATCAAGATGATGAAAGAGCATGGACGACACCTTCGGCTCGACGATGAAGCGGAAAACAAACATCTCGCGGGAGCTTTGGCCTGGAACTGGCGCCAGCGAACGCGTGAGCTTTTTCGTGACATCGTCATCTTGATGCGCGATACGGGAATGAGAAACCAAAGGGAGCTCTATCGCATGCGCATCGAGAATCTCGATTGGGAAAACCGTGTGATCTTTGTGCCCGATAGTAAGACTGCCGAAGGACGGCGACTTGTGCCCATGAGCCGTCGTGTCGTCGAGCTTTTGCGTGCACGATGTCGCACGAGAATAGACGGCTGGGTGTTTCTGTCCAGCCGTGCCGCGTCCGGGCATTTGCGATCAATCGATCGCCTGTTCAGGGCGGCTCGCCGCCAAGCCGGCCTTCCGGAGGAACTCGTTCTTTATTGTGCCCGACATGACTACGGCACTCGGGTTCTTATGCGGACCGGGAACCTGGCCGCCGTCATGAGCGCGATGGGCCATCGAGACGTAAAAACCGCGATGCACTATCAGCATCCGGAAGTAGAAGTCGTTCGCGTGGCACTCGATTACGGAATGCCGAACAACATTGGTGAGATGCGGGTTTAACCAAAACGTGGTTGCGACACCTTTTGGGTCACACCCGATAAACAATAACCCCGGCAAGTCATTGACAACTCTGGCGATTGCGCTTGAGAAGAAACTCCTTGGCCGGTCAATCGGCCGACAAGTCGTCTGACTCAATAGATGCATGAACTCTAAGTGCTCGCTACACTGGGAAGGCACCTTCCCGACCCGACGCCTCCGGATGTCGTCCAGCCGCATAGCATGTTGGAACGAAAAAGGCGCTCCGATCAGGAGTCCCAACAGCCACAGTTTCGAGGTCAGTTGTTCCTCGAGGTCCGTAACTCGCTGAAGATAATGGGCAGGCATTTCAGAGCTCCGCAAATCGTGTAAATTTAATGGAAGGAATCTGCTGGGACCTTCGAGGCTGCCCGATCATCGGTCTTTCGCCGTCCCGGCTTGCGCTCAGAACATGCTCGATGTCGGCTCACGTGCCCCCGGACATGATGGTCATCGTTGCGGAAAGCGGAAAAACCTTCCATGTCGCTGGATGCCCGTTCATTCACGACAAATCCAACCTGCACACGATTCCCGCGCGCGAGACCGAGAAGGAAGGCTATGCGCCCTGCGTGCGCTGCATGAAAAAGTACCTGGATGCGGATGCGATCGCCGAGTTCGAAGATGACAGCCTTGACGACGTTGCGGGTTCCGGAGGAGCAGAGCAAAAGTCGGAATAGCCGCGGTCCGACCTCGATCTCAAGGGATGGAGTTATTTCGAAAGCCTGCATTCGAAGGCCGCGATTAGGTTCGGGCCAGAGTCGTTGTCAAACCCCCAGACACGGGGTCCGTGCGCGCACGGTCGGCACGTCACCCCACCTATGGGTAATAGTGCGTTTGATTGGGTAGCCGCGGTCCGCTGAAGAACCTACGGCTACCCGAAACTCGAAGTGGGGGCGGAGCGGCTAGTTCTGTTTCATGCTGTCATCGTGCTTCATCGTGTCGTCGTGCTTCATGTTGTCATCTTTTTTCATGTTGTCTTTCTTCATCTTGTCTTTCTTCTTGCTCGCCTTCTTGTCGTTCTTCATCTCGTCTTTCTTCATGTTGTCGTCATGCTTCATCTGGTCCTGCTTCATGTTGTCGCCAGACTGAGCGAAACTAGCGAGTGGTGCTGCCAATACACACATCATCATCAACGTGCAGAGCATCTTCTTCATAGCCGGTCTCCTTTTGCATTGCTTTATGGAATTTGAAGAGCGCACTCGGGCGCACGAGTGGGATGTCCCGGCGGGCAGAAAGTTACAAAAGCCGGATTTTCGTGAGCCATAGCGGACAGGGTTTCCCTATCTGTGTCTGCCGGCCTGGCCGCCCGGTACCCGCTTTGCCTTCGGCAGCAGTAAATAGCTCGTGAGCAGTTTGCGCAGTCGCCGGCTGAAACCTGCGGGCAGTGGCAATGCCCTTGGGTCACTCATCAGCCGGACGACGTTCTTGATGCCGGCTACAACCGAAGAACACCGCCGGCATATTCTCAAGTGCGCAGTGATCTTGGTTCGAAGCACGGGCACCAGATCGCCGTCGATGAAATTCGAAGCCTCTTTCCAGGTCATAGGGCACCCGAGTGTTTCCCTGTTTCCGGCGGGTGCACATGCAAGTCGCGAGCCAAGCGTTCCGGCGATGAGGTCCCTCATTTTCATGCGCGCCCGACTGAGGCGAGTCTTCACGTTGACCTCTTGGATGCCAAGCACTTTCGCTGTCTCGCTGATACTCAACTCTTCCACATCCCGGAGAACAAAGACCTCGCGATAGATGCGGGGGAGAGATTCAAAAGCGCGCAGGAGAATTTCTCTGGTCTCTTTGCGTTCGAGCACGCTCGACGGTATGCGCTTCCACTCGATCAAATCGCGCACGACGGTCTCTTGCTCGAAGTTCATGCTCACTTCCTCAATCGAAACGGAGCGGCGGAGGCGGTCCCTCCGCAAGCGCATGCGAGCCTCGTTGATCGCGATCTGTATCAGCCAAGTCAAGATTCTCGACTGCGCACGGAAAGACCGCAGTGCCGCCAGGCCGTTGAGGAAGGTCTGCTGCACCACATCTTCCGCATCGACTTCACTTCGCAGGATGGAGAACGCCGATGCATAGATCATGCGCTGGTACGGCCGGACCAGTTGATAGTAGGCCTCGGTCTCGCCTTGGAGAATTCGCCGTACGAGCGCAACTTCGCTTTCAAGCAGTTCATGATCGCTCATCCCGGTTCCGTGCCGTGATCCGCTCCTGTCCGCAAGTGAGATGTAGAACCAACCTCGAAGTTTCTGTGGGGACAAGGAAAATATCGGCGCGGATCGAATGCATAGGGTGCGGCCGGAATGCGCAGCAATGCGATATTTCAAACAGCAGTAACGAAACGAGAGTCGAGTTGTCGATCGCCGGGATGGCGTCTCAAAACCGTAAAACCAGTCCACCCGAAAATACGACGTTACGCTGGAACGAGCCGCCGGTATTGACGTTGTAAGTGGGCTTGCTGGTGTAGAAATCTCGCGCCTCCAGCCGGACGCCAATCGGCGCGAGAACCTTGATTGGAGTTTTCATGTCGATGCCTCCACCAAACTGAACGGCTCCTCCACTTGTTCCTCGCGTGAGGTTATGAGTGCCATCCACCCGCTCGGCGCTCTCGTCGAAAAGGCATACCCGCCACCTGCCGAAAGCCACGGCGAAATGCGAGCATCGGGAACAAGTTTCACCCGTAGGCCAGGGGCGATAAAGAAGGAGTCATAGTTCCGAGGCGCGGATGCAAGAGATGTCTTGATGCTCTGGAGCGGCACGGCCAGTGCAGGCACCTCAAGGTAAACACTTGTGTTCCGGCCCTTGCTGAGTTGCCGAGCGTATGTCAGCTGAAAAGTGATTCCTGATCCGATCTCGAGGTTCGCCGGAGTAGGCGCGCTTGCTTTGAGCTCAGGAGTAACGGTCGCGCCTAACAAGAGTCCGAGTTCGTTCTTCCGATTCGTTTGTGCTTGCGATTCGGCCAGGGCAAATGCAAGGCAGGCCAAGGTCAAGCTGATTTTGGTAAACAAGCGTCCCTCCACACATCGTCCATCCGATTTCAGAGCGGACCGAAAGTTACGCTTGCATCCGTTTCTGTAACTTTGGGGCTGCCGGGGAATCCTATGCCGCGTGCGAGTCAGAATCGTGCTAGCAGTTGCCCTGATCTGGTGGCTCGTGGCTTCTACAGGAGCCCAGACAAATGAGAATCACCTGGCAGGCGCCGCGTCGCCTTATCTGAAACGAGCGAGCGGCCAGCCTGTCGATT